>ERZ779896.2057-NODE-2057-length-14787-cov-9.969929_pt1 | contig 14787 bp, 7 predicted proteins | sample MGYA00511067_ERZ779896 | MGnify/ENA primary metagenome ERZ779896 (study PRJEB29588, sample SAMEA2161597) | human gut metagenome | biome: human gut; feature: human-associated habitat; material: faeces | place: Denmark | collected 2008/2010 ...
TCGAACCCCCGACACCTTGGTCCGTAGCCAAGTGCTCTATCCAGCTGAGCTACACGTACAACGCAAGTATTATAATAGCGCAGTCGTCATAAAAAGTCAAGCACTTTTTTTATTTTTTTATCTTTATGATTGAAGCTCCAATCCCGGTTTTAGGAAGGAATAAAAACTAGCTTTCGGCACGCTATCACCGTAGATTAAAAATAATCAATATAAATGATTAAATTTAATCATTTCCTTTTTACTAAAAGTATGATAACATATCATATAGCAAAAGGCAATGACGAGGAATAGTAACTTCCTTTTATTCTTTCAGAGAGCTGCCGGCTGGTGAAAGGCAGTAGAAGAATGGTTGTGAACTCGCCTCCGAGCTGTACATTTGAACCTTTAGTAGAATGTACCGGTCACCCACCGTTATGAGGGAAAGGCATGTTAGTGCTGATGAGGGCATGTCCATCGGACATGAAGTAGAGTGGTACCGCGAAGGATTATCTCTTTCGTCTCTACAACCACATTGGTTGTGGGGCACGGAAGTTTTTTTATTTATACCACAAATCATCCAATCCCCTGCAGCAAAACAGTATTTTAATTAGGAAAAGAAATGGAGGATTTGAACATGAAAAATTTTGACAAATATGAAAAAGCCTATTTTATGCCACCGGAATGTACCTATGACTGGGTAAAAAAAGATTCCATCACAAAGCCGCCGATTTGGTGTTCCGTCGATTTGCGTGATGGTAACCAGGCGTTGATTGAACCAATGAGTTTAGACGAAAAATTACAGTTTTTCCAGATGTTAGTAGATATTGGATTCAAGGAAATCGAAGTTGGTTTCCCGGCTGCATCGGAAACTGAATACGAATTTATGCGTGCTTTGATTGAGAAAAATATGATTCCTGATGATGTTACCGTTCAGGTTCTGACTCAGGCAAGAGAGCACATTATCAAAAAAACATTTGAGGCTGTAAAAGGTGCTCCTCACGCAGTTATTCATCTGTACAACTCCACATCGGTTGCACAACGTGAACAGGTATTTAAAAAATCCAAGGAGCAGATTAAACAGATTGCCGTTGACGGTGCGGTGCTTTTGAAAAAATTGGCAGACGAAACCGAAGGAAACTTCTCTTTCCAGTACAGTCCGGAAAGTTTTCCGGGAACGGAAGTGGATTATGCCGTTGATGTGTGCAATGCTGTTTTGGATGTATGGCAGCCAAAGAAAGAAAACAAAGCAATCATTAACATCCCTGCTACCGTTGAGAATGCAATGCCTCATGTATTTGCCACTCAGGTAGAATACATCAACAAACATTTGAAATACCGTGATGCAGTTACCCTGTGTCTGCATCCGCACAACGACCGTGGCTGTGGCGTAGCAACCGCAGAACTTGGTATTTTAGCAGGAGCCGAGCGTATCGAAGGTACTCTGTTTGGAAACGGTGAGCGTACCGGTAACGTTGACATTGTTACTTTGGCAATGAATATGTTTACACACGGTGTTGACCCGAAACTGGATTTTTCCAACATGCCAAAAATCCGTGCAAATTATGAGAAATTTACAAGAATGCATGTTTATGAGCGTCAGCCATATGCCGGTGATTTGGTATTTACCGCATTCTCCGGTTCCCATCAGGATGCAATTGCCAAAGGTATGCAGTGGCGTGAAGATAAAAACTTAAAAATCTGGAGCGTTCCTTATCTGCCGGTTGACCCTAAAGATGTCGGACGTACCTATGACGGCGACGTAATCCGAATCAACAGCCAGTCAGGCAAGGGCGGTGTCAACTATATTCTGAAACAGAACTTCGGTATTTCTATGCCGGATGCGATGCGGGAAGAAGTTGGCTATCTGATGAAACACGTTTCCGACGAAGAGCATAAAGAACTGTCTCCACAGTGGGTTTATGAAATTTTCGAAGACAATTACATTAACCCGACACCTTACTTCCAGATTTCCGAATGCCACTTCAAACAGGTGGATGGCATCATGGCAGAAGCAACGATTACCTGCGGTGACAAATCTACTATTGTGGATGCAAACGGAAACGGACGTTTAGATGCCGTAAGTAACACCATCAAGCAGTTCTTTGGCATCAGTTACCAGTTGTCCACCTACGAAGAACATGCTTTGACTCAGGGCTCCTCTTCTAAGGCAATTGCCTATGTAAGCATCACCTGCCAGGGCAATGTATTCTGGGGCGTCGGCATTGACGAAGATATTATTTCGGCTTCGATTCACGCATTGTGTGTCTGCGTAAACAAACTGCCGGACATAAAAAAAAACGATAATTTGAGAGATGAGCGGCTGGTTGGCATGATTAATTTCATGCAGGCAAATTACCAGACCGTAACACTTGAAGACATGGCAGAACAGTTCCACTTGAGCGTGCCGTATTTAAGTAAATTCATCCATGAAAAATCCGGCAAGACATTTGGCGAGCAGGTCACAAATATCCGGATGAAGAAAGCAAGAACGCTTTTGAAAAACGGAAATATGACCGTAGAAAATATTGCCGCGGCAGTCGGCTACCCAAGTGTGGAACATTTTAGCCGGACATTCAAAAAACTTTATGATATGACACCGGTTGAATATCGAAATAGCGAAAAATAAAACATAACAAAAAGAACCACCCTGTAATTTGCAGAGTGGTTCTTTTTTGTTAAATCCAACTATTTTGCATAATTAAAGCAAACACCGTACTGGCCGGTCACTTTCTTACTATTACGTGAAATCTTAATATAATACGTTCCTTTTGTTTTTAACTTATATTTCACAATCTTCGTATCTGAGCTGGTATCTTTCATATGCTTACTATCAAAGCGATATGTTTTCACTGCCTTTTTCGTTCCTTTCTTGTAAATTGATGCCGTGAAACCACCGGACGAAAGCATATTATTATAAATCGTAAGTGCTCCCTGCTTTTTATTCATCTTCACAAAACGATACCATCTTGTATTTGCTTTGTCCTCATTGAAATAATATCCAAAACGGTAATACATATCATTTGACTCAAGATCAAAATCGGTCTTATAAAGATTTACCGCTTTCTTTTTTGTCTTTCCATATGAATCCTTTGCCAAATGCTGATAATCCGATTCATATGCCGCAATCTGGCTCACACATCCGGCTTTTGCCATAATCTTTAACCGGTACTCACCTTTCTTTAAGGCAAACCGGATATCCTTTGCCGTCGTACCATTCATATGCGTGTACAAATCAAACTTCTTACCCTTCTTCACCGAAATCTGTTTGGAAACGGAAGTCCATTTCGCACCGTTTTTCTTTTGAACTTCAATTTTCATGTCCGGCGCGGTAACAAGATTCAAATCAACAATTCGAACAATCACACCGCCATTTGTTTTCTTTGTAAATGGCAGATACCGTGCTGTTCCATTTGCCATGAAATAATTTTCGTTGATATCCTCACCAAGTTTTAACGCCGTCAATTCCGGGCAGATAATTGCATTATAAATCTTAAAAGTGCCGGTTATTTTTTCCGGTGTTTTCAGATAAAGAACATCTCCCTTTTTCACCTGTTTACAGTTGTTTACTTCTTTTTTGTCTGCATCATAAAGTTTTGCTTCTTCACTGGCATAGTAGTAAAAGATGCCGGACTCTTTCATTGTTAAGGTAATAAACTGATTCTGCATCGATGAGTCATATGAATAAGCGCCACTCACCGCATCAAATGCCTCGCCGGTACAATCAATTGATTTCGCATTCCTGCGTTTTGCCTGCTCCTCTTTCTGCTTTTTCTCATATTCCGTGAAAGAAGTATAAAATGTATCTTTTTTTGCCTGCCACTCTTTTGAAATGCAGTCACCAATTTCTGTCCAGTAAAATGCATCTTTACCAATTTCCTTTAACGAAGCCGGAAAATTAATTTTCATAAGTTTTTTGCAATTATAAAATGCATTTGCACCTATTGTCTTTATGGTCGAAGGCAGCTTAACTTCCTTCATATTAAAATCACGGAACATTTCATCCGGAATTGTTTCAATGCCTTCCGGAATTTGAAGCGTTTCCTCTTCTGCCTTTTTCTTAGCATCTGCTTTGTCGGCAAATTTGGCAAGATATGTTTTATCAATAACCACATAGTCACCGGCAAAGGAAATCCGCTCAGGCATCTGACGCATTGCCTCTTTTTCTCCTATCGTGCCAAATAAGACGGCAACGCTCTCCTTCGTCAAATCCTTTGACAAAACACTATATTGAATACCCGCCGGTAAAGGCTCGCCATCTTCCACAATATTTTTTACACCGGCAGGAATTGTAAACTCTTTCAATTCTTTTACCGGTACATAGTTGTCATCCCCTAAATCATTCGTAAATGCACTCGTCAAAATACTCTCGCAGGAAGGCTTTACCTCCGCCTGCTTCGCATAAAGAGCAAGGTACATCAAAGTGTCACCTTTTTTGTTATAAATAGCACCTTTATATGAGCTAAAATTCTTATCGTTCTTATTTACCACATAAGCCCTCGTATCAAACTGGTTCAAACTGATATCATTCAGTGATTTAATGGCAGATGTAAACGTCAGCTGCTCTAATGGCGTATCATTGATCACACCTTTCTCATCCACCCGGTTATAAGCATATAAATCAGCCGGTGTTGATACCTTCTTCAATTTTTTACATTTATAAAAAGAATAATTTCCAATATACTTAACGCTGTTTGGAATTGTGACATTTGTAAGCGCTGTATTGTAAAAGGCATACCCGGAAATCTTTTTCAATGTCGATGGCAATTGTACCTTTTTTAACTTTTTACAATTTTTAAAGGCATTCTTAGAAATGGTAGTGACACCTTTTTTTATCACAACCTTCTTAATATTTTTCGTTTTTGACTTCTTGCCAAACACCATGCTCTTTGGCATCTCACCTTTTCCGCTTATCGTAAGTGTTGTTCCTTTTACTTTGTAAGTCACCTTACCGGCTGCATCCACAGGGGCTGCCGGTACTGCCGGAGTAATCAGCGATAACGCCAAAGCACCTGTCATCACCGAACCAATTATTTTTTTACTCATAGCCATTCCTCCTTTGTTTTTCATTCTAATAATAAAACGATTTCCATGACAGAAAAGTTGCATTTTTATTCTCTTTTTTCAAAAAAATCATCAAACAATATCCACATTGCCCGAAATAAACGCATAATCTGCCATACCGCCATGCCACGCAGGTTGTATTCCTTAATCAAACTATATTTTGCAGATAAACTTCTCACATCCTCAAACCATACTTCATGCCGTACATTGTCTCTTTCATAGGTAAAATACGGAGACTGCGCCGTCCCATCAAATTCGATTACAGCACTGTTACTAATTGCAATCTGCACCGCTTCCACATGTCCAATCGTGACTGCCTGACTCTCACCTCTCATAAAAGGAAGAATCCAGTCATATCCGTAATTTGGCACCCCCAATAATATTTTTTCCGATGGAATTTCTGTCAGTGCATACTCCACAACCTGCCTTACCTTATTAAGCGGTGCAACAGCCATTGGCGGACCATAACGATACCCCCACTCATATGTCATAAGAAGCACCTGATTTGCCGCCTCACCAAGTCCTCCATAATCTTTTCCCTCATATAAAAGTCCCGGCTGCTCTGCCGATGTTTTTGGTGCTAACGCCACACTCACGAGATACCCTTCTTCATTCATACGAACCCGCAGTTCTCTTACAAACGCCGTGAATAAATCCCTATCTTCTTTCAAAATATACTCAAAATCAACATCGACACCACGGAAATTCTTCTCCCTGACTTCTCTTTGCAGTTCGCTTAGCAGCCGCTCCGTGCTCTCTTCGCTCGTAAGTACCGCATGAATTCGGCTGTTACTGAATTTTCCATCCGGACCAAGCGGCGTCAAAGTCAAATATGCATTTCTCCCGTATTCCTCCGCCATCCGGCGCATCGTATCATCGGATGGCACCGGTTGAATCAATTCTCCCTCCTCCGTAAAACCATAAGAAAATACGAGCAGTCCGCTCATATAGGGAAGTGTCTGGCGCAATACCCATGGACTGATATACGGATAGGCATAGCCATTTGCCGACGCCGTCATTTTTACTCCAGAAGACACACCATCCGGAATCAGAAGTGCTTCTCCAACCGCCAAACGATACGGATACGGAATCTGATTGATGTAGGCTATTTCTTCTACTGAAACATCATACAAACCTGCTATTTTATCAATCGTATCTTCTTCTTTGACAAGATAAATTGACATATCCGTCCTCTCTCCAATATTCCTCATTCTCATCTATTGTATGCTTTTCCGAAAAAAAAGAGAACTACCATAATTGGTAATTCTCTTTTTTGAATGCTGGTAACCGGAATCGAACCGGTACGGGTGTCACCACCCACAGGATTTTAAGTCCTGGGCGTCTGCCAGTTCCGCCACACCAGCATAATAAGTATTTCATCCAGCAGACATGGTCTGCCGAAACGACCCAGATGGGACTCGAACCCACGACCTCCGCCGTGACAGGGCGGCGCTCTAACCAACTGAGCCACTAGGCCATATCAATGGACCCTCGGGGACTCGAACCCCGGACCGTCCGGTTATGAGCCGGATGCTCTAACCAACTGAGCTAAAGGTCCGCATATCCTCAAGGAATACAAAGTGACCCCTACGGGAATCGAACCCGTGTTACCGCCGTGAAAGGGCGATGTCTTAACCGCTTGACCAAGGGGCCGTATATATTAGATGTCAAACACGACTTAACGCGTCAACATCTAATATAATAGCACAATGGTATTCAGATTGCAAGCGTTTTCGTTATTTCAAATAATTTTTTTTATAAAGTAATCAAAGTTGCCGATGCATAGTATGCCATCCGACGAATCGGATAACTGCTTGGTCCTACAATCACTGCTAATTTCGGGCAGTCACCAACGGCATATTCCCCATTTTTCAATTTGGTTCCGCTCGCAAATACAATCGATTTTAAGTTCTTTACCTTGTATATGCAATTGTAAGGAAGCGATTTAATTCCTTTTTCAAAATACAGTTTTGTCAAATGACTTACACGGTCAAAGGCTTCCGAAGAAACATATTTTACACTACGAGGCACCGTAAATGATTTTGTATTCTTCTTCGGTGGATACTTCATTAATCTCGTCATCGGACCATTATAAAGCACACCATCTTTTACCGTAAATCTACCTCCGCCTCCGGTAAACGCTGATAGTTTATCGCATCGGCTAAATGCATTTGCGTTCATTTTTACCAGTCCGGAAGGAATGTGTGCCACCCTGATATTTGTCTCAGAAAATGCATAGTCACCAATTGTTTTCACGGAATCCGCAATATCAATCCGGGACAATCTCCTACATCCCAAAAAAGCCTCTTTTCCAATTTTTTTGGTTCCCTGCGTAATCCGCACTGTACGTAGTTTTGTCATTCCCTGAAATGCATAATTGCCAATCGCACCAGCCGAAATCGTAAGATTTCTAAGGTAATTATTATCATTGAAGGAATTTGATCGAATCGTTCTTACGCTTGATGGTACATGGAATGAACGATTGGTCTTATGTAACGGATACTGGATTAGTTTCGTCATGCTCTTATTATACAAAACACCATCTTTTGCACAATAATTTTTGTTGCCTGCCGCCACACGGATTTCCCGCAGACTGGAGCAGTCATTAAACGCATTCGCATTGATTCCCTTTACATTTGCCGGAATATAAATCGTTTTTAAGGAAGTACAGCTTGCAAATACTTTATTTCCAATATAAAGGACATTCTCACCCATCTGAAGATTTTTTATGTTAGTACCTGCAAAAGCACTGTTGCCAATAAACTGCACTTTCTTATTCAAATGAATACTTTTCAGACCACTATATTTAAAAGCCCCATCTCCAATCGCATAGACCTTATTGGTAAGATGAATTTTTTTCAGACTCTCACATCCTGCAAAAGATTTTGCTTTAATAAAAGATACCGGTTTTGGAAGTACCACACTTTTAAGATTTGTGCATCCATAAAATGTTTTTTCCGGAATATACTTCATTTTTGCCGGCAGTTTTACCTTTTTTAAACCGGTACAATCCACAAAAACACCTTTTGCAAGCTTTGTCTTTTTCCCTTTAAAGATTACGCTTGCCAGCGAATCACATTTTTCAAATGCATTTTCGTGAACTTTTGTTACGCTTGAAGGAATCGTAATCTTTTTCAGCTCATAATTTTTATAAAAGGCTCTGCTTCCAATTGAAGTAAGCTTGTTTCCAAATTTTACATTTGTAAGTTTAAAACATTTGTAAAAGGCATTACTTTGAATCTTCTTAAGAGAAACCGGCAAATTTATCTTTTGCAATTTTACACAATTATAAAATGCACCTGTCTGTATCTTTTTTACGGATTTACCAAGCGTAACTTCCTGTAGTGACACACAATCCTGGAACATATAATAACTTATCTTGCTAAGTTTTGCCGGGAGTTTAATCTTTTTCAAATTACGGCACTTATGAAATGCCTGTCCCTTAATAACAGTCACTGAATCCGGTATCGAAATGGACTCACAAATATTTTTGCTAAATGCAAATCCCGCAATCTCTGTGACTTTAAAACCACCAAGTTTTTCGGGCACCTGAATATGCCCTTTAACATTCGGCACCTTTTCAATCACAGCTTCCTTTCCATATAAACTGTACTCATACCCATTTTCCTGATACTCTTTTGCACTTGCCGGAAAAACCGAAAAGCAAAACATCAGAAGCAGCAGGGCTGCTGCAAAACAAATTTTTTTCATAACATTTTCTCCTATCCTTTTTTATTCTACTCATATAACGATATTATAGCAGAAAATGTTGCAATTTTCCATTTTTTTTATTTTTTTTGCACTTTTGGTTTATGAAATGCCACCGAAAAAATACCAGCCAGCAATAGTAAGGCAAATGCCATCCATAACACAAGTGTTTTTATTCCCATCCCCACAAATGTATCATAATATCCCTTCAAATAAATAACAACGATAATCAATGGCAGTACATATGTCATATACCCACGCAGCCAAAACGGAAATTTCTTTCCTTCTCCCTGATTCACTTCATCGCAGAATGCATGCCATCCCCATCCATTTTTTCTTGTACAAAACAGCACAAATACCAAACCACCCAATGGCAGAATGTTATAAGATACAAGGAAATCCTCTAAGTCCATAATACTTGAGCCAGCCCCCATCGGCTGAAACCATTTCCATATATTATAGCCAAGAACTGCCGGCGTACTAAGTACTGTCATAAGCGGTATATTTACTAAAACAGTCTTTTTCCGGCTCCATCCCAACGTATCCATATAATAGGAAATAATACTTTCAAATACAGCAATTACCGTTGACAACGCCGCAAATGCCATAAATACAAAAAACATTCCTGCCCATATACTGCCTCCCGGCATATTACTAAATACATTCGGCAGCGTCAAAAACAGAAGCGACGGACCGGCCCCCGGTTCTACACCAAACGAAAAACATGCCGGGATAATAATGAATCCTGCCATCAAAGCAACAAAGGTATCGACACACATAATCCGGGTTCCCTCGCCCAATAAGCCACGCTCTTTTCCCAGATAACTACCGAAAATTTCCATGTTACCCATACCGACACTAAGGGTAAAAAATGCATGCGACATCGCAGCAAAAATCGTATTTCCAATGCCATTTTCCGCTACGGACGAAAAATCAGGTATCAAATAAAAGGCAACACCTTTCATCGCTCCCGGAGACAGCAGCGAATGAATGGCAAGGATTATCATAATGATAATCAACACACTCATCATCACTTTTGTTATTTTTTCAATACCATTCTGCAAACCAAGCGCACAGACAAAAAAGGATACAAGAATAGCAAGAACATTCCAAAACATCATCGTCTGTGGCGAAGACTGCATGGTATCAAATGCATTTTGAATAGCACTGCTATCCAGACCATGAAACTGTCCGGTCAGAGAACGGTAGGCATAATACAAAATCCATCCTGCCACCATCGTATAGAACATCATCAGCATATAAAATCCAACAATACTCAGCCATTTCATATGATGAAAGCGACTCCCCTTCTGCTCCAGTTTCTCATAAGCCTGTGCCATACTTTTCTGGCTGGCACGTCCAACCGCAAATTCGCAAAGCAGAATCGGCAGTCCCAAAATCACCAAAAACATTAAATATATTAAAATGAAAGCAGCCCCTCCATATTCTCCACAAATATATGGGAACTTCCATACATTGCCAAGTCCTACCGCACACCCTGCCGATACCAGGATAAATCCTAAGCGACTTCCAAATTTTTCGCGTTCTTTCATCTTTTTTCCTTTCTAAGGTACAGATTGCATCGAAAGACAATTATACCGCAAAAATTAAAAATTTGTCAACTGCACCATGCCGTTATTTGTATCAAATATTTGTTGACAATTTTTTGTTTCCATAATTCAGTAGCAGGAAAACTTTGCGTCTCGTGGGCACTCCCGTTCATTGAGTTCGTAGCGGTATGGGCACTGAAACTACCAGTGCCACATACCGACGTACTCAAACCCACTCGTCACAAAGTTTTCCTGCTACTGAATTATTGGAATCCAAATAAACCGGCATCAAAAATTTCAAGCAAGCCAATTGTTCTAAAATAATTGATCTGCTAAAGTTCTAAAATATACTATTTTTTCACTTTAATCTTTTTTACTTTACTCCATTTACTATAAACCTTTTTTCCGCTTTCTATCGTAACGGCTCGTACTCTAATAAAATATGTTTTTCCAATCTTTAATTTAGTCAAAGTAGTTTTTGTCTTTGTTACTTTCTTTGTTTTCTTATTTTTGAATTTTTTACTTGTATCATATGCAACCTGGTACGCCTTCGCCTTTGTTGTTTTTTTCCATGATATTGCAATTTTTCTTCCCTTCTTATTTTTTATCGATGATATAACAACTTTTTTACGCCTAAAGTTTCCCTGCCGAGCCTGCTTTACAGAAGGTACTATTGGGGATACTGAATTTTGCGATACTGGCGGCTTTACGATAGGCACTGGTGTTCCCTTTATGACAGGTGATGGACTTGGCGTTGCTACCGGCGTTGGTGTTATAATCACATCTTTAGTCTTCGTAAGTACAATACTTTCAGACAAGTTTTTAGGCAACACTGTATAAGTCTTTCCTAACGCATCTTCCCAAATTCCTTGAGGCAATTTTATCTCAGCTTTCAGATTTATAGGTGTTTTTATTTCAGACAATGACACGGTGCCTTTTAAAAAGGATTCCCATCCATCATCTCCATCTGCCACATTTTTCAAATCCCATTTACTAAGATTCAACTTAGTTAAATTGTGACAACATTCAAATGCACCACTTAGTCCATATGTCTCGCCAATACTATCAACACTTGAATCTCCTAAATCCAATTCCTGAAGACTAAAGCATTTTTCTAACATTCCCCCCAAATATTTTACCTGTCGTAAATCAAAACTTTGCAAATTAAGATTTTGTAATGAATAACATTTACTAAACATCCCCTCCATATCACATACCTTATTTGTTTTAAAATCACTTAAATCCACATTTTTCAATGAGTTACATTCCGAAAACATCTTATACATTGTTTCTACATTTATTGTGTCAAATGCTCCTAAGTCGACATTTTTGAGAGAATAGTCTCTATAAAACATATAACTCATATTAGTAATCTTAGATGTATCAAAATTTTTAAATTCTATCTTTTCCAAATAAGGCAAATCTGCAAATAGTCTTTCTGCATCCGTAATATTGCTTACGTCAACCACACAAGATTTAATATATTTTGAAGCTTCATGCCATTTCGGATATATTTCTTCATCTTCTTCTGCTTTCTCATCTTTATCTACTGCTTCACCACTTCCAGTAATCGTAAGTTTACCCTGCGCATCAATATTCCATTTTAAATCTCCACTTACACCTTCAAAAACCACAAAAGATTCCGGATGAACAATTTTTCTTGTTAAGTGAATTGATTTACTATTTATTGGAAATCTGCTATACGCTTTTCCTGAATCATCTTTCCACGGAGTATAATCGGAGGTTAATTCCGGCAGCGCAGCATCATCCTTAATATAGTCACTATCAGAATCCTCGTTATCAAATATATTTTTAAGATTATACGGTGTCTGAATTTCAATCAAATTATCCAATTCATTGATACAGAAACTATTGCATTTCGTCAAATCAAATGAACTTAAATTTATACTTTTTAATAAATCACAATACCTAAATATGCCATACATCGATTTTAAATTAGAAGTATCTAAATTACTTAAATCAGCAATTTCTGCATTTGAGCAATCAGCAAACATATAATCCATATTTTCAACATTCTCGGTATTGAAATGCTTAAATTTAATTTGAGATAATCCCATGCAGCCCTGAAACATTCTGGACATATTTTTTACATTAGAAGTATCTAATGTTTCTAAATCATCCAGTGATTGTAACTTCTGACACCATGCAAACATCGCCTTCATATTTGTTACACTTGAAGTATCCCAATCACTTATATCAATTTTTACAAGATTATCACAGCCATAAAACAGATAATTACAATTTGTCATTCCTGTAACATTTACTTTTGCCGTAATAATTTCATCTGTATAATCCAGCCACTCGGGAAGCCTCATATCTCTCATATTTTCTTCTCCAATAATATAGCCACCTCCCAAGCCTTTCCAGGTACCATTTCCCTCCAATTTAAGACATCCATTGGAGTCAATTGACCATACTATATTTCCATCCTTTCCTGAATGTGCAACTTTACTGCTTGCACACTCCGGTACATCAATAGAAAGGTTACCTGCCGACGGTGTTTCTACCGGATTCGACTCTTCATAATCCCACTCAAAATTATGAATCACACCTGCATTTTTCCACAGAGAAGATGCTTTTTTAATTGTAATAATCGGGCGTACAGATATATAGTTTGAAAAACGCGTAGAACCATATCTGCCCTCATACAAATTATCTGCTACATTTGATATTCGAACAACACCTTGTTTTGAAGACGTCCTTGTAAATAAACCAATCTTTGTTCCACCCTTTTGCTTAACAAAATCTGTTAAATGTGTTTCCAAATTGATTTTAGAATTCGTAAGTGCATAATCCTTTTTAAAAGCCTCATCCCAAGATAATAACGCTACATTATCTTGTGTGTCATTACATTCTACAACATAGCGACTATCAATATCATTCGATAACGTTTTTTGAACAATTGCATTCTTTTCATCTGCACTAAAAGCATTGTTATAAAACTCATTATTCAGCCATTTTCGCAGAGAACAGTTTTCCCATGTAACGCTTTCCTCCGTTCTATTATGAAACTGCTGATACTCCAGACATTTGTCTGCCAATAATAATACTTCATCATTGTCAACAGACAACACCCTCCACTGTATCGGAGTTTTATTATCCTTATCATCTGCTTTTCCGTCATTGTTTGTGTCAATTTGCCAGTATCTTCCAAAATAAACACTATCCCATGATGTCACACCGTTTGCATCCGCTGTCGGAGCTTTTAAATCACTATTAACCGTATTTGCTGTTGTTATTGTTTTTGCTATTGTTACTTTCGTTTCCTTTTTCAATGGTGTAATGCATACCGCAGCAATAAGCAGTAACACCACCATTATTCTCCTAATTCTTTTCATTTTAGATTTCTCCTTCTACATTTATGTAATGCTACACATATTTTAACATAATTATATTTATTACGCTACATATTTTTACATTATATCTTTTATTCGCACATATAATAAACGTACAAAGGGGGCTATATCATTGAAAAAAACAATTATTCCGGAAAAATTAAAAGAATTAAGAAAAGCAAATGGCTACACCCAGGATTATGTAGCATCTTATTTAGGAATTGTTAGACAAACTTATTCTCATTATGAAACAGGAAAACGTACACCTAACTATGACACCCTCTACAAACTTGGAAATTTATATAATATTTCAGTAGACGATATGATTCAATTAACAACGGTTCCTGACGAATTAGAAGAATATAATTTTGCACAACCGCCGGCAAACAAGGACTTATCTGATTACCTGGATTATCTTAACAACCCAAATAATCAAAAAAAGTTCCATTTGTTAAATCGATACGAAAAAGAATTGCTGTATTATTTTGAAAAGCTCTCTGACATAGACCGTAAAGAAATTATTGAGTTCACAAAAATCAAGGCGCGGAAGAGGAAATAATTTGTATCTACTTTTTCTATTTTTAAATATAAAAAAACCACAGACAAAAAGTCTGTGGTTCAGCTCCCCGAGTAGGGCTCGAACCTACAACAACTCGGTTAACAGCCGAGTGCTCTACCATTGAGCTATCGAGGAATATATATTATTATACAGCAAAAGCCTCCAAAGAATTCCTCTTTGAAAACTTTTCCTAACATAATAGTTAGTACCTTCAAAACTACACATTGTTTTCTCTCTCTGAACCAACAAGGTCAAGCCTTCGACCTATTAGTATCCGTCAGCTACATACATTACTGCACTTCCACCTCGGACCTATCTACCTCGTCGTCTTCAAGGGGTCTTATTGACTTATTGTCAGGGATATCTTATCTTGAGGGGGGCTTCACGCTTAGATGCCTTCAGCGTTTATCCCGTCCCGGCTTGGCTACCCGGCTATGCATTTGGTAATACAACCGGTACACCAGAGGCCAGTCCACCCCGGTCCTCTCGTACTAAGGGCAGCTCCTCTCAAATATCCTACGCCCGCGCCGGATAGGGACCGAACTGTCTCACGACGTTCTGAACCCAGCTCGCG
>ERZ779896.2059-NODE-2059-length-14776-cov-20.488554_pt1 | contig 14776 bp, 13 predicted proteins | sample MGYA00511067_ERZ779896 | MGnify/ENA primary metagenome ERZ779896 (study PRJEB29588, sample SAMEA2161597) | human gut metagenome | biome: human gut; feature: human-associated habitat; material: faeces | place: Denmark | collected 2008/2010 ...
CACGCATATCCGCATTTTCCGCCTTATTTGACTGCGGGAGGTTACGCTCCAGATCTTCACGGTTGGCATAGGCTACCGCACGATCTGCCCGCTCCGGTACGATATAAGGCTTCTCGAAGGTGATACCCCATTCAAGGAAAAGCCGCAGGCGGGTACGCATGGGATACCGCCCCGTTTTCTGGACAATAAAATTCCCCTTTGGAATCGCCTTCAACTCATCAGCCGTCAGCAGCGGACGCTCCATCATCTGCAGACTTTGGCTGGGATCGTTCTTCCCGCGGCTTACAGACCCAGATAAAACGGTACGGTTTCCGAGTGCCTTCGACAGCACCTCCGCCGTCTGACTGTTAGGTGCAAAGCCGCCGAAGATGGTATCCTGGCAGTTGTCCTGAATAATTTCGCTTCCTTCTTTTCCGTAGTTCTTTTCAAGCTGCGCTAAGGACTGAATGATTGGCACCAGCGTCAGGCGGCGGGAACGGCCTGCTGAGAACAACGGGAGGACATCGAAGGGCGGCATAGTGCCAAATTCATCGCAATACAGTACCACACGGTTTTGCAGCTTTCCACCGTTTTCATCCGCCACAGCAAACAGTTCACGGCTCAGATTTTGAATCATCAAGCCCGCCATGAAGTTTTTGGTGGTGTCCTCCTCCGGAAGAATGAGAAAGATGGCAGACTTTTCAGAAGCAAACTTCTCTGCATCGATGACGCTGTCGAAGCAAAGCACCTGCTCCAGCTCCGAGTCCAGAAACGCATTGAGGCGAGAAAGCACCGTGGACATGACAGAGGCCATGGCCTGCTCCGCGCTGTTGAGTGCAGCACCTGCAAACCATCTGGCCTTGTGGTCAGGCGGTAGCTTACTCATCAGGAGCTGGAAGTGACTCTTGCCCTTTACCTTGCTGGGTTCCAGCAGATCCTGCACCAGCTTGAAGACAGAGACGATGTGCCGGCGTTCCTGGGGATGCTCCTTATCCGGCGGTAGAAACTCCGCCAGCATCAGGATGACTGAAGTGAGCAAGCCCTCCGCCGCATCATAGAAAAAGGCATTCTGTCCGCGATTGCTGTCATCACCATCAGGGTTGACAATGGTTTTGGCAAGGATCTTGGCGTACTTCTCCGCCTTGGCTCGAGCCGCCAGGTTCTTGGGATCTTTTCTTGCGATGTCCATGTAGCGGTTGACCAGTGTCAGCAGGTTGTTGCCGTCTGAACGGGTGGGATTGCGCAAGTCAATAACAGATACATTGTAGCCATAGCAGTTTTTTGCAATCGTGCCGTAATTGCGGGCCAGGTCACCCTTGCTGTCCAGCGCCAGCCAGCTCATGCCGGAGGCGCAGGCGTATTCCAGATTGGGGTACAGGAAGAATGCGGTTTTACCGATACCGCTGGCGCCGATCATAAGGCAGTGAATGTCATCGCTGTCCACCAGTGCGGTGAGCTCCTGCGGTTGCCCCTTGCAGCCGAGGATCAATCCCTGCTCCGTGGGGAGATTCTGTCCTCGGCGCCATTCTCTGACCTTGAAGGGCACATGGGCATAGGTCTGCCTGATTTCCTTGTCAGTGGCCCATCGGGCTGTACCGTGCTGCCCATCGCCTACAGTGCGGGATTTGATATTGCCAAGGGTATAGTGATGAGACATCATGGACAGCCCACCGATGACAAGGAACATTGCTGCTCCCGCTGCGATCAGGATCCAAATACTTGTGTTCAACGTTTCACCTCATTTCATTCATAGCAAGGCCCTGAGCGTTTTCGCTGTTCAGGGTCAGATCGTCATTCCAGTCTTTGTTTTCCGGGATTAGGCGCTCCACGGAATAGCGCACCTCTAACTGATTCTGCATCCGGCGGCTGGCCTGATGACCAGCTTCATCGTTATCGAGGCAGAGCAGGACGGTGTCGAGCTGCGGCACTTGTTTCAACATCTGCAATACTGGCTGAATGGATGTGCCGCAACAGGCTACATAGCTGTGCCGCTGCCAGTTCTCCGGATAAAGGGTGATGAAGGACAGCATATCGATGGGTGCTTCAAACACATACAGACTTCTGCCTGTGCCGACATAATGGAAGCTGTATCGTGGATCACTGCCCTCGACGTTCAAGCGGAAGGCTTTTCCGTAGCTGTTGGCGCTGCGCTTGTGGGCATGGCGAGGGACACCTTCCACATCTGTGCCAACAAACACGGCGTTGTGATACTCGGCATCCTCATACAGAAGCCCAGCCTTGGCAAAGTGCGCCACCACATCTCTTGCGATGCCGCGATGCTTGATGAGATACGCAAACACTCTGCGCATATCTTTGTTGGCGGGCGGAAGTGCAAATGGTTTCGCTGGTTCCTCGGTGCGCTCGGCAGAAGGATACGCTGTTCCCAACTCACTGCCCAACAGCATCGTCACTGCGTCCGGGTAGCTGAGGCCATAGAACCGCTGCACAAAGCTGACGGCGTGTCCGCCTCGCTCCTCCGCATGGTCATACCATTCGTTGCCTCGGACGGTCACGCTGTGGTCACTGGCAAGGCGTTTTTCCCTGCCGGAGGAAAGCAGCTTTTCACCGCGGCAGCGCAGGAACTCCTCCAGATCCACTGCGGCGGCGCGCTGTTTCTGTTCTTCGGTGAAATGAATATAGCTTGACATGGAGTCCTCCTTTTTTACATACTCTGCTGATACTGCGTCTGCTCCTCATGGTCGTCCGCCTTGTGGCCCATGACCATGCGCTTCTCCATAAGCCGTCTGCGGCGTTTGGAGTCGATACGGATCCCCGCCGGGTTGCCTGGCGGAGCGGAATTGCTTTGGAATATCCTGCTCATGTGATGGAGTAGTTTGGTTGCCGCCAGCATGACAGACGGATCCCTGAACTGGTCAAAGCGGTCGAGAAAAAATCGTGCATACTCATTGCCCTGTGCCGCAGCCCGAATCAGCCATTCTTTGGCCTGCTTATGATCTGGAGGGACATCCCGCCCCAAGAGATACAGCTTGCCCAAGGTGTACTGCGCAAATTGATTTCCCTGATCAGCGGAGGCTGTCAGGTACGCAAGAGCCTTTTCCACATCCTTCGGCACGGCCTCACCGGTGAGATAAAACTTTCCGAGCCGATACCGTGCAAACTGATTGCCCTGTTCTGCGGCCTTTCCCAGCCATCCCAGCGCTTCTACTGTACGCTTCTGCGTGAGGAGCAACTTCCCGAGGGCGTATTCCGAGAAATCATTACCGGCTTCTGCCGAGCACCGAAACCATTGCTCTGCTTTTTCGTAGTCACGCAAGGTAGAGAGATCATCCCGATAGAACTTACCAAGCTGATGTGCTGCAACGGTATATCCCTCCTCCCAGAGCTGCTCCAGCGCTTTGACCGCTTCTGTGTGTTCCGCATCCAGCGCATAGATGTCCTGCAGAACAGCCTTTGCGGCGAGATAGCGCTGCGCCTGCTCGTACACACGGTAGGACTGATGCTCTGCCTTCTGACTTTCCGGCTCCGGCTCATCCTGCATCCTTTCATCCTCAAAGGTTGGGAGGCCGAGACGAATGTTCTCGGCCTCCCGGATGATGTCGTTCTTGATTTTGCGAAACTCCTTGCGTTGGGATAACGGGAGTCGTTCCCACGGGGTACTGTGACCGTAGCACTCGTTCAGTTCCTCGTGGATCTGATTCCATACCTCATAGCACTCAGAAACCTCCGGCAGCTCCGCCAGTGCATCCACGATGGTATCGACGAGCTGCTTCAGCGGCTTCTTGAGATAGCCATACTGCTTCTTTCCGGTCGTCGTTTCCAGTGCCTGCACAAGCTGACGCATGTTATCCGCGATGATAGGGCTGTCACAGATCTGATGCTGCATCCGGCTGATCATTTCTCGCATGGCATTCTGCGCCGCCTCCACCAAGCCTGAGTAGGCCACATCCTTGCGCTCATAGATTTGCTGCATCTCATCCCGGAAGATAGCATTGGTTAGCTTGGAGCGCATCGCCGCGATCCCGTCCTTGGTCAGGAAGCCTTCCTTGGGATCATCGGACCAAACCATCATGTGGATGTGCGGATGATGTCCCTCGTCATGGAAAGCGGCATACCAGTGGAAGTTCTCGAGCGATATCTTCATCGACTTCGCCAGCGTCGGTGCGCTCTCCATGAGGAGCGTGCGCCACGCATCGGCGTTGTCGTATTCCAAACGAGCGGCATCCTCACGGCGCAGAGAGTAGATGATGGTCCACACATTTCCCTCATGTGCTTCCAGCTCTGACATTGCTGAAGCGAGATCTACGGCAGTAGCAGAACTGAACAGGCCATGGCTTCCGTGCTTCTGTACGCGGGGGCGGGTAGCAATGTATTGCATATAACCGCTCTCCGAATCAATTTCGTGGAGGTTAGCATCCAACGCCATGGTGATGAATGCAGAAGCCGTACCAAGCGTCGGCGTTTTGCAGTAGTCCTCGTACTCAAACAGTTCCACCGCGTCCGGAAAGTCCGTGAGCAGTTTCTGGATGAGCTCACGCTGACCTTTTGTGACCGCACTGTTTCCAGCCAGTTTCTCCACACCTTCACGGGTAGCAATGTAGCGCATGTACCCGCCGGCTTTCCCGGATTTGATATAGCCGCTTTTCTGTACGAGCTTCGCCATCGCTTACACCGATTTCTGAAAGTCCATCGCATCTTTGAAGGAGATGCGTCCATTGGTCCGCTTCATATCTCGGATGGCCCTGCCGCGCAGACGCTCATACGCTCCTTCATCGATATCGGTATCATAGGCAATGATCTGCGCCATCAGGTTGATATCCACGCCCTGCTTGAAAAGCAGAGAACTGATGCGGCTCGCAAAACCATCCAGCGTTCCGGTCAGCACTGTAGAGAGAGCTTCAGGCAGAAACGCATTGGCGTTTTTCGTGTGTAAGGATCCAACATAAAACTCAATTGCTTTTTTGATAAACTCATTTTTGGCAGCGCAGTTATCTGTGCGATAATAATCCTCGACCTTTTGCCACGTGCTGTCCGGCAACCAAATAGTGTGTTTGTTCTTATTGCTCATTTTGTTCCTCCATACTACTTGACGTCGCTCAAATCCATTGAAAACACTGGCTTTTTTGAGCGAATCTCAAATAAAAGCGTCAACGCTTGATTCCAATAGAGAAAAAGACGTCACTGAAAAAACTCGAAAACAGCCCGCACTGCGGGATGTTGTGAGTGCCCTGATGCTTAAAAGCGTCAGGGCTTTCTCCTGCTTTTCTTTCGTCAGATGCTGATATCCCCACAAAGCGGTTCAAAGCCCGCCCAAGCCCCCCACGGTGGGGTACTCGCTCGGGCTGCCTGTAAAAAGCGCACACAGCGGCCCACAGGGGCGGACACGGCCGTTACATCTGCATCTCAGGAGCCTGAGTTTCACTGCCCCGAAGCTGCCGGGCGTACTCGTGCAGGCTCATGCCAGTTTGCTGCTGACAGAACGCCTCCACCTTGTTAAGCAGGACTTCCTGTTCAGCAGCATTGAGCGGGTAACTCCATCTTTCTTCCGAACCGTCTCCCTTGCAGAGGTTCAGTTCCAGTGTGTCGCACAGATGATCTTGCTCCATGTCATAGTTGGCGTAGATATTGAGCCAGTCATCATTCTGATCGGTGCAGACGAATGTCCCGAAGGCGGCATCCACATCGAAGTCCGCCTGCAGATAAAAGTTGAGCTTGCCGTCTGATTCGATGATCTCCTCACCGAAGGAAAAGTTTTGTGCGGAGAGATGCCCTGCCGATGTGATCTCTTTGCCCTTCAGATGATCCAACAGCTTGCGCCACTTATCATCGCCCGATGCGAACTGCGACCGGGTGGCGTGATAGACCGCCACCGATACATCACGCATTGCCCACGTCTGCCAGCCATCCATAATGTGAACAGCCGAGAATTCACACTTGTCGAAGTTCACATCGAACACACCGCGTACCTTTCCGGTGTTCTCCATGCGTACAGCGGTCAGCGCATTGTATTCCTCCGCGGCGATGGGACGACCGCCTGCAAACATTTTGATAAACAAATCCGGCACAGCAACTTTTTCGCTGGTGATGTAACTGCGCAGCTTTTTCCCAACCGTCAACAACTCCTCACCGGGCGAGGTCTTGAAGTACCATTCCTGACCGTTCTCCGTCACATGATAGGCGGCATAGGTGCGGGCCGCTTCTTCCTCCGCACGCTGCGCGGCAGCTTCCGACTGGATCGCACGGCTGATACGCTCGTACTCCCGCTGCGGAAGCTGATTGCACAGCTCATCCAGTACATTCTCCAGATGCTCCTGCAGCGTTTCACCTTTGAGATGCTTCTCGATAGCCCTTTTCCATCGCTGGTCGATCCACAGAACGATTTCTTCCTGCTGCGCCATATCAGTTGCCCTCCTTCACCACGGCTGCCATGGCCTTCGGCTCACTATTCGGCGTTTTGGGTGCGGCAGATTTGGCAGTGCGCTTGGGCTTGGGAGCCGGGACAGCTTTGCTGTCCAGATACTCCCGCACAGCTTCCGGCACTGTCTGCTCATAGAGCTGCTTGAGTGCATCGTCCATGCGGGCCTGCACAGAGGAGTGTTCCTTTCGGAGAGAGAACTCCAGCGCATCCAATTTGTCATCGTCAAAGGTGAGAGTGATATTTACTTTTTTCATGTTGTACCTCCTCAGTCATAATTGATATACGGAATCTTCAGCCAGTGCGTCCAACCGCGACCTGCCAATTCTGTTTTGACGACACCGTACTTGGTGCCCATGGCTTCGATGACCTGACCGCCGCCAATGTAAACGCCGATATGCCCGTCATGCCAAACGGCAAGACCGGGAATATCCGGCATAGTATCGATGGTTCCGGACTCCGTAGCACTGTAGTACATCTGGTTGGCACCAATATCCGGCATTCCGTGAGTTCCATAGTCGATGGTCATCGTTTCTGAGGACAACCAGCCATAGCCCTTGATGAGTCCCACGCAGTCGGTGGTCCTTCCACCCAGCCAGTTGGCACGGATAAAATCTTCGTAGCTGCCGACACCGTCAGGATACTGTTCCAGTTTGTAGGCAAAGAGCGATTCGGTCAGCACATCGCCATAGGTCCCCCAGACATAGCCCCAACCGGATTCCCATGCGTGGATGGCGTAGGTCACGAGGTCAGCAGCATTTTTGCTGTTGGGATCGGTGAAAGCCGTGATGTCCAAGTCGATACTGCTTCCATCTCCGCGAAGGAACTCACCGTTGTAATTCCCGCCGCCCGCAGCGCCGGCGATCATGGAATAGATGTGGTTGATATTACTCTTGTCGTCCTCTGTGATCGTCCTGCCAAGTTCTGCTTCCAGATTGGCATACGCCTGATATAACGAAACCGGAACAGCGACGGTGTATTCTTCTACCGTGCTGGTAACCGTGCTATCGTCGTTCTCGACATCTACCGTGCGGGTACGGGTTTCCCAAATGAAGAAGCATTCTACGAAGCGGCTTGCCGCCCGTGCGGACGGCGCATCCTCGCCAAAGCAGAGGGAATAAAAAACGGCCTTGACTCGAATCGGGTCAAGGCCGTTTCCGCTCTCCGTCTGTCCATTGACGGAAGCCACTGCCGAATCCAGAAGAGAAAAAGCGGTACGCATCTCCTCAATATGATGCCGGAATTCTGCGGGTACTTCTGTCGAGTAGCTCACGCCATAGAAAGCCGCAGCTACCGCTTGGTTGTTGTGATCCGCACCTCCGGAGCCAATGGAACACAGAAGTGCGATGAGTACAATGACTGGCGAGAGAATTGCGACCAGCGTCCATCCCACGCTTTTGCGCAGCTTTTCGTTAGAGAGCACCGTCGCCACGGCTTTTGCGATCATGCCTGCAGATACTGCCATCAGCGACCACCCGCCGTGCCAAACAGCTTTTCTTTATAGGTTGGCGCATGTACCTCCAACAGGTAGCGCTCATTTCCGCACTTGTACAGGCAAACGCCGCGCTGAGGGAACTTGATGAGATTGTATTCCGCCTCATCCAACTGGAGCATTTCCATGTAGCTGCGTTTGTCAATGGATCCCGCGTTGAACAGGAACTGGTGGGGCGGGATGCTGAACAGCGGCTTGGTCATTTCGCGAACATGTTCCTGATCAAAGTCCTCCAGATTCTGCGAAGCCAGCAGCATGGCGGATTCCTTTTTGCGCACACGCTTGAGGCAGTTGCGGATGTACTCAATGGCCGTGGGATTGGACAGCCAGATATACAGCTCGTCCAGTGCCGCCACGGTATTGCCGACCGTCAGAAGCTTATCCGACATGAAGGACAGCACATTGAACAACATGGCATTGCGGACATTTTTGGCGGCGCTCAGCATTCCTTTGACACCGAAAACAAGGAAGCGGCTGGAGGTGATGTTGGTGTGCCCATTGAAGAACTGTGCGTCCGCACCCTTGCACATGGAGTGCAGTCCCAGCAGGACTTCCTGCAGGAGCTTTTCCGCATAGAGCAGATGGGCGTTGGGATCGTAGCTTTTGAATTCTTCTTCGATCAGGTCATAGAGGTCAGAGAGGATCGGATAGTCCTCCGGTCGCATTCGGCGGAAGTTGCTCCGCTCCGTGATACCCCATTTTGCGTAGAGCTTGGACACCATGATCTCGATGGTGTCAATGTGCGCATCGCTGAAATCCTTGTAGGCACGGAAAAAGTCCTTGAGGAAGGAAACATGCTGTGCCAGCAAAGTGCTTTTGCGGAAGGCTTCCGGTGCTGCCGTATCGTCCGGGTCACCGCCGTCATCCCAGCATTTCGGCTCCAGCACATTGATGATGTACTTTCCCGCCATAAGGTCGGCAAAGCAGCCGCCCACGGCCTCGCACATTTCCTGCTGCTCATGCTCGGCATCCAGCGTGATAACCGATTTCCCGGACTCCAGCAGATTGAGGATGAGCAATTTCATAAGATAGCTCTTGCCCTGGCCGGAGTTGCCGAGGATGAGGATGTTGGCGGAGGTCTTATCTTCGTCGCGCTGATTGAAGTCCACGAGGATGTTGCTACCGTACTTGTCCCGTCCAACATAGAAGCCCTTTGCGTCCGTTTTACCGCTGTAGTTGAAGGGATAAAGATTCGCCACAGAGCTTGCCGGGAGGACACGCTCGAACTGCTGGCCGAAGGCGTTGTATCCTACGGGACTGGCACAGCAGAAGCCCTGCTGCTGACGGAGCAGAAGCCTGTCCACATTGAGCTTGCTCCGCACCAGTTCCGTCAGCACATCGGTCTGGAGCAGTTTCAGCGTGTTATAATCCGAAGCGGTCAGCTCGATATAAACCGCACAGTGGAGCAGCGGCTCTCGGTTACGGTGCATGGAAGCCACCAGCGATGCCACATCCTGCAGATTGCTTTCCGCCGTGATCGTCTGCTGAAGGTCATTGGTGTTGGAGCTGCCCATGCGGTTTTTGTTGGCAGCATTCTGGATGATGCGCCTTTCCTCGGCAGGCGTTACCTGACGGGTGTAGATGCGCAGCGTGATCCCATCCTTTTCACCCAGATGCCGGAGAATAGCCTGCTCATCGGTCTGCGTGGGATACTCCCGCAGTGCCCACACGCAGCGGAAGGTATTGCCGCAGATGAAGTGATCGGGTTCGAACTTGACCACGGAAGGCGCGATCATATCCAAAAAGGATTTGATACCTACAGCCTCCCGGCTCTGCGGCGCTGTTTTTTTCGCTTTCTTTGCCAAATGAATTCCTCCTTCAATCGCCAACAATGACCCAACGGTCACCGTCGAAGTCCTCGAACTTTTCCGTCGTCACGTTCTGTTCGAAATAAACCCCCAGCATCTTTTTGAGATCCTGCTCGGTGGCTCGGCGGGTCGTGAAGCCGTTGTCGTTGATGTTCTGCTCGATGCGGGAAAGATAGGAGAACACATCGGACTCCTGTTCTCCGCGCAGCCGTCCGCGCAGCCGGATGATAATATAGAACTCACGGCTGGACGCCATGAGCACTTGAATGCGGTCCAGATGCTTGCTGTCCTGCTCCAGCAGTCTGCGAACTGCGGGTAGTTCCTCCTGACTCAGACGCTCCCGATAGAAGTCCTTATTGCGCTCAAAGGATTCCTTGGAATTGAGCGCCAGCATCTCGATCTCCGCCTGTCCCTTTACGACATTCAGCAGCGCATAGATGCGGGCGCTGATGCTGGAATCCGGCAGGACGGAGATGTTAGTGGGCTTGATGATGAAGAACACGAGATTGCCCATACGGGTGGCAATGCAGTAGTCCTTGATCTCCTCAATGCCCATGAGCTGCCGTGTGGAGCAGGCGGCTTTGTCCTTTTTCTGCTTTTTACTCACGACTCCAACCTCCAATCATAGAATTGCTGCTTTGTAATCAGGAACGCGGCGGCATATTTGAGGAAATCCAATATGCTGGTTCCGTCGAATCGAATGCTGAGGAAAGCGTAAACAGCCGTCAGCACCAGCGGCAGGGCGATGCCTGTCTGGGTCAGCGCCAGAACAGAGATAAGAAGCCCCACGCCGATGATGCCGATGTCCCGCAGCTCCCAAAGCCACAGCATGGCTTTTGCGGTCAAATTATCAGGGTAAATATAAATTGCTCTCACCTCCGGAGAATAGAGATGGCCGCAGGTTTCCCTGCGACCATCCAGTGATTTGATTATTCTTCTGCGTTGTCCAGCGCCTGCTGGAGCAGTTGCGTGATGAAGTCCTTCTGCTTCAGGTGATTCTTTTCCAGATACTCTTTCAGGCGGTCGAAGAGTTCCGCGGAGATCTTCACCGCAAGGGTTCGTTCTGTCTGCATATCGTTTCCTCCTTCAAAGTGTTCTGCGAAGATGCGCTCCACATATTCCGCCAGTGTACCCAGCTTCATTTCTTCTTTCTCTGCCATGATTCTTGCGTGAAGCTCTGCCGGGATCATGGCACAGAGGTTCTTTTTGCCCTCCATCGGTCTGCTCCTTTCCTCGATTTTGCAAGCAAAGCATACCGGAAGAAGTCATGGAAAGCTATTCACCAAACTCAACGAAGAAGCTATGTGAAACGGAAGCAAAACCACCAAGGCAGCTATACCGCCCGAAGGGCTGCGGCGATCCGCCCCATAATGAACTCCACACAGGGTATCGCCACACTGTTGCCCAGCGCTTTATATCGGGCGCTGTCCGAAGCATCAGGGATGTCCGTCCAGCCATCCGGAAAGCCCTGCAGACGCTCACACTCCAACGGAGTCAGGCGTCGAATGAGATAGGCATAGGCTTCTGCCTTTTGGCAAACGAGATCGGTGGCGTCCTTGTGCTGACGGGCACTTTGCGTGCTGACCACACCATTCTCACGGAAGTCATCCACGCGCTGGCGACTATAGACCGCATGATGATCTGTGGCCGTCAGCGTATATGCGATATCCCGCTGATACCCGATCCCGTTGCCGCCATTCTGCGGCTGCCGGTCAATGGCGTTTCCTGTGATGCAGAAGGTTTCTTCCTGTTCTACGAGCGGCACGTTGTTGCCGCCTGTTCCGTATCTTGCGGACATGGTAGGCACCACCTGGTGAGGGCCGGTGTATCGGGCATCAATGCCATGGTTTTCATAGACGAGCGGTTGGTGTCCATGCTCCTGCGCCCGCAGGGTACCGGACACATCCTCAGAGCACTCCATAACGCTTCCGCCCTGGTCATTCAGGCACAGGACGGACGGCATACAGTTTCCGCTGGCAGAGCCTTTCAGCGTAGGAGCCAGTTCCTCGCCATACCCAATGCTCCCAGCAGAGGCGCCGGCTCCTGCCGAGAATGCGGCCGCCACGAAGGTCTGCTGTTTCATTCCCAGCTGCGCATTCAATGCGCCCGCAATATCATGTAAGTCACGGACCTCGTCCCTTTGGTTGGCAGCAAAGGCCATGACACCGTTTCTGCCGGTGGACATCCCGCAGTTCACGCCGAGCGTGGCCGCAACATCGCCGGTCAGGTCACCATTGTAGCCGTCAAATCCCTCGACGGTGTCATCCGGCTGCGTCACGAAGGTCTGCATCTGCATATTGGTGGTCGCCATCAAGGCACCGGATACGCCGTGCAGGTCAATGCCCTCATCCCGCTGGTTGATATGGAATGCGTTCAGATCCGTAGGCTGTCCGTCCGGGCGCATCAATCCGGCTTGGATCTTCAACGCCCGTTCCAGCTTCGGCGGCAGAGCTTTTCCGCGTTCAGAAGCTCGGCGCAGGATCCCCAAACATGCTTTCGGGGATAAATAGTATTTTATCGGCGGTGCGTCCTGCAAAATCTGCGACAAGGAAGATCCTCTTGCGTCGTTGGGCGACACCCCAGTATTGAGCATCCAGGCACCGCCAAGCCAGGGAGAAATCAGTTCCCAGTAGGATTCGCCCAGCAGATTGCCATGGCCAGGGGTAAGGTCCAGGGACATAAACGGAACCGCACTTAACTCGGACGATCTCTTCGAGGACGATACGGAAGTCCTCGCCTTTGGGAGTTCCGCTGGAGAAGGCTCCTGGAACATTTTCCCACAGCATATACCGAGGTCGGACAGCGTGACCTGCTCGGCCTCTTTGTTCGTCTGCATTTCTCATCTCCTTTACCAGTCGAACCTGCTCCATAAACAAACCGGAGCGGGCGCCGGATAATCCGGCTCTCGCTCCAGCCACGGATAAATCCTGGCACGGGCTGCCGCCGCAGATGATATCTACGGGCGGCAGTTCTGCGCCGTTGAGCTTTGTGATGTCACCCACATGGATCATGCTTGGGAAGCGCTGCTTCGTGACCTCAATGGGAAAGGCTTCAATCTCCGAAGCCCACACCGGCGTAATGCCGCTGCGAATGGCAGCCAGAGGAAAACCACCGATGCCGTCAAACAGGCTTCCCATAGTGAGCCCGCTCATTTTGACACCGCCTGCACGATCGTGCGCGTGGTGTTTACAGCGGCCTGCGCCGTATATACCGCGCTCATAATGCTGGCTCTTGTTGTCGTATCCAGGCCAAACGTTCCGGCAATGCGGGGAATCTCGCCAGCCGAAAGCATCAAACCAAGACCCAACAGTGCGTGGTCCTTAAACACCATGAGCCCAGCGATGAGGATAGTCGCCTGCAAAAATGCGGTCAGGCACAATCCAATGATCTGTTTGCACCACTGGATGAAGCCGTCCGTATAGCCACGGGGCACAGAAAACATGTACAGACTTCCCACGGCAATCTGGATCAGCAGGATACCGCCGCGCTTGAGATTGGCAAAGAAGACCTTGATGATCGCATACGCCATAAGGATGATGCAGAACAGAATCATGAATCCGCTGGTGATACTGCCAAAGCCGAGGAACGGGCCGGATGCCAAATCGGTCAGCGATTCCACGGCGCTGAACTCCTGCATGATATCACTTGCCACATCTCCGATGGATGCACCGTAGCCGGTGATCCCTGCGGTGAGTTGCCCCTGCAGCGTTACCGAAAGCTCATAGAGCCGGACCGGAACGACAGTAAACAGGCTCACGGCCATAAAGCCCTTGATGGCATTGAGCGCGGTTTCGCGGATGTTGCCCCGCCCGCTGGAATACTCGATACCGCATTCAAAGCAGGCCACGACCAGCCCGGTTCCGTACAACGCCCACGCCAAATAGGAGAAGAACAGCACGATGCTCTGCACCCATGACATCTCGAAGAGCTCGACACCCATGTTTCCCATCTCTGCGAAGAAGTTGCCGAGAAAGCCCACGACCTGACCGTAGAACCAATCCACGATCTGGCCGAGGATCTTATCGGCAACAAAATCCCAAATAAACATTGATCGGTTTCACCTCCTCCGGGTGAGGCCGTACCAACTGCTTGGGATATGGCAAAGGCCGTACAGTTGGCACGGCCTTCAAATCATGCTCGTTTTACATTATCTGCGCCCACTGCTGATCGGCAGACTGGCTCATGTCTTGGAACACCTCCAGATAGTCCGATACTGCGTTGGAGAGCTTCTCATAGTCCTGCCGGGTGGGGTGATACACATACCAGTCTACTTTTCCATAGTCATCCCAAATGTGCGGGTCAACACCATTGCGGAAGTTGGGGTTGGAAGTCGCCTTCGTCCCCAGCAGATCCGAAAAGCGAAGGCGCAGGGTATCCACCTGTCCTTCGCTGCGGTTCAGGATCGTCAACTGCAAGGCGTTGTACTGATTGGCAACGCTTCCAGTGACAAATTGGATCTTTGCCCGATTCATATCGCTCAGACGCACATAGCAGACTCTGCCCACATAGGTGGCATCGGGATATTGCTCTCCGATAATTTTCCGGAGTTCCTGTTCGTAAAAAGTCATTGCCTACACCTCAGATTCCGATAATCTGCCAGATGTACAGCGGTGCCGTCAGCGTGAACACGAGGCACGCGAACAGGATGGCGGGAGCCGTCCACTCGAACTGGCCACTCTTTCGGTAGTCAAAATAAGCTGTGCCGAGTTTGGCGAAGAAAAACACCGCAAGGATCAGGTCAATGGCGGGAAACACCACGTTGTTGACGACGGTCTTGATCTGCGTGGATGCCGTGGCCCAGGTGCTTTCCACCGCTCCGGCCACATCGCCGGTGCCGGCAGCAAAGGCCGTGGTTCCCATCATGCAGACCAACAGCAGGGATAGGGTCAGCATCACACAAAGGCGCTTGCATTTCATTTTTCTCATAGATACCTCCAATTCTTGTTGTTATTTTGAGGGTGCGATATGCCATTCTTCCCACAGGTCACCGGCGATGCGCACGGAATCCGTCAGGTTCATACTTAGCATTCCCAGGGGTGTCCAGCAGTCCAAAAGCCAGGTATACGGCGTGTAGCTGCCGTCCGGGTACCAGATAGGTGTGAAGTGGGTCGGGCGGTCATAGGT
>ERZ779896.2069-NODE-2069-length-14728-cov-3.339194_pt1 | contig 14728 bp, 9 predicted proteins | sample MGYA00511067_ERZ779896 | MGnify/ENA primary metagenome ERZ779896 (study PRJEB29588, sample SAMEA2161597) | human gut metagenome | biome: human gut; feature: human-associated habitat; material: faeces | place: Denmark | collected 2008/2010 ...
GTGGGGCTTGCCGATGACCACGTCCGCCCGGCGGCCGGTCGAGGCCTCGATAAAGGCCATGATCGCGCCGATGTCCGGGATGAAGCCCGTCTCGGTCGGGCAGTTGAAGTCCGGGTGCGTCGCCACGTAGGGCAGCCCCGCGCGGACGAGGTCGCAGACGCGGCACATCTTCGCATAGTCCAGGGTCGTGTCAAAGCCCACGAGCACGAGGTACGGGTCTTCCTCCTCCAGGGCGATGCCGTAGGCGCGCATCTCCTGCGCAAGGGACGGGTTCCCCAGCAGGTAGACGCGCTTGCCCGGGTGCTCGCGCAGGAGGTACTGCGCCGCAGCCTGGCCAGAGGTGAGGATCTTCTCCTCCCCCACGTCCAGGCCCAGGCGGTGGAGCTTTTCCACGTAGTGCTTGACCGAGCGGGAGGAGTTGTTCGTCAGGAAGAGGTACTTCCGGCCCGTCCGCTCCACCGCGTCCAGGAACTCCATCGAGCCCTCGAGCACGCGGTCGCCCAGGTAGAACGTGCCGTCCATGTCCAACAGGAAGGCGCGCACGCGCTGCAGCGCCGCGCGGATCTGCTCCGGGTCGATCCGACCTTCGCGGTCCACCGGGATGAAGGTGACCTCAAAGCCTTCCTTCTGCAGCCGCTGTGCCGAGTGCAGCAGGGCGTGGTGCTCCACCGCCGAGGTGATGAAGTGGTTTTTGCCCCTGGCCTTTAAGGAGCGCATGATCTCCTTGACCCAGTTGTCGGCCTCGGGGCCGCCGCCGGTAAAGAGAATCTCAAACGGTTCGGCCCCCAGCACATCCGCAACCTCCTTGCGGGCCTGCTCGATGGCGCGTTTGGCGTGGTTGCCAAAGCGGTACAGGCTGGAAGGGTTGCCGTACTCCTCGGTGAGGTAGGGCATCATCGCCTCCAATACCGCAGGGGAGAGCTTGGTGGTCGCCGCGTTGTCGGCGTAAACAAATTGTTCCATACAGACATCGTCCTTTCAGATTGGTGTAAAAAATAGGTTGTCACCGGTTGAAAGTCGGTGGAAACGACAGGAATCTGGTTTCACCTCAATTATATACCAGAAAAGTATGATTTTCAAGGGCTTGCCCAAATTTCTTCCATAGTCTTTCCCAAATCCTCGCAGAATAAAAGGGGAGAGGAATTAGACTTTAAATTTTTGCGACTCCTGCACGGCCAGCTGGTCGCAGCGTTCGTTTTCCGGATTGCCGTCGTGTCCCTTCACCCATACGAACCGTACATGGTGTTTGCGGTAAAGCACCATGAACCGCCGCCACAGGTCCGGATTCTTCTTGTCTTTATAACCTTTCTTTTCCCAGCCGAACACCCATCCTTTGGTGACGGCATCGACCACGTAGCGGGAATCGGAAAAGACGGTGACTTCGCAGCCGTCGAATTTGAGGGTCTCCAATCCTTTGATGACGGCCAGCAGCTCCATGCGGTTGTTCGTGGTAAGACGGAATCCTTCGCTGAGCTCTTTCCGATAGGGCGGAGAAAGCAGTACCACACCGTACCCTCCTCTGCCGGGATTGCCCTGTGCCGCCCCGTCGGTATAGATGGTTATCTTGTTGTTCGCCATGTCAATCGTCGTTCCGCCTGTTGCGGTCGTCCGGCAAAGATACGATAAAAATGCCGTTGCCGTGCATGGCCCGTTTCCTGCTCGTAAAAAGAGGGAAGCGAAAGGGCGGGAGCGACAAGGCGTTTCTGCTCTCGAAGGGGGTGGGGCGGATTGTCCCGAGAGTTTTGGCGTTCTCTTCCCGCCTTCGGGAGGCTCGGGCAAGAGAGGTTGTTCCGTTCGTGTAACGGGGCAAAACGGTTGAGGATATTCGGAAACAACAGAGAGGTTCTCCCTGTGTATGGCCAGCCTCGGATGAGGCGTTTCGTATGGTATGCGTGTGGAATGCCGCGTCTTGTTTCCGGCGGCATCCCGGAAGCGATACTTTCCTATGGCGGGCGGTCGCTGCAGATGGAAACAGGAACAGGGGATTGTTTTCCATCCCTTGTTCCTGTCGGGCAACGAGCTGCGTACACGGTTCCCGTGCGTTTGCACTCCTATTTGTTGTGGCTCTCTTTGGCCTCGATGCTCAGCGTAGCGTGCGGTACGATTTTGAGTCTCTCTTTCGGAATCAGTTTGCCCGTTTCGCGGCATATTCCGTAGGTCTTGTTCTCGATACGCACGAGAGCCGCTTCGAGATGCTGTATGAATTTGAGCTGTCGCTGGGCGAGCCTGCCCGACTCCTCTTTCGAGAGGGTAGCGGCCCCTTCTTCCAACACTTTAAAGGTGGGCGACGTATCTTCCGTATCGTTGCTCATCGTGTGGGTGATGGACGAACGCAACAATTCGTAGTCGGCTTTCGCCTTTTCGAGCTTGTCGAGGATGATGGCCTTGAATTCGGCAAGTTCCTCGTCCGAGTATCTGGTTTTTTCGACTTCTGACATATCCGTATCTTATTTGGTTTTTAATTCCGATATTATAAAGATAACCACTTCCGGGCATAAATGCAAGCCGGTGCGTGAAATTATCTCCTATATCCTTGCCATAACGCTTTTCTGCATCGCATTATTATTGCAGCGCACCTCCGCGCGACCGGGTATCCGGCAGAAGCCGTTGTGTGCCGGCCGTCAGGCGGTGGCTTTCGTAACCGCTATCGTGACCGGATGCTCGTCGATGTCCACGTCGTGAACGAAGTCGCCCGCCGGCGTATCGGCTAGTTTCAATTCCACTGCGAGCGTCTGCGAGGCGATGTAGGTGCCGAAATCCGTGACGGCCCCCTCTACGAGGTCGCATCGGCCTATCTCCGCGCGAATCTTGTCCGTCACTTCGAAGCCGCTCTCTTTGCGGATGTTCTGGATGCGGTTGATGAGTTCGCGGGCGATACCTTCGCGGAGCAGCGTTTCGGTTACGGTTACGTCCAGTGCCACCGTCAGCTTTCCTTCCGTTGCCACGAGCCATCCGGGCATATCCTCGGAGGTTATCTCGAAGTCTTCGCGCGTCACGGGCAACTGCCGGCCGTCTATTTCGAGGAAGAAGCTGTCGTTCGCCTCGATGGCTGCAATCCGTTCCTGCGAAAATGATGCCACGAGTGCGGCTATCTGTTTCATCTGCTTGCCGTAACGCGGGCCGAGTGTCTTGAAGTTGGGTTTGATGCGTTTGGTGATGAGGCCCATGGTGTTGGTAATGAGCTCTACTTCCTTGACATTCACCTCGTTCATGATGAGGCTACGGACCTTCTCGATGTGCCGTCCCGTCTTTTCGTCGAGCACCGGTATCAGAATCTTGGTCAGCGGCTGGCGTACCTTGATGTTCACCTTGCGGCGCAGGGCGAGCACCATCGAGGAGACGCGCTGGGCGATGGACATCGTATCCTCCAGTTCCCCGTCTATCAGGGAGGCGTCGGCCGTGGGGAAAGCGCACAGGTGTACGGAATCCCGGTATTTTCCGCTCACGGCATTCAGGTCGCCGAACAGCCGGTCGGCCATGAAGGGCGCAAAGGGTGCCATGAGCCGGGTAACGGTTTCGAGGCAGGTGTAGAGCGTCTGGTAGGCGGCCAGTTTGTCGGTGCTCATGCCGCCGCCCCAAAAGCGTTTGCGGTTCAGTCGTACGTACCAGTTGGAAAGGTTCTCGCCGACGAACTCCTGAATGAGGCGTGCTGCAGGCGTGGGGTCGAAATCCTCCAGTCTGTCGCTCACCTCTCGCACGAGTGTGTTGAGCAGCGAGATTATCCACCGGTCAATTTCGGGGCGTTCGGCCACGGGTATTTCCGGTTCCTGACCGTTGAAGCCGTCTACGTTGGCATAGAGGGCGAAGAAACTGTAGGTGTTGTAGAGCGTACCGAAAAATTTGCGCCGTACTTCATCCACCCCTTCCGGGTCGAACTTGAGATTGTCCCACGGCTGCGAATTGGATATCATGTACCAGCGCACGGCGTCCGGCCCGTATTTATCCATTATGTCGAACGGGTCTACGGCGTTGCCGAGCCGCTTGCTCATTTTGTTGCCGTTTTTGTCGAGCACCAGACCGTTGGAGATGATGTTCCGGAAGGCGACCGAATCGAAGAGCATGGCGGCCAGAGCATGTAGCGTGAAGAACCATCCCCGCGTCTGGTCCACTCCTTCGGCGATGAAGTCCGCCGGGAAGCGTTTCAGGAACTCTTCGCGGCTGATTTCAAACGGATAATGCACCTGGGCATAGGGCATGGCGCCGCTGTCGAACCAGACGTCGATGAGGTCGCTTTCGCGCCGCATGGGTTCGCCCTTGTCCGATACAAGGACGATGTCGTCCACATAGGGGCGGTGCAGGTCGAAGATGTTGTAGTTCTCCTCCGAGAAGTCTCCTTCGCGGAACGCCGCCAGCGGGTTGCTTTTCATGACTCCCGCGGCTACGGCTTTCTCCGCTTCCGCGCGCAGCTCCGCCACCGAACCGATGCACTTGAGTTCGGAGCGGTCTTCCGTCGCCCATATCGGCAGCGGCGTGCCCCAAAAGCGGGAACGGGAGAGGTTCCAGTCCACGAGCCCTTCGAGCCACTTCCCGAAACGGCCCGTCCCGGTCGAGGCGGGTTTCCAGTCGATGGTATCATTGAGCTCCATGAGCCTTTCCCGCAGGGCCGTCGTCCGGATGAACCACGAATCCAGCGGGTAGTAAAGCACGGGTTTGTCCGTGCGCCAGCAGTGCGGATAGGAGTGGGTGTGTTTTTCTATCTTGAACGCCTTGCCTTCGCCCTTGAGCATGACGGCTATGTCGATGTCGAGCGTGGGGTCGTCCGGACCGAGGGACGGGTCGTAGGCGTTCTTCACGAAACGGCCGGCCCATTCGCGGTAGCGTTCCGCATCGACGTATTTCGCAACGAAGTCGGGGTCCATGTCCTCGATGCGGAACAGACGGCCGCGGCGGTCCACCATGGGCTGGTTCTTGCCCGCCCTGTCTACGACGTACATCGGCACGATGCCCGCCTGTTTACCTACGCGGTCGTCGTCGGCGCCGAAGGTGGGGGCGATGTGCACGATGCCCGTACCGTCCACCGTGGTCACGTAGTCGCCGGAGATGACGCGGAAGGCATCGCCCATCGGCTTCACCCAGTCGATAAGCTGCCGGTAGCGTATTCCGACCAGTTCCGAACCCTTGTAAATCCGTTCCCCGATGCTGTACGTTCCCTCCATCTTCGGAGTGAAATAGGCTGGAAGCAGTTCTTTGGCGAGAATGACCGTCTGGGGCTGCTGCGTGTAGGGATTGAGGCATTTCACACGCACGTATTCGATGTTGTCGCCCACGGCGAGCGCCGTGTTGGAGGGCAGCGTCCAGGGCGTCGTGGTCCATGCGAGGAAGTAGAGCGTACCCTGTGCGTCATCGAACAGGAATTCGCTTCGCTCGTCGCGGATGATTTCGAACTGCGCCGTGCAGGTCGTGTCCTTCACGTCGCGGTAGCAGCCCGGCTGGTTGAGCTGGTTGCTGAGGCCCGTACCCGCGGCGGGCGAGTAAGGTTGTATCGTATATCCCTTGTAGAGCAGGCCCTTATCGAAAAGCTGTTTCAGCATCCACCACAGCGTTTCGATATATTTGTTTTCGTAGGTGATGTAGGGGTGTTTCATGTCTACCCAATATCCCATTTTGCGGGTGAGCTCCTCCCAGACGCCGGTGAACTCCATCACCGCTTCACGGCAGGTACGGTTGTACTCCTCGATGGATATCTTGTGGCCGATGTCCTCTTTCGTGATGCCGAGCTTCTTCTCCACGCCCAGTTCGACAGGCAGGCCGTGGGTATCCCATCCCGCCTTCCGGCGGACGAGATAGCCCTGCTGGGTTTTGTAGCGGCAGATAGTATCCTTGATGGTACGCGAGAGGACGTGGTGGATGCCGGGGAGTCCGTTGGCCGAAGGCGGCCCTTCGTAGAAGATAAAAGCCGGTGCTCCTTCGCGTTCGGTGATGCTGCGTCCGAACGTGTTCTCTCTGTCCCACACTTCGAGGACTTCCCTGCCCAGTTGCGGCAGGTCGAGCCCCTTGTACTCGTTGAATTTTCTGCTGCTCATATATGCTACGAATCTTTGAAACCACAAAGTTATATAAAATTGCAGAGAATGGCAACGGCGCGTTGTCTCGGCCGTTCCGTGTCCGCTTGTCGGGGGAAGGAGTGCGATGAATTTGCTCCGGTACCTTTCGACGCGTCGGTCGGTGCCGGAAAGCGCAACGGTTGCGGAGACGCTGGCGTCACGGATGGAGAAGAAAAGGGCGGTGAATAGGACGGAAACGTCTGTCGTTTACTGTTTTGTAGAGAAGTTGTCGCTGTGTTCGAAAGCGATGCGCGGTGTGCCGTCCTCCACGAAGACGGTGCCGACCGGACGGAAACCGAACCGAAGCAGCAGACGCTGCATCGGGATGTTGTCGCGGTGGGTATCCGCACGCAGGTGACGGTCCTGTTCCAGACACCATGCCATGCATCGGGCGGCGATGCCCTGGCCCCGTACCGCACAGGCCAGGCGGTGGATGACATGGTAGGGACTTCCGTCCTGCCAGGCGCCGTCGCGGATGGTCGCATAGTTGGGTTCCGGCGAGGGCATGAAACAGAATGTGGCGACCATCGTGCCTGTCGCGTCGATGGCTGCATGGGAGTATCCTCCCGCGATGTCGGCGGCGATTCGTTCGCGGCCGGGATAGCCGTCGCGCCATTGGCCGGGATTGCCGTTGGCGTGCATGAAAGCGGCGGCATCCGCCACGATTTCCATGATTTGTCCGAGCTCTTCGGGTCTTGCCCGGCGGATGGCTACCGGCAGGCCGCTATTGCAGTTCATCCTGTTTAGCTCCATATGCGAGGTCGCCCGCATCGCCCAATCCCGGTACGATGTAGGAGTGTACCGTGAGTTCCTGGTCTACCGACCCGCACCAGATGGTGGTATCGGCGGCAGGCAAGTGTCTGAGAGCGTACTCGACGCCCTCCTCGCTCGCTATCCCTGCGGCGACGTGCAGTTTCGCCGGCCTTCCCTTGCGCTCCACGAGCGCCTCGTAGGCGAGCACGAGCGAAGACCCCGTGGCCAGCATGGGGTCTACGAGCAGCAGCGTCTTGTCGGTGAGGTCGCCGGCCGAGACGTATTCCACGCGGATGTTGAACGTGCCGTCTTTGCTGTACCGGCGGTAGGCCGATACGAAGGCGCAGGAGGCGTCGTCGAAATAGTTGAGGAATCCCTGATGGAAGGGAATGCCGGCACGGAGGATGGTGGCGAGTACGATTTCCTCGTCGGGCAGCATCACTTCGGCTTCGCCGAGCGGCGTCTCCACCGTCCGAGGCGAATAGTGGAAACTCTTGCTGATTTCGTAAGCCATCACTTCGCCGAACCGTTCGAGGTTGCGGCGGAACCGCATCCGGTCTTTCTGGATGCGGGAATCGCGTATCTCCGCGATGAAGCGGTTGAGTATCGTGTTCTCTCTGTCAAGGATGTGTACCATGGCCGTTCTGTTTTAAGCGGGAGTATGAAGTGCCGGCTTCCGTCTGCCGGAGCGTGTTGCATGTCCCGGCAGGAACGGAACACCGTCGTGGTAAAGTTAATACAAAAAGTTGTTGAACGGATAGCGTCCCGCATGGATTTCCCTTACCATACCGTAGAGGTCTGTCCGCAGCTTGTCGATGTTGAGCCGCTCTTTGGCCGAGATGAAGATGCACGGAGTATCCCCCTTGGCCATCCAGCTGCGCTTAATCTCGTCGAGCGACAGGTTTTCGCGGGTGGCGGGCGTGAGGTCATCCTCCTCTTTCGGTTTGTAACGGAAGGCGTCTACCTTGTTGAAAACCATGAAGACCGGTTTGTCGCCGGCCCCTATTTCGCGCAGCGTCTCCCGTACTACCGCTATCTGTTCTTCGAAATTAGGGTGTGAAATGTCCACCACGTGGAGCAGCAGGTCGGCCTCGCGTACCTCGTCCAGCGTCGATTTGAACGACTCCACCAGTTGCGTCGGCAGCTTGCGGATGAAGCCCACCGTGTCGGAGAGCAGGAAAGGGAGGTTGTCGAGCACCACCTTGCGCACGGTCGTGTCGAGCGTGGCGAAGAGTTTGTTCTCGGCGAATACGTCGCTTTTGCTTATCAGGTTCATCAGCGTGGATTTCCCGACGTTGGTGTATCCTACGAGCGAAACCCGTACCAGGCTGCCGCGGTTGCTCCGCTGGACGGCCATCTGGCGGTCGATTTTCTTCAGGTCTTCCTTCAGTTTGGCGATGTTGTTGCGGATGACACGGCGGTCGGTCTCGATTTCGCGTTCGCCCGCTCCGCCTCGTGTTCCGGTACCGCCTCGCTGCCGTTCCAGGTGTGTCCACATGCCTGTCAGGCGTGGCAGCATGTATTCGTACTGTGCCAGCTTCACCTGTGTCTTGGCATAGGCCGTCTGTGCCCGCTGGACGAAGATGTCCAGAATGAGCCGCGTGCGGTCGGTGATGCGGCGGCCGAGTGCCTTCTCGATGTTGTGCGTCTGCGAGGGCGACAGTTCGTCGTCGAAGATGACAACGTCGATTTCGTTCTCCGCCGTCCAGGCTGCTATCTCCTCCAGCTTGCCGGGACCCACGTAGGTACGCGAATTGGGGGAGGGGAGTTTCTGCATGAAACGTTTCACGGTGGTGATGCCGGCCGTTTCGGCGAGGAACTCCAGCTCGTCGAGGTACTCCTCGCTCTGGCTCACCTCCTGCCTCTCCCGGACGACCGCCACGAGGACGGCCCGTTCAGGCTGTATCGCTTCTTTTCCGGTTGTTTCCATAGTCGATTCTTTCGGTTGTCCGCAGCGGTCGTCACTCTACCGTCACGGATTTGGCCAGGTTGCGCGGCTGGTCTACGTTGCGCCCCTTGTTTACTGCGATGTAGTAGGCGAAGAGTTGCAGCGGTATCGAGGAGAGCAGCGGCGTGAGGCATTCGGCGGTTTTCGGTATCCAGATGCAGTAGTCCGCCATCTCAGCCACGATGCAGTCGCCCTCGGTGACGACAACGATGACCTTGCCGCCGCGTGCCTTTATCTCTTGGATATTGCTGATGGTCTTTTCGTACACGCTGCCGTTGGTCGCGATGACGATGGTGGGCATCTCTTGGTCGATGAGCGCGATGGTGCCGTGCTTCATCTCGGCGGCGGGGCACCCCTCCGCATGGATGTAGGAAATCTCCTTCAGTTTCAGTGCCCCCTCCATGGCCGTGGGATAGTTGCAGCCTCGACCGAGGTAGAGGAAGTTACGGGCATAGGTGAATATCGAAGCCACCGATTGGATGTGTTCGTGCTGGTCGAGTACCTCCTTGATATTGTCGGGCATGGCTATCAGACCGCGCAGCACTTCCCGATACTTCTCCTCGTCGATGAGTCCTTTCATCTTGGCCAGCATCATCGCCATCATGACCAGTACGGTGACCTGTCCGGTAAAGGCTTTGGTGGAGGCTACGCCTATCTCCGGTCCGACGTGGATGTAGGTTCCGGAGTGTGTCGCACGGGCTATCGAAGAGCCGACCACGTTGCATATGCCGTAGACGAAAGCCCCCTTGCTTTTGGCCAGCTCGATGGCGGCCAGCGTATCTGCCGTTTCTCCGGACTGCGAGATGGCTATCACCACGTCGTCGGAATGGATGACCGGATTCCGGTAGCGGAATTCCGACGCATATTCGACCTTTACCTCGATGCCGCAGAGGTCTTCGAAGAGGTATTCGCCGATGAGGCCCGCGTGCCACGACGTACCGCACGCCACGAAGATGATTCTCCGGGCATTGAGGAACCGCTCCTTGTTGTCGAGGATGCCCGACAGCACCACGTTCGTGCCCTCCACGTTGATGCGGCCCCGGATGCAGTCGGTAATGGTACGCGGCTGTTCGAAGATTTCCTTGAGCATGAAGTGCGGGTAACCGCCTTTTTCGAGCTCCGAGATGTTCATCTCCAGCTTGCGGATATCGATTTTTGATTCGATATTGTTGAGATTCACTACTTTGAGCGGTTTGTGGCGATTGATGACCGCAATTTCGCCGTCATTGAGATACACCACGTCCTTCACGTACTCCACAATCGGCGTGGCGTCCGAGGCGAGGAAGTATTCGCCTTCGCCGATGCCTACCACGAGCGGGCTGCTCTTGCGTGCCGCGATTATTTCATCGTTGTTGGTGCGGTCGAGCACTGCGATGGCATAGGCTCCGATGACCTGGTTCAGTGCCGCCTGTACCGCTTCGAACAGCGTGCACCGGTTCTCCGTGTGCAGGTATTCGATGAACTGTACGAGTACCTCGGTGTCGGTTTCGCTGCGGAAGGTGTAGCCTTTCTCCGCGAGCATGGCTTTCAGTACCCCGTAGTTTTCGATGATGCCGTTGTGAATGAGCGCTATCGAGCCGTTCTCCGAATAGTGGGGATGGGCGTTCACGTCGTTGGGCTCTCCGTGCGTGGCCCAGCGCGTATGGGCGATGCCTGTCGTACCGGAAGTATCCTTGTCCTCCACGAAGTGTTCGAGTTCGGTTACCTTTCCTTTCGATTTGTAGACGTTGAGCTTTCCCGCCGGATTTATCAGTGCGATGCCGGCACTGTCGTACCCGCGGTATTCGAGCCGGTGGAGCCCCTTTATCAGTATGGGGTAAGCGTCCTTGCTTCCCACGTATCCTACTATTCCACACATAAGGCGATGTCGGTTTCGGTAAAGTTAATGTCATGTCTTCGGCCGTTTCGGTCCGTACCCGGGGAGTGTTATGCCTCGCCGGGTAGCGGTCGGACCGTTGCCGTATTCTCAATAATTTGTTTCTGCCGCACGCTGTCGGTACAGCAAACAAAAATAAGCATTCTCCCGTAGATATGGAAACATACGGGAAGATGCCGGGATTTTCGGCGGGGCGGTCACTGTTGCGTGACGCGGTAAGCCTTCTCTACCCCTTTTATTCTCATCAGGTTGGCCGCCACCATATCGACGACGGCCGTGCTGGGTACCTCGATGTTTATCGTCCCGCCAATCTTGCCGTCCCGCATCGGGCTCAGACTCATGGAGCGGATGTTGATTTTCAGTTCGCCCGAGACGACCTCCGTAATCCGGTTCACCATGCCGGTCGTATCTTCTGCCACGATGCGCACCGAAGCCAGAAAACTGTTCCGTCCGGCGGTGCTCCGCCATCGCGCTTCGAGAACGCGGTAGGGATACTGCTGCTTCAGCCGGCGGGCGTTGGGGCAGTCGCTGCGGTGGATGGTGATGCCGGACGAGACGGTGGTGAATCCGAAGATGTCGTCGCCGAAAATGGGGTTGCAGCACTTGGCCAGTTTGTAGTCGAGCCCCTGGATGGACTCGTCGATGACCAGCGCATCGCCCTCCTGTTCCTTTTCGGGAGCGGGTTTGGCTGCGGGCTGTGCCGGTTTGGCCTTGGGTTCGAAAAGCTCCCCGGCGAGGTAGCGTGCGATGACCTCTTTCGTATCGGCGATGTCTATCGTCCCGTCGGCTATTGCGCCGTAGAACTCCGTTCCCGTCTTGTATTTGTAGTATTTGGTCAGGGCGATGACCGCATCGTCAATCGGAATGCTGAGTTTCCAGTTTTTCAGTTTGCGTTCGAGCTCCTCGCGTCCGAACCGGGCCACTTTGGCCTCCTCTTCGCGCAGGCACGCCTTGATTTTGTTGCGGGCCTTTGCCGTCACGACGTAATTGAGCCAATCGGCTTTGGGCTTCTGCGTTTTGGCGGTGATGATGTTTACGATGTCGCCGTTGTGCAGCTCCTCCTTGATGGAGACGTTGCGTCCGCCTATCTTCGCACCGGTACAGGCGGCTCCCACATGGGTGTGGATGTCGAATGCGAAATCGAGCACCGTGGCTCCCTTGGGCAGTTTGCGCAGGTCGCCGGCAGGGGTGAAGACGAAGACCTCCTCCGAGGTGCTTTCCGTGTCGATTTTGTTCGCTATCTGGCTTTTGTTGGTGCTTTCCTCCATGATTTCTCGCAGGCGGGCGAGCCATTCGTCGTTGCGGCTGCCGCTTCCGTGCACCCCTTTGTAACGCCAGTGCGCTGCGATGCCCCGTTCGGCCACCTCGTCCATGCGTTCCGAGCGTATCTGTATCTCCACCCAATGGCCGTCTTTGGTGACAACCGTGGTGTGGAGCGATTCGTAGCCGTTCGATTTGGGGATGGATATCCAGTCCCGCATCCGGTCGGGATTGGGGGTATAGAAGTCCGTGACTATCGAGTAGATGCTCCAGCAGAGCTGCTTTTCGCTCTCGGTCGGACACTCCACGATGATGCGGATGGCGAAGATGTCGTACACTTCGTCGAAAGATACTCCCGTGCGTTTCATCTTCCGCCAGATGGAGTAGACCGATTTGGTGCGTCCCTTGATGTGGTATTGGATACCTTGCGCGTCGAGCCTTTCCCGTATCGGGGCGACGAATCCTGCGATGAATTCGTCGCGTTCGGCCGCGGTCTCTTCCAGCCTGCGGCTGATGTAGGCGTAATCTTCCGGTTCGAGGTATTTCAGTGCGATGTCCTCCAGTTCGCTTTTGATGGAATAGAGTCCCAGTTTGTGGGCTATCTGTGCGTAGAGGTTCATGCTCTCCCAACTCTTCTTCCGCTGTTTCCCTTCGGGGAACATGGCGAGCGAACGCATGACCTCCAGCCGGTCGGCCAGCTTGATGAGGATGATGCGCGGGTCGGTGGAGTAGGAGACGATGAGGTCGCGGAAGTTGTCGGCCTGCGACATGGACACCTTGGTGTGTACCTTCGAGATGAGGTTGAGCCCTTCAAGGATGCTGACCGGGATACTGCCGAACCGTTTCTCTATCTCGTCGGCATCGGCCAGTCCCAGTCGTGCCACATCGTGCAGCAGGGTGGAGATGGTGGAATTGCGTCCGAGCCCTATTTCGGAGATGACGATTTCGGCCGTGCGTACCGAGTGGTCGAACAGCGGAGTTCCGTCGTAGCGCACCATGCCGTCGAGGGCGGTGCGGGCCATCTCGAACGCTTCCATGACGGCCTGCCGGCTCTGTTCGTTGAAGGTGCGTCCGAGGAGGTCGAGGAAGCCGGCATACCTCTCCGTTCCCTGTACTGCTGTTGTTATCGTCGCTGTTTCGGTGTATTCCATACCAGAGTATAGCGTGGCGAATTGCCTGGAGTTTATCAAATAACGTACCGAGTGCCGCTTTAGCGTGCCCGAAGCGGTAATAAACCGTTGCGGGCGGCTTTGGCCGGGCTTCGGCGGGGCATGTCCCGGCCGGCTTTCCCTGCCCTTTCGTGCTGTCCGAACGATAAAAAGCGGACGCCGCCGTCCGCTTTACCGTCATGCCGTTCCCGCCTTTGTCCGGAGCGTCAGAGTTCGCTCTCTTTCAGACGCTCCGCATTTTCGGCCACTATCAGGTGGTCGATGACATCCTGTATGTCGCCGTCCATGAACGACGAGAGGTTGTATATCGTATAGTTGATGCGGTGGTCGGTGACGCGGCCCTGCGGGTAGTTGTAGGTGCGTATCTTGGCGCTTCGGTCACCCGTCGAAACCATCGTTTTGCGCTTGCCTGCTATCTCGTCGAGATACTTCTGGTATTCGAGGTTGAAGATGCGCGTGCGCAGCTCTTCGAGGGCCTTGTCGAAGTTCTTGAGCTGCGACTTCTGGTCCTGGCACTGTACGACGATGCCCGTAGGGATGTGTGTCAGGCGGATGGCCGAGTAGGTGGTATTGACAGACTGGCCGCCGGGGCCCGACGAGCAGAACGTGTCCTTGCGGATGTCGTTCATGTTCAGCTCGATGTCGAACTCCTCCGCCTCCGGCAGCACCGCTACCGATGCGGCCGAGGTGTGGACGCGGCCCTGCGTTTCGGTCTGCGGCACGCGCTGCACGCGGTGTACGCCCGATTCGTACTTGAGAGTTCCGTAAACGTTGTCGCCCGTGACCTTCATCACGACCTCCTTGTAACCGCCCGAACTTCCCTCCGAAGCGCTGTTTATCTCGTATTTCCAGCCTTTGCTTTCCGCATATTTGGTGTACATGCGCAGCAGGTCGCCGGCGAAGAGGGCCGCCTCGTCGCCTCCCGTGCCGCCGCGTATCTCCACGATAGCGTTCTTCTCGTCCTGCGGGTCTTTGGGAATGAGCAGCAGTTTGATTTCCTCTTCGAGCCGGTCGATGGCGGGTTCGAGTTCCGCCACCTCCTCGCGGGCCATTTCGCGCAGGTCTTCATCCTTTTCGTTGGCGAGGATGTCCTTCGCCTCGCGCAGGTTGTTCACCGCCGTGCGGTACCGTTCGCTCGTCTCGATGATGGGCTTCAGCTCTTTGTACTCCTTGTTGAGCTGCACGAATTTCTTCATGTCGCCTATCACTTCGGGGTCGGTCATCTGCTGCCCTATCTCCTCGAATTTCAGTTTCAGGCCGTCGAGCCTGTTCAGTATGTTGTTGTCTGCCATGTCCGTTTCTCGTATGCGGTACCGCCTTTGCGGAAAGCGGTTTTCCGCGTCGCAAAGTTAGCGATTTTTTGCGGCTTACCAATAGGGGGCCGTCGGGCCCTCCGGAACACTCTCCGGAGACGGAAAAAGAGCGGGCGGACCATAAGGTCCGCCCGCTCCGGAATCAGTCCTGCGGCTTTGACCGCGAGGCGCTCTATTGCTCTCCCTTGACGTATTTGTCGAGCCAGCCGAAGAATTCGCGGTTCCATACGAGCGAATTCTGGGGCTGGAAAACCTGATGGTTTTCGTTTTCGAACGCTACGAAGCGGGCCGGTATGCCCTGTACTCGTGCGCCCGTGAAGGCCTCCAGGCTCTGGGTATAGGGGATACGGAAGTCGTTGAGGCCC
>ERZ779896.2074-NODE-2074-length-14690-cov-3.127434_pt1 | contig 14690 bp, 15 predicted proteins | sample MGYA00511067_ERZ779896 | MGnify/ENA primary metagenome ERZ779896 (study PRJEB29588, sample SAMEA2161597) | human gut metagenome | biome: human gut; feature: human-associated habitat; material: faeces | place: Denmark | collected 2008/2010 ...
TCTCTGCGCAACATCTTCAAGGAACTGAACACAGACATCGGAGTCCCGATCCCGGAAAGCGGTTCCCTGGAATCCTGGGCAAAACAGGGAGTATTGCTTCTCAATACGGTACTGACTGTACGGGCGCACGCCGCAAATTCACACAGAAAGCACGGCTGGGAAACATTTACGGACTCCGTGATCCGCACAGTCAACGGATTTGACCGCCCCGTCGTCTTCGTTCTCTGGGGCGATCCGGCGCAGAAAAAAACGGCGCTCATCGATCAAGCCCGGCACAAAATCATCGCCTCGGCACATCCGTCGCCGCTTTCCGCCTACCGCGGATTTTTCGGCAGCCGCCCGTTTTCCGCAATCAATGCGTTCCTGCGGGAACAGGGCGCAAAGGAAATCTGCTGGGATACGCAATGCCGGACGGAGGAATACCGGGAAGTCCCGTTATTCTGAGCTCACGCTTCGCCCCTCCGCCCTGCCGGCTGCGGCGTTTCCGCCGAATCAGCGTATTTTTTCCAGAAACTCCTGTTCCGTGGCAACTCCGCCGACGCCGCGCAAAGTAATCGTAAAACTTACGGATTCGCCGGGCTTGACGGAGAGCGGGCTGTTCGCTTCGGGATCATTGAACACCTTCCCGTAAAAGCTGCGCGGAAACTCCAGAGTGTAAAGCCTGCCGCCGCCCTTGTGATCGCCTTTTGAGTTGAACCAGACATAGGCATGAGTCGTCAGCGGACCGCCGATCATGGCGATGCCCGTCTTCAACGCAGGGTCGAATGCCCCCATATAAGGAGCCGTCAGACGGATGGAACGGCGTTCATAATTCACCGGTTTCGCAGAGGAGAAATGAGTTTCGGCAAGACGGTTCTCCGCCTTTACAGGGAGAACAATCCGGTCATTTTCCTGTGCGTCTTCCGCGTTGCCGATCGCAGGGACAAATCTGCCGCGCCATGCGAGCTGATAATGTTCCGGGTCGTCGGATTCCGTTCCCGGCGGCATGACATTCGCAATTTCATAATCCATCTTCAGATCCTCGGTTTCCGCACGCATCGAAAGCGTGCGGCGGAAAAGAAACGGCGTATCCGGGAGACGTGTTTCAAACGACAATGCGACACGATCCGGCTTGAGCTCAAGAAAACGGACGTCCCAATCCACAAACGAAACCGGCCAGACACCGCCCCCGCCTGCGTCTTCATAACCGCCGTAACCGTGCAACCGGGTCACCATATCCTTTGTGACTTTCCGCGCCGCACGCTCGGAGACGGAGAGCGCATTTCCGAAAGACCCCGGCGCCAGGCATTCCACGCCGCGCACCTTGAACGAAATGATACGCCCACCCGTTTCAAGCACCGTTGCGGAAATAATCCCGTTATCCAGAACAAAGGCGGGATGCCCCTCATAATCGACGGGAGAAACAGAGACTTTGAAGTGTTTCATCCCGCCCGCATTTGCCGCATTCCTGCAAAGATTCAGATAATACTCGGCACATTCAAACTGCCTGCGTTCAAACGCACGTTTCGCACGCTCGAACATTGCATGTTCCAGCGGATTGGCAAATGTTTTTCTGTCACGGACGGCATTCACGACAATCGCATACTTCAGCGATTCGATCTGCTTCCTCGCCTCATTCCGTATCTCGTCCGTATAAGCTCCGCCCTGTTCGATCCGTTTGAGAAACGCTTCGGACGAGGCGGCATCAACACCGTTGGAACGGGCTTTTGCAAGGAGCCCGCGCAATTCCTTCAACTGCGGGTCCGGCTTCAATTCATAGGCGCGGCGGAAACTTTTTCTCCCTCCCCCGTGCATGACTTCAAGTATGACCTCGTTCCTCCCCAGTTTTCCAAGCAGGAACGGCACATCCAGACGCTTTCCGGCGCCGATCTTCCCGACCGTTCCGCCGTTAATCCGGACCACACTCCAGGCAGGCCCGAACACACTGAATTTCACTTCGGAAAGCTCCGTTGCGGCATGATCCGGCGGATTGGAGACGACGATGACTGCCGGCGCCTGATCCAGAGATTCGATCTCGTCCGCAATCCGGTCGCGCAGGGCATAAAGCAGATGCGGGTCATTCCGATATCCGAATGGAACCTCCGGGATCAGCGTGCGGACAATCTCCTTCACTCTGTTTTTGCCCTGCCCGGGGAAAAGGGCGTCGATTTTCTTCTCAAGAATGCGCATGTAATCGAAGTCGTCGATACTCTCGCGGATCAGCGCGGAACGCAGGGAGGAAATGACGCCTTCGCCATCTTTCCGCGGCGGATAGAAAATCGTCGCCCCGCCGCAGGACAGCGACAGACTTACGCCTGAACGCTCTTTGTACGATGCAAACATCGGGGAATTAACCCATCCGCGATTAAATACTTTTTAAATTATCTCTTTAGATAATCCGGATTTTGCCGGTCATGCCTACGGAGTTCTTCCGGTAGAATTAGAAAGAGTTTTTTGTATATCATCATGATTTTTTATCCGGAGGATTCACAGGGATTCCTGCAACACCGCACGCAGAGATGTTTTCCATACGGAATCGGGTTTCAACGTCACGCTTTTCAGAATCATTTCACCCGTCGGAAAATTTCCAAACCAAAAGTAATACTGCTCCAGCTGATCAAGGGAAGCATGGAATACAATGTCACCGATTCTTAGAACCGAGGATTTTGCCGGCAGGAAAAGATCCGTTCCCGTAGGGGGAACCTTACATTCGGGCAATTCCCCTATCTGATAACGAAAATCCTTTTTTTCTACATTCGGGCGATTGTGAATCCATAAGGCAAACTCTGCATCCTCCTGTGCATTGTTTTTCAAGGAGATTAAACAGGCAATTTCCCTTAAGCCGTCTGAAAGACGATAATGTTTGCGTATCAGGAGTCCCGCCGGTGGGCGTTTGGTCGTCCAAGAGAATATCAGATTCAATTCATTTCCCTCCGCAGAGCATTCCTCCAGCCTGTAACGGGCGTAAGCATCCAGATTCCCACGGCTACTCTCCGGTTTCCAAAAGAAGTTCCGGAATAATCCATCCTGATCAGGATCGCTTCCCAAAACCATTTCCCGAAGACGATCCTTCCAAGAAAGAACCGTTGCCCCGCAATATCCTATCGACAATGAACGGGTACCGTTCCGGATGACAATTTCATCTTCGGTATTCTGTATCTGCCACTTCGAATTGGAAAACAGGGGCCGGATATTTGGATTATCCGGCTTAGCAGGGAGCATTACCGCTGGGTAACGCTCGGCGGTCTGTCTATCTACCATCATGAAAACACGCGCATTTCCAGGAGGAATTCTGAGAAAGACATCGCTTCCCGACGTATTGAGAATTCTGATTTTTCGAACGGGATCGACTAGAACAGCCCCGTTTTCAATACTACTGAAACGGAAGAGAATATTCTGCTCCTTTTCCGAAAGAATGTTGAGAAACATTACCATTTTTTCTCCGTGAAGTTCACGTTGAATGACCTTAATGTTCGGAGAGGTTTTACATACATTCACGAATTTCTCCGTTTCCTTTCCTTCAAACAGATGATTCTCCGTCAACGCAATGATGGAAAGCGCTTCCCGAATTCCCGCGCGGGCAGATGCATCAAGATTGTGAATGCCTTCAAACAGAAGTACTTCACGGATGCGGAACACTGCGGTCTGCAACAGCCCACAGCGGATGCGGTCTGCCGTATTCATCGCATAATAGTAGGGAGCCTGAAAGGATGGTCCACGTAACTCTCCGGTATCGAATGTCGGAATCATTTTCCCGTGATAGTGCTGTCGTAGCGTTTCCAGACATTTCCATATCCCCCGCGTAGTTGTGTAAAGCTGTGGGGAATAACAGTCAATCAGACCGCCGTAAGAATAGATATTCCCCATCTTCCGGCGTATTGAGAGATATTCCGGAGCATCAGGAGGGCAGTGAAGCATATAGGATTCGAAAATGAAAGGACATTGTTTTTCTGTCGCAATGGCTTGGGTTTTTTGCATCAGGATGCGGAACTGCTCATCACGGAAAGCCATATATTCCACGGGATATTTTTTTTCGGCCTCCGTGCCGCTTTTCAATCTGGAAGCATTCTTTCCGGAGAATTTTGCAAACGCGTCCCGGCAAAGCGGACAGAAGTGAAAATATTCTTTTGTCGGTTCATAGTTCCAAACGAAATATTTTTGCCGGAACCCTTGAAGATATCCGGTCTGACGTTTAATCAGCTTTTCCAAGGAACCGTCCGTTATGAATTTCGTCAAGCAGAGTTCCCCCTGGCTCTCATGCCAGTAGGTATGGAGAACGGTCCAGGACATCTGATTGAACAGATCAGTTTTCTCCCGCGATGGACTGGCAGTGCTTCCGCCAGTAATTCCATCCTGCCTCAGCTGCTTGATCATCCGCCTACATACGGAAATATTTTGCGAATGATTCAGATACGGAACCCACCAAGAATAGATGCGGAAGTTCTTCGGCAGTTCGGTTTTCGGCAGATGGACGGGAAAGATTTTGAATGTTCCCGATTCAAGAATCTGCATATCTTTGTTTGCGATCCGCCACTGGATTGTCCCTTCTTTGACGGCGTTCGATGCGGAAAAAACTAGGACCTGTCCCGTGAACATGTTGTTTCTCGCGGGGAAAAGATTAGGTGAAAGCGGAATCTTGTAATGCTTGGTGTTTTTCGTTTTTTCGGAGAAAAAGGGCGGATTGACAGCTTTACCAGCATAGACGGGAACAGTGTCCAGCAGTTCGATCTCCGCCGGAGTATCAAGAAACAGTGTTGCGGGAGACGTGATACCAAAGAGATACAGATACAGTGGTGCCAGTTCTCCCGGAACAATTTGCAATCGCCCTGTATCATTTACGGAAGCCGGAAAAAAGCGCACTTTTTTTACGGGAATCTCCGTAATGGAGACATCGTCCAAAAAAAGTTCTCCAATACCATGAAGGAAAAAGACGGCACGAAGAAAATATTTTTCTTGTCTGCCGGATGGTGCCTGATAATCCATCGTGTATGTTTTCCATGCTTTCGAAGGCAAAAGCGGAGTCTCTTTCCGCATTTCACCAATAAACGCCTTTTGTTCCGTGAATCCGTCGATCCGCACGAACGCTTTGGTATCATTATTGCCGGGAATGTATTTTGCACGGAAGGTCAGCCGGTAATTTTTTCCCCGTGACACAGGAAAAAGATGTTGCTTTTCCATGGCAAAAAATCCCGAATGTTCCGTTTCCTTCTCAAAACGAATTACGGCATGACGCCCTCCCCGAGCGGAATTATCCGGAACGATGTAGTGACCCCCGCAGGAATCTTTATAGGAGGATACCTCCCACCCAGGAAGAATATTCCAATGAAAACGCTTTGGCTTTCCCTCTTCGAATCCTCCGTTGAAAACAAGCGGTTGCTGAGCACTGAGGAAAAATATGTAAAATAAAAAACAAGGTAACAGAAATTTCAGCATTAGGACAAACTCCTTTCAAAAAAATGAGGTTCTGTCAAACACTAATCCCTTTTCTTTTTTAGTGTTTGAGCTCAATTTTATTTTCTCTCGAACTGAAGAAACTGAAAAATCAGTTCTCCCCCTTATTGCGTTTCAACTTGAATGTTTTTACCGCTGACGTAGTCTCGTCCTCAGGATAAAGCAGAGTTATCCATAGTGTCTGCTCTGGCAAGAATGGATCGCCCAACTCGTCGGAGCCGAAGCGGGCACTGTGGATAACTCGGTGCCCGAATGAATACGCTTCTGAATACCCTCTTTAACTTGTTCGTCATCTATGACTGTCCTCCGTCATTTTTGCGTCATATTTTTTAGTTTAACTCAAACTGCCTCGTCATATTTTTTCATTTTCCTTTCATGTAGAATTTGACACTACCAAAATGAAACTATTTCCCTCAATAAGAAATAGTTACGGAATTCGTGAAATATTTATAAATTACGCCATCACGCCGCTTCAACTGTTGGACATGTCCGTCCAAAAAGAAATTGTTGGCAACGCCGTTATGGCGCATGGCGATTTTAGAATGAGACCAATATGAACAGTGATAGTAGACATACATTGGATAACGGTTGGTCACATTATCGACACTGTCACCGATGAAGTCGAACATGGAATGGTTTCGAATTGAGGAAAGCTTCCAAGGTTTTTCCAGTAACTTCGTCTGTGTCACGCTCACCCAATCCAGGTCTTTGCGCATTCCATATGTTTCTGTGACACGCACATGCCGCGCGGAAATTGGTATCCGGAAATCGGCAACGGCATTGGGACAGGTAAAATAATCGGGCAGACACCACTCCCATACCACCATTGAATAAACCGACTTCCCGGGGATATAACCACACTTGCGCAGATGATCTCCCCATTGGGTGGGAGTTGACGATGTATAGGTATAGCGTGGAATCAGTACGTATTCCCGATTGTCCTCCGCGTAAGAAAAGGTCATCATCCCCACTTGTCTCAAATTGCTGATACATTGTGTTTTCCTTGCAGCCAGTCTTACCATCTTGAACGTCGGCAGCAGCATTGCCGCCAGAATGGCGATGATCGCAATTACGATCAGCAGCTCGATCAATGTAAAATCTGCAATTCTCCTGCGAAAATACGGATTCATCTTTTTCTCCCTTTTTTTCATATCAGACAAATAACGGTTCCACCCGTTTTACCATTGTACTTTCCCGCATCACAACATCGTGAGGCATGATGATTTCCGGCACAGCGACATTTTTCCTCCCGAACCACCGGTCTGCACGTGCAAGCACCTCCACGACTTTCCGCCCGATCGCATCATAATGCAGATCCACCGTGGAAAGAGGCGGTGTCAGGAACCTGCCCCCCGGATAACCGCAGTATCCCATCACGGAAAGCCGTTCCGGCATCTGTATCTTCAAGTCATTTGCAATTTTCATCACGGACATGGCAAAAAAGTCCGAAGTGCACATTGCGGCTGTCGGCGGATTTCCAAGCGCCATCAGCCGTTTCAATTCTTTCCTGATCACGGAATATTCTATCGGGCAATTACAGATCAGTTCCGGGGCATAAATCCCCTGTGACCGCAGAAAATCATAAGCCGCGTCCAGATCATGATAATATCCCTGAATCCAGTTCGGATGAAAAAACGCGATGCGGCGGTGCCCCGCTTCTTTCAAAGCCAGAACCCCATCCTGCCACGCCTTCTTCGAGTCAACCCGCACCCCGGCAAATCCGGTGGTCTGCACATCGCCCGGATGGCAAACAGCCATTACCACCGGAAAACCCGACCGCTGAAGCGCACGGATGTAATTCTCCTCTCCCGTATACAATCCTTCAAAGATCACACAGCCGCCAAGCTCCCGGTCATTCCGGAGCGTGGCAACGGCATCTTCAAGATTCTGATCGTCGATATAAGTCCGCGGGCAGAGCTCCAGAGACATGCCATACTCCTGCGCCGTCTGCTGCATCGCCGGCATCAGGTAATGGCTCTGATACGAAGCATCATTCTCGGCAAACGGTTTCAGCAGCACAAGAATCTTCTTTCCGTTTCCGGCAGACGGCAGATTGACGAAAGTCCCCTTGGAGCGGATACGAACCAGAAGTCCTTCCGCTTCAAGGATTTTCAATGCCTCACGCAGAGTATCGCGCGAAACATTCAGCTTTCCGGCAAGGACGACTTCCACCGGAAGTTTTTCGCCGTGCGCATAATCGCCGCCCATAATGCGGGTGCGCAAATCCTTCACCAGAATATCTTTTTTCAAGTCAAAACTGTTTTTTATCATTAGTATGCCTTAGTATGCTTTGTTATAATTATAGTCGAAAAGGAAGATTTTGTCAATAGGGAAAATAAAGAAAAAAATGATTTTTCATGAAAAAAAATAATACGAATGCGTCGGACAAACAACCGGAAACAGGAAAAACAGAACCATCCTATATAGTAGGAAATAGTTTTCGCATGGAGTTGGAAACGGTTTTAACAAATTGTCCGGAGTGTGCGAAAAGTGATTGCAAATCGTGCGGGGAAGAATTGAAAACAGTTTTAACAAACTGGTAGCCGGAATATGAAAAGCAAATGAGACATCCCTGATCATATGAGAAATAAAGTGGTGCCGGTGATCGAATAGACGATCAGGATCAGCCAGGCATAATAGATATCCCGCGCATCATATGTCCACTCCAGCCAGACGCAGACGGCAAGTCCGGAAAGTACGGTCAGAAGAAAGAGAATCAGAAACAAAGGGCGCAGGTTCGTTTTCACAGGACGGGAAACCGCAGGCTGTTTGCGCGGTTTGCCGCCCATAGACTCATCAAAGATTGTTCTCAGATTATTTTTCATGATTGTGTATCCTTGATTAATGGAATATTTATTAGTATGAATAATAAAATAATCTGTTCTATACAGTTTTGCAAGTTATAAAAAATATTTTTACAATTAAAAAAGCCCGGATTGCTCCGGGCGTGAGGGGAATTACTGTTTGGCGCCGACGCCGGAGGCTCCGGCAGAGACGTCGAGACTGCTGTTGCTGGCTTTGACGACTTTTGCGGCAGCCTCGCCGGTCGACTTGTCCTTGACCGATACATACCAGACCTTGCGTCTGCCGAACCATGCCGACAGGCTCGGGACGGGGCTCTCCGCGCTGACCGCCGAGATATCTGCGCCGCCGCCCCATGTGTCGGAGCCTGCGGCGATTGACTTGTCTTTGGTGGCGGCGGTCAGGCTGTCCACCGCCGCGCATCCGGAGAGGAGTGCGGCGATTGCCAGCGTGCTGAAACCAATTGTGATTATGCGCATATTGTTTGTCTCCTGTTATGGGCGTCGATCCACGCTTTGCGGGCCTCGTCGCCGCTGATCGCGATTGTCGCCGCCTGCATGACGCTCCACCACGCTTTTGATCTCCGCGCAGACGGATTCAAAATTCAATCCCGTCGCCGCAGAGTATCCGGACGCCGCGCCCGGTATCTCATGGAGCGCAAGCGCCATGCAGCGCAAATCCGGCTGAGCAAGAATGTAGAGAAACAGATCCGCGTCCGCCGTGCTGACCGTGCCGCCCCGCAGAAACGGACTCTTGAAAATGTCAAGCAGCGCCCATTTCGCTGGTGTCAGCACCTCCCGGACCGGCAGATTGCCGATCCTGATTCCGAGGCCGCCGATTTGCAGAACCGCGAGCAGAGCCAGAAACTCCGCGCCCTCGTCATACTTCGCGGCCTCCAGCTCTTTGAGTACCGGATCAGCGGAAAGTATGCGGTTGAACTCCGCACCTGCCAGGAGTTTCATTTCATCGGGCTGCATCATGTGCCCTGCTGTTCCTGAGCCGGAGCAGTCTCAAGCGGCCACGGCGCGGAAGCGGTCAGGGAAAGCGTGTAATGTCCCGTGTTGGTCTGCGTCGTGGAAACGGTGTCAATGGTGTATTTCGTACCGTCGATCGTGAGCTCTGCTCCGATCTTGAGAGCTGTAATATCATCTTTGACCGTGCCGTCGACCTGTATCGTCAACTTTTTTCCATAGCGGTCAATCTGCACAACTTCTCCGGCCTCATTCATCGCATCAACCGAGCTGCCGGTCTGATCTTTCCTGATTGAGGTGATGTAAACTCCCGTCACTTTGTCTTTGTAAGCAACCGTTCCAAATGTGATTGACATTTGTACAACCTTTCTGTTTTTCAGTTCGTTCCCTGCTTGACGATCAGCGTCAGGGCAAGGCACGCAAAATTTTTATCCGCACTCGCGGCGTAACACTCGGCGGGCAGATAAAACACATCGTTGTATGTAAGACCGTCCGGAGTAAAAATCCCGAGCAGTTTTTCATACGCCTCGAAAACCGACAGTGTCCGTTCCTCGTTCCCCGCAATGAAAGCATTGATCAGGACAAGCGACAACCGCAATTCGCGGATTGTGTTTTCGCTTGAAAACGAGCTCTGTTCAAACACAATTACGACCGCGGGGAGTTTTGCCGGATTGATGACTTTCAGTTCAAGCAGAAACTGTTCGCTGACCTGAGCCGACGTCACCCGCACCGTCGCAAAATGTTCCGCGAGCAGCTCTTTCAGATCCATACAGATTTCATTCAGTTTTCGCACTGTTAAAATCCTTTCATTTTATCACGCCCGAAAACCGGTTTTTCCGCCTGAAAAAGAGCAATCCCGCTCCCCGGCTCCGAGGAGTTTTTTTCCTCGGCGTCGGGGAGTTGGAACTGATTCGCCAGGATCATATCAAGATACTTGCGGACCTGATCGACGCGCAGCTTGACCTTTTCGGCATACTCACTGCCCGCACAACGGGCGTAAGCCCGTTCTTCTGCAAGCGTGAGATTCCAGTCTTTGAGTAGCGCAAGTGACCGTCCGCCTTTGACTGGCAGCTTGTAACGGTTTGCAAGCGCGCCGTCGATTTCCGCCGCCGCAGACTCAAGATCGTCAGACGGCGCCGATTCTGCGGATGTGCTGTAAACCGGCTCATAGATCACGCCGAGCCGCGCCTCAAGATCATGGATCTGCGCGTAGCTCATCGTTTACCCTCCGGCCGGTCTGCTGCGTCCGAGCAGATGCGGGAACAGAGCCGCCGCGTTGCCGAATGCCTCGGTGCCGTAGACGACCTCGTTGCGCATGAATACGTTGTCATCCTCGTCCTTGTCCAGCGAAACAAGTTTGCCGACTTTGTTTTTCAGAAGCAGGATCGGTTTCATCACGCTGTCGAATTTGCCGAGATACCAGTCATTGGCGTAATCGCCGGTCAGCAGCGGATGCACGATGATCTGACACTTGCCCTTGTGCGGGTTCATGACCTCGTTTCCGTCCGCGTCGCGGTATTTGTCCTGCTGCATGATGATCCGCGCGGTGTCCTCAAGGTGAGGTCCGACAATCAGATGCGTGGGCCGCGACGCGATCGGCGTTCCCCCCGCACCGGTAAAGGTCGACATCTGCAAATAGAACGTGCCGAAGTTCTCAAAACTCAGCGCAAGCTCAGCGGTGTTGTTGATCGTGCCCGCTTTTTTATCTGTGCCGTATTTGCGGTTCGAGGCATAAAACGGTTTGCCGTCGAACCAGTCGGCGGGATTCGCCATTGCTTCAATCGTGAGCTTGTCCCAGAGTTCCTCGGTCTTTTCGCCCATCGTTGTGATGAAAGTCCCGTACATGCCCCAGTTGTCCGTTTCAATCTTCCGGCGCGGAATGGAGACGGAGAGTTCAAACGGTTTCTCCTTGATCCGGATTGTTTTGGTCGACAGGTTCTTGAACTGCCGGTCGCCGAGCCATTCGCGCATCCCGGAAAACTGTTCGATGTACGGAAACTCAATCGAGTCGTGAGCGATGTCGCCCTCGACCATGACCAGATTGCTGTAAAGCGGTTTGTAGCCTTCCACCCCGGCTTTGAATTTGAGGTTGAACGCGACTCTCATCGCGTCAAGATTTTTTCTGTTCAGTTCCATCTGTTAAAACCCTTTCTGATTTTATCCTGCGACGGGCTCATAAACGCCGTCATGATTGTGATCCGCCTTTGCATATGCGTTGCCGGTGATAACCCATACGCCCTCATCGTCGACCTCGAACACTTCGCCCGCTGCGACTTTGTTGGTGGAGGTTTTGGCGACGGTCTGATCGTCGGTGACGTAAACCGTCGAACCGATATCCGCGTTTGTGATCCCGGTCGCGCCGAACGCAAAACATCCCCGCTTGACGTTGATGCGTTCGCCGATTTCAGCGGGATGCTGCGCAACGCCGATGACAATCAGCCCTGCGGTATCCGCGGCGGGGACCGCCTTGCCGTCCGAATTGAGAGCGACCAGCGCCCCCGCGTGAATCTTTGCCGCCGCAACCGGTGTGCGGAGCTGCGGAACCCGTTCGCGGGTATCCCTGTCTGCCGTAAGTGCCGCCATGATCAGGCTCCTTTCTTTTCGTTGAGATAATCTTCTTTCTTGATTCCGAGCGTGCGGATGATCCGTTCTTCGTCCGCGCTCAATGCGACGTCGTTGTCGTCGGATCTGCGCGTGTCGGGCGTGACGGTATTGAGATTGACCTCGACCGCCATGTGCGGCAGCGCCGCGCTCAGCGCCTTGCTGTCAAGACTGTCAACCCACGCCTGATTCCAGGGACCGACCTTGCCCTGCGATTTTCCGACTGCAACCAGACGCGCATGTTCGGCTTTTTCCGCACTTGCCGCCATTTCGTCGAGCTTCTGCTGTTTTTCATCCGCTCCGGCGGCTTTGTCGATGATCGCCTTGAGCGCCGCCGCGATCTCGGAGTTGCCCGCTTCTTCCGCGAGCCCCATGAGTTTTTTGATCTGTTCGAGCAGATCGGCTTTCTCCTCGACCTCGCAGGCGATCTTGTCTTTTTCCTCGTTCGAGGTTTCCCCGCTCAGCGCGAGATTGTCGCGCCTGAGCAGCCTTCCGAGCGCACTTTCAAGTTTGCCCATGCTTTCCTTTCTGTCGGACCTGCCCGACTTGTCCGATCTGTCGGACGATATTAAGTTTGCGGACGCGGCGAGCGCGTCCAGATGATTGATTGCCGGTTCATTCTCCATCGCAACTGATGTAAGGCGGAGCGGACCCTTTACGAGCCCCCGCAAAGCCGGTGAAAAATATTTGAAAATTTTCTCTTTCATGAGCTCGTACGCGGTTGGCGTCCATTTGACTTTGAAACGCAGCTCGTCGCCGTTGAGAGCGAGCGAACCGTAACCCATCGCCGCGACACCCGAGGGCAGCAGCCGCAGGACTTCGGACTCGTCGAGTTTTTTGATATTGGCAAGCTCATGCAGATAATGGTTCGAGTCAACCGGTATCAGTTCCCCTTTTGACTCAAAATAATCAACGATGGACTTCATATCCTCGCCGGAGAGCGTCAGGCTCCCCGCTTCGCCGTTTTTGACAATCGGATTTTCTCCGATTTTGAGCAGCGTCCATTCGATCGGCACGCCGTTTTCGTCGCGCTTGACTCCGGGCGATTCCGCGCTCAGCATGATCCCGTCATGCAGCATCAGCTCCCCGGCCCGTATTCCCTGGATTTTCATGTTAAAACCTTTTGTTAAAATTCCTGTTCAAAAAAACGTCTGCTTTCCGCTTCGGTTTCCGCCTCGCTCGGCCACCACGGGCGCGCCTGCTGCATTACCGACCGTTTCAGCACAAACAGCGGCTTGACTTTTGTTTTCAACTGTTCGCCGAGATACACTTTCCCGCTTTTATCCCGCATGAAAACCGGCTTGCCTCCCGGCCACGGATAATCCCGGGCGAATATTTTTTTCCGCCGGATACTTTTGTCGATCGGGATCGCAAGAAATTTTGCGGGCGGATTCGGGCGGATCACGCCGCCCGTGTGAACGTGTTCCGCGATGTAGCTGTCGCTGTAAACGCTTCCCGTCGCCGGTCCCGTCACTTCTTCTTTGACGCTCTGCCCGATCTCGCGTTTCCAGAAACTGCGTCCGCCCTTTTCAAATGCGTTTTTCCGCGCCAGATTCGCGATTGCAACCGCCCAGTTTTTCATAAACCGTTCCGGCGCCATATCCTCGAATGCCTTCAGTGTATCGCCCGCGTCGACCTTGATTTTAATTTCCATCACAATCTCCCGATGTTCGTCCGACCCGTCAAAAAAAGTCCGGAAAGTCCCTTGACTTCCCCGAAACAGGCGTTATTGTAATATTCAGGCAAGTCCGATGTTACGAGAAGTCCACATGTTGGAGTACTGGCATTGGACTTGCCTACGGCGGTTTCCCGCGTTACGAGAAGTCCACCCTGTTGGAGTACTGGCGCGGAAGACCGCCGTTATTTCTTCTTATGCCGCTCTTTCCAGTATTCTTTCTGCCGTTCCCGGTCCAGCACGCGACCGGCAGAAATCTCCCACAGGTTTTCTCCGTAGGATGCGGGAGAACGGTGCCAGCTCATCAGCTGAAACTTTTTCGTTTTTTCATCATACCGCGCCACGCAGTAAGATTTCGTTTTCGGATCGAAAAAGGTAATCAGTTTTCTGGTAAACCGATCCATATTTTCAATCGTCACGCTTACCTGAGCATTCGGATTTCCCAGAGTCGCCCGGAGAATCCGTTCCCCCTCGGCAGGATCGGCAAAAACTTCTTTATGATGTTGCCAGTTATGAGTCAATCCGTAAGAGGCTTTCTGATCCCCGAATTCCAGCGTCACGGGGATCGGATCGCTCCCGAATCCGGCGTCCGAACAGGTCTGCGCGGATATTTTCCCGACCTCGATTTCCGCAGGAAAATCATCTTGTATTTTCTTCGGGATTTTCGTTCGTTCTTCGGGATTGTTTTCTTTGAATTTTTTATCCTGCCGCTCATATCCCGGCTGCCGCTTCGGGTCCCATTGCGCCTTGTCCACGGACTCCTCCGCAACCGGCTGGATTTTCCGCATGGCGTCCGTCATCCTGCCCAGTCCGTTCAGAGCCGCGCGCGGATGCGCCTGCTTCGGGCTCTCCACGATCAGGCCGATTTTGCGGATTTTACCGGCGCGCACCGACTGTTCCATGCTTCGGACAACCTCCGGGCGGTCCTTGAGCTGTGTAATGTCGTTTTCGCGAAACGCATTCGCAGGATTGAACATGAATCCGCTTTCCGCATCGTATTCCGCTTTCCGGAATTTCTGCGCCCCGCCGAGCTTTTTCGCCCGTTTCGCGGTGATCTGCTCGCCCCAGCACCGGCAGTTGTAATCCCATTTGCCGGGCATGTGCGTTTGCAGGAACGGATCGTCCTTGCTGAATATTTTGCCGTCCAGAGCCGCGTGCGACGGTCTCACGAATCCGTCTTTGTTCGCGTGATAAATCACATACGGCAGATC
>ERZ779896.2078-NODE-2078-length-14652-cov-2.957046_pt1 | contig 14652 bp, 9 predicted proteins | sample MGYA00511067_ERZ779896 | MGnify/ENA primary metagenome ERZ779896 (study PRJEB29588, sample SAMEA2161597) | human gut metagenome | biome: human gut; feature: human-associated habitat; material: faeces | place: Denmark | collected 2008/2010 ...
ATAAGAAAGGTCTTGAAGTCTTGATCCAAACTTACTTTGGTGATGTTCGTGATGTCTACAATGATCTTGTGAACTTGCCAGTTGATGGTATTGGTCTTGACTTTGTTGAAGGTAAGAAAACACTTGAATTGGTTAAAGGTGGTTTCCCAGCTGATAAGACTCTCTATGCCGGTATCGTCAATGGTAAAAACATCTGGCGTAACAACTACGAGAAGAGTCTTGCAATTCTTGAACAAGTGCCAGCTGAAAATGTTGTTTTGACAACATCTTGTTCACTTCTTCATGTACCATTTACAACTGCTAACGAAGAATTTGAACCAGCTATCTTGAACCACTTTGCTTTTGCGGTTGAAAAATTGGACGAATTGCGTGATTTGGATGCTATCCGCAATGGTCAAGGTGCAGAAGCCCTTGCTGCCAACAAAGAACTCTTTGCGACTGAGCGTGTTGGTGAAAATGCTGAACTTCGTGCTCGTATTGCAGGCTTGACTGAAGCTGATTACACTCGTTTGCCAGCATTTGCAGAACGTGAAGCGATTCAAAAAGATGCTTTCAAACTTCCATTGCTTCCAACAACAACTATCGGTTCATTCCCTCAAACTAAGGAAGTTCGTGCGAAACGTTTGGCTTTCCGTAAGAATGAATTGTCACAAGAAGAATACGATGCTTTCCTTGCTGAAATCACTGATGAATGGATTAAATGGCAAGAAGAAGTTGGATTTGATGTGCTTGTACACGGTGAATTCGAACGTAACGACATGGTTGAATACTTCGGTCAAAACTTGTCAGGTTACCTCTTCTCTAAAAATGGTTGGGTTCAATCATACGGTATGCGTGGGGTTAAACCACCAATCATTTGGGGTGATGTGACTCGTCTTAACCCAATCACTGTGAAATGGTCTAGCTACGCACAAAGCCGTACTGACAAACCTGTTAAAGGTATGTTGACTGGACCTGTTACTATCCTTAACTGGTCATTCCCACGTGAAGACATCTCTATCAAGGATTCAACTCTTCAAATTGCTCTTGCAATCAAAGATGAAGTTCTTGACCTTGAAGCTGCAGGCGTGAAAATTATCCAAATTGACGAAGCTGCTCTTCGTGAAAAATTGCCACTCCGTCGTAGTGACTGGTATGAGGATTACCTCGACTGGGCAATTCCAGCTTTCCGTTTGGTACACTCAACTGTAGCACCAGACACACAAATCCACACTCACATGTGTTACTCAGAATTTACAGATATCATCCCAGCTATCGACAACTTGGATGCTGACGTTATCTCATTTGAAGCTAGTCGTTCAAATCTTGAAATCTTGGATGAACTTAAAGCACAAAACTTCCAAACAGAAGTTGGACCTGGGGTTTACGATATCCACTCACCACGTGTCCCACAAGACGGTGAAATTGATCACACTATCGAAGCAATCTTGGCAAAAGTACCAAGTGGCAAAGTTTGGATCAACCCTGACTGTGGTTTGAAGACTCGCGGAATTAAAGAAACAAAAGAAAGCTTGATCAAGCTGGTTAATGCCGCTAAAGAAGCGCGTGAACACTTGTAAGAACTGTTTCGAGGACCTTCTATCATCGTGTAGAGGGTTTTCGAATCGTTCCCTTATCCTAGAAATAGTGGCTCAGAGTTCTTGATCAAAGAAACAAAAGAAAAGGATAGAATATGTCACAACACACACCGTCTCTGTCATTTGAAGTTTTTCCTCCAAATCCTGAAGTAGGCAATGCCAAACTCTTACGTGCCTTGGCAAATATGCAGGAGCTAGCTCCTCACTTTATTAGTGTGACCGCTAGCAATAATAAATACAATATCAAAGAGACGACGGTTGCTTTAGCCAATTATATTCAAAATGAATTGTCTATTCCGACAATTGCTCACTTGCCAGCCGTTTATTTGAGCAAGGAAAAAGTGGCCGATACTCTTCATGAGTTAGATGAAGTAGGGGTTCATCGGATTTTGGCTCTGCGTGGGGATATTATCCCTGGTGTGGAACCTTTAAAAGACTTTCGTTATGCAACGGATCTGATTGAATTTATCAAAACAGAAGCGCCCCATTTTGAGGTGATTGGTGCCTGCTATCCTGAGGGACACCCAGATTCTCCAAACCAAATTTCAGATATTCAAAATCTTAAAAAGAAGGTAGATGCAGGGTGCTCTAGCTTGGTCACTCAACTTTTCTTTGACAATGAGCGTTTCTATGATTTTCAAGATAAGTGTACCTTGGCTGGGATCAATGTTCCTATTCATGCAGGAGTGATGCCGATTCTCAATCGCAATCAGGCCCTTCGTCTCCTTAAGACTTGTGAAAATGTTCATATCCCACGGAAGTTTAAAGCCATTCTGGACAAGTATGAGCATGATCCTGAGTCACTCAGAGCAGCAGGACTTGCTTATGCAGTCGATCAAATTGTTGATTTGGTTACTCAAGATGTGGCTGGAGTCCACCTTTACACCATGAACAATGAAGATGTCGCTTACCACGTCTACCAAGCAACAAAGGCGTTATTTGATCATCAACCGAATTTTGAAGTGAATTAATCAACACTTTTAGTAGGAAGTGTAGAGATTGAGAAAGAATCGTTCTCAATCTCTTTTTATTTGGATAAATCACTTGCTAAAAGCCAACTTTTTTTTTATAGTATTAATATGAAGTTTTTGGAGGCGCTTGCAATGAAGAAAGATCTCACGTTAAAGTTATTTGGACCCCCTAAGGTTGTTTTCAATCAGAAAGATATTCGGTTTTCTTTCTCGAAGATGGAGGCCTTGCTTTATTACTTGGCGGTCATGGGGCAAGTTAACCGTGATGAAATAGCCGGTATTCTTTGGGGAGATAAGGAAAACCAAGTAGCTCGCAAAAACTTACGGAATACGGTTTACCAAGCCAATAAAATATTTGAGGGAGATATCATTGTCTCACCAAGCCGGAGTAGTTTGGCCCTTAATCCTGACTTGAATCTTTCTTTGGATGTTCAGCTCTTTGAAAGAAATCCACTAAGTGCCTTGGATCTCTATCGGGGAGACTTTCTAGAGGGCTTCTATGTCAAGGATGATGAAGACTTTGACCAGTGGGCTTCTCGCAAACGAGATGCTTATAGAAAGCTCTATGTCGAAAGTTGCTATCAAAAAATTGAGCAGGTCGGTTTTGCAGATCCTAGTATAGAACTCTTGCTCCATCATTTGGTAGAGCTGGATGAATTTGAAGAGAAAAACTACCAGCTTTTGATGGAGTATTATAGCTTCCATCATCAGCTAGGAAAATTTTTTGAGACCTATTATAAGCTAGTCGATTTATTGGATCGCGAGCTCAGTGTGCGTCCCAGTCGAGCGATTGAGGAACTTTATCACTCCGTTTTGGAAGCCAAACGAACTCATAAACTGACCAATCGCTTGAATATTCGTGAACTTTCCTTCTTTGGTCGGAAACAAGAACTCTCGCAACTCGAGGAATACCTCTCTTTAGTCGAGACGGGTGAAGCGGTTGGTCCTTTTCTGGTGATGGGGCAATCTGGAACAGGTAAGAAACGTCTCTTGCGGCAGTTGGTCTTGATGTCCAATCGCAGTTTTAACTTTATCAAGGTAGAAGGAAAAGCTACTAGTCAGCGCTACGAAGGAAGCAGCTGGAATGATCTCAGACAAGCGCTAGAGAAACTGGGGGATGAGATGGGGATTTCCCTTCTGGAAGAGGAGGATGATCTCATTTCGGTATGGAATCAGCTTCAGGGCCTTAGCAAAGAAAAACCGCTCCTGATCCTGCTTGAAAACGCCCAGTGGATCGATGCAGTGTCTCTAGAAAAAGTGAAACAACTAGAGGAGCGAAGAAACCAGGAGAAATGGCAACTGATTTTTACAGCGGAAGAGCCTCTGCCAGCTTCCTTCGTCAACTTCTTGGGGAGCTTGAAGGTAGAGAAAAGGCTGTCTCAACTAGAGTTGACCAATTTTGATCCAAGTGAAAGTCGTGCTCTCTTGAAAGGGGAACTGGGAGCAATAGAGCCGGCAGTGATGGAGCAGATGGTCGAATGGAGTGAAGGCAGTCCGTTCTTGCTGTCCAGCTATATCGAAGAGTGGAAAGAAAATGAAAATTTAGAACCCTTGCCTGATATCATTCAAGCTTATCTTACTCAGGAGCTTGGGGATATGGGCAGCGAGGAAGAGGCTCTTCTACACTACCTATCTTGTTTTCATAAGCCAATCTCCCTGTCTATCTTGGCAGAATTGACCGCTACAGAGCTTCCTGTTTTGACTGAATTAATCGAGCCTTTATCTGAAAGAGCGATCGTCTCAATCGTAGAAGAAGGAGAGGCTCTCATGGTTCAATTCTGCAAGCAATTGGTAGCCATGTACTTTTACCATCTTCTTTCGCCAGCTAGACGGCGGCTCTTCCACCAACAAATTGCGCAAAAATTGGAAGAAACTTTAGAAGATTCGACGGACCTTCCTCTTTATAAGGAAATTGCCTACCAATACAAGCAATCGCAAAATCTCTTGCGCTCCTTATCGTTTGAGTTGACCTATTTAGAAGAAATCCTTCAGCTGGAGCATGAGCTGTTTCCGATTTATTCCAAGGTAGATGAGGGGTTCCTATCAGATGGTACAAATAGCCATTTGGACATTTTTGGAGAGCTATCCCGCATTCGCCAAGAATTAGATAACCTCTTTTCAAGGCACCAAAGAGATAGAGAATACAAGCATTTACAACTGCGTTACTTGTACCTAGAAGGTCGCTATTTTATTCGAAGTGGGGAGTATCAAAAGGGGATTCATGATATCCAAAAAGTCATCTCCTATGCGCGGGAACTCAAACAGTTAGACTTCCTCTTAGAGGGTTATCGGCAAATTATTTATTATTGCATTCAAACGGAAAATATCTCTGAGATGGCCTATTATACAGATTTAGCTTTGGAAGATGCCATCCAAGCTAATAATCATGAGGTCATCGCGATCCAGTTGCGTTTGAAGGGCTTGTATCACCTGATGGTTGGGGATGAGGAGCAGGCAACCCGGCATCTGTATCGCTCCATTGATTGCTTTAGTTTGACCAATAGCATGCAGGCTAAGTATGCCATTCAAATTGCGGCTTCTTTGGCCTACCTCGCTGAAATCGAGCAAGTGAGAGGTCATTTCCAAGTAGCCGTCACCCACTTAGAAGAGGTTCTGCGTTTAGTGGGGGATCAAGCTGTTGATTCCGTCCGTGTCGTCTTTGATATTGATCTTGGGATCGCCTATTATTGGAAGGGAGATTTGATCCAAGCTCGCCGCTGTTTTGACAGAGCTCAGAAGATTTTGTCCAGTGTTCGTTTCCCTTGGAAGGAAGAATTGCTCGAATTTTACCAATCCTTGATTGCTTGTCAGCAAGGGGATCAGGAGAAGGTTGCGGATTATCTGGCTCGAAAAGAAAGGACGATGAATCCATCTGCTAATTCACGGGATAAGGGGATGGTTCATTATCTATTAGCTTACTTATCTGATCAAAAGGAGAAGGGAGAAGAGCTCGCTCCTGCCTTGAGTACCTTCTTGAAAGAAGATAAGAATTACTACAAGAAGGTGGCAGAACAACACTTGAATCCTTACAGAGATCGCCAGTTTCTTAAGAAATTAAAAGACCTGTAGTGTCTCTTGCCTAAATCATAAGAGAGTGCTAAGCGGCCATGCCTCCTTTCAGGCAAAGATCATTGTGCTGAAAATGAAAAAAGCATAGAAATACCCAAGCAATGAGTGTTTCTATGCTTTTTACGTGTGTAGAAATCTTCTTAGTTCAGTTTTTGTTGCGCCAATATTTGGGTCAAGTAAAAGATAAAGGTCGCAGCAAGATTTGAAGTATGGTTATCAATGTCATGAGGAGGAGAAACTTCCACGACATCAAATCCGACTAGTTTGCCACTAGCAGCAATGTGTTGGAGAAGCAGGAGGGCTAGTTTAGGATCGACACCAAGCGATTGGATGGCGCTAACACCAGGAGCAGAGCCGACCGCAAAGCAATCCATATCAATAGACAGATAGATCGCGGTTTGGTTTTCTAAAAATTGATCGATTCGATCCAGAATGGCTTGGGGGGTCATCTGGAAGAGATCTTGGCCAGTTAAAAAATCAATGCTTGGTGTTTTAGCAACGTAATTAAAGAGGAAGAGGTTATTATTGTGCTCTTGGATCCCCAGGATGAGGTAAGGGAAGTCCTGACCTTTTTCTTTAGCATGATCAGCCATTTGACGAAAACCTGTTCCAGAATTGGGACCGGTTTGGTCGTAAGGTCGCAAATCAAAGTGGGCATCCAGATTGATCACAGCCAGTTGTTCATCTTTATCTAAACTGGATTGAATCCCTAGATAGTGGCCGTAAGCAGTTCCGTGACCGCCTCCTAGGACAATGGGTTGGATCCCTAATTGGTACATGCGCTGGATCGCTTGTGAGAGACTTTCTTGGAGTTCTTCTAGTGAATGGTTAGGCCCGTCAATATTTCCCACATCATACACTGTCACATTGGTTCCCCAGTGCCATGGAAGTTTAGCGATTTGAGAACGGATGGCTGTAGGACCCTCGACTGCTCCTACACGCCCATTATTGATATAGACTCCTTTGTCGCTCTTAAAGCCGATGATCCCAAAGGTCATACCCTCAAATGGAGTGAGGGTCTCGTCGTTTAGGTCTAAAAATTTGGTGACCATTCCCCATTTGGCCGTGTAGGGATTGTCCTCGATGCTACCTTGGTAGTAGCTGTAGGTCATTGGATAGTAGTTTGTGAGCAAGCTTGTCGCCTCCCTTATTTTTCTGAAAGCAGGCAGAGGCTGAGAAGATCGCCAGCCTCTGTTTTGCTTTATTCTTACTGTATCAGTATTGAATGCTTAAGTCAACTGCTTTTTCGATGGTTGCTAAGAATTCTTCGCTTTCGACAACAGCAGATGCTTTATTAAGTTCTTCAAAGATTTCGATATCTTTGTCAAATTCAATGAAGTTCAGTTTTTGACGAATCAGCTCATAAGCTGGTTTTGTACCTTTACCAAGTTCATGATTTTCTGGCTTGAGATCCAAGGCTTGGCAAGCTGCCATGATTTCAGTAGCAACGATGCGACGTGAGTTTTTAAGAATTTCTGCTGCTTTACGAGCGGCAGTCGTTCCCATGCTGACGAAATCTTCTTGGTTTTCACAAGATGGAATAGAATCGACACTAGCAGGGTGAGCCAAAATTTTATTTTCCGATGCAAGGGATGCACAAGCATACTGGGTAATCATGAAGCCTGAGTTGAGTCCAGGGTGTTTGACTAAGAAGGATGGCAATTTACTGAGTTGGCTGTTGACCAAGCGTTCCACCCGACGTTCAGATACGTTCCCAATTTCAGAAAGGGCAATGCCTAAGAAGTCAAATGGTTGCGCCATTGGTTCACCGTGGAAGTTACCTCCTGAGATGACGTGTCCTTCTTTGGTAATGATTGGGTTATCTGTGACAGAGTTGATTTCGATTTCAACTTTTTCTTTTACGTAAGCAATAGAATCCTTGCTGGCTCCATGTATTTGAGGGATACAGCGAAGTGTATAAGGATCTTGTACCCGTTGTTGAGTCGCAACAGTGGTATTCTTGCTTCCTTCAAGAAGGTTACGGATGTTGCGAGCAGTTGCCAATTGTCCACTTTGTGGGCGGATGGAATGAAGGTCTTCTTCGAATGGACTGGTAATTCCATTGTGAACTTCCATTGAGAGAGCACCAGCGATATCAGAGAGTTTGAGTAATTGGATACCATCATAAGTCGCAAGAGCACCGATACCGGTTAGGACAGTCGTACCATTGATCAAGGCAAGCCCTTCTTTGGCAGCTAATTGGATCTTTTCAATTCCAGCACGATCTAAGGCTTCTTGACCACTGAGAAGTTCTCCTTTGTAGTAGGCGCGTCCAAGACCCAACATTGGTAAAACCATATGAGCGAGTGGTGCTAAGTCTCCAGAAGCTCCGAGAGAGCCTTTTTCAGGGATATAAGGAGTGACTCCTTTGTTGAGCAATTCTAACAGTTTTTCAACGGTTGACAGACGAATGCCAGAATAACCTTTCAAGAGTGAGTTGATACGGATCAGCATGATGGCACGAACAGCATCTTCCGGAAGTGGATCACCGAAACCAGATGAGTGAGTCCGGATCAGGTTTTCTTGCAGTTGAACAGTATCTTCTGGAGAGATGCTGACATTACAGAGGGAACCAAAGCCAGTGGTTACACCATAGACGACTCGTTTTTCCCGGACAATGTCATCAACGATTTTACGGGATGCGATAACGGCTTCTTTGGCTTGTTCATCAAGCTCACATTGGGCACCGTGACGAGCTACAGCGATGACTTCTTCGAGTGTTAAGCTATTACCATCTAAATGAATCAATTGAGTCATATAAAACCTCCGATTATGAATAGTTGTTCTGTGGAAGTAGTGTTGTTTACTTCGGTTTGAATACCAAACATGGGCCCATTGTCTATTGATCTTAAAAATTGAAAAGAGTCATAGAGAAAAGGGCTCAGGTTTGACATTCGTGGAGTCCTAGATGGGTTAGGGAGCAAAACCGAGCTTCGCTCCCGTCTCTGTTCCCATCTAGTGTGTAAAGAAAATTAGTGAGGAAGGGTTTTCGATTTATGTAGTTTATCGCCGTGGAAAACAAAGTAGAGTCCACTTGCGATTACTAGACCTATGGCACCCCAAACAAAGTTCATCATGTTGTCCCCTGCAATCATCAAGATACTGATCACAACGGCTAGAACTGGGATAACGGGACCAAATGGTACTCGGAAGGTAACCTTTTTGTCTGGGTACATTTTTCTGAGTTTGATAGCTGCCAAAGCAGTTGGAATGTATTGGAAGAAACGGAAGACAACACTGAAGGTTGCTAATGATTCGAAAGAGCCAGATAACAAGAGTAAGAAAGCGAAGATGCCAGAGATGATAATGGCAATGACAGGGGCATTCTTAGAGTTTGTTTTTCCAAGCCCTTCTGGCAAGAGTTTTTCAGTTGCTAATGCGGCACCAAAACGAGGGACCATGATGGATTCACCGATGTTTAGACCGGCGATTGAAATGAGGGCTCCGTAAGAAACGAGTGGAGCTCCGATAGGGCCAATCATTTCGACAAATGCGTCTTGTACCGGTGCACCAGTTTGCATAATGCGACCACCCAGCATGGCGATTGTTCCAGCGATGATCAACATGTAGAGAACAGATACAATACTAATAGAACCTAGAATAGCGCGGGGAACGTTCTTTTCAGGGTTGCGCATTTCCCCTGCAACGATAGACATGGTTTCAAATCCGATGAAACCGTAGAAGATGTAGACGGCTGTACTAGAAATAGAACTGAAGAGACTTGTTCCACTTTCCAATTGAAGGAAAGGTGTGAAGTTGCCCTTGCTCACCCCACCGGAAATGAAGAAGATGGCAAAGAGTGAGAAGAGGACAATTGGAATTAATTTTGCAACAGTAGCTGTCAGAGTAAACATCTTAGAGGTTTTCAGACCGGCAATGTTCATCAGACTCAAGAGAACCAGCATACCGATACTGATCGGAAGGTTGTAGCCTTCAAATGCTGGGAAGGTAATGATGAAGATCTTAGCAAAGCCGGCTAACATGGCAGCCCAGGCGATAACAGTAACGGCCCAACCGAGAATCCCGACGTTAAAGCCAACGAAGTCTCCGAAAGCGGCTTTTGAGTATTGCATGGCTCCACCGTTTTTATCGAAGTAGCCCGCCGTTTCAGCCAGACAGGCTGATAGTAGCATGACGAGAATGGCTACTCCGAACATGACAGCTAGAGAGGCTGGTCCGAGGCCAGAATATATTTTTTGAGGGAGGAGGAAGATACCAGATCCGATTACGGCGTTGATACCGTATAGAGTGGCACCACTAAAGCTGAATTTCGCTTTTTCTTGTTCCTCAATCGACTGTTTATGTGCTCCGTTCATAATGTTTCTCCTTTGTGAACATTATTGTAGTCCAGTCCAGATAGCAATCGGTTGCTCCCCAGACTGATGGGGTAAAAACGTGATTGTCATCTCTTGAAGAGGAGATGCTTGTTCGATCACCAGGAGCTCGTGAGTTTGGAGAGTTTGAGAATGATTGGTTCCCCATTTGAGTGTTAGTGGACAGAGAGCGTAGATCAATTGATAGCGACTCTGACTTTTGACACTCTCTTTTGGGGATATAGCACTCATATGCCCCTGATAAGAAGGTTTGTAAATCAAATTAAAGTCTTGACAAGTCCCTTGGCTAGATACAGGATCTCCCCCATCAAAGAAGTAGCTTTGAAAAGGGTTCAAAACCACTTCTTTATGGTGATGGGTGAGCCTAATGGAGGCATTCAAGGGCATCAAGATTCGGTGGTAGCCCGTGAGATCGGTAAAGTTACTTTTTTCAACCTCTACCGTTGCAGTAGAGAGGCGGAAGTCAAAGGTCCGATCTGGATAGCTTCCTCCCTCTGGGGAGAGAAAGAGTTGGGTGGTTTGGCCACCGGACCAGGTAGAAATTTGATAATCTGCGGGGGTAAGATGAAGGAGAGTCACCATAGGACGCCTTCTTTCTTAAAAGAGACCAGTGATATTGCCGTGGGCATCGATATCAATCTTTTCACTGGCAGGAACTTTAGGTAGGCCAGGCATGGTCATAATGGTACCAGTGAGAGCTACGATGAAGCCAGCTCCGGCAGCTACCTTAAGGTTACTGATTTTAACTGTGAAATCTTTTGGTGCTCCCATTTTCTTCGCATCGTCTGAGAAGGAATATTGGGTTTTGGCCATACAGATTGGGTAGTTCGAGAAGCCAAGAGCTTCTAATTCTTTCAGTTCGCGTTTGGCCGCTGGTGTTAAGCTGATGCCTTTACCACCATAGACTTTTGTGACGATCTTGGTCAATTTTGTTTCAATGCTGTCTTCTTCATCATAGACATAAGAGAAGTGGTTTTCTTCTTGAGCCAGTTGAATGACTTTTTCAGCCAAGTCACGACCACCAACCCCACCTTTTGCCCAGACATCCGAAATGACCACATCTACATTGCGTTTCTTACAAGATTCATAGACAGCTTCTAGCTCAGCTTCTGTATCCAGTGGGAATTTGTTAATGGCAACGACCACAGGTAGACCATAGACTTCTTGGATGTTGGCCAAGTGTTTGTCTAGGTTTGGTAGACCATCGATAACAGCTTGGACATTTTCCGTAGCCAAGTCTGCTTTAGCAACTCCACCATGCATTTTGAGGGCACGAATGGTTGCGACGAGGACAACGGCAGCAGGTTTGAGCCCGGCCATGCGGCACTTGATATCGATGAATTTTTCAGCACCGAGGTCTGCTCCAAAACCAGCTTCTGTCACGACATAGTCTGCATATTTGAGGGCTAGTTTAGTAGCCAGCACACTGTTACAGCCATGAGCGATATTGGCAAATGGTCCACCGTGGATAATAGCAGGAGTATGTTCTAAAGTCTGCACCAAGTTCGGATGAATGGCATCTTTGAGGACAGCTGCCATGGCCCCTCCAGCCTTGAGGTCTTTGGCTGTGACCGGTTGTCCTTGGTAGTTGTACCCGATAATGATGCGATCAAGACGTTCTTTGAGATCAAGGATATTTTCTGAGAGACAGAGAATGGCCATGATTTCAGAAGCCACGGTGATGTCAAAGCCATCTTCACGAGGAACCCCGTTTGTTTTTCCTTGAAGGCCATCGACAATATGACGGAGTTGACGGTCGTTCATATCGACCACCCGTTTCCAGGTAATGCGACGAGAATCGATACCCAACTCATTGCCGTGATGGATGTGGTTGTCAATCAAAGCAGCAAGGAGGTTGTTGGCAATCCCAATGGCATGGAAGTCTCCGGTAAAGTGAAGGTTGATATCTTCCATTGGAACCACTTGGGCGTACCCGCCACCGGCAGCTCCACCCTTGATCCCAAAGACAGGGCCAAGAGATGGTTCGCGGAGGGCAATGACGGCTTTTTCACCAATAGCTGAAAGAGCATCGACCAAGCCAACAGAGGTGGTTGTCTTTCCTTCTCCAGCAGGTGTCGGAGAGATGGCTGTCACGAGGATCAGCTTTCCATCTTCCTTATCCTTGAGTTGTTCCAGTTGGTTGCTATCAATTTTTGCCTTGTATTTTCCGTAGAGCGAAATATCGTCTTCGGTCAATCCAAGTTCAGCAGCGATATCGGTGATGGGCTTCATTTGGACAGAATTGGCAATTTCAATATCCGATAAAACCATAGAATCCCTTCTTTCTTTATTTTTATTTGCTAGGTTTAAGATAGACTTTCTAAAATGGTTTGGTAAATGTTATCTGCAAGATCAGAACCGGTTTGGAGGAGTTCGAGTCCTTTGCCGTGGTATTCTTGGACGAAGTCTTGGTCCTTGATTCCTGAAATGTTGATCAAGACATTGAGCCAAGCGCCTTGAAGGCCAGCTTTAAGATTCAGAGCAGCTACCCCTAGGTCACTAGCCGCATTGGTGTTGGACTTGCCAACAGCTTCTTTGGTGGTTTCAAGAGCTTCAACGATGAGCTCCATCATAGAGAAAGGAGATACTGTCGCATGTTTCAAAGCATTTTGCATGGCTTCACGACGAGCAGCTTTCTCTTCTTCCGTTTCTTTTGGAAGATCAAAGACAGCTGATACGACGTTGAAAGCTTCTGTATCCTTGTCGATGGCTTCTAGTAATTGGTCTTGGAGTTGAGCGCTTTTTTCATGAACCCCTTTGATGTGGTCTTCAAATTCTGCGTATTTTTTCTTTCCAATGGTCAGTTCGCAGACCATTTTTGTAAGGGAAATCCCATTTGCAGCGGATAGGGCAGCAGCAGAACCACCACCTGGAGCTGGAGCATCCGAACCAAGGACCTTGGCAAACTCCGTAATACTTAAGTCAACTAGTTTCATAGAACTCCCTTTCTAACCCAACAAGTGATTTTCCAAGACTTGTTTGCTGTAGTCAAAGTCTTCTAATTGTAAGTAGTATTCAGCAGAGTCGATCAAAGCCTTAGCAGGAGCCAGTCCAATGAGTTCTGTTCCGATGATGCGAACACCATAGCGTTGCGCTTCGAAACGAACGGTTTCCACAACACGATACAATGGGAATTGTTCCAAGTTGACCATGTTGATGGAGACTTGGGCGATGTTGCGATCTTCTAGCATGACACCGATCGCTTTACAGTATTTGTATCCACCGCTTGATCCACGAATGATTTTAGAAATCTTATTGGCAATCTCTAGGTCGTCTGTATCAAGGTTGATATTGAAGGCAACGAGTGGCATACGGACACCGACAGCTGTAACCCCTGCAGTTGGGTGAATCTTGCGTTCACCGTAGTCTGGCTTCCAGTCTTCTTCCAATAATTTTTCTGGCATTCCTTCAAATTGTCCTTTACGCACTTTGGCCAAGTTCTTCCGTTCTGGGCGAGTTGCAGCATCTTCATAAAGGAAGATTGGAATACCTAATTCACGATTAATGCGTTCGGCTACTTTATTAGCGATCTCAACGCATTCAGCTGTAGTGATATCTTTAACCGGAACGAATGGACAAACGTCTGTTGCCCCCATACGAGGGTGTTCGCCTTCGTGCTTGGTCATATCAATGTTTTCAGAAGCGTATTTCACCAATTGGAAAGCCACTTCTTGAATGCTTTCTTCATCCCCAACGAGTGTAAAGACGCTACGGTTGTGGCTGGCATCAGACGAGTAGTCTAGTAAAGTGACACCTGGAATACTTTTTGCTGTAGCTGCTAATCCGTCGATCACAGCCTGATTGCGTCCTTCAGAGAAGTTTGGAATACACTCAACAATTTTTGCCATATGATTACCTCTTTTTATAGGAGAAGTTGGGGAGGAGGAGTCTTTGTATTTTCCTCCCCTTTCTCAGTTTTTATTTTTTGATGTTAAAACAATTTTTGAACGGCTTCTTTGACCAAATCTTCATCTGCCAGATACGGAATGGTGATGTGGTCTGTTCCTGCATGGAGACGGTTGTACTCGATCGCTGTTTCAATGGCATGGTTATTCCGTGCCCAGTTCCGACGAGCAACCCCACCCATGGTATCCCATGCAATCGCAGATTTGATGATTTCGTCGATCCGGTGGCTACCGTCTAGAACGAGACCAAATCCACCGTTGATGGCTTTACCGATACCAGTACCACCACCGTTGTGGAGGGCAACGAGACTCATACCGCGAGCAGCGTTACCAGCGTAACATTGAACCGCCATATCGCAAGTGACGTTCGAACCATCTTTGATGTTTGATGTTTCACGGAATGGAGCATCTGTACCAGATACGTCGTGGTGGTCACGTCCGATCATGACCGGTCCGATCTTACCTTGGCGAATGAGTTCATTGAATTTCAAAGCAATGTTGACACGGCCCATACAATCTTGATAGAGGATACGTGCTTGTGTACCAACCACCAGTTGGTTCTTTTCCGCATCGCGAATCCAGTTGTAGTTGTCGCGGTCTTGGTAGCGACGAGTTGGATCGATCGCTTCCATGGCTGCATGGTCAGTTGCAATCAAGTCTTCGTGTTTACCGCTGAGGCAGACCCAACGGAATGGACCATAACCATAGTCAAAGAGCATAGGTCCCATGATATCTTCTACATAAGATGGCCAAATGAAGCCATCCTTGTCATCCAAGCCATTCTTAGAAATTTCCT
>ERZ779896.2084-NODE-2084-length-14608-cov-5.314093_pt1 | contig 14608 bp, 7 predicted proteins | sample MGYA00511067_ERZ779896 | MGnify/ENA primary metagenome ERZ779896 (study PRJEB29588, sample SAMEA2161597) | human gut metagenome | biome: human gut; feature: human-associated habitat; material: faeces | place: Denmark | collected 2008/2010 ...
ATAGTAGGATTTTTTTTACCATAAGCGTTAATCTATTAGTTAATTTTTTAAAATAGAAAGCCAGCATCCTCTATTCGGGTTTGCAGATATTCCCAATGGTTTGACCTTCAGTACCGTTTTCGATTTTCGATGCCGGAAAAAGGCGCGAACGCAGGCACCTTTGCAACTATACGGTCACCTGAAAACACCAAACAACTCACTCAAGATCAACTGATTGAAAATAACCGAACAGGTAAGAACGTTACCAGAGCATAACCGCTTCGAGCTGCCTGAGGACTGAAACCGGAGCCGGAAACCGGGTGGAAAGTGCATAAAAAATGTGCGGCATCTAACGATGCCGCACATGGCGCCAGAGGGGAGCGATCCCGCCTGCGATATTCTACAAAAGCCGGATCGGAACCGTCCGGGAACTCTTCATTACGGCCGCTCCGTTTTTGACCCCGTCGGGAATCGCGGCGCGCACGTAAACGCCCGTCTCGGCGACGCCCGTGGCGCTGGTCAGCGTCAGCGTATTGCCCGACTCGTCGAAAGTGATGTCGTAAGTGCTGCCGAACGGCTTGCCGTCGCTGTATACGCCGCCGAGCATCCCGTTTCTGATCTCGTATTTTCCCGAATACTTCTGGTAGCCCACCTGCTCGATCCGCTGGTATATTTCGAACGAACGGTCCGCGCCGAAGGAGACATAGGCATCGAAATCCCGCGGAGCTTCGCCGTTCCACGTTTTGAGCTGCCATTCGCCTGCAAGCTGTTTTACCAGCGGCGACACCTTCTCCTTGTCCGACGATCCGCAGCCGGCGAACAGACACAAGCCCAGTGCGGCCAGTACGATATAGATAGTCTTTCTCATAATCTTCATGCGTTTATATTACAACCAACCTCCGTTTTCGGTCTGTACCGCGCGGGCGATGACGGCGAACTCCTTGGCGATCTCCATGCCGCCCATCGATGTCCCCGTGCCGAGACCGCTGCCTCCGGCAACCGCCCTGACCGTTATTCGGGCCACGCCCGGCTTGGTGCAGTGCAGCCTCAGTTTCCCGGACACGAAGGTCGGCTCCGCCGAAATACCGAGCTTGGTCCTGTCAGCCTGCGAGATCTCGACGCCGAGATAGGTCAGGTTCGCCGAAGCCTTGCCGAAGTACTTGTCGAGCGAAAGCTGCTGCTGTACGCCGACTTTCGCTTTCAGGCAGGGTGTGCCCTCGATCTGCATGAGCAGTTGGTAGGCGTCGATCGCTCCCGTACCCATCTGCTTGCGGTAGTTGCGCAGCTGCATGGTGGTCAGGGATTGTTTGGTGCCGTCGAGGTAGGTGTCGATGTCGTTCACCGAAGTCAGAAGCATTGATTTGAATTCGGCCACCGTATATTGCTTCCCTTTGGCCAGCGCGTAGGAAAGCCCCAGCGCGGCGACGCCCGATACGTGCGGGCAGGCCATCGAGGTACCCTGCATATAGCCGTAATCCGACTGGTAAAGCTCGGACGGAAGCGTCGAAAGCACCTGCGCGGCGCTGCTTCCCGAAGGCGAGATATAGGCGTCGCCGCCCGGAGCCGCGACGTTGCAGCCCGGACCATAGTTCGTGTAGTAGGCCGGCAGATAGTCGGGCGAGAAGGCGGTGACCGAAATGTAATCGCGGTAAGCGCCCGGATAACCGGACATGGCCTTGGCGTCGTTGCCCGCAGCGAAAATCACAAGTCCGCCGTCGAGAACAGCGTTGTTTTTCGTCGCGATGAAGTAGTCGATCGCCTGCTTTTCGATCCGCGCTCCGCTGGCGTAGGCGTTGTCGGTCGTGACCGCTCCGGCCGGGTAGCCCCACGAACACTGGAGAATCGACGCCCCGTTGTCGGCGGCGTATTTGATCGCTTCGGCGGAAACGGCGGCCGAACCGCCCTCGCCGCCCGAAAATATCTGGCACGACATGAGTTTCACGCCGTCGTTCCTGCCCGTGCCTCCCGCGATGCCCGACACGCCGACGCCGTTGCTGACGGCGGCCACCGTACCAGCGACGTGGGTGCCGTGGCCCGAATCGCCGACGTTCTTGCCTTTGTCGTCATAAGCTTCGACGTCCCATGTCAGCCGGCTCGTGCCCAGCGCGAAGTTGTAGCCGTAAACGTCGTCGGCATAGCCGTTGCCGTCGTCGTCGCGGCCCGTCGTACCGCTCTGCTCGGCCTTGTTGATCCACATGTTGGCCGCCAGATCGGGATGCGAGTACTTGATGCCCTGATCGACGATCGCCACGGTCAGCGACGGATCGCCCGCGGCGAGTTTCCACGCCTCCTCCACGTTGATATCCGCTCCGGCGCGCGTCGTTTCGGCAAATATCCTATCGCCGTTGTTGCTGTAGTGCCACTGGTCCTTGTAGCCGGGATCGTTGAAACCTCCGGCGGCGGCGCGCGTCGCCGCCGAACCGCCCCTGTAGGGACAGGCCCTGTTGTCCGAAGCCAGCTGCAGTTTGGTGTTGAACTGCACGAAGCTCACCTCCGAAACGGCGGCGAGCCGCCGTGCCGCTGCGTCCAGATCGACTTCCTCGTCGAACGTTACGATATACCATTTATGCAGTCCCGCCGCGCGGGTGCGCTCTTCGGCGGCCGGATTGCAGGGAAATACGCGGCGCAGCGAAGTGACGCCCAGTTGTGTGAAGATGTCGTCCACGGGTGCTATCCCGGAGCGCGTCGCCGCCGTACGCGTAATCGCCGCAGCGGCGGCGGTCTGTTCGACGTCCCCGACGGCATCGCCGTCGAAATAGATCAGCAGTTCGCCCCGCGCGGCATTCGCGGGAGCATTGACGATTTTGCGCATGGCGGCCGCCGGAGCCTCCTTGCCGCCGCTCTCTTCCATCGGGTCCGAGGCACAGCCCGCAAGGAACAGCAGCGCGAGCAGTAAAATTTTCTTGTCAGTCATGGTAGGTGAATTTAAAAAGGGAACCGGCCTCGCGGGCCGGCTCCCCGGTGATAGTCGTACTGTCCGAACAACAGTTTTTTATTCGGTTATTTTCGCGCCGGTCCTGCGGGTGAAGTCCGCACTCCGGGCGGCGATTCCCTGACGGAATTCCACCTTGGCCTTGGCGGCGCCCAAAGCGGGCATGCCGACGATTTCGCACTCACGGCCGCGGTCGGCGGGCATTCTGTTTTCGCCGACAATTACTTTCGCAAGCTCCGGCCCGCGGAGTTCCACATAATTGCCGGGCTGCACGGAGAGCGCCTTTACCACGGAAGCCATATCGGCGGCCGGATACAAATCCGGGTCTGCGAGCAGCAGCCATTCATGGAAGACGATGCCTCCTTCGCCGCCGGAGAATTTATTCGTCGCAGGATCGTAGTCCGCATAGATTCCGAACCACATACCCGTGAACGTCAGATTGTTCGACGCCTGAAGCTGGGGATTGGGCACGAAAGCCACCAGTCCGTCGGCCACCGGCGCGCCCAAAAGCAGGCCGCGTCCGTTGTAAACTCCGTCGTCACCCTCGGCCGTATAAGCCACGTTCACGAAGTAATCCGTTCCCTGAAGCGTCACGTTGCCGATCAGCTGCGGAGCGAGTACGTAGAGAAGGCCGCCGCTCCACGCCATATACTGCGATTCGCCGGCATTGAACGCCTGAGGAGCACCCGTAAGTCCGGACACCTTCACGTAGTCGCTGAATACGTTGTCGAAATTCGCATATCCGGAAGTCGTTCCTCCGTCTTCGACGACTACCTGTCCGAAGTACTGACGGGAGGTGTTGCCGGTCTTGTCATAGGCATCGACCGCATAGTAATCCCACGTTCCGCAGTAGCCCGCCTTGGTCAGGCCGTTTTCGACATCGTCGTACGTATAGTGTATCTGCAGCGGATCCGGTTTGCCTGCCGTAGTCTGTTGCACGCTGTACAGTTTGCCGTAATAGCCGTTGTAAGCCCACACCAGCAGCACGTAATCCGTACCGGCGTTCAAGCCTTTATGAAGCAGCGAGAGACCCGTGTCGTTGATCTTGTCAATTTCTTCAGCCGTAATTGCCTTGCCGGACGTTTTGGCTATTTCAATCAGGTCCTCGCTGCTTTTACCGGTCAGGTCGGCACTCTTGAAGAGTCCCATGTAGCCCGATTCGATATTTTCACCGAATATAATGGAGCGGATAGAGTTTTCGGGAGTGTGTCCCTGCGCTTCGAACTCCCACGTAAGCTCCGTACGGACGCTCAGCACGACGGGTTTGTCGTCGCCGGCCTTGACGTAGCCGAATGACAGGAATTCGTAGCCCTGAAGCTCGCCCGCCTCATCGTAAATGTTGGCAACGACGGTGTATTTGCCGGTCTCTTCGAATTGGGCCACGATGGTTCCGTCCGCCGTGATCTCCTTCGATTCGACCGTTCCCGCGTCGATGCCCGCCGAATTCGCCTTGGCGATGGCGTCGCCGAAGACTCCTTCGAAGAAGGCGTATTTCACCTTGGCGACGTCGGCGCCCAGTTTGGCTGCGATCTCGACCTTGCCGTCGGCCGGTTCGCTGTCGGTCAGGGCGAGCGAGTAGTCGTACTCCTCGGCTCCCGGCAGCATCAGACGCTGCATGCCGCCGGCGTTGCCGACATACCAGCCGTCATCGCCGAACATCAGCAGTACGCTTTTGGCCGGGAATGTGATGACTCCGTTCACGTTGGTGCCGTACCCGCTGCCGTTGAATCCGTTTTCCGGCACCTGCGAGGCAAAGCTGACAATACCGTCGCCGCTGTTGAGGAACACGCCCGTAGACTGTTCGGGCAGCCAGACCTTATCCGGATTCGTCGCGTCGATATAGGTAATGACGTCCGAACGGTTGCCCGACACTTCGGACGGAGACATGTTCAGCAGCGAAGCCAGATACTCCGCCGAGTAGACGTTGCTGATGCGGTAGTAGCCGGGGTTGTCGTCGCGTTCGTAGATCTCCACCTCGCCTTCGCCGTAACGGTTGGGAATTCCGTAGGCGGAACTGAGAATGTCGTCGCGCCATTTGCCCTTGGTCTCGCCTTTCGGCCCGGTCACGAGGTTCCATTTCACGCGGGTGACGGAGAAGCTTACGCCCGAAGCCTTTTCACCGTAGATGAAGGCGTATTTCTTGTCTTCGATCTGGATGTTGCAGGAATAGGTCGTACCGATTTCGGCGTCGGGGAAAGAGACCTGAAAAGTCGTTTCCGTCGCCCCGTCGTCGAACGAGATTTCCGAAGCGGAGAAGATCGCGTCCTCGCTGCCCGTAACGGTCACGGGAACCGTAATGGCGTCGGCGTCGTTGGTACGCATGGCCGTGAAGGTCAGTACCGTCGGATCGGCCGGATCGAGTTCGAGGTCCGCGGCGTTGTCCTGCGAGGGGAAGTAAACCCCGTAGCAGCCGTCGGCCTCGGATTCGCCGCGGGTGTAGGTCGGATCGTCGGAACACCCTGCGAACACGAAAGTCGCAATAAGCGCGTATAAGAAATATTTGATTGCTTTCATATGTTTTTCGGTTTTAAATCATCCATGAAAACTTACGTTACTGCACCCACGGATCGATGATTCCCACGGGATTGGGGTTGTTCTGCGATTCGAGCGCGGTGTTCTGCTGGGTCTCCGTTTCGGGAATACAGAAGTTCCACCACGGTGCGCGGCCGTCGGTCGAGAAGCGGCAGTCCGAAGGTACGTTCGTGCCGACGTATCCGGTTTTCAGGCTGTAATTCAGACGCTTGAAGTCGTAGAATACGACGCCTTCGCCCCATAGTTCGATACGCTTGTTCCAGATAATCTCCTCCACGACGTCGGCAGACGACACGGCCGAGGTGCTGAATTCCGGGTCGCGCTTGGCCATGAAGGTTTTGAGCAGCTGGAGACCTGCGGAGGCGTCGGCGTGCGCCGTAGCCTCGGCTTCGATCAGGTACATCTCCTCGACGCGCATCATCGGAATATCGGTAACATTGCCGACGGAATAGGTCGCCGTCTCGCCTTCGGCGGGATGGAATTTCAGGTTCGCATAGGCCGGGAGGTTGGCGAACTGCGCCGCCGTCAGGTTGGTAATGTCGCTGTAATCGGCATATTTGGCGTCAGGCCCCACGAACGCGCGCTTGCGCCAGTCGGTGTCGGATATTTCGTTGTAGAAATTGCTGGTAACGCCTTCGAAAACGTATTTGCCGCCATACCCCCACGTAGCCTCGCTCGAACGCCATGCCGCGAAATTCACGAGGTTGGCGATGCCTTCGGTAGACTGCGGGAGGTACCACATCCACGAATTGTTGGCTTTGTTGAAGCCCGTTTTGGGGTTCAGCCACTCCGTTTCGGTCATGATCGTGCATTTCGAGGCGTCGATGGCCTTGCGGGCATACGTCGCGGCATCGGCATACTTCGACGAATCGAAGCCGCCCAGCCAGAGGTAAGCGCGCGCCTTGATGCCGTAGACCACGGCCAGACTCGGATTGGTCTTCGACGAAGAGGTGTAGTTGGCCAGCAGCGCCTCGGCGTCGTCGAGGTCCCTGAGGATGAATTCGAACATCGCCTCGCGCGTCACGCGCGGATTGTTGCGGGCCATATCCTCGGTGGTGTTCTCGTCCACGATCGGGACGGTCAGCCCCTTGACGCCCGAAACGTCGGTGTACTTGTTGTCGAGCGGATCGTACAGCCGGGCCAGATCCAGATAGAGCTGGGCGCGATAAGCTTTGGCAAAGCCCAGATAGCTTTTCTGCGCGTCGGAAAGTTCCACGCCCGCCAGCAGGCCGACCACGTCGTTGCTCGATTTGATGAACGTATAGTAGCAGTTCCACGGGAAGCGGCATACGGTCTGCGTCGGACCGATCAGAATGCCCGACTGCCAGTAGGTGAACCAGTCATATCCCGAACCTTCGTCGCCGGAGGAGCATATCACGTCTCCCGTGGCGGCGTCCGTAGCGCACATCATGCCCGGATAGCCGAAGTCGAAGCCGTAGTTGTTCGTCCTGCCGTACACCGAATAGGGGTAAGTCATGTTGACGGGGATGGCATTGACGATGGCCTCCACCGCAGTCGGCGAATCGCTGACCTGTCCGGAAGTCGCGCTGTCGGTGGGGAAGGTCTCTTTGATACAGCCCGTGAGCGCCATGGAGCAGACAAGGGCGAGTGTCGTTGTTTTCAATATGTTTTTCATTTCAATCCCTGTTTTATCCGTTAGATTAGAACTGTACGGTTACACCGCCCGAAATAGTGCGGATCGGCGAGTAGTTGGAGAAGTTGGTCGCTCCCGTGAACGAATAACGCGGGTCAAGTCCCTGACGCTTCGACCAGTAGACCACGTTGTCGCAGGCCAGATAGACGCGCAGTTTCTGTACGCCGAATTTCTGGGTGATCTTCGACGGCAGCGTATAGCCGACGTTGATATTCGAGATGTTCAGGTAGCTCGCGTCGGTCAGGAAACGGTCGGAGACGCTGGTCGTATACTGATCGCCGTATTGCAGACGAGGAATGTCCGAGCCTTTGTTTTCGGGCGTCCACGCCTTGAGGATGTCCTTGTGGTAGTTGGTGCCGACGGTGGTTCCGTAGGGCGACGACATGAAGCTGGCGTAACCCGAATCGTAGACCTTGCCGCCGATCTGGTAGTTGAACGAGATCGAGAAATCGACGCCGTAGGCCGAAACCGAGGTCGAGAAGCCGCCGTACACCGAAGGAATCGCGCTGTCGTGCAGGTAGCGGGTCGCGGAGGTGTAGTCCGAAGTCTTGGTCCGGGTGATCTTGCCGTCGTCGCCCTTCACGTCCTTGTACCAGAGCGAAGCGCCCGTTTCGGGATCGACGCCGGCGTACGAACGCAGGTAATAGGTGTAGAGCGGCAGCCCTTCGCCGACGAAATAACTGCCGTCGATATAGCCTTTGTAGCCCTCCACGGTCGTGGATTTGTGTTCGGGAGCCAGATAGGTGACCTCATTCTTCACATGGGTCAGGTTCAGGTTGAAGCTCCACAACACGTTTTTCGTGCGGATCAGGTCGGCGTTCAGCTCCACCTCGACGCCGCGGTTGACCATGTCGCCCACGTTGGCGTAATAGGACGAGTAACCCAGCGACGAAGGAACCGAGAATGCGAAGAGCATGTCCGAAGTCTTGCGGTTGAAGAAATCGACGCTTCCGCTCAGGCGGTTGTTCCAGAAACCGAACTCCGTACCGATGTTCAGGTTGGTGTTGGTCTCCCACGTAATGTTGGGATTGCCTTTCTGCCCGAAGAGCACGGCGATTTCGCCGTTGTTGTTCTCGATCGAATAGGTGTCGGTGTAGAGGTAGTAGCCGATGGTGCTGTTGCCGATGTTATCGTTGCCCTGCGAACCGTAGGAAGCCTTGAGCTTCAGCAGATTCACCCACGGCGCGTCGAACCAGTTCTCCTGATTGAGGAGCCACGCGGCGCCCACCGACCAGAAGTTGCCCCAACGGTGGTCGGGATGGAAGCGCGACGATGCGTCGCGGCGGTACGAACCGCTCACGAAGTAGCGGCCCGCATAGTCGTACTGGGCGCGCATGAAGTAACCCTCCGAGTTGTAGTCGTCGATGTAGGAGTGGGCGCCCGCGCCGTCAACGACGGCTCCGCCAAGCTCCTCGTTGTCATAGGAGAAGAGTTTCGACTTGGTGCCGCTCAGGTAGTAATATTTTTTCTGATAGTACTCGTGACCGACCATCAGCCCCACGTTGTGCTTGCCGAAGGTCTCGTTGTAGTTCAGAATCTGCTGAAGGTTGTAGGCGATGTCGCGGGTGTGGTACTTCGAAATAGTACCGCCCGCCTCGGCGAACTGACCGTAATACTGGTTGTTGAGATAAGTCGTGCGGGTTTCGTCGATGTTGGTGCTGCCGTTTACCGTCAGCTTCAGCCCCTTGTAAAGCGAGATGTCCACGAAGCCGCTGCCCGAAAAGGCGTTGCCCTCGGCTTTCTTCTTGTTGAGCCAGCTGGTCTGCAGTCCGTTGGCGCCGGGCAGCAGCGGACGGGTCAGACCCGCATTGCCCTTGTCGCCGTAGTCGTACATCTGATAGCCGTTGTCGTCTACCATGATGCGGCCCGAACCGTCGCGGATGTATACCGGATAGATCGGGGGCATCTGCGACGAGAATGCGAAGATATTGGCCGTCGAGGAATCCGATCCTTCGTTCGAGTTGCCGTTGCTGCTGCTGAAGTGCGCATACGACATGTTGCCGCCGACCTTCAGCCACTTCTTGGCCTGATAATCGGCCTTCAGACGTGCGGTGTAGCGCTCCAGCGCCGAGCTTTTGATAATACCCGTATTGTCCAGATAACCGAGCGAAGCGTAGAACGAGCTGCGCTCCGTCGCACCGGAGATGTTCACGTTGTATTCCTGACGGAACGCCGACTGGTAAGCCTCGTCGATCCAGTCGTCGGGCGTCAGCCAATACTCCTGTCCGTTGTAGATGATCTTGCGGCCCAGCGTCGCGTTCGGATTCAGCTTGCCGTTGGTGCCGATCAGCGCCTGCCCTTCGGGAACCGTATAGACGTTGTATCCCAGACCGCCCGTGCCGTTGGAAGTCAGGCCGCTGCTGGCCAGCGCATAGGCTTTCGCCGCCGGATTGGTCTGCGCATAATAGCCGTAGAGCGCCTTGAAATGCGTCTCGTAATACTGCGCGGGCGAGGTGATCACGTCGTACTCCTCCAGCGCTTTCGAGTTTACGCCCCACTTGGCGTCGATCGTCACGACGGCGTCGCCCGACTTCGCCTTTTTGGTGGTTACCATAATCACGCCGTTGGCGCCGCGGGCGCCGTACAGAGCGTTCGAAGCGGCGTCCTTGAGTACGGTCATCGACTCGATGTCGTTCGTGTTCAGGTTGTTCAGGTCGCCTTCATAGGGCATGCCGTCCACAATCCAGAGCGGCTCCTTGCCGGCGTTGATCGAACCGAAGCCGCGGACACGAATCGAGGGGGTCGTACCGAGGTCTCCCGACGTGCTGGAGGTCTGCACACCCGCCACGCGGCCGATCAGCGCCGTCGCCACGTTGGAAGTCTGCACCTTGGCAATCTCATCCGACTTTATGACGGCGGCCGAACCGGTGAAAGCCTCTTTCTTAGCCGTACCGAAAGCCACGACGATCACGTCGTCGATCGCTTGCGCATCCTCCTTCATCGTGACGTTGATCCGGGTTTTTCCGGCGATAGGCAACTGCTGCGGCTCAAAACCGACAAACGTCACCACGAGCGTGCCGTTCGCCGGAGCCGAAAGCGTATACTCGCCGGCCGTGTTGGTCGTGGTCCCCAGAGAGGTCCCATCCACAATGACGGTCGCGCCTGCAACCGGATGTCCGTTTGCATCGGAAACTGTACCGGAGATCTGCCTATTCTGGGCCGTGGCATATGCCAAGAACACGAATACGGCAATTAACGATAGTACAATTTTTCTTACCATAAGCGTTAATTTTAATTAATTTTAAAATAAAAAGTTCACAAGCAAAGATAAACGTTTGGCGATTCATATACAAATAAATTTTTAAAATAATTTACTACTATTACACATATTCTGCGGATTAATGTCCGTCACTTACAGTTTTCCCGGCAAAGTGTCGGGCTGGTTACAGATTGTAACCGCCGGTTTTCGGTCTTTTCGGTGATTTCCGGTGATTTTCCCTCCGGGAAGGGGCGCAAGGGGCGGATGACGGCGCTTAGATGAGCTTTGTGCCGGCTTCGGGTGCATCCGGAGGAAGCAAATTGCGGTAAAGGGAGTTGATTCGCTTCGACAGACGTTCCATTTCGCCGTCGAGCTGCGAGTGCGTAATGGTGGCATAAATCTGCGTAGTTCGTATGTTTCTATGTCCCAGCAGCTTGCTGATCGTCTCGATAGCTACGCCCTGCGACAGGGTGATCGTCGTGGCGAAGGTATGGCGGGCCGAATGGAATGTAATCTGTTTCATAATGCCTATTTCGGACATGATTTTGTCGAGACAGGCATTGCACCAGCCGTTGCTCGGAAGGTCGAAGATTCGCTTGGTCCGGGTCATCGGCCTGTGCTTGAGCAGAATGTTGTAAGGCACTTCGAACAGCCGGACGTTTACTTCGGAACCCGTTTTGCGGCGCGTCGTACTGATCCACAACTGTTTATTCACCTGCTGGATATTTTCCAGCGTAAGGTCCTTCATGTCGATATAAGACAAGCCGGTGAAACAGCTGAACAGAAAGGCATCCCGGATAAGTTGTAAGGTGGGAGTGTCGCCCTCGTACTGCATCAGTTTGTTGATCTCGCTCATGGAGAGGTAATTGCGCGTTACGAATTCGCTTTGTAATTTGTAATTTGCAAACAGATCCTTGTTCATATAGCCTTTGCTGCGGGCCAGCATCAGGATGTGTTTGAGGGCGATCATGTAGATCCACGTGGTATTTTTCTTATGGGCGCACTCCTGCGCTATGTAGGAATGAAAGCCCGTAAGGAATTCGCGGTTGAGTTCCTTGAACATTAAATCCTTCCGGTTGTACTTGTCCCAGACGAAATCCGCCAGATGCCGGCATACACACCTAATATTTATAATATGTGGTCATGCTGCGGCTGACGCCGACCATGCGTTTGAATTCGTCGTTGTGCTGCTTGAAGAAGGCGACCACGGTCTCCTGCTTGTGATTGCCGCCGAAATACATCTCTTTGACCATCACCGGAGTAACGAAGGCCTGCTCGTAAAAGAGCTTGTTGTAGCATCTCTCGATGTGAAATCGGATATTGGCCAGCTTTTCGTTGATTTGGACGGCCATGTTGCTCCGTCCGCAGACCCGCCCCTGTGCGGTGTCCCAACTGGCGGGAGTGACCGAGAGCCGTGTGGAAAATTGCGTCCGCTGTCCGTTGATCGTGATGCGTCCCATGATCGGGGCCCAACCGTTCCGCAGAGGCGCATTCTTCTTGATGTAGAATAGAACCTTGAACGTGTTTCTCATTGTTTTTAACAACCTTTTTCATTAACCTATACAATACACAAACCGCTTTAAAGGTAATGATTAAGTAACAACCATATGACGCAGGATTGAGTCTAAATAGCTTATTTTCCCCTTGTTGTCGTATTCGGAAGGGTTACGCTGTAGTAACAGATGTGCAACCGATACAACGTCCTGTTGTGAGACAGACGTTTGGTTATCAATTAATTAGACTGCAATTGGCAGATTTGGCCGGAGACGGGCCTCGCGTATTGATTATGAACAATTTACATTATACTAACGCGGGCAGTTGACTTTTTATTTTAAAAAATTAACTAATAGATTAACGCTTATGGTAAAAAAAATCCTACTATCGTTAATTGGAGTACTTGTGTTTGCAGCGGGGGCATTCGCCCAAGCCAAACAAGTGCGCGGTAGTGTCGTTGATGAAAACGGAGCGGCCGTGATCGGCGCTTCGGTTATCGTCAAAGGTACGACCATCGGTGTATCCACCGATCAGCAGGGATTTTTCGTTATGAACAATGTTCCGGCGAAATCCGAGGAACTGCAAATCTCCTATTTGGGGTATGTTACGCAGGATGTGAAGATCCGTCCGAACATGCAGATTACCCTTGTTCCTGACGAGCAGACTATCGAGTCCGTCGTGGTTACGGGTATGACCAAGACCGACAAACGACTCTTTACGGGTGCGGCGGACCGCCTTTCTGCCGACGATGTGAAACTTTCGGGTATGGCCGATATCAGCCGCGGTCTGGAAGGCCGTTCGGCCGGTGTCTCGGTGCAGAACGTATCGGGTACGTTCGGTACCGCTCCCAAGATCCGCGTCCGCGGTGCGACGTCGATTCACGGCAGCTCGAAGCCGCTTTGGGTCGTGGACGGCGTCATTATGGAGGATGTCGCCGATATTTCGGCCGAGGACCTCTCTTCGGGTGACGCCACGACGCTGATCGGTTCCGCCATCGCGGGTCTGAACGCCGAGGATATCGAGAGTTTCAATATCCTGAAGGACGGTTCGGCCACCTCGATCTACGGTGCGCGCGCTATGGCCGGCGTGATCGTCATTACGACCAAAAAGGGACGTGCCGGCGTCAGCCATATCAATTATACGGGCGAGTTCACGTATCGTATGATTCCCTCCTACGCCGATTTCAACATCATGAACTCTCAGGACCAGATGTCCGTCTATCAGGAGCTGTACAACAAGGGCTGGCTGGGCAATTCGCGTGTCACCAACGCGTCGGCGAGCGGTGTTTACGGCAAGATGTATTCGCTGATCAATGCCGGACTGCTGGAAAACACCGTGGAGACGCGCAACCGCTACCTGCGCAAGGCCGAGTACCGCAACACGGACTGGTTCAAGGAGCTTTTCCAGAATACGGTCATGCACTCGCATTCGGTAAGTATCACTTCGGGTACCGAGAAGTCCGCCTACTATGCGTCGATCAGCGCCCTTTTCGATCCGGGATGGACGAAGACCAGCGAGATTTCCCGTTATACGGCCAATCTCAATGCGACGTATAATATCTCGGACGCCCTTACGCTCAACCTGATTACCAACGGTTCGTACCGTAAGCAGAAAGCGCCCGGAACGCTCGGCGCCACGACCGACTATGTAACGGGCGAGGTGAAGCGCGATTTCGACATCAACCCTTATTCGTATGCCCTGAATACTTCGCGCGTGCTCGATCCGAAGGAGTATTATGTCCGTAACTATGCGGATTTCAATATTCTCCATGAACTGGCGAACAACTATATCGACCTGAACGTCGCCGATGTGAAATTCCAAGGCGAACTGAAGTGGAAGGCTTTCAAGGGATTCGAGGCTTCGGCGCTGGCGTCGGTGCGCTATACCGGAACTTCGCAGGAGCATAACGTACGCGAGGCTTCCAATCAGGCGAATGCCTACCGGGCCATGGGTACGACGACGATTCGCGACAACAACCCGTTGCTGTACAAGGATCCGGATGATATTTACGCCGTTCCCGTATCGATTCTGCCCGCCGGCGGTATCTACACCCGTACGGACAACCGGCTGCTGTCCTATGACTTCCGTTTCTCCGCGACCTATAATACGACGATCAACAATACGCATATTATCAATGCTTACCTCGGTATGGAAACCAACCAGAGCGATCGTCAGAAAACGTGGTTCCGCGGCTGGGGCCTGCAGTACGATTCGGGTGAAATTCCGTTCTACGACTATCTCGTCTTCAAGAAGGGCAAGGAGGATAACTCGCCCTATTACGAAATGGGCAACACCCACTACCGCAACGTCGCTTTCTTCTTCAATGGGACCTACTCCTACAAGGGCCGCTATACGCTTAACGGCACGCTGCGTTACGAAGGTAACAACGCGCTGGGCCTGACGACCCGTTCGCGCTGGCTGCCTACGTGGAACGTTTCGGGCGCATGGAACGTCCACGAGGAAAATTTCTTCAATTCGATCAGCAAGGCCGTTTCGCACCTGTCGCTCAAGGCCTCCTATTCGCTGACGGCCGACCGCCCCTCGGTGACCAATGCGCTCGCCGTCATCCAGAGCTATTCGCCGTGGCGCCCCTCGGCCGGCGTTACCGAGTCGGGTCTGACGATCAAGGATCTGGAGAACAGCGATCTGACCTACGAGAAGAAGCACGAGCTGAATATCGGTGCGGATTTGGGCTTTCTGGACAACCGCATCAACCTGACCGTTGACTGGTACAAGCGCGACAACTTCGACCTGATCGGTCGGGTGATGACGCAGGGTATCGGCGGCCAGATCCAGGAGCGCAAAAGCGGCGCCAAGG
>ERZ779896.2089-NODE-2089-length-14577-cov-4.191089_pt1 | contig 14577 bp, 14 predicted proteins | sample MGYA00511067_ERZ779896 | MGnify/ENA primary metagenome ERZ779896 (study PRJEB29588, sample SAMEA2161597) | human gut metagenome | biome: human gut; feature: human-associated habitat; material: faeces | place: Denmark | collected 2008/2010 ...
GATGCTAACAGTAGTAGTTTAATGACTGGTTTTGCTACTCTTCAGAGTGGTACAAGTGCTCTCAATACAGGAGCTCAACAATTAGCAACGGGCGGAAATACCTTAACAAGTGGATTGACAAGTCTGTCAACCAACCTTTCTACATTATCTGATTCATTAAACAAGGCTAATCAGCAATTATCTCTTGTTTCTGTAAACTCAGACAATGCCAAAATAGTTAGTGCTCCGCTTAAAGAGAAGAAAACTGATAAGGATAAGGTTGACACTAATGGTGTGGGGATGGCTCCATATATGATTTCTGTTTCTCTTATGGTTGTCGCTCTTTCAACTAATGTTATCTTTGCTAAGAGCTTGACAGGAAGAAACTTTACGAGCCGTTTTGATTGGGCTAAGAATAAGTTCTTTATCAATGGTATCATTACGACTATGGCTGCAATTGCCCTTTATATTGCCATTCGATTTGTGGGAGTTGAACCAAATCATCCATTAGCTACATTTGGTATGATTCTCCTTGCAGCATGGACTTTAATGGCGCTCGTTACAGCTCTTGTGGGTTGGGATGATAGATATGGTGCATTTGCTTCTATGATTATGCTCCTTTTGCAGCTAGGTTCTAGTGCAGGAACTTATCCAATTGAACTTAGTCCTAAGTTCTTTAAGGTCGTCCAACCATTCTTACCAATGTCCTACTCCGTATCAGGTCTTCGTCAAACTATTTCAATGACAGGACAGATCTCAGATCAAGTACGTATGTTATTCATTTTCTTACTTATTTTTGTAGTTGTAGGTATTATTATTTATAGACCAAAGTCTGAAAATGAATAAACTAAAGGCCGGCTCTAATGTGAGCTGGCTTTTTATGTTATTCAACAGTTATATCACCGAGGTCTGAGGTAATAGTTAGTGTGTTATCCTTTGAAATCTTAAGGTTATTTGTGATGTCCACCTCTCCTGAATGACTATCGGCTTGAACATTGAGCGTGTAATCTTTAAGAGCTATTTCAATATCACCGGATGTAACATCAAGTTTATTGTGACCATTGAAAATCAGGTTATCTCCAGAGTAATCTCCCATTGCAATAGATAAATCTGAGTTAGTAAAAAGTGTATGATCACTATCAACACTACCAACATCAAGATTAGCTTTTAGGTTGCTGACAATCATTTTAGTAAAAGTTAGGTCCCCTACATTTAGATTGATGTCTGCTTGTTTGATGGTGCTATTACTTAAATCTAGATTTCCAGTTGCTAAATCAACCTTTAAAAAATCAATCGTTTGTTTTTTAGGGAGTGTAATGACAATGGTTTTATTTCTGACTTCCTTGTTGAGAGTAGAAAGCCTTACTAAATCTTTTAATCCGAAAAAGTTAATATGTTTGTTAGAAGTCGAATCTAATTCAGAGTTGTTATCATTGATAGTCAATTGACCATCCTTTACAGATGTGTCAATTGGATTTTTTGTTTTTTGGTAGTAAGAAAGCGTTGCTTTGTCAACTTCACCATTTTTTATAAGCACATTGTAGCTACTACTTTTAATATCAATTTTATTGAAGTCCTTAACTTCTTTCTTGACATAATCTTGCTCACTTATAGTTTTATTTTGTAAATCTGTTAAGCCACCTTGGCTATAACCCCAAGCTACTAATCCTCCTCCTAAAAATAGAGAGATAAGAGACACTCCGAGGACAATCTTTTTCCAAGTTTTCATGATTTTCTTCCTTTCTTGATGAGCCATTTAATCAATAGGGTAATTAGCTTTACAATAAGTTTACAGATTTCAAATGAAATCAAAAGCAGTAAGAGTGCTCCTCCAAACATCAATAGACCTAGACCCACTCCAAACAGTGTTGAAGCTAGTGAAACATTTAAGAGAGAGAAGCTTGTAAAGAAAGTGTAAATACCACTAATGAGTAAGGCAAAAGTAAGAGCTAAGGCAGTCACTATAACTGCAAAAATAATCAAAAGAAGTGTCAATAGCATAGCTAGGAAGAATAGTAGAATTGGTAAGGCGACTGGACTGGCTAAAACAGCTAGAATCGCAATCCAGAGGATAGTTGTTTTATTACGTAAGCTACTCTTTTCCTCAATAATCTTTTCGTCTAGAAGACGACTAATGACTTCATGTGCTGCTTCCTTAGGTGTACCCAATTCTGCAATAACCTGAGCTTCATTTTCAGGTCCAGCCTCTTCAAAATATTCCATGAAATATTCGAGGGCCTCTTCATAGTCCTTTTGTGGTAATTTTCGTAGATATTTTGTTAATTTGGCTATATATTCAGTCCTTGTCATGTCTTAATCTCCCTTCTACAATACCATCGAGGGTTTCTTTATAGGTTAACCATTCTTCATTAAGAAATTGAAGATGATTTTTTCCCTCTTGGGTAATACTGTAATATTTACGTTTACGCCCTTGATATGCTTGGCTATAAGTGGTCATATAGCCTGCTTTTTCAAGCTTTTTTAGAATAGGATAAAGTGTTGACTCCTTGATATTAGCCACAAGCTTAATGGTTTGACTAATTTCATAGCCATAAGAGTCTTCTCTATCTATAATAGCTAGTATTAGGAACTCTATCAGGATTGACGATGTTGGAAAATACATAGTGTGCTCCTTTGCTTTTAGGATATGTATAAAAATTATATATAATTATTTTACACATTGAGTGTATCTCTTTTAGAAAGATATGTCAATATTTTATATATAAAAAATTTATATAATAGGGATAACTTATTTTTTATGATAATATGAAGTCAAGGAGTTCTTATGACTATTAAAGATAAACTAGCTCATTACGAGCCGAAGCCACTAGGGGAGAAAGGACGCTATGCAGTGCTTTTACCCTTGATATATGATGTAAAAACTGATAAGTATCAAATCCTTTACCAAGTACGAAGTGAGCATATTTCTCAACCAGGTGAGGTTTCTTTTCCTGGTGGCCGTGTCGAAGAAGGTGAGACTTTTCAAGAAGCTGCTATACGAGAAACTTGTGAGGAACTAAACTTAACTCCTGATCGAATTGACATTTGGGGAGAGATTGATTATCTGATTCATCAGGGGAGAACCATCCATTGCTTTGTTGGAAAGATAAATATAGAAAATTGGGAGGATATTCATCCAAATGAAGAGGTGAAACGGTTGTTTACAATCTATGTTGACACGTTGTTGACAGAGAATCCGATTTATTATAAAGTGATTTCTACCTTGAGTGATGCGAAAGATTTCCCATTTTTCTTGGTAAAAAACAGAGAAAAATACAATTTTGGGTATAGTGAACGTCATATTCCTTTTTACAGAAACTTGACAGAAAATATATGGGGGATGACAGCTATGTTTACACACAGATTTACAGATATTCTGAAAGATTTAGAGTAAAAATAAAAGATCAACATATTATTGTTGATCTTTTTTACTATGAATTACATTGTTTATTTGCTACCAAAGGAGTGAAATTTATTTCTGGGACAGGAGTCTAGAGTATTCCTAAAATGATTTTTAAAATTAATATCTAAGCTTTTAGCTAGGTGGTCAACTTTAGAGTAGACAAGATTTTTTTGTTTCATTTGTGTCATTCCTATACTAAAAGGGGAGTATTATGTAGATAGAGGCTGTTATGCTTTGGTGTTATTCTGCCTAAGATTGATGATTCTATTGATTTTTCTGAGGGAGTTACCTATGTTGAAGAGAAGGTAAAGCATATAACTATAAATAGTAAAGCTCCAAAAATCTGGGACAATACTGAGACTGTAGACAAATAGGACTGTTGCACTAACAAAAATTAGACAGCTACATATTATTGAAAGTAGAGGATATCCTTTTGAAAATAATAGGCTTTCTATGATTAAGGCAAAAGCAGGTAGCAAAAGAGTTAGAATGATAATAATAAAGATGAAGCGTTGTGTATCATCTAGCATCAAGTTACCCAATGATTTACCTAGGTAAAACCGAGAATCACTTCCCCCAGGATAAATCAATTCTCTTGTCAAGGGACTAACTAGGATTAGGGTGTCAAATAGTGAGAAAGCTGCCCATCTCCAAATAGGGAAAGCCCATTCTTCCTCAGATAATTCTCTCTGAGTTCTTTCTTCAGTTAATTCTAATTTGATTGTCATCAATATGTACCTCTTTTGGAAAGTCGTTATTTTGATTTAAGATATACCATCCATCTGGTAGTTCAGAGTTTTTAAGTACCTGTTCTAATTGAGAATGTAAGTCAATTTCTTTAGTCGTGGAACCAGAAGGAAAACTCAATTGGACAGTAAGTTGTTTGTTTCGTAGAGCATCTTTAAGTGAAAAATCATAATAGCCACCTAGCGCTTTAGAATGTCCCCTCTCATAAGTATAGAGCGTCGTGTATGGTACAGGTTCTATCTAAACAATAATATTTTTTAAATCTTTCTCGGTACTTAAAGCTTTAGAGATATCATTGATAAATTTTTGATTTCTAGGGTTGATTTTAATAGACTTTTTAATAAAGTCGTCCCCATATTCTCTTTCATCAGGTAAAATCTTATATTCACTATTTTGGCGATTAAAATCTGAGTCGCTTTCTGTTGGGCTGGCAATGTAAAGATAGAGTAAATCTTGAATATGGAGAGGAAGTTGAGTATTTACATGTTCTTTTTTGTTATTAATGGTCTCTTGATAATCAATATGGAAAATCAGGTAATGTTTAACCTCATCTTCTTTATTCATACGATAAGTAATTTTATCTGCCCATCCGATACCAGTTATCTGCACCTTTCCTTGAAATCCACGAGTTTTATAAAAACCTCTAATATTTTCTTGAGCATTGTAATAGAAAAAGATAGCAATCATGGTCAATAATAAAATCAAGGGCATAGTAATTTTAAGGTATTTGAAGTTATTTTTACCATATTAGTTATGACTCTCCTTAACTAGTAGGTTGTAATCTTTTTGACTTTTAACTTCCTCGAGGTGTCCAGTCGTTGTATCAGTACTTGTAAAATACCAATAGATACCCTCCTTATTTGGTGTTAACTCCTTTTGGAGTTTAATGGCATCATCCAAATTAAGTGAATCAGTTGTTACGATAATTAGGCTGAATCTTTTTTTGAGCGATTGGTCACTGTATTCGTTATTGTCTTGATCTTTGTAATCAGCAAAATTTCTTTCTTTGGTCCAGATAAGGGGCATGGAGTTGATAATGAGGGGATCCTCTTTATGACCTATAGAAAAATTATCCTTTGAAAGGAGATAGCGGTAAGGTTTAGCAAATTCGTAGTATTGACTGACTTTTGCTGGTTTGGTTTTGTTGCCTTATGGGTGCGTAAATTGACATAGAATACTTTTTCGTTGTCATAGGATGAAAATTTCACAAACTCATTCCTACCATCGGAGAACATGGTATTATCCATGGAACCGGGATCATCATATCCTAGTTTCTTAGCAAGGTCTAGTACATTAATAGTGTATCCTTTTCCAGTATCTTTACCAAGCTGATAATAGTGGATAATATCATAATTTTTAGAGTCCTTCTTGTGTTTAGATGCTTTATACCTAGATTCTTGGAAGGCTAGATAGGTGCGACCGACGGCTAATTGACTTCTCTCCAGTGCTTTTTCATTTCCAAACTTAACACCTAAAACGTTAAAGTTTCCAATTTTGACGTTTTGAAAGGATGTTACAGTAACTTTTTTGTTAGTATAGTCGTAAAGTCTATCGTCTAAAGAATAATCGGCTTGAAGTCTATAACCATAGCGAACGAATGTACCTGTAAGTAGAATGGTTATAAAAATAAGGAGATAAACATGCCACATACGCCATCTAAATGTTTCTATTTTTGTCATAGGAGATCCTCTTTGAGTAATAGAAAAACCATGAAAATCTTATTTTCATGGTTTTTAATTCAATTATTTTACTTCAGTAAGAATCAGAGAAGTTAGTACCGTCTGAAATTAAATATTATCTTGGTCAAAATTATGAGATTTTAGTTGAAATAGAAGAGGTTGATTACTTCGATACGGACTTTAGCAGAGCATCCCATCGACTTTCTTTGGCTGAAATAACTGAAATTGTTAAATATCAAAGTATGGACAATGTTTGAAGCAACTACCAGAAGGCATAGGAAAAGGTGAAAGGGAATATTGGGAAAACAACTATAAAAGAGATAGATAAAGGGCTATTTTGATTGTTCACGAGAACCAAAATCTGATATTGCTTTTGTAGATATGAGATTTTTCTATGCTAGTGTTGAGTGTGTGGAACGTGGATTGTATCTTTTAAGGACCTCGCTTTGTGTGATGAGTAGAGCAGATAATTCAAACGGACTTATCTTAGCTTCCTCTCCAATGTTCAAGAAAGTCTTTTGAGCACTACAAGAGGCGAAGTCACAAACTCCGCCTCCTTCTACATATTTTTTGTTATAATAGAATATTTTATTTGAAATATCAAGACTTATGCTTGATAAAGCTAGAAAACTTACCCTTTTCCAGCAAGAATATCTGATACTTTATACAATCCTGGGGAATATGTCCGACCAAATAGTTTTTTCGTCAAGGCATTAAACGTATAATGGTCATCTAAAATCAAGACTTCGTCATACGTTTTTAAGAGTGCAATAAAGTCATCGTCTGTTAAATTGGAACCATCTCTAGTATCGATATTTTCATTGCCGAGGTAATAACTTGTTGCGCTGTCGCTGTATGATGCCATTAAATCTAAAAATTCTTGGTCAGCCGTCACAAAATTTTCTCTGGCATCAACATTGACATCCCACAGATAATAACGACTAGCATATTGGACAAAATAATTATCTACATTCTCCTTATCTGCTGTTACAACCAAAATTCTATCCGTTGACGAATTACTCTGACTTCCAGTAAACTGATGAATTTCTTTTACGACCTCGTTTGTTTCCTGATTGTTATTGTAAACAATGCTATTATTTTCTGACAAGAACATTCCAATGGCATAAACTGTCAAAACAAGGCTCGCGTATTGGTACAAGTGTTTATTAAATAAGCTCTTGTAAGACCTAGCATTACGTTTACTAATGATTTTTTCATACAGACACTTGTCCATTACCCATGCTAAAGCCATGGTCAAACAACCAAAAGCAAAGATAACGATGCTCGAAGCATAGCGCTCAAATCCTGCTAATTCTAACGCTTCATCAGTCGGCATTGCTGTCAGATACATGAGTAAAATGCCAATATAGTAAGTCACAATCGAAATATCAACAAATCCCCAAGTCAACAAGACAAATTTCTTATATTTCAAACGAATGCCAATCACAATAAAGGCAATCAGCATAATCAGATTGATTATCAAAATTCCATTGCTTGCCAAACTGTCAAACGTAAACACCGATTTGACAAAAAGAGTGATAATTTTTTGTGGGTCGCCTGACAGATTTCCAGTCAATACCTGACCAAGTTCTGACATGGACACCGCATGCTTGGCACTTGAGGCATTTGGGAAATTATCCGTCACATGCTTTTGCCAAATAACAAAAGGAAGACAGCTGACTAGCAAGGTCATTATGAGCAGCACTAGTGCTTTTAAACGTGCTCTTTTACGAACAAGTAAACGCACAATACAAACCACATAAACTACTAAAACGAGAGCGACAAAGAAAAGTCCACTTACTTTGACGATACTTAATAATCCAAGAATTACCGCCGTATTTAGCGACAAAAACCAGAAACGATTACGATAGACAAAACAACCTGCTATGGCTGCCAAGGCCAAGGCCGGAAGCAGAAAATCAACCAGCAAATTATTTAATCGAATAGCAACGTTGAACGTATTAAAAACAGCAAACGAAGCAAAAATCATGCTAACCATTAAGACACGTCGATCATCACGAAGTGCCGCAAACATGGCATAAAGACTGGAAGCAATCAAGAAGAATTGCCCGACCAACATACTACCTTCTGAAAAGCCTACGATAGTCGTGAAAAAATAAATGAAAAGTGAACTTCCAACAGGATAGGTATAATAACTAATAATCGTATCCTGCTGTGTTGGCAAAGCATTATTGATATGGAAAAATTTTACAATCGTTGCCCAATGCGTAAAATTATCATAATGTAAAAGCGGTGAATGCCAGAGCGTTATTCCAAACAAAAGCAAATAAGCCATCATTCCAAGCGCAATATAATCAAGTCTCCCAAAGCGATATTTCTTTTTCCATACCGCCCAAAGATAATAAAGACTCAAAAGACAGCCCAAAACAGAAATGACATACACGGTCTGCAACATAAAGCCTAACAAACTACCAAGGTACAATACCAATGTAATGACTGAAAATGTAAACACCCATGTCAGACTGCGATTCATCTTCACAGTATTACGGAAAAAGGCATTGTACCCCATGGTAATCACAAAGAACAACAGTAATCTAGCAATACTAATCATACTCTCCCTCTCCATTCATTTGCTAAGGCTTTAAAAGCAGGTAAGCTATCCAAATCCGCTAAATTGGTAACTCGATAAAGCGATTCGTCTCTATCAATATCATAGGACACAAAAGTCAACTGAATTGGCAAATCTTTGTAGGTAAATGCGACATTCGGTCCTTTTTTAGGATTTGTCAATTTTCCAGAAAATGTCATGTAATAATAATCTGTCTTTCTAAGCTGGCATTTTTTTCCAGCAACCTGAACCTCTTCATTAACACGAACTTTCGGAAAAGCTACTTGGTCATAGGCTGAAACAGGACGTTCATTATTTTGGAAACGTTGACTAAAGTTCTCAAATAAATCATCCCATGTTGTCATCCAAGGGTCTTTTTCCTTCGGAAGATTGTGATTAATGCGGTCATAAATGTACTGATAAAATTCGCGCTTATCAGCTTCAGGAATTTCTGAAAATTGAACGCCGTAGCGCCAACCATTATCAATCGCAAAAACACGAACAACATGACCTTTTACCCTCGCATGGTAATCACGTGATTGCAAATTAAGCGTCAGTTCTTTTTCTTTCGGCAAATACAATGGTAAATCCGTATAGAATGAAATCCCCGTTTCTGAAATATCACAGACTCTCACTTGGTAAGAATCATCATCAACCTCAATAACCATAGCTTCATCAACAGTAAAACGCTCACTTGAGCGATAAATCGGACGACCAAGCGCACAGAAAATCGCAAAGGTCAAATTGATGATATGATAAATCAACCAAAAACTGATAATACTTCCATAAAAAAGCTCTGAACCAAATTTTCCATAGTTAAAAGTCACCAACCCATAAACGGCTAATCCCCATAAAACAAGATAAGGAAGCGCATAAAGGTACAACGTCCACGACGTATCATTTCCCTTACGTGTCACCTTAAATTTTTTTTCGCTAATGCCAAAGGACTCCAACATCATGGGAATAAACAAATACGGAGCAAAAATCGTTTCCACAATTTCTCCCCAAACCTGTGTTCGGTATTGTTTTGAGACTTCTCGCATTGACAAGTGTGTCAATGCGTAACTTGGCAACCAGAATAGGAACAGTAGCCAGATATTTGACACCACCACACGCACATGGAAAACCGTATATAAAATCGGTGCCAAGATATACAATAACCGTCTAAAGAAAGACCACCAATAAAGATAGCCATTAATATAAACAATTCTTTGACCCTTTGTCAATTTGGGATTAAAGAAGATATTCATATTGTAGCTACTGCGAATAACGCCACGTCCCCAGCGCGCGCGCTGTTTGATGACACTCTTCAAATCTGTTGGCGTTAACCCGCTAGCCATTGGACTTTTCGTCGAATAATTTACATAACCAGCCGCATTCATCCGAACACCTAGCTCGAAATCCTCCGTAATGGTATCTGTCGGAAAACCACCAACATCTTCAATCGCCTTGCGGAAAATAACCGTATTAGACCCCGTATAAACCGCTGCACCGTGCGAATTATTGCAAACATTAATTTCTTTGGAAAAGAAATCTTGTTCGTTTGGTAAGGTTGATTCTGAAAACAAGTTAAATTGGAAAATATCAGCATTGTAAAAACTTTGTGGCGTTTGAATCAAACCAACTTTTGACTTATCATAATCGTCACCATTTTCATAAGCCTCAACTTGTTCAACAAAATAAGGCACAGTTTCCAACAGGAATTCCCGATAAGGAATCATATCCGCATCAAATGTCGCCACCAAAGGTGATGACGTCTGACGTAAAGCATTATTGTAGTTTCCTGATTTGGCATCTTTATTATCCGCCAAACCAAAATAACCAACACCAAGCTCATCAGCCAATTTGGCAACTTCTAGACGATTGGTATCATCACAGACGTAGATATGCACCTTAGACTTATCAGGATATTCCATAAAAGTACAGGCATTAATCGTCTTATAAAGCAACTCTGGATCCTCATTATGCGTTGCAATCAAAACATCCACATCTGGGTAACGCTCCTTAGCAATCTCAGGCTTTTCAAGTTCAAAGTCCTTTTGCTTATTCCAAATGAGAATGTAGCCTGTAATGGCTGAAACTACCTCACTTCCCCACAATAAAATCCCAAAGATCAGCGCAAACCATGAATCATGCCACGGAATAGTCGCCACCAAACGCCAAGTTAAATAAAAGGCAGTCGTTACAAATGCAACGAAATAGAGTATCCTCTTATTAGCCTTCATTCTCGCCTCCACTAAAAATCAAATGTTTTTGCACAAAATAACTGACAAAGAAAAGTGTACCGTCAACTAAAATCTTCACCAATGAAATTGGCAGCGTCGTCAAGGCATTTCCTAGAACTGTTACCAATAAACTTGACAAAACAATCTGTACTACCACCAAAGTGAAGTATTTTATCGCACTATTTGATTGACCTCGTTTAAAGACCACCTTATGATTCAAGGTGAAATTAACAACAGATGATATCGCACGCGCTAAAATCGAAGCTAACGTCACCGCACTAAAACTCAATCCATTAAACAAAGAAATTAAAATCGTAAAAGCAACAATATCAACCAAGAAGGAAAACAATGCTGAAAAAATGTACTTGAAGAAAACCTTGTAAATTCTAATCGAGTCACGAATCGCATCAAAATGCGACGACTGATTTTCATCCAAATAAATCGTTGCAATGCCAACTTCACAAATCAGAATATTGTCCTCTTTTGCCTCAAGTAACATATTCATCTCAAATTCATACCGTTCACCCTCCACGGTTAAGAGTTTTGGCAACCATGACATAGGAATCACACGAAGCCCCGTTTGCGTATCAGAAACGTTCATACCTGTCATAGCCCCCAAGACGTCTCTTGTCAATAAATTTCCAAATTTACTACGTAAAGGAACAGATTTTTCAAATGTTCTAACACCCAGCACCAAACTATCAGGATGTTGCAAAAATTCAGCCAAACATTTCATCATGTCTTCGTAGGTATGTTGACCATCAGAATCAATCGTCACAATTCCTTTGGCATTAGGAAAATTGTCCAAAATATATGAAATAGCCGTTTTTAAAGCACGACCTTTTCCTTTATTATCAGCGTGTCTTTGCAAATGACAAGCATAGTTACTCTGCGCTATTGCAAATAACGGTGCAAAATCAGCTCCACTACCGTCATCGACTAGAATAATGTCAAACATTTGATTTTCCTTTCTGACTTTTATTTTCGTACATTTTCTTATCAGCTATTGCAAAAAAATCAACGAAGTTTTTATGTGATTGATAAGAGTCCGTATAAGCACCTAAAGATGCTGTAATCCCCATATCTTTGAGAGTCATTTCTGCTTGAACAAGTTTTATTAAAAATTCAGCTTGATTTTCAGAAACTCCAGGGAGTAAAACCGCAAATTCATCTCCACCTAACCTTGCTATTACAGCACTTTCAGGCATTATCTTCGTTAAAATATCACCAAATTCAATTAGAATCTTATCTCCCGTAGCATGTCCAAAGGTATCATTTGCTTCCTTGAATTTATCCAAATCAGATATAATAACCGTAATTTGTTCTTCTTTACGTGTCAGACATTCCTCAAAAGCAAGCTCAATATATCGTCGATTATGAACCCGTGTTAAAACATCTTCGTATGCCATCCTCTGTATTTCAAGTTCATGAAGTCTCTGCTCTGTAACATCAAGAACAAAACAAAAAACACCAATCACTTTTTGGCGATTGTTATAAATGGGAGAATACATATTTTGCCAGTAAAGCGTTTTGTCGCCTGTCTTAATAGTATCCATAAATATAAATGTTTCACCCTTTTTCGCACGATCAATATTTGCTTTTAAACGCGCAGCATCTTCACTATTAAGATAATTCATTGGAAAGTCACCAATTTTGGGAGTGAAATAAAAGATTTCTTCCATGAGCCGAATATCATTCTTATTAACCGCAATAAAACGATAATCTAAGTCTACAGCATAGACGTTAATAAGTTTCGAACTCTGTAAGATAAAGTGGGATAGCATATGCTGTCTTCGATTAAGGTAAGATGCTAGGGTCCAAAGAACTAGTATTCCTATAAAGATTGCTAAAACGATGGGATTATCATGGTCAATCAAAACATCATCATACACTAAGCGCATTAATAACATTAACGCAGCAAAAATACTTAAGTACGTTAACAATCTTTGATGCTTGATTAAAAAATCACTTACTTTTCCTAATACCATTACAGCCTCACCATTCTAAGTAGTTTTAATACCTTCAGCATCCAAACTGTCTGTAACAAAACGTCCTGTAAAACCACCGATGAAGCCCGTAGCAGTATTGTCAATTCCTAAACGTTGTAGAATACGGCTGACATTAATACCCTTACCGCCAGCGAATTTATCATCACTCTCTATACGGTTAACTTCACCAATCTCTACCTTGTCGATACGAACAATGAAGTCGATTGATGGGTTTAGCGTCACAGTATAAATCATACTTCAATAACCCTCGTTTTCTCTTTTAATTATTTAAGGAGCCCTTCTTCCGAAGCATTTGTGATTATGGTTACTTTCTCAACCTCGGCTACCTTAGCATAGGTAACCTGACCAAGTTTAGAAGCATCAGCTAGAACATAGGCTTTTTGCGCATTAGCTATCACTGTTCGTTTAATGACCGCCTCTTCCATATCTGGCGTTGTGAAATAATTGGCATCAACTCCATTAGCACCAATGAAAGCACAATCAAAATTCAGTTGTCTGATTTGTTCCAGAGCTGTACTTCCAATAGAGGCATCTGTTGAATGTTTAACCTTACCACCAATAATCCTAGTACTAATACCGAGATCTACCAGCTTAACAGCATGATGGATAGAATTAGTCACAACCGTCACCTGACGATTCATTTCCTCTGGATATGGTGAATATTTGTCATAAGTTCTAAGCCCAGCCTCAACGTGACCAATACTTACTTTATTGTAAAATGCAACCAATCCAGCAGCAAAAGTTGTTGTAGTATCACCATGAACTAAAACCAAATCAGGTTGTTCTTTCTTAACAACTGGATCAAAATTAGCCAAAATTTTAGAAGTAATTTCCTGAAGTGATTGATTTTTTCCCATGATATCCAAATCATAATCAGGAACTATTTCAAAAGTCTCCAAAACCTGGTCAAGCATTTGACGATGTTGAGCTGTGACTACTGTAATAGTATTAATGGTTTCTTGATGTTTTTTCAACTCAAGAATTAACGGCGCCATCTTAATTGCCTCTGGTCTTGTCCCAAAGACAACCATAATATTTAATTTTCCCATATGATCCCCCCTATGACCTATACGAAATCAATATAATATTGACAAATAAGACTCTACATTATCACTTTATTATCCCCAATAAAAAGGAAAATGAGTTATCCTTTCTCCAAAAGCATTAAAGGGAATGCCCTCGCTATTGGTCTTGTTTTGCAAATGATGTAAAGTAGATAAAGAAAAAGGTCTCAATTAAAAGACTATCATTACTTATAAAATTCAAAAAGTTAAGACAAAAGGCAACTCATATCACCCAAGGATATCAATTGTTTTGAGATTTTCTAGTCTTCTCCCCCGAATTTAAAAATACACTATTTAATAAATAAAAAAACTGCAGGAGAAAAAACGCTTTGCTAATAAAAGTGTTTTTGAATCCAGCAGTATTGCTAATTTACATATATTTCATAAAAACTTCTCCCCATTTTAAAGAGCGTCCCCTTTACTTACGCTCTATCCCCATCTTACAAATCAAAACATCGGTATGATAACCCTATCCCAATACCATATCACATAGCACCAAGTACCAACAAGTAATCATTCAACTCTCCCCAAAAGAGTCAAAAAATTACAAACAGGTTGGCTTCGAGTTACTACTACCCATGTTCCCTATTCATATAGACGCTATAATTATAGCATGTTATTTTTATTTTTCAACCTTCTTTCAATTTTTTATTATTTTAATGTATGTGATAAGCATTATAATGAGGTCGTTTGAATTAAGCACTCCTACTTAACAAATACTAATCAAATGATATTTATCTATATTTTAATAAATAATAATTAAACACCCTTTGGCTTTTAAATGGATTTGCATAAAAAAAATCAGAATTCCTATTAAAATTCTGATTCAGAATGAAGACAAACATCGTTTTTGATGTTTGTCTTTTTTATATTCTTACCTAATTCTCCTATAATCCAATAAT
>ERZ779896.2090-NODE-2090-length-14569-cov-4.138556_pt1 | contig 14569 bp, 13 predicted proteins | sample MGYA00511067_ERZ779896 | MGnify/ENA primary metagenome ERZ779896 (study PRJEB29588, sample SAMEA2161597) | human gut metagenome | biome: human gut; feature: human-associated habitat; material: faeces | place: Denmark | collected 2008/2010 ...
GGCCTGACCAGCACCGAGCACCCCTACCACTGGCTGGCTCTGTCCTGGGGCACCGAAGCCTTCCTGCTCAAGGAGGACTACCACGACAAGTCCCGCAAGGATCTCATGGTCTACACGGACAAGGTCCTCAAGGATGCTGGCAAGGTTGCTGACGGCGACAAGATCGTCATCCTGAGCTCTGCTCAGGGCGATCACCAGCCGGGCCGCACTGACTCCATCTACGTGCACACCGTTGGCGCTTGCGACTGATTTCAGGCTTCTGGTAGCTGCTGACAGCTAGCATATAGCACACGAAAGCCCCCATCCAAAGTGGATGGGGGCTTTCGTTATCTGTTATGTTGCGATTGTGTGGTGATTGCAATGGCCCACAGTCACCGCGGTGATCGAGCGTGGCGATCAGTCGTTGAGATGATCGAGCGTGCCGCTCTTCAGGCGCAAAATGGCGACCATGGTCTTGGCATCCACAATCGTGCCATTGACCACCATCTCATAGGCATCGTCCACCGACACCATACGCACGTCGGAACGCGGAGTCTCCGGGCCGATTTCCTGACGGGAAGCCGGGGTAAGACCGGTGGCGAAGAAGATTGCGGTGTGCTGGGTGGAATAGCTCGGCGTGTTCATAAAACGGGTGAACTGCGTAAGCTTGGTGGCGTCGAAACCGGCCTCTTCGGCCAGCTTGCGCTTAGCTACATCGGTCGGGCGTTCGGACGGGTTGTTGGCGTGACCGGCCGGAATCTCCAACGTCCAACGATGGTTGGCGATGCGATACTGCTCGACCAGCGGAATCATGCCATCATCGGTGACGGCCAGCACAGCCACAGTGTCGCCATTGTTCTCCTGAACAAAGTAGCGTTCAAACGAACCGATTTGATTCGACTCATAGGAGACGTGATCGACATTGAAATAATGCGTCTCCACAATCTGTCTACGGGAAATCTCCTTGACCGGAGAGGGGCGCCAGGGATCGAACTGACGGTAAGTTTCGTTGCTCATAAGCCCTCCTAACAAAAGCGATACATCGAAACTACAGCCCATTGTAAGCGGTGAAATCACGCAGGAGAACGGGCAACACACGGGTGCGCCGTCCGCGATATCGACGTGTTTCGCCTGTTTCACCGGGGGGAATGGAGGATTGGCGCGTGTCTTGTGTCGCAAGAGTCGAATTGGTATGCTACTCTCTTCAGAGTGCTTTGGCACGCCCTCGTATCCCAATTGGTAGAGGAAGCAGCCTCAAAATCTGCGCAGTGTGGGTTCGAGTCCCACCGAGGGCACCAAAAAGTCCGGGTCATACGGCATTACGATGGCGCGGGGCGAATTGTTCGCTCCGCGCTTTTTCGTATTCTCGGCATCGTCTGGCCTCACGATGTAGCGTGGACCGGCGGCACCGGCGAGCTGCGGGACAACGTCTCCGGCATCGACATGGGCGATGAGCTGGACAGCCTGCTGGCAAGCCTTTCCGGCAGCGGGGAAGCAGTGAGCTTCACTTCGGCGGAGAACACCGACGTGAGCGCGGTGCAGTTTGCATTGCAGACTACTGCCATCACCGCCCCGGAACCGGCCGCCGAGCCGGAAGCGGAGCCTGTGGTGCTGAACTTCTGGCAGAAGCTGCTCAAGTTGTTTGGACTGTATAAGGGATAATAAGCAAAAAGAAGCCGTGCACTGCACGGCTTCTTTTGTTATTCAAAATGATATTCCACCAGCTCACAATTCTTGATGCCTGCCATGGCGTATTCTTCATTCGTCATGTCGTAGAAATAGGACTGCACCACCCGGGCGATGCCGTTGTGGGCCACCAGCAGATAAGTTTTATCGGTGTCGGCCTTCAGCTCGTCCAGCAGGTTATAGATGCGCTGGGCCAGCTGCATCATGCTCTCGCCGCCGTCGTACCGGTCGGCAAAGTGGGTCTTGGAAACGCGGAACTCTCCGCCGTTGCGGGGCGTGCCCTCGTATTTGCCAAAGCACTGCTCCCGCAGGCGTGGCTCACACCGGGCGGGCAGGCCGGTGGCGTCCGCAATGGCCTTGGCGGTGTCGGCGGCGCGGGACAGGGGAGAGTACAAAATTTCGTCGATGTGCACCCCGCTGGCTTTCACTCTCTCGCCCAGTTGGCGCGCCTGCTGGCGGCCCCGCTCGGTGAGGGGGCTGTCGGTCATGCCGCAGATCTTGTTCTCCACGTTCCACACGGTCTCGCCGTGGCGGGTGAAATAAATTTTATGCATGGGCACTCCTTACTTGCTGTAGCCTGCTTCGATCTCCCGGATGCGGGTGTAGAAAAAGTCGTTGGCAGGGGTGGGCAGGCCGTATTTCTTAGCCCGCTGGCGCACTACGCCTGCGAACTCGTCCACTTCGGTCAGACGCTTTGCCAGCACATCCTGCCGCATACTGGGCATTCCCTCGGGGTTAAAGGTGGGCATCATGGCGTCGAGGAACTTCACGTCGTTGTCCGGCGGCAGGGGCACGCCCTCGAGGTTGGCAAGTTTTATCACTTCCTGCATGGCTTTGCGCATCATGTCCTGTGCTTCGCCGCTCTGGCGCAGGCCGCCGTAAGGCAGGTCGAAGGCAGCAGCGGCCTGATTCAGGCCGTCGTTCACCATCAGCTTGTTCCACTGCTTATAAAGGATATCACTGCAGGGCTCGTTGGCAATGCCGCAGGCGTCCAGATAGGCGGCTACGGCCTGCACGCGGGGCGTCATTTCGCCGCTGCGCTCGCCAAACTGAATTTTGCCCGCCTGATTGAACACCAGCGTGCGCCCGGTGCGGGTGGCATCCATGCCGATGGCCACGCTCCACAGGGTGTGGCCGGGGTAGGCGGCTTCAATGTGCTCCTCGCTGGTGATGCCGTTCAGCACGCTGAGGATGACCGTATCCGGGCCCACGAAGTTTGCCATATCCTGGATGGCCTGCTCCAGCACGGTGGCCTTGACGGCGACGAGAAGCAGGTCCACCGGTTTGCCCTCGGCGGGGGTGACGTAGGAAAATTTGCATTCCTCGCCGTTGCACACCACCGGCTCGGCGGCGTAGCGGGCAATGCGGCCTTCGTCGGCGATGACCTGCACGCCGGGCATTTTGCGCCCGAACAGGATGCCCAGGGCGCCCAGCCCGATCAGGGCAGAAGTTTCGATCTTTTTCATGTGTTCCTCCTGATTTATGCTTTTTTCAGCGTGCCGTCTGCGGCAAGGGCAACGGTGTCGCCCTCGTCGATGCCAAGGCGGGTGAGCTCCTTGTCCGGGTAAGGCAGGATGTGGGTGTTCCCGGCGGCATCGGCCAGTGTGACGTCACACAGCACCGGCTGCCCGGCAGGCAGTTCTTCGCAGCCGTACATCTGCTCGTCGATGCGCAGAACGCGGTAGGTAGTCTCCATAGCAGCTAAACTCCCTTTTGGAAATGATGTATTTGCTTTGCAAATATGATGTTGTCCTGCGGACAAATGATGTTTTGCCGCTTCACGGCAAAATGATGTGTGCCTGCGGGCACATGAAGAATTGCGAGGGGCTTGCCCCGAACACATCATGGCCGCCGCAGGCGGTTGCATCATTACCGCGTAAGCGGAAGCATCATGTTTGGCCGAAGGACAAATACATCATTTTTATTATAAAGCCCGCCGGTGGGCGCGTCAACCGCATTCGGCTTGACAGCCGGCCGACGAAATTGATAAAATGGTTGTAATTTGGAAAACGGAGGATGCACATGAATATCACGGAACTGCGTTATCTGGTGGCCATCCGCAAGTGGGGCTCGGTGAGCGCGGCGGCAAAGCAGCTGTATGCGGCGCAGCCCAACGTCAGCAAGGCACTGAAAAATCTGGAGGAAGAATACGGCATCCGTATCTTTGAGCGCTCCTCCACCGGCATGATCCCCACCGAACAGGGACGGCATTTTATCCGGCAGGCAGAGCGGGTGCTGGACGAGGTGGACCGGTTGGATCTGGATGCCCGCAGTCGGCAGAGCAGCTGTGCGGAGCTGCGGGTGGTGCTGCCCCACGCCACCTATGCTTCCTACGCGACAGTGGATTTCCTGCAGCAGGCGGCGGAAAGCAAACAGCTGCGGGTGCACATCCGGGAGACCGGTGCCATGGAAGCGCTGGACTTCGTGCTGCGGCGGGGCTACCATCTGGCCCTGCTGCGCTACGCGGAGGAGGACGAGGATTACTACCACCGCTACTGCGACCGTCACGGCCTGCACCGGGAGCCGGTGATGGAATTTGAATACCGGCTGCTGACCAACCGCGAAGGCCCGCTGGCAAAGTGCGAAGTGACCGACATCACCCAGCTGAACAGCTATATGGAGGTCCTGCACGGTGATTTCCAGCTGCCCGGCGGCGAGGACAGCGGCCTGCGCTGGCACACGAACCCGAACCGCCGCATCCATGTCTACGAGCGGTGCAGCCAGTTCTCCATTCTGCAGAACTTGCCCAGCGCCTATATGTGGGCTTCGCCCATGCCCAGGCGTGCGCTGGAACAATACCATCTGGTGCTGAAAAAATGCCCTGCCCAGCGCCAGCGCATGAAGGATGTTCTGGTCTATCCGGACAGGGGGACCCTGCGCCCGGAGGAACAGACCTTTGTGCAGCTGCTGCATAAGCAGGCCGCCCTCACCGTGAAGTGAGCGGAAAAGCGGCCCTTCGGGGCTCTGCACTGGCAAAGAACTGGCAAAACATTCGCCTGCGAAAAAACGGAAAAAGCAAAGAAACTTCACCGCAGACCCGTGCGCCTTTGACACGCGGGTCTGCTTTTTTGCGCACGTTCGACTGAAAAATACACGCAGAAGCGGCTAAAAATCTTTGCGGCCAGATGCTTTTTGATATGCCCCCATATCAGAACCATATTATCACTTTTATGAAAAATATGTTAACATGAAGGCAGAAAGTTGGCTGGGATAAATGGAAATTCTGGAGATTGTTTCCATTTGACTCCAGCAAAGAGAAAAAGGAGGTTTCTGGTATGATCAGTTTCTTACTCTGTCTGGCGATCCTGATCGTGGGCTACTTTGTCTATGGTAAGATCGTGGACAACACCTTCGGCCCGGACGACCGTGAAACGCCTGCTGTGCGCATCAATGACGGTGTGGATTACGTTGTGATGCCCCAGTGGAAGCTGTTCCTCGTCCAGCTGCTGAACATCGCCGGCCTTGGCCCCATTTTTGGTGCCATGCAGGGCGCATTGTGGGGCCCGGTGGTCTTTTTGTGGATCACCTTCGGCACCATCTTTGCGGGCGGCGTGCACGACTACTTCTCCGGCATGATGAGTGAGCGCAACGACGGTGCTTCCATCGCTGAGATCACCGGCAAATACTTAGGTCCTGTGATGCAGAACGTCATGCGCGTGTTCTCGGTGGTGCTGCTCATCATGGTGGGCACCGTGTTCGCGGTGGGCCCCGCCGGTCTGATCGTGGAGCTGTGCCATCAGAGCGGTGCTTCCGGCGTGCTCACCTCGCTGCTGTTCTGGCTCATCATCATTCTGGTGTACTACTTCATCGCGACCTTTATTTCCATTGACGCGGTCATCGGCAAAATTTACCCGGTGTTCGGCATCTGCCTCATCATCATGGCTGTGGGCGTTATCTTCGGTATCTTCACCAACCCCGCCTACACCATCCCCGAGATCTGGGATCACTTCGGCAGCATGCATCCGTCGGGCACCCCCATCTGGAGCTTCATGTTCATCACGGTGGCCTGCGGTGCGATCTCCGGCTTCCACTCCACCCAGTCGCCTTTGATGGCCCGCTGCATGAAGAGTGAGAAGCAGGGCCACTTCGTGTTCTACGGTGCAATGGTGTGTGAGGGCGTCATCGCTCTGATCTGGGCCGCAGCGGGCTGCAGCCTGTACACCGTGACCAACGGCAAGATGACCGGCCTGGCCGAAGCGCTGGCCATGGGTCAGTCCAAAGCCATTTACGACGTCTGCTCCAAGACCATGGGCGGCGTGGGCATCGCGCTGGCCATGATCGGCGTGGTGGTTTGCCCCATCACCTCCGGCGATACCGCCTTCCGTTCCGCCCGCCTGACCCTGGCCGACTGGTTCAAGATCGATCAGGACAGCTACGCGAACCGCCTGAAGCTCTGCATCCCCGTTCTGGGCGTGGGCGCTTTCCTTGGCATCGGCAACGCGCTGGGCTTCATCAACTACACGGTCATCTGGCGCTACTTCAGCTGGACCAACCAGACGCTGGCCATGATCGTTCTGTGGGCGGCTTCCATGTATCTCTTTAAGGAAAAGAAGAACTACTGGATCACCGCTGTGCCCGCCACCTTCATGAGCGCAGTGTCCTGCACCTACTTCGTGCTGGCACCCGAGTGCCTGGGCGGCATGCTGAACAGCAAGACCGCCGAGGGCGCCACCATCTACAACACCGCAGTGGCATACCCCGTTGGCATCATCTTTGCCATTGCGATGCTGGCCATCTTCATCCACGCCACGAAGAAGGCGGCACAGAAAGCCTAAGATATATACAAACATATATACAATAATCTCCTGAACAAGGCGCTCTCCGCAAAAACAGCTTGGCGGAGGGCGCCTTGCGTTTTGCGGCATTTCGGGCAGAGAATCCACGATTGCAGGAGAAATTCAAAGACCTTTGAACAAATTGCACAAAAACGGACCAAAAAGTTTGGCAACGGCAACTTTGACGGTTCCCGGAAAAGGTCCTTTGCCCGCCGACTAAAGAAATTTGCCGAAAGGACGCCAAAAAATCTTTGCTGCCATTCCAAAACTGAATGAGGCTATATATTTTTTGATATGGGAACCATACCAGAAAAATATTAACACACTTATGAAAAAAGTGTTAACATGAAGCCAGAGATTGGTCAAAGCGGCGGCCAGGCACGCAAAATGCTGGCTGCGGCTGAAAATCAAAAAGGAGGTTTCTGGTATGATTAGTTTCTTACTCTGTCTGGCGCTCTTGATCATCGGCTACTTTGTCTATGGCAAGATCGTTGACAACACGTTCGGCCCGGACGACCGCGAAACTCCTGCTGTGCGCATCAACGACGGCGTTGACTACGTCGTGATGCCCCAGTGGAAGCTGTTCCTGGTCCAGCTGCTGAACATTGCAGGTCTGGGTCCCATCTTCGGTGCACTGCAGGGTGCTCTGTGGGGCCCCGTGGTGTTCCTGTGGATCACCTTCGGCACCATCTTCGCAGGTGGTGTGCATGACTACTTCTCCGGTATGATGAGCGAGCGCAACGATGGTGCTTCCATCGCTGAGGTCACCGGCCGTTACCTGGGACCTGTCATGCAGAACATCATGCGTGTGTTCTCTGTGGTGCTGCTGATCATGGTCGGTACCGTGTTCGCAGTCGGCCCTGCAGGCCTGATCGTTACCCTGTGCAGCGAGAACGGTCTGGACGGCGTGATGACCCAGACGCTGTTCTGGCTGATCATCATCCTGGTGTACTACTTCATTGCAACCTTTATCTCCATCGATGCCATCATCGGCAAGATCTACCCCGTGTTCGGCATCTGCCTGATCATCATGGCTGTGGGCGTTATCTTTGGTATCTTCACCAACCCCAACTACACCATCCCCGAACTGTGGAATAACTTCCACAGCATGCATCCGTCGGGCACCCCGATCTGGAGCTTCATGTTCATCACCGTCGCCTGCGGCGCTATTTCCGGCTTCCACTCCACCCAGTCGCCCCTGATGGCGCGCTGCATGAAGAGTGAGAAGCAGGGCCACTTCGTGTTCTACGGTGCCATGGTCTGCGAGGGCGTCATCGCTCTGATCTGGGCAGCAGCCGGCTGCGCTCTGTACACCATCACCGACGGTAAGATGACCGGTCTGGCCGAGGCTCTGAGCGCCGGTCAGTCTGCCGCCATCTACGACGTCTGCCTCAAGACCATGGGCAATGTGGGCGTGGCTCTGGCCATGATCGGCGTCGTCATCTGCCCCATCACCTCGGGTGATACCGCCTTCCGTTCCGCTCGTCTGACTCTGGCTGACTGGCTCCACATTGATCAGGACAGCTGGGTCAACCGCCTGAAGCTCTGCATCCCCGTTTTGGGCGTGGGCGCTTTCCTGGGCATCGGCAATGCGCTGAAGCTGATCGACTACACCGTGATCTGGCGTTACTTCAGCTGGACCAACCAGACCCTGGCAATGATCGTCCTGTGGGCTGCTTCCATGTACCTGTTCAAGGAGAAGAAGAACTACTGGATCACCGCAGTGCCTGCAACCTTTATGAGCGCTGTGTCCTGCACCTACTTCGTGCTGGCACCTGAGTGCCTGGGCAAGATGATCAATACCTATGCAGACGGCAAGCTGGTGGCTTACAATACCGCCGTTGCTTACCCCGTTGGCATCGTCTTTGCCATTGCAATGCTGGCCATCTTCATCTATGCCACCAAGAAGCACACCGCTTCTCAGAAGGCATAAGGCTTTGACCGCACTGCTCAACTGAACCATCTGCGCCCGCCGCTGCCCGACCAAACAGCGGCGGGCGCTGTTGTTTTTGCAGCGCAGAAAGTTTGGGAAAACGCACAAACCTTTTTGGCAAATCTTAGCGGCCAAAGGGGTTGCATTTGCACCGGTAAGGTGCGAAAATAGAAGCAAATCTAAGCAAAGAAGGGAACGACCCATGATTTTCAGACCCGCACAACTGGGCATGGCAAAACTGGACCGGCTGGAGCTGGAGGCAGACAAAAAAGCCTGCCGCAAGATCGGCCCCTGCGGCGTCGGCAAAAAGGCACTGTACCTCAACAGCTTTTACATTGATCGCCGATATTACCTGCCCTACGGCAGCATTTCCCGCGTGTTCAAGCGGGTGGCCATGAGCTCCGGCGGCTTCAGCGGCAAAGGCATGTTCGCCTCCATGGCCTACCTGGTGGTAGAGTACGACGGCGGCAAGCAGAAGCAGTGCAACTTCAAGGATGAGCGCGATGTGGACAAGCTGCTGGAAGTGCTGGCAAAGGAACAGCCGCAGATCCCGCTGCTGAGCGAGGCCGGTGCGCAGGCGCTGGAGAAAAAGGCAGCCGAAAAGGCGGCCCGCAAGCTGCCGGAAAGTGAGCTGACCGACGAAGCCCGCCACAGCATCACCCAGCTGCGCAAGGCGAAGGAGTATCTGGAGGCAAAGCCCGAACTTTCCGACGAGCTCAGCGTCGCCGAGCGCCGCAAGCGCGCCCAGCTGCAGAGCAAGCCGGTGTACCGCTATGTGGCACTGGCCATCTTCATCTTCGGTATTTTGTCGGCAGCCTATGGCCTGTATGCCATCACCAGCCACACCGGCAGTTATGGCATCTACTTTGCGCTGTTCGGCTTTGCGGCCATCTTCCTGTTCTCCAGCTACAACATGCTGCCCACGGCCCGCAACAACCACAGCGCCATCATGAAGCGGGCCGACAAGGCCGAAGCCGCCATGGCCGAGTATGTCAAGCACTACCCGGGCGGTGCCTTCCCGGTGGCAAGTTATTACGCCCACCCCATCGTGCTCAAGCAGATGACCGACGCCATTGAGGAGGGCCGTGCCGCCACCGTGCCGGAAGCCCTTGCCGCCGTGGAAAAGCGCCTGCAGTCCCTGAACGCCGATGTGCAGGTGGAGCAGGAGGAGTACGACGAAGTGGTGGTCATCAAGGCCATGTTCCTCAACCATGATTATCAGTAAATGATTTAGAATTGCCGACGCGTGCGCTTTGGCAATATCAGCGGAAAAATTATTTTTATTTTTACAACACCGGAAAATCTGCGGATTTTCCGGTGTTGTTTTTTCACGAGAAGGGCTCAAACCGGGAAATGATGTGCCGCCCGTCGCCGCTTGAAAAGCTCGCCCTTTGGGAGAGCAGGCGCAGCGAACGCTGCGACTGAGAGGGTTTGCGGCAGCTAATGCCTTGCGCGGCGAAAAGGTTCGTTTTATAATGAAAAAAGAGAGTATTTTGCACCCACGAGTGGAGGAAACAGCTATGGATATGGTCACCCTTGGCAGCACCGGCATCACGGTGAACAAAAACGGCTTCGGCGCGCTGCCCATCCAGCGCATCTCGCAGGAGAACGCCGTCTATCTGGCCCGCAAGGCCTACAAGGCGGGCATCCGCTTTTTCGACACCGCCCGCGCCTACACCGACAGCGAGGTGAAGCTGGGCGAAGCCTTTGACGGCATCCGCACGGAGGTGTACATCGCCACCAAGACGGCGGCGCAGAACGCTGAGGACTTCTGGAAAGACCTGCACACTTCGCTTGCCAACCTGCGCACCGACTACATCGACCTTTACCAGTTCCACAACCCGGCCTTCTGCCCGAAGCCCGGCGACGGCTCCGGCCTCTACGAGGCCGCACAGGAGGCCAAAGCCAAAGGCATGATCCGGCACATCGGCATCACGAACCACCGTCTGGCGGTGGCCCACGAGGCCATTGACAGCGGCCTGTACGAGACGCTGCAGTTCCCGTTCAGCTATATCTCCGGTGAGCAGGAGCTGGAACTGGTGAACAAGTGCAAGGCCGTCAACATGGGCTTTATCGCCATGAAGGGCCTATCCGGCGGACTCATCACCAACAGCGCCGCCGCCTACGCCTTTGAAGCCCAGTACGACGGCGTGCTGCCCATCTGGGGCGTGCAGCGCGAAAAAGAGCTGGACGAGTTCCTCTCTTACATTGACAACCCGCCCCGCATGACCGATGCCATCCGCGCCGTCATCGACCACGACCGCGCCGAGCTGTGCGGCGAGTTCTGCCGGGGCTGCGGCTACTGCATGCCCTGCCCGGCGGGCATCGAGATCAACAACTGTGCCCGCATGAGCCTGCTGCTGCGGCGTTCGCCCTCGGCCGAGCACCTCAGCCCCGCAGGGCAGGCCAAGATGAAAAAGATCGAGAGCTGCCTGCACTGCAACCAGTGCAAAGCCAAGTGCCCCTATGGACTGGATACGCCCGCCCTGCTGGCCCGCAACTACGAGGACTATAAGCGGGTGCTGGCGGGAGAGATCAAAGTGTAACAGAAAAGCAAAAAGGCAGATGCCGTGCGATACGGCATCTGCCTTTTGTTGATCTCTGAAATGTTACAGCGAAGCGGGGACGGACACCTTGAAGATCTTCATGGCGTCCTTGTAGCAGTGGACGAAGTAGAGGATCTCTGCGAAGGCAGTCAGGATCCACGAGCAGGGGTAGAGCAGGTAGAGGGACGGGATGGTGTGGAAGTGGGCAAAGATGGTGTACACCCAGATCACCCGGAACACACAGGAACCCAGGATCACGATGATGGTGGGCACCACCGTTTTGCCCAGCCCGCGGGACGCCGCGATGGTGCAGTCCATGAAGGCCGAGATGCAGTAGGCAAAGCCCATGACGCCCACGCGCTTCATGCCCGCGTCGATGACGGCGCTCTCGGTGGTGAACAGGGCAAGGAAGGTGCGGCCAAAGAAGAACAGCCCGCCGCCTAAGAGCAGCCCCACGCCGAAGGAATAGGCAAGGCTGATGAAGTAGCTTTTCTTCACACGGTCGGGCTTGCCCGCACCGTAGTTCTGGCTCATAAAGCTGGCGCAGGCCATATAGAAGGCCGCCATGCAGTCGTAGATCATGGCGTCGGCGTTGGCGGCGGCACTGTTGCCCTTGACCATGAGGGAGTCGAAGGAGTTGACGCCCGCCTGAATGAACAGATTCGCAATGGCGAAGATGGCGTTCTGGAACCCGGCGGGCACGCCCAGACCCAGAATGCTTTTGGTGGTGGCGGCATCAAGGTGCAGCTTTTTGCGGTCCAGCCGGTAGCAGTCCTGCACCTTCGTCAGCGCCCGCAGGATGAGCCCGGCCGAGACGCACTGGGAAATGGCGCTGGCCAGCGCCACGCCCATCACGCTCAGCTGGCACACGATGACGAAGAACAGGTTCAGCGCGATGTTCAGCGCACCCGCGATGGACAGATACAGCAGCGGCTTTTTGGTGTCGCCGATGGCGCTGAACACCGCGTTGCCGAAGTTGTAGAGCGCCAGCGCCGGCATACCCAGGAAGTACACCCGCAGGTAGAGGATGGCACCGGGCAGCAGGTCGTCTTTCGTGTTCAGCAGCCGCAGCATGAAGGGCGAACCCAGCAGGCCGATGGCCAGCAGCACCACGCCTGCGATCAGGCTGACGATGGCCGCCGAGTGCACCGTCTTTTCCACGTCGCGGGCGTGCCGTGCACCGTAAAAGCGGGCCACCAGCACATTGATGCCGTTGCTCAACCCGATGAGAAAGCCGGTGAACAAGGTGACGAGGATGCTGGTGGAACCCACCGCACCCAGCGCCGTGGAACCTGCAAACCGACCCACCACGGCCACGTCCGACATGTTGAACAGCACCTGCAGCAGGTTGGAGAGGGCCAGCGGCAGGCTGACCAGAAAGATCTGCTTTGCCAGCGGGCCTTCGGTCAGTGTTTTGGTAGATGAACTCATATTCTCTTTCTTATCCTTTAGTCAAATCCAGACCGTGCCCGCGCACACCGGGGCACAGCTCTATTATAGAGGGCGGCAGAACTTTTGCAAGATGCAAAACGAAAAAAGCCGCCGCGCTTTCAAAACGCAGCAGCTCTTTTCACGGAATATGGACTCAGCCCAGGTCTTCGCCGTTCGTGGCGATGACCTGCTTGTACCAGTTGAAGCTCTTTTTCTTATAGCGATTGCCGGTGCCGGAACCGTCGTCGTTGCGGTCCACGTAGATGAAGCCGTACCGCTTGCGCAGTTCGCCGGTGGTGAAGGACACCACGTCGATACAGCCCCAGGGGGTGTAACCCATCAGGTCCACGCCGTCCAGCTCCACGGCCTTCTTCATCTCCTCGATGTGGGCACGCAGGTAGTCGATGCGGTAGCTGTCGTCGCAGGTGTGGTCGGGCTTCAGCTCGTCGATGGCACCAAAGCCGTTCTCCACGATGAACAGCGGCTTCTCGTACCGCTCGTAGAGGGTGTTCAGCGAGTAGCGCAGACCCACCGGGTCGATCTGCCAGCCCCAGTCGCTGGCCTTGACGTAGGGGTTCGGCACGGTGTGGGTGTTACCGCCGCTCACGCCGTCGCTCTCCACCTCCACGTCCGACCGCACCGCGTTGGACATGTAGTAGCTGAAGCCGACGTAATCCACCGTACCGGCCGCGAGAACGGCCTCATCGCCCGGCTCCATCTCCGGTGCGGTGCCCTCGCGGGCCCACTCCTTCTTCGCGTAGGCGGGGTAGTGGCCGCGGCAGTGCACGTCGCTGAAGTAGAACCGCTCGTGCATGGATTCCAGTGCCATCATCACGTCGTCCGGGTTGCAGGAGTAGGGATAGTAGGGCACGAAGGAGCACATGCAGCCGATCTTGAAATTAGAGTTGATCTTGTGGCCTTCCGTCACCACCATGGCCGAAGCCACCAGCTCGTGGTGCACCACCTGATACAGGGCCTTCTTCTTGTTCTCGAACAGGGAGAAGCGCACGCCGGAGTTGGTCCAGCCGAAGATATCGTTGGCGGTGTTGGACTGATTGTTGATCTCGTTGAAGGTCATCCAGTACTTGACCTTGTTTTTGTAGCGCTGCATCACCGTGGCGGCGTAGTGCACAAAGAAGTCGATCGTCTGCCGGTTCATCCAGCCGCCGTACTCTTTGGCGAGGGCGTAGGGCATCTCAAAGTGGCTCAGGGTGACCACCGGCTCGATGCCGTACTTCAGCAGCTCGTCGAACAGGTCATCGTAGAACTGCAGGCCTGCTTCGTTGGGTTCGCGCTCGTCGCCCCGGGGGAAGATGCGACTCCAGGAAATGGAGGTGCGGAAGCACTTGAAGCCCAATTCCGCAAACAGCTTCACGTCCTCTTTGTAGGTGTGGTAGAAGTCGATGCCGCGGCGTTTGGGGTAGAACTTGTCGTCCTCCGCCATGGCGCGCTTGATGTATGCGGTGTCGATCTCCAGGTTGTTGCGCTCTTCCGGCGGGACGTCATACTGGCTGCGGTTGATGTCTGCCAGGCACCAGCCCTTGCCGCCCTCTTTCCATGCGCCCTCCATCTGGTTGGCGGCCAGTGCGCCGCCCCAGAGGAAGTCTTTCGGCATACCGTTGTATTTGCTCATCTTTTCCATTTTAGATTCTCCTTGTCAAAAATCAGCCCTGCACCTTAGCCTCAAGGTCAGCAAGACGCTTTTCATAGTTTTTGGCGATCTTCAGCATACTCTTTGTCATGTTCGACCTGGATCGTCATAAGGGTATCCTGTGCGTGGGCAAACAGGACATAGTAGCCCATCTTCTCATCACCGCCGCGAATGTCGCCCTGGATCATCTCGGTCTGAACATTGTGGGCCTCGGCCTGCAGCTTGTCAGCCTCCTTCAGCTCAGCCTTGGCCTCGTCCAGCTCACCCTTGGCAATGTGGTCCATAGCCTTGCTGGCGTGCAGGCGAGCGTCACCGGAGCCCATGATGATATCCATGGCCTTGCCCATGACATATTCGTCTTTTTCTTCCTGGGTCATACCCGTCATCGGGCTCTTTTCCTCTTCCATAAAAATGCTCCTTTGTATTCGTTATGGTTAAATCGTGTGACTTATAGGATGTTGTGTGACTGCGCCCTGATGAAAATACCGCCCGGTCGAGTAGAGCCGGCCGGACGGTACTTTTTTCACTTTCAACTGACAGATCAAGCGGCCCCTGTAAGCGTTTTGCG
>ERZ779896.2091-NODE-2091-length-14567-cov-9.814498_pt1 | contig 14567 bp, 12 predicted proteins | sample MGYA00511067_ERZ779896 | MGnify/ENA primary metagenome ERZ779896 (study PRJEB29588, sample SAMEA2161597) | human gut metagenome | biome: human gut; feature: human-associated habitat; material: faeces | place: Denmark | collected 2008/2010 ...
CACAGGCGCTGCTTCTGGCCGCCGGAGACGTTCGTGCCGCCCTGCTCGATATAGGTGTCATAGCCGTCCGGCATGGCGGAAATGAATTCATCCGCACACGCGAGCACGCAGGCGTGACGGAGCTCCTCGTCCGTGGCGTTTTCGTTGCCCCAGCGTAGATTTTCGGCGATCGTACCAGAAAAGAGTTCGTTTTTCTGCAGCACCATGGCAACGGCGTTGCGCAGCGTCTCCAGATCATAATCGCGCACGTCCACGCCGCCGAGCGTCAGCCTGCCGCCGGTGACATCGTACAGACGCGGGATGAGCTGCACGAGCGAGGACTTGGACGCGCCCGTGCCGCCGATGACGCCGATCGTCTCGCCGGAACGGATGTGCAGATCAATGTCATCGAGCACATTTTTGTCCGCCTTGGAGGCGTAGACAAAACTCACATGGTCAAAATCAATGGCGCCGTCGCGCACGGCCATGACCGGGTGCTCCGGATTTTGAATGTCCGTCTTTTCCTCGATCACCTCGGCGATGCGGCGCGCGGACGAGAGCGAGATCGTCAGCATGGCAAAGACCATGGACAGCATCATCAGGCTCGAGAGGATCTGCATGGCATAGGTGATGAGCGCAGTGAGGTTGCCGGTCGTCAGGCCGAGTGCCGGGTCATTGCCGCTGGCGATGATGGCCTTGGCACCGAGCCAGGAGATGATGATCATGCACGCGTAGATGCATGACTGCATCAGCGGCGCGTTGAGCGTGATGAGCCGCTCGCCTTTGGAAAAGTCCTTGTAAATGCGCTCGGAAATGGCGCCGAATTTGCGGATCTCGTGCTGTTCCTGATTAAAGGACTTCACGACACGGATACCGCGGACATTTTCCTGCACGACGTTATTGAGCTCGTCATATGTGCGGAAAACGCGCGTGAAGATCGGGAACACGCTGCGGATGATGAAAAACAGCGCCACGGCAAGGATCGGCAGAATGATGAGAAACGTCATGGAGATGTCACGGCTGATGCGGAACGACACGATCATGGAAAAGACCAGCATGACCGGTGAGCGGATCGCCATACGCATGAGCATCTGAAAGGCATTCTGCACGTTCGTGACATCCGTCGTCAGGCGCGTGACGATGGACGCAGTGGAAAACTTGTCGATGTTGGAAAACGCAAAGGTCTGCACGTTGTTGTACATATCCTCACGCAGGTTCGCGCCAAAGCCGACGGATGCACGCGCCGCGATGCGCGCCGCGAGCACGCCGGTCGCCAGCTGGAACGCCGCCAGCAGCAGCAAAAATGCACCGAACTTCCAGACCGCCGCCATGCTGCCGCCCTCAATGCCGAAGTCAATGAGGTTGGACATGAACAGCGGGATCACGATCTCAAACACGACCTCCAGCGCCGAGAGCAGCACCGTCACGAGCGCGGGGCCTTTGTTTTCCCGCAGGCTGCGGGATAATGTATGAAGCATGGATTTCCTCCTTCCTGGATCACGGGCCTGTCAGCCGAGATCGGCATAGATCGTGCGCAGCGCCGATTCCAGCGCCGCGATCTGTTCCGGCGTCAGCGAGCGCAGCATCTGCTGCTCCGTTGTCTGGATCGTGGCGTGCATATCCTGCGCGACCGCGGCAGCGCGCTCCGTCTGGCTGACGATCTTGCTGCGTTTGTCCGCCGGATCAAGCCGGCAGCGCACGAAGCCATTTTGCTCCATGCGGTTGATGATGCCCGCCACCGTCGGGTGCGACACCTGCAGGAAGCCCTCGATCTCCTTTTGCGTCGCCTGACCGCCGCTGCGGTCCAGATAGCCCAGCACGCGGCTTTGCGTCAGCGTCAGCCCCTGCTGCGCGAGATCGGCATCTGCCCGCATTTTGATCTTATCCGTAATCATTTTTAATAGACATCCGATTTGAAATTGCTCCATGATACGCCTCCAATGTGTAGCACGCTACGCATTATAGCGATAATATTTTTTATCGTCAAGAGGCGTCACAAATTGTTTACATGCGAAAAAGCCCGCCTGCCGAAGCAGACGGGCTGTACAGAAAAAGATTACAGGTGCTGGTCGCGGTCGATCTTGTCGTAGTGCTTGAGCAGGATACCCTCCATGACGGAAGTCAGCTTCATGTCCAGGTTCCAGAAATAGATGACAAACGTGACCACGAACGCGCCGAGTGCGCCGAGCGACACACCCATAAGGGCCTTGAGCAGCTTGCATTTCAAATTGTTCATGTTCGATCTCCTCTCTGATTACCAGGACTTCTCGTCCTTCAGGATCTCCAGACTCGGATCCACAGGCTCTTCCTGCATGACGGTGCGCATATAGTCATTGACCTGCTGACGCACGCCCTGCCGCGAGATGACACGCGGGTCGAACAGATCGTGCGTGACCCAGACGAGGTGGATGCCGTGCTCGCGGGCGCGCTCTTCAAACAGACCGTGCATGCCGTCGAGTGCCTTGCAGCTCATGTGCTCCCAGAGAATGACCATGTCGGCATTGAACTGCTCGCAGAACTCCCACAGCTCATCAAGCAGCACCTTGTAGCCGCCGTGGGTACGGTTGCGCATGATCATGTTTTCGGTCAGCCATGCCATATCGTAATACGCCTGCTCACGGTTTTCGGGCGTGTCAGTCGTGGCGAGCTCGCGTGTCGAGACCATGGAGAGCATATCCGTCAGCGTCACGATGCCCCAGCAGTTGAGCAGCCAGACGAGGAAGTCCATATAAAAGTGCGATTGCACGCCCCAGACGATGGCGCGGTGGCGGTACTCGTTGGCGGCCTTCTTCTGCTTGCGGTAGGCACGCTCGGCGAGCTGGGTGATCTTGCGGTCGACCTCGCGGAATGCCGGGACCTTGCCGCAGATGGCCATGTAGTTCGTCTCCGTGTACAGCGCGAGGTTGGAGCCAAAGACCTGCGGATAGTCGGTCTTGTTCATCTCCAGCCACTCGAGGCGGCACTTGGTGGCGTAGTTCACGCGCTCGGCGCATTCGAAGTACGCCTTCCAGTCCCACTTCTCGCCGGTGTGCTCCTCGATGAAGGCGAAGGCATTTTTGATCTCCTGCGCGGCGTAATCCTGCACGTCGTCCTCGCGGTGGCGCAGGGGCGCTGCCAGCTGGAACACCGGAATGCCGTCCTCAAGCTCGAGGCGCTTGGAAATGACGCCGTTTCCGAGCAGAGAGCCGTCGCACGTCGTGTTGCACTGCACGGCGCACGCGCCGAGCACCGGCGCGTCGTCGTCGATGGACACACCGGCCTCCGCCTCCGGCATCGGGCAGACATCGCCCGCGAGGCCGTACTCCTGCGCGACGTCGATATAATGCTCGGCTGCGTGCTGGTTGAGCAGCACGGAGACATAGGTCGACGGCGTCTCACGGCTCAGGCCCTTGAGCGTCGGGAAGCCCATCATGACGGCGGTCATCTCGTTTTCGTCCACGAGCACGACCTTGTCGGAGAATTTCTTGTCCTTGCCGATGCGGCGGTCGCCGCGGAAGAGGCCGTCGAGCAGCTTTGCCACGTCCTCGATGATAAGATCCTGCTCCAGGTGGCAGATGCGCAGATATTCATCGCGCAGGCCCTGGGTGTGGCGGTCGACCATCATGGGCACGGCCAGATAGTTGGCCATCCAGCGATAGCGGAACATGGCCTTGATGTTGCGCGGCTTGGAGACCATCTTCGCCATGGTGATCCAGTTGTGCAGCCAGCGGGAATAATCATAGAGCGTGTCGGTCACGCCGCGCCACTCGCGGCGGTTGCGGACCTTGCCTTCGGTATAAAACTTACCGAAGTTTTCACAGCCGATTCTCTTGTTGGACATCACTGTTTCCCCCCTTGAATCTTCTTGATCTCCATGCTTTCCACGAATGCCTGCACACGGGTGCGCATCTGGCCGGAGGAAGCGATGTTATACGGGCGGTCAACGGACAAAACGGGATAGCCGTAGTCATCGTTGAGGATGTGCGAGCCGAGCATGCGCTCATACGCCCACGGATCGCAGAACTTGATCTGCTCGTAAATGATGCCGTCGGCCTCGTACTCCTTGGCGAGCTGATTGACGTATTCGCGGCGGCCGATCATCTTGGGCATGTTCATGTAGCGCGGACACTGGGCGCGGTTCATGTACTGGCGGCAGATCTGGGTCAGCGCGTCCTCATCGTCCGTCAGCACGATCGGGTCGCGGCCCGGGAACGAGCCGTAGCAGAAGCGGTCGGCGCAGACGTACGCACCGGTCTCCTCGACGAGCTTGATGAAGTCAATGTCATCGACCTCAGAGCCGACGACGACCACACGCGCGCGGTAGGGGTTCTTCTTGTCCGGGCGGCGGGTCTTGAGCTCCTTGAGCGTCTCCTCGAGTTTGTCGATGAGCAGATACTTCGGCGCGACATAGGTCGCAAGCGTGATGACGTGGAATTCGTAGCCCGTGATGCGCGGATTGGGGCCCTTGCGGTACTCGCCGATGGCGCGGATGAGCTCGCACACGCGGTTGTGCTCGGCGACAGATTTGCGGATGGCCTCATCCGAGACGTCGATGCCATAGACATCGTGCAGCGGCGTGAGGATATGGTTGCGGCACTGCAGGACGTACAGGTTCAGGCCGTTGTCGTCCGCCTTCATCGGGATCTCCATGTACTCGAAGAAGAACTTCGGCTTGTCCTTGCCCATGGTCTTGAGCAGCTCCATGTTCTCCACGGCGCGGTTCATCATCGAGCAGCCGTCCGGCGTAATCATGCAGTCGGCAAAGTTGTAGCCGCCTTCAATGGCGCGCTCGAGCAGCGCGCGGCTGTACTCGCACAGGAAGCTGGTCATATAATATGTGGCCATTTCCATAGAGCCGGTGCGCGGCGCGCGCAGGCGCGTTGAGAACGCGCCGGGCAGGTTCAGCAGCGGCTCGGGCGTGTTTTCGCAGGCATAGGCAACGCAGATCTTCCCCTCGTTCTGCGCCTGAGCAATCAGGTCATTGTGCGCTTCCTGCAAAAGGTTTTCGAAGTACAAAAGATGTTTCAGGTCTTTCATGGTTCACTCCCTCTTCGTTCGTGTTTCTATCAAAAGCGGCTGCGCGACCGCTTCTGTCTCTTTTGCTGCCCATAGGCAGGGAGGCGTGCCGGAATCAACGCGCCTCGATCTGTTTGATATTGATCTCATTGCCCTGCTGCAGCCAGGTGTTGCCGTTGCCGCAGTGCGGGCAGGTCTTGCCGTATTGTACGGTCGGGTAAGTGGTCTTACAGTCGTCGCACCAGGTGACGGCCGGAATGATCTCATACAGGAATTTCGTGCCCTGAATGATCGGCTCCTTCTTGGTATACCAGTTCCAGCAATCTTCAAGATATTCCGGCACAATGCCGGAGACCTCACCGAATTCGAGCGTGACCGACTCGATCTCGGTGAGGTTGTTTTCCTTGGCAATCTCCTGCACCTGCTTGACAACATAAGTAACGATACTCAGCTCGTGCATGGGGGCTCCTTTCAAGCAGGCGGGCACAGCGGGAAGGGTTCTGTGCCCGCCTCATAATGATGGATTACTTTTTCTTTTCCGCCAGAGACTTCTTGATGATCTTCACCTGACGCTTGGCAGCGTAGGGGCCGATGGCCTTGAACTTGTCCTCGGCCGGGATCATCTTGCTGTTTTGCGGACGCACGCGCTTGAGGTGGATGGCGTCAAACTCGCACTTGGTCGTGCAGATGCCGCAGCCGATGCACTTGTTCGGATCGACGACGCTGCGGCCGCAGCTCAGGCAGCGGGACGCCTCGGAGCGGATCTGCTCTTCGGTGAACGTCACGCGGTCGTCCTGCATGGTGCGCACCTTCTTGCTGTCGATGGCAACGGCGGCACGCGCGGGCTTTTTGATCTTCTCGGTCGGCAGAACGATATCGTCCTTGTTGAGCTCCTTGAACTCGCGGGTGTTGCGGTGGATCGTCAGGGTCTGGCCCTTGTTGACGAAGCGGTGGATGGACACCGCGCCCTCGCGGCCGGTCGCGATCGCGTCGATCGTGTACTTCGGGCCAGTGGCGCAGTCGCCGCCGACGAAGATATCGGGCTCATTGGACTGGAACGTCACGGCGTCGTGTGCGATCAGGCGGCCGTCAGCCGTCTCCGCCGCGGTGCCGGCCAGAACGTCGCCGTAGACCGAGCGCTGGCCGATGGCGACCAGAACGTTGGAGCACGGGACGGTGATGGTCTCATTCTCGTCATAGACCGGAGCAAACTTGCCGCTCGCGTCGCGGACGGACACGCAGCGCATCAGCTCGATGCCGGTGACCTTGCCGCCCCCGCCGAGGATGGCCTTCGGCGCCCAGGAGTTGTTGATGACGACGCCGTCGGCGATGCCGGCGTTCTTCTCGTCCGGAACGGTGGGCATCTCTTCGTCCTTCTCGAGGCAGTACATGTTCACGCTGCCCTTGGTCAGACGCAGGGCCGCGCGCGCCACGTCGATGGCCGCGTTGCCGCCGCCGATGACGACCACATCGCCCGTGAGCTTCTTGAGCTTGCCGGCGTTGACTTCACGCAGGAAGTCGAGACCGCTCTTGACGCCTTTGAGATCCTCGCCGGCGATGTTGAGCTTCGCCGCCTGCTGCAGGCCGACCGCGACGTAGAACGCCTGGTAGCCCTCTTCGCGCAGCTGCTGGATGGTGATGTCCTTGCCGACTTCGACGCCGCATTTGAACTCCACGCCCATCTCGCGCAGCACATCGATCTCGGACTTGACCACGTCCTTGCCGATGCGGAAGCTCGGAATGCCGTTGACGAGCATGCCGCCGGGCACGGCTTCCTTCTCGAACACGACCGGGCTGTAGCCCTCGATGGCCAGGAAGTAGGCGCAGGACATACCGGCCGGGCCGCCGCCGATGATGGCGACCTTCTGGTCAAACTTCTCATGTGTGCAGGAGTTCATGGGCGGCACGTAGCGGTGCTCGGCCTTCATGTCCTGCTCGGCAATGAACTTCTTGATCTCGTCGATGGCCAGCGGCTCGTCGACGGTGCCGCGGGTGCAGGCATCCTCGCAGTACTTTCTGCAGATGCTACCGCAGACAGCCGGGAACGGGTTATCCTTCTTGATGAGCTTGAGCGCGTCGGCATAGCGGCCGTCGCCCGCCATCTTGATGTAGCCCTGGATGGCGATGTGCGCCGGGCAGGCAGCCTTGCAGGGTGCCGTGCCGGTCGGCCAGGTCTGGATGCATCCGTTCTCGTTGCGGTAATTCTTGTTCCAGTGATCCTCGCCCCACTTGGTGTCGTCCGGCAGCTCATGGTGCGGATACTGGATGGGGCCTTCCTTCGTGCAGAGCTTCTGACCGAGGCGGACAGCACCAGCCGGGCAGGTCTCTACGCACTTGCCGCAGGCAACGCACTTTTCCGGGTCGCTCTCGGCCACGTAGGCGGAGGCGGACAGGTTCGGCGTGTTGAACAGCTGCGAAGTGCGCAGCGCGTTGCAGACACCGACGGCGCAGTTGCAGATGCCGAAGATCTTGTTCTCACCGTCGATGTTCGTGATCTGGTGGACATAGCCGCGGTCCTCGGCCTTCTGGAGGATCTCCATGGCCTCTTCATAGGTGATGTCGCGGCCGTGGTTCGTCTCGCGGCAGTAGTCGGCGAAGTCGCCGACGCCGATGCACCACTCGCCTTCCACGTCGCCGGAGCCCTCGCCGCGGATGCGCTGCTGCTTGCGGCAGGAGCACACGGACACGCCGATGTGGCCCTCGTACTTCTTCAGCCAGTGGGACAGGTGCTCGATCGGCAGAGACTTGCTCTCGGCCGGGATGGCCTTTTCGACCGGGATGACGTGCATGCCGATGCCGGCGCCTCCGGGAGGCACCATCTCGGTGATGCCCGCCAGCGGCAGATACGCCATGCGCTCGAAGAAGTCTGCCGTCTCCGGGAACATATCCGACTGCTCGGGATTGATCATCATGATCTCGGCACTGCCGGGAACGAGCATGTCCAGCACCCAGCGTTTCTCATGGTTCGGGTTCTTGCCGTCGAGGTTCTCCCAGTGGAACTCGACCAGACCGCTCTCGCTGATAGCCTGCATCGCTTTTTCCAGATAGGCTCTGTCGAACTGCGGGTTTTTCTTCGCAAGCTGCTCGATCGTGAGCGGCACGCGCTTTTTCATCGTCAGGGCGATGTCGAGGATATCGTCCGCCATCTTCTCATCATACTTCACCGCCGTGAACTTCAGTGCGGAGTTGATGCCCAGATACTCCGGGGTATCCGGCGTGATCTTGTCCTTGCCGAGCAGGACCGTTGCGCGATCCGTGATCTCTTTGCCGAGCTTTGCAATCTTCTCGTCTTTTGTCATGTTCTCGCTTCCTTCTCTGATAGTTTACATCCAAATAACGACTGGCCGTTCGGACACTTGAACAGCTTACAATGGCGACATGTTAATTTATTAACCCTGCAATGTCAAGGCCTCCAGGGCATTTTTGAAACAAGTCACAAAAAAGTTGTAAAAGAATTGCGAATAAAATCTTATGTGTGTTGAATCACACAAACAAAAGTCGTATAATGTTTGAAAAATGCAAACATTTTTCGTCAGGGGTTTTTGAAGTGCAAGATTCTTCCTGGAAATTCAAAGAGGAAGTCGCGGAAACAGCCATTTCCCTCTTTAAGCGCGACGGATATAACAACGTGACCGTCAACGACATCTGCAAGGCATGCGGTATCTCCCGCTCCGTCTTTTACTCCTCTTTCAACGGCAAACGCAGCATCCTCGAATACATGGTGGAAAAACCGCAGCACAATGACGACAAGAGCTTCATGAAGTTTGCGCACGCAGATAATGACTTTGAGCGCATCTGGCAGCTGTTCGACCGGTTCATCACGATCGCTTATGACTTCGGCCCCGAACTGACGAGCACACTCTTCATCATGCAGTTCGAGTCGCCCGAAGGCATCCGCACGGCCATCCATGCGCTGGACGATCTGTTTGCAACGCTGGCCAATAACTGCGCCAAGGCGGGCATTATCGACACGGAGGAGCCGCCGGATCTGCTGTCGCGCATCGCGACGGATCTGGTCTGCCACGAACTCTACGTCTGGTGCAGTCAGAAGGGTAACTTCTCGCTGCGCGCACGTGCGCGGCAGTATGCCGAGGTCGCCTACCACGTCAAACCGGAATACCGCATGCCGGCCGAACAGCGGGATGCTCTGTGACTTGCAGCACACGGCCGCCGCCTGAATCTGTGCATGCAATACCATGGCGCTTTCAGTCAGTGACGTAAAATCACGCCGCCACAGGGACTGAACAATCTGCTGCTTGAGGAAATGATACATGAATAAATATGTTTATAAGCTCGGAGAATTCAGCGGCAGTGATTACCTCGAATTCAGAAAGGGAAATTCTGGTGCTGGCAGGAAGATTCTTCGACAAGATTCACTGTATGTACTGGACAACGCGTTTTACTTTTTCCTGGAAAGTGCATTTCAAAAAGTCTTTGTGTCATTCGATATGTTTGAAGATACTAGTGTTACAAGAGGAGAATGGCGAAAATTGATGCAGCTGAACATTCCAGAAACCGTTCTCCCCGAATTTGTAAGTGATGCTAAGGAAACGATATCTGCTATAGACCGTTGGGTCACAGGCGAAATCTGAGAGAACGAAGAATTCATTGTCATTGGCGTATAACAAAAAAGAGCTATCTGATTTCAAATGAAGTCAGATAGCTCTTTTCTTATGAATCATAAAATTCTGTTGCCAAATCGCTGCCGCGAGGGGCTTCAAGGCTTAAAAAGTCCAGTATTTACAGGCTTTTTTCGACCTCTGGAATTATTCCCACTCGCCAAGTGGAAACGCGCTCTAAACTTTTTTGTATAGACCGTTTGATTCCATTTGGTTTTATTTGATACCTGTTATCCCAATCCTATGGGGTATCCGACTTTCTGCTATCAAAAAGCTATCAGGGGATGCTATCAATAGCGGAAGTTTGCTGTGTGAGGTATTTGTATTATATCATGTATGTTGTCGAATTGGCAATATGGTTAGATTGAAAGTTTACTGCACTCATCCATTAATTCAGTAGTGTGTTATGATGAAGAGAAAGCTCAAATATAGGCTTACGATTATTCTTTTTTTAAGTGAAATGCTCAGTTTTTCAGATGGTGGTTGGGAACTGGCGGCATCTTACGTTATGCTTGTTGTAACCTGTATAGAATATACTTGACTTTTTTACTTGAAAAGATGATTTTCAGACATTCTAACAGATCGTCATCGGATTTTATGATGAAAGTCGTATCGGTACTCCCTTTCTCAGTACAATAACTCAGGTTTTCTCTTGTGTCTTCTAAGATGCCTTCATCGAACATAAGCGAAATCGGATATAACGGGGATAAGTTCATTTCGAAAATACGGAACTTGTACGTTTTATTATATATTTCAAATCCATACCATTGACTTCTATACAGAGTGTTCGCATCGGAGAGTTTATTAATTTCAGTATCATCTGATATTTCTGTCGACAAAGCGGCAGCCAATCCAGCAATGTGCGCCATAACGTTCTTAATTTTAGAAAACTTGCCCAGTACTTTCCCGTTAGTTCCCTCTTTCAGGTACTGTGCTTGTTGCTTCATTATTTCTACCACATTTTCAGTAGAATCACCCAAAATATCTATAGATGGAACATCCCAAAGATTTTTATAATTCACACGAGCTTCCCTCCTTATTTTAGCTGAGCGAACAACGGAAGATGATCACTAATACTGGGATCGGGTTTGACCTGTTTAAGCAAAGATATCTTACCTATCTTTTTTATGTATCGCAGTGAATAAACAGCATCAATTAGTGATTTGCCAAGCAAAACCTGATCCAGACAATGCCATACCGGTGTTTTACTTCCTTGCGAATAATAAAATGAACCATAGTTTTGCTCATCCTCTGATAGAAAATGAATTACAGGATTGTATAAACGGCGATAAGAAACACCATCAATTCTGCGAGTCTCACTTCTTCTTATTACTTCCTTAAACGGAACGGCGTGAAACGCATTCATTTGAAGCAACTCATCATCATAAGGGTTTGCGTTAAAATCACCGATAACAATCGTATTATTGCATTTGCTGGATTGTTCCAAGTTCTTTATATCGTTCATCAGTCTGCCGATTGTTTCTATCCTAACTGCGGTATCGGTTGAATGGCGATCCTGTAGGTGAACGCCAGCAATAATATAGTGTTTCTCATTTGTCTCGATTTCGTATAATGCATACCGGCTTTGTTCCCGTTTAATCGTTGCATTAACAGACTTTGAGACAAGCAATGCAACTTTGTCGCATCCTCCTATGGTTTCGACATAATGGTATGAATAATTCAGTTCTTTGCTTAATAACAGGAAGTCCGTCCCCTTGTATTCGGCAAAAACAGCAACGTCAACATTATTTTCAATTAGGCATTGCTTTATGTGCCTTTGCAAATTGTTTCCTTTTATATTCCAAAACAAGATATTCATCGCATTTCGCCTGTCCTTAGATTGCTTCAGGATATATAGCTCTATACAGAAAACTTCTTGACATCCAGATTAGATGATTATTGTTCGCTCCTGTCAAGCCTATTATAAACAAGTTTGTTTATGAGGTTTGGCACAGATTATTTGTATTGCTTTCATTATTCAGGTAGCATGGGCTATCTGATTTTTTTACCATAGCGTTGCCGCGATTATCGTTGCATGGAATCAAACGCTTTAAATCACCCAAGCTTGTAATGATATTGCCCAGCTTTTGTCATTGTCTGTACTTTGAAATCCGCGTCATTCAGGGCGTTGATAATTAGAGACTTTTTGTACGGGACATGTAGTGTGGCGACCTTGTACATATTATCACGAAATACGGGAAGCTTGTACCATAAGTCTGTTACTTGTTTTCGCATCCCGCTTGAACACCAAATATCTGTTTTTTCTTTAAAGTCTGGATAAATGATAATGACAGGAAGCCCTTTTGTATTAATTCCATAATCGAGTTCTTCCCTTAGCGCCTTACTATTTTTCGTATTTGCACTCAGAAATAAAATAATGTTCTTAGATGCATTTAGCCTATCATGCAGTCGCTTTTTTAATGTTTCCCACTCGCTATTATCACGAACGTTGTATGTTTTCGCATGTGCATCGACAAATGGAAAGGTGCTATCAGCCCCCTTCCAAGCTCTGAGTTGATTATAGTAGAGAAAATCAGGGGTAGCATTTGCCCCCAAATTTGATGAATCGAAAGGTTCTGCAACATAAAATGCTGAATAATTTGCGGTTCTATTTGACATATTTCTTACCTCCTTGAAATTGTGCGGAACATGTCTTTATATTCATATAATTGAACATCTCCAGAATTTCCGTATATTAAGATTTCGATTTTTGAATTAAATGTAACACCGCTGCTATTGAGAGTACAAAGCATACACCTTAGCAAGGCGTCTTTGTATTTTGGACCATCATCAAATCTGACAATGCCTGCTCCAAGTAGAGGAAGTGAAATGTTGTTATTGGCATATACACGATTAATTTCTTTCCACATCTTCATAAGCATTAGTTCATATTGCGCCATATTGGTGTGAACCTCATAATCTGAATTCAATTCTGCCATTGCAAGTAGTAGATATGTATGATTATCAATACTACTATTGTACCGAATTACAGTACCAAGCGGAAAGTTGTAAAGACCATCTCGGTTCTTTTTTAGACCGAGTCTAACTGCTTCAGCTTCAACAGCTTTTTCAATGTCCTCTTTTTTGCCGTGTTCCAAAACCAACTGTCCATGCAAGGACTTCTTTGCAATTATTATATCATCTACCCTTGTGTCAAAGTGAGTATCGCAGCCAATAACGCGGAAGCCATCTGCTGCAAATATATCATTGCAATTAATAACAACGTCTGTTTGACGGATGGATAAACTCACTGCGTTTTTAAACACCTTTCCGATAGCTACATAAACAACAACGCATAACAGAAAAAAGGTAGCAATGACGATGCCAATTCGCAACCAAATGCTCGCCCCATTCAAGTCACCTAACGAAACGCCAAGAACAGATAAAACTGTCGAAATCATTCCAACTAAACTTGCAGATATAAAAATACTATCACGAACTCGCTTTGAAAGGCTCGTATACCATTTGTGAATTCTACTCATAAGTATCCTCTATTTCCGCGGTCCTAAAAACCGATCTCCGTTCAAATGGATCATGTGATCTGGCATATCGGCAATCCAGACCTCTGTTTCCCACGCAAGAGATTCCGAAAATTACTTGAATGTCTTAAAGTCCAGAAATGCCGTAACATATATTTTCCCAGCCGTAACACCAGTCGTCATTTCTTCGATTTCTTTGATGCGCTTAGGTTCCATCGGCCCAACGGATGTAACCGATTCGATAAAGTATAGCCAATCCTTGTCTTCAGAGTAGAGGACAACGTCAGGCATCTTGTCGTGCAACGTTATTTCAAAGCCCAAAGCACGGAGCTTGTCCACATTTTTAACCAAGTCTTTCTCTGTGGTATCCCCAACATACAGGCACTCGGAGTTGGGCGCGAAGCGGGGCGCAAATTCCTCGATAATTGCTTTTTGCAGTTGGTTGTGCTTGCCCGGCGAGAATGTGAAGTCTTCGCCATTGATTTTTACAGGCATTTTTCTCATTGTCCGTTTAGAGGCATAGAGGTCAACAAGTGAGTCATGATTTTCCATAAAACGCGCCAAGCTTCTCTCCCAGTTTGCAGTGCCAAAGCTCTGAATCAAGCGCAGCATCTCATCCGTTAAGCGATACCGATAGTTTGGACTGTTTGTTGCCTTTCCGTTATCCTCAATGAATGCTGCATTTCTGAAGTGGTGCATGGCTTGTTTGCGGAAGGTTTCGCGGCTATTCTCTGCATAGGTTGTTCCGTAGTTGCTGTTTGCGAACGCAATGACATCGTGAATCCGAATCCAATTATTTGCGGCAGAACCCCATGCCTGTTCTTCTGTTAGGTTAGCCATTGCAAGCAATACACAGCAACACATACCGTTTTGCTGTTTTGCTGGGACTTTTAGTGAACTCAAAATTTCTTTTGCTTCCTCTAATTTACTCATATATAGCTCCTCAAAATATTGTCACAAGTTGCTTCCGACATATCTCTAACACGGATCAATTCTTTTCCCATCGCTTCAATCGTATTCATAGGTGGAACTGGCATGGAATTGATCTCGGTGGAGTTCACCTGTGTAGATCCGTTCAAGATGCGATAGTAGCTGTCATACAACGTGGAATTGAATAGCACATAGAGTCCATAGACAACACACTCCGATAACTCGCGGAGTCCGCTGATAAAATTGATTTTATTCTGTGTGCTGATCTCCACATATTCAGGATGCTTTCTAGCTAAGTACACACCACACTGCAGGCGGCGATGTTCCTCTTTTGCTGTAAAACGCTTCACGAACAAGTAGTTAGTGTTCTCCTGCAGAAGTCCGCGCTGTTCAGTAACGATGTACTCATGTTCCTTTCCAGCAGGAAATACTACCTTTCCATCCTGAATGTGCTGCGAATAAAACAGTGGAACTGCATCATCTTCTGCTGAATCACGTAAGGCGTCACGGTTCCGGAAATCAACCGTTAACCCTGTTTTCATTTTTAACCCAATGTCAGGAAGGG
>ERZ779896.2099-NODE-2099-length-14528-cov-2.677468_pt1 | contig 14528 bp, 10 predicted proteins | sample MGYA00511067_ERZ779896 | MGnify/ENA primary metagenome ERZ779896 (study PRJEB29588, sample SAMEA2161597) | human gut metagenome | biome: human gut; feature: human-associated habitat; material: faeces | place: Denmark | collected 2008/2010 ...
TACCAACGATTTCGATTTCATCATTGACACGAACAACACCACGGTCGATACGTCCTGAAGCAACTGTACCACGTCCAGTGATTGAGAATACGTCTTCGACTGGAAGAAGCAATGGTTTGTCAGTATCGCGTTCTGGTTCTGGGATGTACTCATCAACAGTATCCATCAATTCCATGATGATGTCTTCATATTTAGAGTCACCTTCAAGAGCTTTAAGAGCTGAACCTTGGATAACTGGAAGGTCATCACCTGGGAAATCGTATTCTGAAAGAAGGTCACGGATTTCCATTTCAACCAATTCAAGCAATTCTTCATCGTCAACCAAGTCAACTTTGTTCATGAAGACGATCAAGTGTTTAACACCAACCTGACGTGAAAGAAGGATGTGTTCACGTGTTTGTGGCATTGGTCCATCAGTTGAAGCTACTACAAGGATAGCTCCGTCCATTTGAGCGGCACCAGTGATCATGTTTTTAACATAGTCCGCGTGTCCTGGAGCGTCGATGTGAGCGTAGTGACGTTTAGCAGTTTCGTACTCAACGTGTGCAGTGTTGATAGTGATACCGCGTTCGCGTTCTTCTGGAGCAGCATCGATAGACGCATAGTCTTTTGGTTGGTTAACTGATGAAGGCAAGCGACGTGCCAAAACAGTTGTGATTGCTGCAGTTAGGGTAGTTTTACCGTGGTCAACGTGTCCGATTGTACCGATGTTAACGTGCGGTTTACTACGATCGTATTTTTCTTTTGCCATTTGAGTAAAAGCCTCCAATAAAATATATTTTATAGATAGACAGTAGGCAATACAGTCTAACTTTCCTTACTATTCTATCGAATTTTAGATAAAATTGCAAGCCTTTTACCTATATTTTCTTAATTATTCCTCTTCTTTCCTTTTGTTTTGTCCTCTTGCTGAAAGATCCTGATCAAGCTTTGAAAATCCTCATTTGAAATCTTTAATTTAAACTCGTTAAACATCTTCTATCACTTCGTTTCAGAGCAGAAAAAATCGGAACAATGTTCCGATTTTTTTAACCTGAATTACGTAATCCTGTAGCCACTCCATTGATCGTAATATGGATTAGCTTGTCTTGATCGGCTGATAGTTGTCCAGTCCGTTGACGTCGAATCAATTCTAACTGAATATAGTTCAAGACGTTAAAGTACGGCATCCGGTAATCCAAACTTTCTTTCAGATAAGGGTTTTCCGCGAGCAATTCGTCATGCTCCTCAATCATCAGGATGATATCCTTGGTCAATTGCCATTCATGTAAGATAATCTGATAGATATTGCGGACTTCTTCTTCCTCACACAATTGCGCATACTCAAAGGCAATATCCATGTTGGCTTTGGATAAGACCATGTCCACATTTGACAAGAGAGATTGGAAGAAAGGCCAGTTCTTATACATATATCGAAGGGTTTCAATATTCTCAGGATCCTCATCGATAAATTCCTTAAAGCTAGAACCTACTCCATACCAACCAGGGAACATCACCCGACTTTGTGACCAAGAGAATACCCAAGGAATGGCACGCAAACCACCAATTTCTGTAATAGTCTTACGGGCAGCTGGACGCGAACCAATATTAAAGCTAGAAATAGCTTTGATCGGACTTGATTCAAAGAAGTAATCATAGAAGTGCTCATTTCCAAAGACCAAATCACGATAGATATCGTAACTGCGATTCACGACTTTATCCATGACTTCCCCGAAACGATCAAACATAGAAAATGGACTCTTTTGTTCTGCAATCATCCGGTTAATGGTTGCTGAAACGAGCATCTCAAGGTTGTAGTAGGCGGCATCTTTGTTCCCGTATTTATTGCCAATCACTTCCCCTTGTTCGGTTAAGCGGATACGGTCATTAATGGATTTCAATGGTTGAGACGTGATGGCTTCATAAGTAGGACCTCCACCACGACCAACCGTACCACCACGACCATGGAAGAAGGTAATCTTCACTCCAAACTCATCTCCGATAGCAGTCAATTGTTGTTGGGCTTTAAAGAGGGTCCAACAAGAAGACAAGTATCCACCATCTTTGTTGGAATCAGAGTAACCTAACATAATCTCTTGGTAGTTGTTCTTAGAAGCAATCCAACGTTTGGCAATCGGAAGAGACAAGTAACTTCTCATGGTTTCTTCTGAATGATCCAAATCTTCGATCGTTTCAAACAACGGTACGATTTGAACGCGAGCTTTTTCCGTATCGACTAAGCCCACTTCTTTCAACATCACAGCCAATTCTAACATATCTGACACACTTGTTGCATGAGAAATGATGTTTTGACGAATGACTTCTTCTCCTAAACGATCCTTCAATTCACGGGCCGTTTGGAAAATCGCTAATTCTTTTTCAAGCAGTTCAGATTTTTCAGCATGGGTTGCTGATAAAATACGTGGGTCTTCTAAAAGTTCTTTCAAGAGAACTTGACACTTTTCATCCTCTGATAAATCAGAATAATGGTCATTAATTCCAGCTGATTTCAGCAATTCTGCCACACAGGCTTCATGCACACTCGAATCCTGACGCATATCAATAGAGGCCAGATAGAATCCAAAAACATCGATGGCTTCTAGAAGTTCTGCAAATTCACCAGAAATCAAATATTCTGATTTGTTTTCTAACAAGGAATCTTTGATCTTTTCAAGGTCTTCTTTAAATTCTTGAGCAGAGGCATAAGCTGGAGCTTCTTTCTCAGAAATTTTCTTTAAAGCTCCAGAGATACGATTGCCGATATAATCAGAAACTGGCCCTTGTTGATGAGCATTTGCTCCTAATAACCTCTCGACAGCATAACGATCTTCTCTGGTTTCTCCCACCATCGTCCATTCTTTTAAATTGACCAAGGTTTGGATCAATTTTGATTGGATATAGTGGAAAGCTCGACGGTACGGTTCTTTTTCACGAAAGACGGATGTATCACTGGATAGGGCTGCCATTTCAGCTACTGCTTCACTTGTTTTAGAAAGACTCGTTGAAAGGGAGAAATGACGGTATAATTTTGAAATCTTTTCGATGTAATAGTTCAAAATGACTTCACTTTGAATAGTTGCTGAACGCTTCAAGGTCTCAGCTGTTACAAACGGATTCCCGTCCCGGTCTCCCCCAATCCACATGCCCATTGTGATCGGACGTGGTTGTTCAAGCTCCAATCCATGCTCTTTTGCCAAGCGTTTGTATTCCAACATCAGATTTGGAACAGCTTGTAAGAAAGAGCTATTGTAATATTCCATGACATTGGTGATTTCATTAGTAACCTTCAATTTTTTGTCACGAATCATATCCGTTTGCATCATGATTTCGATATTACAACGGAGGTTGTTATACCACTTATTCTCATTCATTAAACCAGCTTTAACATCCCGATGCTGACGAAGAAGAGCATGAATATGATTGGTTAGATCCAGCATGGTTTTTCGTTGCACTTGAGTTGGATGGGCTGTTAAAACAGGTACAATATTGAGATTTTCAAGAATTTCTTGTGCATCTTCATTTTTCGCAACTTCTTTAATGGTTGAAGAAAGTTTTCCGAGGTATTCACCATCCACGTTATTCAAATGATTGATTTCATAGGCCAAATCGACATCTTCTGAGATGTTAATCAAGAGTGGTAAAATAGCAAAATAACGTGAAATCACTGTCATTTCTTCATTTGTCAATTGTTCCACTATTTGATTCAACTCACGATAGTTCTGTGTTTTTGATAGATCCTTCAACTGCCTAATTTTATCAAAGGTTTCCGGACGAACCAAATTTTTCGTAATATCATCTAATAAATTGGTTAAGATTTCGGCTTCTTCTTTGATAATATCTTTATTTGTGAAATTCTCTAATTTTTGTAAGACCATTTTTTCTCCTTTTTGAATAGCCATTCAACAATTCCCTTTTAATAATAAGGTTTGATTTTACCTTTTTCTTCAAAAACCATGCCTTCTTGTTCCATCTTGGCCCGTTTTTCACTAGCGTCGATATTCAAAACGAAAGCAATCGCTACGGATAAGACCCATAAGCTATTTCCCCCTTGGGATAAGAAGGGGAAGGTCACTCCTGTAGACGGAATCAAACCAGAAATTCCTCCGATGTTAATGAAGGTTTGCACTAAGATCATCCCACCGATCCCAATGGCCATCATCGAATTAAAAGGATTCTTTGCTCGAATACCGACTAAAATGATCCGAAGAATTAAGAAGAATAAGAGAGCAAGGATCAAACTAGCTCCAACAAAACCTAATTCTTCAATCACAATCGCAAACACAAAGTCTGTGTGCGCTTCTGGTAAGTAACCTTGTTTTTCAATGGAATTTCCAAGTCCCAAGCCAAACCAACCACCGTTGCTCATGGCATAGTAGGAATTAGCTAATTGGTGACCTGCGCCAGACAAGTCATTGAAGGGATTAAAGAAGGCACTAAAACGTTTGGCTACATAACCAAAGACTGGAATTTTAGCGACACGGTCCACACCGATGATCCATATTGAACCAAGGACAATGGTGGACGCCCCAACAACTAAACCAAGTAAAGAGGTAAACCAACGGTAACCGACTCCACTAGCCGTAATCATGATCAAGACCGTTAAGGCCAAGATCGTCGCATTTCCCAAGTCCGGCATAATCACAACAATTCCAATCAGAATCAAGGTCAGCCAACGCCAATCGTTTAAATTCCTTGGAATCCATTCATTGTGGGTCAAGGCTTGATAATCATAATCGCGTATCTCGTCTTGTCGTTTAGAAAAGATCAAGGCTAGATACCAGACTAAGATCACCTTGAGGTACTCCGCTGGCTGGATACTGAACCCTCCAGGAATTGTCAACCAACCGTGAGCTCCATTGACCGTATCCGTGATAAACCTAGACAAAATCAACAAAATCACTTCAATAAAGATGACAAAAGCCAGCACTTTTTTATTTCGAAGAAAGTTTAGGCTAAATTTATAAATCAAGGCGATGGTTAGGAGACTAAGGATAAAAAAGAGTCCCTGTGTCCGCACCATCCGAGTAGAACTCACTCCACTTTGAATTGCCAAGGCACTTGTTGTCGAATAGACTACAATCAAACCAATAATGGATAAAATCAAATAGGGAATGAGGATGGAATAATTTAAAAGATGTCTTTTTTCAATTTTCATAATTCACCATATTCCTAATGTTCAACCTTCATTATATCATTTTTAAGAAGCAAAACCAAGGAAAGGCCAGAAAAGATTCGGTTTCTTCTCTATTTTCCAGAAATATTCTTAATATCTTTCTTATTTTCATATATTTTTATCCTTTTTCGATGAAAAGATTCCTTTTTTTTTGAAAATAATGGCTGAAATCAGCATCTTTTAAGCATTAAGTTTTGCCTTTTCGTTTTTTTTACGGTAAAATGATTCTGTATGAGAAAAAGGATAAAACCCGTTGTTCTCTTGGTCTTTTTTATCAGTTTCATTTCTTTTCTCGTTCTTTCACGAACAATTGCTGATCTACAAGCCAGAGAGCGACAAGAAACAACCAAAACCATTCCGAACTCCAATACACCTCGAAAAACAACTACTGCAAGCTCTTCTTCTAAAAAAGAGGAAGACATCAATCCAGAACTGGTTGGCCGCCCGATCATTGATATCTCAGGCTGGCAATTACCTAGTGAAATTGATTACGATGTCCTCTCCCAAAATGTGGGAGGTGTGATCGTTCGTGTCCATAGTGGGGCTCAAGCTAAAAAGGAAAATGCAGCAACCTACTTAAATGGTCTGGATAAATCTTTTAAAACCCATATCCAAGAATTCCAAAAACGAAATATCCCTGTCGCAGTCTATGCTTATGTCGCTGCTAAGGATAAAAAAGAAATGGAAAAAGAAGCAGAAGAATTTTACAAGGCTGCTTCTCCTTACAAACCGACCTACTATTGGTTAGACGTTGAGGAAAAAACCATGAAGGATATGAATGCAGGCGTTGAAGCTTTCCGAGCAAAACTACAAGCTTTGGGTGCAAAAAATATTGGACTCTATATCGGAACTTACTTCATGGAAGAACATAGTATCTCCACTGATAAATTTACGGCTCTTTGGATTCCTACTTATGGATTTGATGATGGCTACTATAATGCCGCGCCAGATACCAACACGGAATACGACTTGCATCAATATACCTCTCAAGGGCAATTAAATGGATTCTCACACTACTTGGATCTCAACCAAATTGCTCCGACGCAAGACCAAGAAGCGATTTATCGGAAACTTTTCAAGGTACAAAAAGATGGCTCTTCCTCATAGCCTTAAAACAGCAGATCAAGTGGTTTTCACTTTTTCTGCTGTTTTCTATTTTTAAGGAGAAGACAATATCGTCGCTATTATATGTTATAATGGTCTAATGAAATCTGATTTTGTAGAGAAAAAGAGAAAAGGAGAAAGCCATGGCAAAAAAAAATAAAGTGAAAAAAACCTTGGTCGAGCAGATCTTGACAAAAGCAAAAATTGAGCACATAGGCTTACAAATCAACGCTTTAGAAGGGATCTTACCAGAAGGAATTGATCGCTCTACTATTTTCAAAACCCTAGCTCTCAAAGGTGATAAAACGGGTCCTGTGATTGGGATCATTCCGATCACGGAGCATCTTTCAGAGAAAAAATTGGCCAAATTATCGGGAAATAAGAAAGTCGCTATGATTCCTCAAAAGGATCTCGAAAAAACAACAGGTTATATTCATGGTGCCAATAATCCGGTGGGCATTCGTCAAAAGCATTCTTTCCCAATCTTTATCGATGAATCAGCCCTTCAGTTAGAGACCATGATCGTATCTGCCGGGGAAATCGGCCATAGTATTCAAATCAAACCACAACTTCTAGCAGACTTCGTACAAGCGACTTTTGCAGATATTTTAGAATAATGACAGAGAAGGAGACAAGATTGTGAAACTATATTTTATTCGACACGGACGGACAGAATGGAATGAAGAAGGACGTTTTCAGGGATCAAATGGCGATTCTCCGCTGTTACCGGCCTCTATTCATCAGCTTGAAAAATTAGGAAAGCACCTAGCTAGTGTTCCTTTTGATGCAGCCTTTGCAAGTGATCTACCACGAACAGTCCATACCGCACAGATCCTCCTCGATCAATTGGAAACACCTCTAGAATTGCAAGCAACGCCTGCTCTTCGTGAATGGAATTTGGGAAAATTAGAAGGAGCTAAAATTTCTACCATTTCAGCTATCTATCCCCAACAAATGGATGCCTTTCGCCATAACCTAGCCCGCTTTCAAAATGAAATCTTTGATGCAGAATCTGTCTATGAAACGACCAAACGTACCTGTGATTTTGTAAAAAGCCTGAAAGGAAAAGAGCTCGATACTGTTCTCATCGTTGGACATGGGGCTAATTTGACAGCTTCTATTCGAACCTTGCTTGGTTATGAAACAGGAGAACTCCGCAAAAATGGCGGACTAGATAATGCCAGCGTGACGATTCTGACAACAGATGATTTTGAGCACTATCACTTAGATACTTGGAACGACACCTCTTATATGGAAGACTAAAAAACACTGATCTTGCGATCAGTGTTTTCTTTTAGCTTATTTCATAGTTGGGAAGAGAAGGACGTCGCGAATCGTTGTTACATTGGTCAACAACATAACGAGACGGTCAATACCAATTCCAAGTCCACCTGTTGGTGGCATACCATATTCAAGGGCTTCAACATAGTCATAGTCGATACCTGTAGCTTCGTCATCTCCCAATTCTTTGGCACGCGCTTGCGCTTCAAACCGTTGCAATTGATCGATTGGATCATTCAATTCCGTGAAGGCATTGGCATACTCTTTGGTCATGATGAAGAGTTCGAAACGGTCAGTGAAGCGTGGATCTTCTGGATTTTTCTTAGCCAATGGAGATACTGCTACTGGGTGACCGTAAACAAAAGTTGGTTGTGTCAAGGTTTCTTCAACGAATTCTTCGAAGAAGGCATTGATAATTTGTCCCACTTCTGTGTAGTGTTTTTCAACCGGTACATGTTTTTCGTTTGCCAGTGCTACAGCTTCTTCAAAGGTCATGTCTTGCCAGAAGTCAACACCTGTGATTTCTTTGATCGCATCAACCATGTGAACCCGTTTGAATGGTTCGTTGATTTTGATTTCTGTTCCTTGATAGTCAATTGGACCATCACCATGGACCGCTTTCGCAGCATGTTGGATAATGCCTTCTGTTAAGTCCATGATATCGTGGAAGTCAGCGTAAGCTTGATATACTTCGATCGAAGTGAATTCAGGGTTGTGAGTAGCATCCATTCCTTCGTTACGGAAGATCCGTCCGATTTCGTAAACGCGTTCCATCCCACCAACAATCAAACGTTTCAAGTGAAGCTCAGTCGCGATACGAAGCACCATGTCAATGTTTTGTGCATTGTGGTGAGTGATAAAGGGTTTAGCAGCAGCACCACCAGCTTCATTGTGAAGCACTGGTGTTTCCACTTCAAGGAATCCTTGACCATCTAAATAACGACGGATTTCAGAGATGATTTTTGAACGGGTTACAAAGCGTTCGAAGCTTTCACGGTTTGAAATCAAATCCAAATAACGTTTGCGATAGATGGTTTCAACATCTGAAAGTCCGTGGAATTTTTCAGGCAAGGGACGAAGGGCTTTTGACAAGTGAGTGATATGAGTTGCTTTAATCGAAAGTTCACCCATGTCTGTGCGCATGATTTCCCCTTCAACACCAAGGAAATCACCAAGGTCAGCTTTTTTGAAGATTTCGTAGTTTTCTTCTCCAACAGCATCCTTACGAACGTAGATCTGAATTTGACCTTCACGGTCTTGAAGATGGGCAAAGCCAACCTTTCCTTTTCCACGTTTGGTTACGAGACGACCAGCAATAATAGCTGTTTCGTTCAAGTCGTGGAGTTGTTCTTTATCTAATTCTGAATATTTTTCTTTTAATTGACCTGAATTTGCAGTGCGTTCGAATCGCTTACCAAATGGATCGATTCCTTGTTCACGAAGGGCCGCCATTTTCTCACGACGGACAATCTGCTGGTCATTTAATTCTTCCATATGTTCAGTAGTCATTTGGAACCTCCTAAGTTATTCTCCCCTATTCTATCATATTTAGACCAGAAATTCACTAATATTTACCAATTAAACAAAAATAAGATGGAAGAAAAAATGCAGCTTCTTGAATGAATACTCAAAAACATCGGAAGAGCGTCGTTGACTACCTAAATAGCTTGACCTGTATAAGATAAGATGATTGAAAAGGGTTCGACAAAAGTACAAAAAAGGAGCGTGGAGAATCTTAAACCATTCATCCTGACCCGCTCCTATTTTTTTATTCATAACGCAGTGCTTCGATCGGGTTTAACTTAGAAGCCTTATTCGCTGGTAAAATTCCAAAGATGATGCCTACAAAAGCAGAGAAAATAATACTGCCGATGGCGACATTTAAGGAAATAATCGGTGGTCCTTCTAGGGAGGCTGCTGCGAGTGTAGTAATCAAGCTATTCACACCATAAGCAAGGCCAAGTCCAATCAGCCCACCAATGACGGTCAAGACCATCGACTCAATCAAAAATTGAACCAGAATCTTACCTCGGGTTGCTCCCAAGGCCTTGCGAAGACCAATTTCTCTCGTCCGCTCAGTGACAGAAACCAACATGATATTCATGACTCCAATCCCACCAACCAAGAGGGAAATCCCAGCAATAGCTCCGATGACTGATGTCATAATTCCTACTACTTTATTGGTTTCCTCTAAGATGCTATCCAAATTAAAGATTTGGAATTCTCCTTGGCGAACACCTGAAAGTTCTGTTAGCTTTTGAGCAGCTTCGATCCCAACGGTTTTGATCTGTTTCACATCCGGCACATGGACGACAATATTTTGAATTTCATCCGTTCCGAATTCAGAGGCGAGTTGTGTATTGGCCATCAAAGCACTTCCACCTGAAGAAGCTCCATAGAGGGCTGTCCCTGCATTTGGATCCTTGAAAATTCCAACGACACGATAATTGTTGTCCCCAACAGAGACCACCTGATTCAGTGGATTCTCCGTTCCAAATAATTGTTGAGCTAAGCCTTCATCAAGGAGCACCACCCGAGAGAAATTACTATAGTCTGAAGGAGTTAATTTTCGTCCAGATAAGAGCTCAACCTTTTTGACAGAAAAATAGGTTTCATTTACCCCTTGGATGTTTACCCCTTCTGCTTTTTTCTTTTGAAAAGCAATGGTTGCATTGGAGGTATTGCTAACATAGTAACCATCGATGCCTTGAATCTTGGTTAATTCCTTAACCCAAGATTCTTGCACAACTGGTGGTGCTTCTTGGACTTGACCATCAACATCTTCAGCGCTTTCCCCATCGATATCCGATGGAGCAGCCATCCCTCGGTCTTCAGCTGCAGGGCCACTTTCGCCTCCGCCTTCTCCTTCTCCAGTATCATCAGAAGGGCCAATATTGATCCCAGTCACATAGCCACTCTTGTTGGGAGAATAAGAGATTTGTACATACTCTTGGTCCTTGGTGAAGGTCTTGGTGACACCAGCTTTCATACCATCTCCCAGAGCCATGATGACAACGACAGAAGCGACCCCAATAATGATCCCCACCATGGTCAAGAAAGACCGTAATTTATGGCTCATAATTGAGCTGATCGCAAATTTCCAATTTTGCATTAGGTCCCCCTTTCCAGCTTGCTATCTAAGGAGATCACTCCATCACGAATGACGATGCGACGATGCGCAAAGGCTGCAATTTCTGGCTCGTGTGTAACCATGATAATGGTTTTTCCTTCTTGGTTTAGCTTGGTTAACAAGTCCATTATTTGCTCCCCTGTCTTGGTATCTAGGGCTCCAGTCGGCTCATCTGCTAAGACAATGGCTGGCTGATTGACGAGAGCTCGAGCTATCGCAACCCGCTGTTTTTGACCCCCTGAGAGCTCTGAAGGCAAATGGTGCATGCGAGAATGGAGCTCTACCTTTTCAAGGTACTGCTCAGCTAATTCCTTCCGTTTAGCAGGATGAACTCCTGCATAAATGAGAGGCAGTTCTACATTTTGAAAGGCATTGAGCTTGGAGAGAAGAAAGAATTGTTGAAAGACAAAACCGATCTGTTCATTTCGAACACGTGCTAATTTTTTCTCACTGAGATTTCCAACCTCCTGACCTTCTAGGAAATACTCTCCGCTGGTCGGGCGGTCCAACAAGCCAATGACGTTCATCAAGGTCGATTTCCCTGAGCCCGATGGACCCATAATGGCCACAAATTCTCCCTCTTCGACTTCTAAATCGATGTCTTTTAAGACACGAAGTTCCTGATCCCCATTTTTATAGGTTTTATTGATTCCTTTTAGTTCAATCAATTTTGTCATATTTTCCGATCTCTTTTCCATCTTCCAGTTTCTCATTAGGATTCACAATAACTTGAGCATCTTTCTTCAAGCCTGACAAGATTTCCTGGTTTTCAGCATCGGCGTTACCAAGAGTTACTTTTACTTTCTTAGCCTTGCCATTTTCGACCGTCCATACATAACTCGTATCCCCATCAGCCATGACACTTGTCACGGGAACAAGGGGATGTTGAGTAGAACTTTTGACTTCAATATTGACAGAAAAGCCTTGTTTGAGTTCTCCAATCTCACTGGTAATATCCACTGTAAATGGGTACTTGGCTCCACCGCTTCCTTGTGTTCCACCTGCTGCATTGGCACCTGTTTGACCCGCGTCGGTCGGATAGTTGGCTACATAAGAAATCTTTCCTGTCCAGGTTTTATCCGGATATACCTTGGAAGTGAGGACCACTTCCTGACCTTCAGAGATATTGGCCAAATTGTATTCAGACAATTCCCCTTTGACTTGTAAATTTCCGTTGCTCACAATGTGAACCAAAGTTTGGTTGGTCCCTGTAGTCGATTTTGAAACATCTTTATTGACTTCGACCACGGTACCATCTGTATTACTCCTAACTGTTGTCGCATCCAGAAGAGCCTTAGCCTTGTTCATATTATCGACCGCATCTGACTTAGCATCTCGTAAATCGCTAGCTTGAGAATCGACTGTTCGTTGGGTCTGCGAAGCTGATTTGGCATCTGCTTCTTCATCTCCTGTCGTATCAATGGTCACACCATTTGTCAGTAAGTCATTTAACTGACGATCTGCCTTATTGACAGCACGAACGGCTGCATCATAAGCGGTTTGGGCCTCTGTACTGCTATACTGAACAATTGGCTGACCGGCCGTCACTTGATCTCCTACATTGACCAAAATCGACTGCAAATCCCCTTTGGTTCCATCAAAATAGACATACTGTTCCTGGTTGGCAGTGACTTTCCCAGTTAACAAGACTGAAGAAGCGATCGATCCATCCTTGACCGTTTGCACCATTGGAGTTTCTTTCGTGATTGCCTGATCAGGTGTAGTTGGGTGCGAAAACATCATCACACTTCCTGTTCCAATCACCACAATTGCTGCACCTGCAGCTGCAAATAGTTGCCATTTTTTCAATTTCTTCATCGTTTTTCTCCATCAAAGAAAGCGTTTTATTCTATACCATAGTATACCATATTTCCTTACTTTTCTATCTAAAATTGACACGGCAAAATGAAATTTAAATGCTTGGTAACATGCTAAACCCTTGACTTTTGTAACAGTTGATATTACAATCAAACTGAAATCCCATTTAGGAGGAAAACATGAAAGAATTTGATATTATTTCAATCGGTGGAGGTAGTGGAGGAATCGCTACGATGAACCGGGCTGGGGAGCACGGAGCGCGCGCTGCTGTCATTGAAGAAAAACAATTGGGTGGCACCTGTGTCAACAGAGGATGTGTGCCTAAAAAGATTATGTGGTATGGTGCACAAATTGCAGAAGCAATTCGCGATTATGGACCAGACTATGGATTTACTTCTGAACAGACAAAATTTGATTTTGCAACCTTAAGAAAAAATCGCGAAGCCTATATTGACCGTTCCCGTAATTCCTATGATGGCAGTTTCAAACGCAATGGGGTTGAACGAATTGAAGGACGTGCCCGTTTTGTGGATGCTCATACGGTTGAGGTAAATGGAGAAACCATTAAGGCCAAGCATATCGTAATTGCGACCGGTGCCCATCCCTTTATTCCTTCTGTTCCTGGAGCTGAATTTGGCGAAACTTCTGATGATGTCTTTGCTTGGGAAGAACTTCCTACATCTGTTGCCATTATTGGAGCTGGCTACATCGCAGTGGAACTAGCCGGTGTGCTCCATGCCCTTGGTGTTCAGACCGATCTCTTCGTTCGCGGTGATCGTCCATTAAGAAAGTTTGATTCCTACATTGTTGATGGCTTAATGGAAGAAATGGAAAAACAAAACCTTCCGCTTCACAAACATAAGGTTCCCATGAAGCTTGAAAAATTAGAAGACGGTCGTGTAAAGATTTATTTTGAGGATATGACCAGCCACGTGGCAGATCATGTTATCTGGGCAACAGGACGAAAACCAAATGTCCAGGATCTCAATCTAGAAGCTGCAGGCGTCACCTTAAATGAAAAAGGATTCATTGCAGTGGATGAATACCAGAATACAGTTATTCCAGGAATCTATGCTCTTGGGGATGTCACAGGAGAAAAAGAATTAACCCCTGTCGCTATTAAAGCTGGACGCACTCTTTCTGAACGACTATTCAATGGAAAAGTCAATGCCAAAATGGATTATACAAATATCCCGACCGTTGTCTTTTCTCACCCCGCTATCGGAACCGTTGGCCTAACGGAGGAAGAAGCCCAGCAAACTTATGGAAAAGAGAATATCAAAGTCTATACTTCTCAATTTGCTTCCATGTACACTGCTGTTACCCAACACCGCCAGCAAGCAAAATTCAAACTCATCACTGCTGGTCCCGAAGAAAGGGTCGTTGGCCTTCATGGTCTTGGCTACGGAGTCGATGAAATGATCCAAGGATTTGCAGTTGCTATCAAGATGGGAGCGACAAAAGCCGATTTCGATGCAACTGTCGCCATTCACCCAACCGGATCCGAAGAATTTGTGACAATGAGATAAAACATAAGCTTTGTTCCACTTTAAGCTAAAAGGACTATTTTAACAAACAATAGTCCTTTTTCATTTATCTGATTATTATAAAATCCTTAAAATTTCATAGATAAAATATTTTTATTGTTAAAATCTTACTAATTTGTGATATAATTCACTTTGTAGATGTCTTTTTTGAAAATAGACTAGTGGGGGGTGCACTTTTATTAATGTCGTCTTAAAAGACACCTATAAAAATTTCTCAATTTTGTAAGTTTTTGGCAACAACATACAAATTGATGTAGATAATTGGAGAAAAATGGGAGAAGAAAATGAAAAAAATGAATCTAAGTAGACTTGTCAAAGTCTTCTTTATTGTATTTTTACCATTATTATTCATCGTATTATCGCAATCTGATATGGTAAAAGCTGGCGATGTCAGCAACAATATTAGCTCACTTACTGTTTCATCAGAAGAAATCACAGATGGTGGACAAACAACTGTTAAGTTTACATTTGATGAGCATGCACAAAAGATTCAACC
>ERZ779896.2104-NODE-2104-length-14485-cov-2.985239_pt1 | contig 14485 bp, 8 predicted proteins | sample MGYA00511067_ERZ779896 | MGnify/ENA primary metagenome ERZ779896 (study PRJEB29588, sample SAMEA2161597) | human gut metagenome | biome: human gut; feature: human-associated habitat; material: faeces | place: Denmark | collected 2008/2010 ...
ATGTCTTGCCCTGCCGATAAGACGCCTGTCATTTCACACAATTATTCTCTTCTTTACTGGCTCCGGATGGATCGTTATACTGGCGGCTATCCGGAAGTTTACCGGATCGTCAGCCGGATTTCCAAACCGTCACAACGGGTTGTCACGGCAGAAGCCAAACGGGCCTATAATTCCATTACCGATTATAATGACCTCAACAATGGCCGTTATCGCCACACGTCAAACTCCATGTTTCATCTGTGGATGGACATGCATGTCGAGCCGCGGACATTGTCTTACTGGACCATCATACAGACCAATTCCGTTACTCAGCCTCAATATCTGATGGCATGGTACTATAAAGACTGACAATCAGAAAGGAAATTATATGAAAACAATTGTCGTATTGACTGTGATCGCCGCCATGAGTTTTTCACCGTTGCATGCGGTTCCCTCGGCAGCATTCCATGCTTCGTTTGATCAGGATTTCAGTGCTGTGAGCAAAACCGGATATGTTGCCGGAAAACACTCCGCGGAGATACTTTATGAAAATCTCGCGACTTATCTGAAAGATGGTGTCAACGGCACAGGGGCATTGATCGGTACAGGCAATGAAAAACGGGAAGATTATCATATTGAATATCCCAATCATGACTTCATTACTCCGGAACAGGGCAGCGTCGTATTCTGGGTCCGCCCGGAAAACTGGCAGGGAAACGACCGTAATTTCCATATTTTTTTCCGTGCGGATGGAACGGATGCGGATCTGCTTGTATATAAGGTTGCATGGAATTCCGAATTGTATTTTCTCCTCGGTCCTAAGAAAAAATCCGGAGGAAAACAGGTCTGGACAACCATATCCGCGCCGATTGGGCAATGGCGGCCCGGTGAATGGCATTTTGTCGTTGCGACCTGGGGCGGCGGGACCATGAAGCTTTATATCGACGGAATCTGCAAGGGACAGAAAAAATTTATCCGCCCCGGATCGCCGTTTCTGAAATTCGGTGCGGGAGGACTGCGCCCGAAACAGTGGAAAACCCCGCAGAACTATTCCCTGATTGATGAGCTTATGCTCTATCATGTTATGCTTACCGATGCCGATGTGCTTGCCAGATACAGGGCTTACAAGCAAAGCAGGATCGTGACCGCGGATGAATCGAAAGTCGCACCGTGCAACATCATGAGCGGTTTCAATCCGGCTGAAGGTACAATGGAGTTCGATTTTGCCGTGAAAGAGATTTCTCCGGACGGAAAATTTTACCGGGCGGAAACCTGTATTGAAGACGGAAACGGTAAAAAGATCGTCAACCGGATTCTGGCTCCGCAAAGTACGGAATATCACTTTGCATTTCCGGTGGACTCCCTGCCGCCCGGAGACTATACGTTCAAGATTACGGTACTGAAAAATGACAGCAAACTGAATCATACGGTATCCCATCCGTTTGCAATTCCGAAGCGCCCCGAACCGTGGCGCAGCAGCCGGACAGGAACGGCGGCAACGGCGCCGTTTCCGTGGACCGCGCCTGCATGGGATGCCGCCGGCGGAGTATTCTCCTGCTGGAACCGCCAATATGTGTTCGGCAGATCCGGGCTGCCGGAACAGATTTTTTCCGCGGGGACGCCGCTTCTGGCACGTCCGGTTCTGCTTATGCTGGATGGAAAAAAGCTCAATCCCGGCCCCCTGCGCATGGTTTCCTCGGACGAGGAAAAAATCGAATTGGAGGGAACGGCGGCGGCAGACGGATTTACGGTTAAAACCCGTATCTGCGGAGAGTTCGATGGTTTTTTCTGGGTGGACATGGAACTGATTCCGGAGAAACCGGTTGCGGCAATCCGCAGCCTGACATTGGATTTTGCATTCCACAAAGAGCAGTCCACCCTGTTCAATGCAATGATCAAACAATATTCGGATTACCATCCGGGGCACGCCGGGAAATTCCAGGCTTATTCACTTGACCTTTTCCGGGAACTGTCACGCACCATGTTTGTCGGAAATGAAAAGACCGGATTGGAATGGTTCTGCGAAGAACTTTCCTCATGGAAAGTGCGTAAACAGGCAGACAGTCTGCGGCTGATCCCCGGCAAAGAGGAGAACCGCATGCTGCTGACGCTGGTCGATCTTCCGACTGCCGCCGGATTGAAACACCGTTTCCGTTTCGGCTTTCAGGCGCTTCCGGTGAAACCGCTTCCGGCGAGCTGGCGTACCGCCCGTGCGTTCGGCAAGGGAAAAAATGATTTCAACCCGTGGTTTCCGTGGTCTGAGGTACATAACATCCCGGACCCGGAACGCAAAGCGCCGGATTTTGACAAAAGATGGCGGAAGGTTTCCGGCTATCCCGCCGTACACTGGTATTTCGCCGGATTTTCCAACAGTCCCTTTACCCGCGAATGGAGTTTCTACGGTCCGCTGTGGAGCCTCACGCCGCCGGAAGTCGGGACAATCGGCGACATCCGGTCACGGGAATGGGCTTTCGCGCGGAACTGTCCCGCGGCGCCTGGTTACATCGACTGGTATGTGCACAGTCTCCGCAATACCATGGAGAAGCTGAATATCAGGCATCTCTATTTCGACAATCAGGATGCGCAGTTCTGCGATAACTTCCGGCATGGATGCGGCTGGAAAGGCACGGACGGACGGCATTACCGCACCTTCAATCTGCTTGCAACCCGTGAACTGACCAAACGCATTTACCGCATGGTGAAGGCCGCGCATCCGGAAAACCGTATCATGCGGCACATGTCGACAAAGACCGTGACTCCGGTCATAGGTTTTGCCGATTTCATTGCAGACGGGGAGATGTACTGCGGAACCATCGGGCGCGATGAGCACTACAAAAATATTTTTGCCCCCGAAATGTTCCGGGCAATGTTCATGACGCTTCCTTACGGCATTCCGCGTTACTTCATCCCCCAGTTCCAGCGTGCGATCAAACTGCACAGCCCGATCAGGAACCGTTATGAAAACGCATGGAGCAAGAAGCATCTTGACAATCACCGCGCAGTCCTGCGCCATTTCAAAGGATATCTGTTTGTGCATGACTCCCTGATCTGGCCCGCATTCGGTGTTTCCTGCGATGACTGGTGGAAGATTCAGGATGAATTCGGATTCGACGGAAGTGAGCGCTTCATTCTTTACAATGATCCGGAATCACCGTTTACTGCGCCTGACAAGGTCATGGTTTCCTGTTATGTGAAAGCCGGAAAGCTCCTGATTATTGTCATGAACGATTCCCGTGAATCCGCGCCGCTGACAATCAAAGTGGACCCCGTAAAATTCAAGGCTCTGAAGATTTCCGGTTCAAAGCTGGCGGATATGGAGAGAGGAAACGATATCAGTTTTGACGGCAGCCGGATTTTGGTCGATGTCCAGCCGCAGGACTATTCCGTCATCGGAACCAGATAAACGCCATTTTCAGAACTCAAATGTGTAACTTCCGCAGGGCAGGGACAGCAGAAGCGAGCCGTTTTTCCGTTCATAGCCGGAAAGCGGAGCGCCGTTCTGCTTCACCCCTGCCGGATCGGAAACCGGAAGAAGCACTTTCACCGATGTGTTTGCCGGAGCCGTGATCTGCCAGCAGAGACGTTCCCCTTCGTATTTCCAGAAGCTGGACGCTTTGCCGTAAGGGGTTTCAAGGGACGCTTTCACATATCCCATGCGCGGATCGGGAATCGCGGCAAAGAGCAGTTCCCGTCCTCCGGGAGCGGCATGGGAAATGCCTCCGGCGACGGCGCCCATCCATTCCGCGACGGCTCCGTAGGCATAATGATTGAAAGAGTTCATGTTCACATCCCCGAAACCGTCTTTCACCGTATAGGAGTTCCAGCGTTCCCAGCCCGTTGTGGCTCCCTGATTCACGGAGAACAGCCACGAGGGATATTCCTCCTGAAGCAGAAGGTCGTAGGCGGTCGAAGTCAACCCCGCATTCGTAAGGGCAAGCATCAGGGAGGCAGTGCCGACAAATCCGGTGCTGAGCCGGTTCCCTTTATTGCGGATAAGCTGTTCCAGAAGCCTGATTTGCTTTTCCCGCTGTTCCGGCGTCAGAAGATCGAAGTGGAGCGCAAGCACGCAGGAAGTCTGGTTGCGGGTTTTCATCAATCCGTCCGCACCCACGAATTCACGGCGGAACGCCTCCGCAACCTCTTTCGAGAGTTTTTCAAAGACTGCGGCGTCCGCAGCCCTGCCAAGAATCCGGGCGGTTTCCGCGACAAGATGCGCGGTATAGGAGAAATACGCGGTTCCGATCAGCGGACGCGGCGTTTTCACGTCGTCCAGAGAGAGCCAGTCGCCGAAACCGAGATCCGGGCGGATCAGATTGTCCGAGGTTGTTTTCTGGAATTCGATCCACCGTTTCATGGATTCATAATTTTCCGTCAGAAAACTTTCGTCACCGTAGCGCTGATACATTGTCCACGGGCAGATTACGAGGGCATCGGCCCATGCGGGCGAACCCTCCACTCCCGATTCGAAGATATTCGGTGCGATATGGGTTCCCGAACCGTTCTCGAACTGCGCTTCCCGCTGGTCCCGGAGCCACTTGCGGAAGAACGCGGCAACGTTCATATTGAATGCGGCGGCGGCACAGAAGACCTCCGCATCGCCGGTCCAGCCGAGACGCTCGTCACGCTGGGGGCAGTCGGTCGGGACTTCAAAGAAATTGTCGCGCTGTCCCCAGCAGATATTGCTGTAAAGCTGATTGACTTTCGGCTGCCCGCACTCAAAGGAGCCGGTTGCCTCCAGCTCCGAATGCAATACGATTGCCGTCACTTCGATTTCATCCGGCGACCCGGAAAACTGGAAGCCGTCCACCTGCGCATAACGGAAACCGTGGAACGTGAAACGGGGCTCCCATGTAAATTCCTGCTCAAGAGGTCCGGAGGTCGTATAATAGTCCGTGGAACGCGCACTGCGGTAATTCAGGTTGTAAAGCGTACCGTCCTGATTGAGCATTTCCCCGAAACGGATCGTGAACAGGCGTCCCGGATAGCCTTTGACCTTGATCCTGACCCAGCCTGAAATATTCTGCCCGAAGTCCCAGATGCAGACATCCGTCCGCGGGCGGAGCAGTTTCACCGCGGGAATCTCCATGATTTTCCTTACGGGGAAACAGCATTTCTGTACCAGTGCCGGAGATTCCGCGGCATGTTCTCCCGCAACGGCATCGCGCCATGCGGAGTCATCGAAACCGCAGTCGTCCCACCCCGGCATCTCAAGACGGGAGTCATACATTTCGCCGTCGTAAATGTCCGAATAGAGAATCGGGCCTGTCGCCGTTTTCCAGCCTTCGCCGCTGGTGATCGCTTCGCTTGTGCCGTCCTTGTAAAGGATTTCCAGGCGCGCAAGGAATTCCGGATATGCACCGTAGAGATTGCGGCGGCGTCCGCTGAGGTATCCGCAGTACCAGCCGTCGCCGAGAATCGCGCCGATCGTGTTGTTCCCGCTTTTCAGACTGCCTGTGACATCGTAACTCATATACTGAATCTGCTGCGAGAAATCGGTCCAGCCGGGGACGAAATAGTCGTTTCCGATCCGTTTCCCGTTGATCCTTGCCTCGAAAAGTCCACGCGCGGTGACATAAAGCCTGGCTTTTGCGATCTCTTTTCCACAGGAGAATTCATGCCGGAAATAAGGGCTGGGCGAGGAACATGCCGGATTGTTGCCGTCAAAATGAATCCACCGCGCTTCCCATTCGGCATTATGCTGAAGCGCGATTTCAAACTCCGCGATTTCACTTGCCTCCGACTCCATGCCGTTTTCGTCCCAGACTGTCACCTGCCAGCAGACATGCTGACGGGAAGCAAGTTCTTTTCCGCCCCATTCCACATACAGCGACCGATCGGACTCCACACGTCCGGAATCCCACAGATCCGCGTTTCCTGCAAGCAGTTCCGCTTTGTCCGATGCGGCGAGAATCCGGTAGGCGGACTGCCGGAAACCGGTCCGGTCCGAAGATATCTTCCATGAAAGCAGCGGGCGTGACTCCATGATGAAGACAAAACCTTTCAGCAGAGCCATAACCCGTAAATCACAGGGACGGAAAGAAACGGATGTATTGGAAGGATTCATGACAGACCTCTTGAAAATTGAATGCTTTTCATTTATATTCTTTCCCTAATATATACGCGCTCGGAAGAAAAGTCTCACATAAAATGGCTTTCTTTTAGCATAATCTGTCCGGATTTTTATGAAAAACAGAAAATACATTGATATGCAGGCAGCCGATCTGTTTCAGGAGATTTCGTTTCCCCTGAAAGTATTCATGTATGATTACGATTCGCCGTCGAATGACTGGCACCGTCACAACGGCTTCTACGAACTTGTGATCGTGTGCAGCGGCACCGCAAAAAACGAACTGCCCGGAGAAACGGAACTGGTTGCGCCGGGAACCATCTTCATGATGCCGCCGGGAGCACTGCACCGCTATACGGTAATCCGCCATTTCCGTCACTACAACGTATTGTTTTCGGAAGAACTTCTCAATACGGGAAACCTGAATCTTGCCCGTCAGCTTGCATCCTCTCCGCTATGGCGTTTTGCGGGAAGGCAGTGTTCGCCGTTTGTCCCGGTCAGCGAAAGCGCGCTGTCGAAAACCGTGCTGATGCTGGAAACGATACGCAGTGAAATGTCCATCCGCTCTCCGGGGTGGCGCGAAGCGGCGTTTGCGGAGTTCATCCGCGTGATGATTTACCTGATCCGCATCAGCAAACTGCCGGACAGCGAATCCGGGCAGTATTCGTTCCAGATCGGGCGGGCAATCCGCCTGATGGAGGAGAAAGTGTCGCAGGAGCTTACTCTGAAATCGATTGCGGAATCCGTGAACATGTCCGAAAGCAGTTTCCGCCACAGATTCCTTGCGGTCACGGGGATGTCGCCGATTCGTTACCTGATCCGCCTGCGGTTGAAAAAGGCGCTGCTTCTCCTGACCTCCCCCACTTCGATTTCAAGCATTGCGCTTCTTTCCGGGTTCGCGGATCAGAATTATTTCTCGCGCCAGTTCAAGAAACAGTTCGGAATCACTCCGCATGAATTTCAGAAAAAATATGCGGCGCAGCAGCTTTCCGTCAATGAACTGCTGACGGGGCTCATGGATATTGACACCCTGATCTGCCGCTGAAGTTTACAGCCCCGTCGGAAGATCGAGAAACTCGGTTTCAATGTCGAAGTGTTCCCTCACTTCCTGCATGACGGCGTCCACGCCGGGAGTTTCCGAACGGTAATGTCCCATGGAAAGCACGGAAACTCCGGCTTCCAGCGCATAATGATACGCTTCGTGCGTCATTTCGCCCGTCACCAGGCAATCGATGCCGAGCGCATACAGTTCACTGAACACCGCCGGATAAGCTCCGCCGCCGGAAATCGCCCCGACACGCATGATTTTCCGTTCAGGATCACCGAAAATATGGTAAGGACCCTCGGAAAGCAGGGCGCCGTCCAGAAGCTTTGCCAGTCCTTTGACCGTCATTTCCTTCGGGAGCATTCCCTGAAAACCGATGTTGTAAGAATCATATTCGCCGAAAGGAGAGGGGTTTTCCAGTTTCATCATTCTGGCAAGCAGTGCGTTGTGCCCTATTTCCGGGTGTGCGTCCAGAGGCAGGTGCGCCCCGTACAATGAAATGGAATTTGCGGCAAGCATCGCGACGCGTTTGGCATCCAGGGAAAGAATCCGTTTCAGCGACCCGCCCCAACTGATCCCGTGATGGACGAAAATGAAATCCGCATCCAGATCCGCCGCAGTCGTGAACAGCGCGTGGGAGGCGTCCACTGCAAAAACCGCCTTGAACACATCCTGCCCTCCCTCGAACTGCAATCCGTTGTTGGATGCATCCGAACGGAATTTTGCGATATTGAGCCGCTCATCGAGAAACGCAGCCACATCTTTCAGCTTCGCCATTTCACTCCTCCTCTTTTCTGATAAAACGTTTTGTAATGACTTTCCAGCGCAGATCGCACTCCTGTTTTTCCTGAAAGTATTTTTTCAGCTGTTCCGGTGTATCCGCAAGCGAGGCAAATGTGTTGATCTCGTCTGCGGTGCAGCGGAACAAGACTGCCTGCGGCATCTCCACGCCAAGCGAACGCAGAGCGTTTTCCGCACGGAAATAACGCCTTCGCGCAAAAATATTGCAGACGGTCAGAAACACCGGCCAAACGAATGCAAGAATCCAGAACGGCCATGCGGGAATCATCGGCCAGTAGGTGACACGCCCGATCTGGACAAGCAGAAGCAGAAAGACCGGCAGGATGAACAGAATCGCATCCTTTTCGCTTTTGAAACAGTTTCCGGTATAACGGCGCAGCGGGCTGTGCGAAATCGCATAGGCGAAGTGTTCCTCATACTCGTGATCCTGAATCGGAGTCCGCGCCACATGGCAGAGTTCATGTGCCGTCAGCTCCTCGCGCCCGTAAATGAAAAATTTCTTCCTGTCCCTGAAACTCCGGCGGATGATGAAAAGCGTGGGCTGGTCTTCATAAGATGAAATCGAACAGCCGCCCCAGAGAATGCCGAGCCCGTGTTTCGGAAAGAATCCGGGGACCCATTTCACGGCGAAACCGTAAGCTTTGCGTGTGGTCTCCGCGGCTTCTTCGAGAATTGCGTCCGGAATCTCCATGCCCGCTTCGATCGTAAGCCCGGTATAGGGATCGATCTCTTTTTCCGCGGAGAGCTTTTCCCGCAGTTTCCCGATCCGTTCCTCCTCGGCAAGCAGACGGTCCGCATATCCGGCGGCTGTCTCTCCTGGAGCGATCAGCAGTCCCTGCGAATCCAGTTCGGCAAGCAGTTCAAGATTCCCGTTTTCTTTCAGTGTCTCAATCTTTTCTTTATCCGGAAATGACATGTTGTCTCCAAAATATTTCAGTATGTTCCGTTCTTTTTCTAATAGCTTACTTAAATCCTGTGTGATTTCAAGTCCCCGCAGATAAAATTACGGGAAAAAGGGGGGAAAGCAGGAGTTCCGGGTTTTGAGCGTTTTGCTGTATCCTTATGTTTCATCGGAAAAAACAGGATTTTTTTCAAGACTCCTCTTGACAATTCTTCTGTTTTCGCTTATAATTAATATGACATCTAATATGATTTAATTGGAACTGTTAATATGAAACTGTATGAGAAAATCGGAAATGAACTCAAAGACGCCATTGCCGGAAATGTGTTGAAGCCCGGCGACAAGGTTCTTTCCATCAGCGAAATGAAGGAAAAGTATCAGGTCAGTCATATTACGGCGCTCCGGGTGTACCGGGAACTTTCCGCGGAAGGGCTGATCGCATGCCGCCACGGACAGGGGTATTTTGTCTGCGACCGTTCCCCGAAACAGCAGAAAGTTTTCGGGCGTTTCGCCTGTTTTGTCCGAACCATGCGGTCGCCGCGGGACAATGACAATTATTTCAACGAGATTAATACCGGAATTCAGATCGAGGCGGGAAACCGCCGGATTGATCTGCTTCTCCCGCATCATGCGGCGCTGCTGGATGCCTATGTCCCTTCGCCTGAAATGCTGGACGAGATCAGACGGGCGATGCTTTCCTGCGCGGACAGTGTGGACGGTTTTCTTCTGGACGAACGGATTCCTGATGAGACTGTTGCCGAGGTCATAGAGAAAACAAAGAAGCCTGCGGTTGTGATCAACCGCAGGACGAAGCTTCCCGTCAACATGGTCTGCCCGGACAATGAAAATGCTTTGCGCATGATTCATGACATGGGGAGCAGGATGAAATATACGCAGTTCATCTTCTGCGCTAAAAGAGATCAGTTTTCCTATGATTGTTCCGATTATAATTCTACGGAGCGTGCGGCACTGTTCCACAGGCTTTTCAAGGACGAAAAACATGAGCTGATTGAAAACTGCCTGATGGTTCCGCGGGAGATCTACCTGAAGAAGATCGATGAGGCTTACCGGCGGCGCCGGAAGCAGGGGCGGGTTCTGTTGATCTGCACGACTGACGTGCTTGCGGCGGATCTGATTTCTCATTTCCTTGCGGACGGAAAATTGCCCGATGATCTCGGGATTGCAGGGCTTGAGGGACTGGCTGTCAGCAGGAAGTGCGCTCCGACTCTTTCCAGCATGAGGGTTGATACGCTTGCCGTAGGAATGAAAGCGGTGGAAGTCCTGCAGTTGTCCGTCAACGGCACGGATTCCTATCTGCCGTCAACCGTTCTGGTTCCCTCTGTTTTCGAGCCGGGCGGGAGTATGAATTAATGAAGAAACGAATGACATATCAAATCAAAGACGGGGAGAATGCGGAATGAAAAAGAGAAATTTACTTGCATTGATCGAGCTGTTTATCATGAAAATCTGTAAAAGGGTTGTTCCGCCCTGCCTTACTTCTTCATTCAAATGTTTTAATGTTGAATTGTTCCAATGTTTTTCTCCTTCTTACTTCCCTGTTCTCTGTTCGAGATTCTTCCTTCGCAGGGTGAAAATGAGAATTTTCACCTTGATCGAGTTCCTCATGAGTAAGAGTTGTAAAAGTGGTATTTTATTCCGGCAGCAAGGCTGGACAGGACGTTGCCAGTCCCCTGATCCTGCTTCTTCTTTCTTTCTTCCTTCCAATGTTGAATTGTTCCAATGTTTTTCTCCTTCTTACTTCCCTGTTCTCTGTTCGAGATTCTTCCTTCGCAGGGTGAAAATGAGAATTTTCACCTTGATCGAGTTCCTCATGAGTAAGAGTTGTAAAAGTGGTATTTTATTCCGGCAGCAAGGCTGGACAGGACGTTGCCAGTCCCCTGATCCTGCTTCTTCTTTCTTTCTTCCTTCCAATGTTGAATTGTTCCAATGTTTTTCTCCTTCTTACTTCCCTGTTCTCTGTTCGAGATTCTTCCTTCGCAGGGTGAAAATGAGAATTTTCACCCTGATAGAGCTCCTCATCGTGATAGCGATCATCGCCATTCTTGCGGGGATGCTCCTGCCAGCGCTGAATGCGGCAAGAGCCAAGGCATACGGCATCAACTGCGTCAGCAACCTGAAGCAGATCGGGCAGGCGATGCTGGCTTATACCATGGACAACAAAGACTGGTTTCCGGGTGGAACTTTGCATAATAAGATTTATTATGAACTGGCTCCTTATACCGGAATTGACCCGGGCAAATATAAATACAAGCCGTGGAGTCAGCGTAAAATCTGGGCGTGTCCGGCAGATTCTTATCGGGCCCGCAAATATGTTCCAGGTGAAGGGTATGTTTCGGGAAGCTACGGTTTCAGCTATTATGCAAGGAACAACCTGATTGAGGGAGATCCTGTTTCGATGATAAAAATCAGTCTCATCAAACAGCCGTCAAAGCTGATCTATGGGATGGATACCGAGGATTTGCGGGATGGCAAAGCGCTGGTTTATACTGTCATAGCTGCCACCCGCTGGCCTTTCAAAACCGATGTCAAGGGACAGAGCGATGTTCATTTCCGTCATTCGGGAAATGCTTCGACGCTCTGGTTTGACGGACACTCCAATATGATGCGCCTGCCGGATTGTTACGGGACAGGCATCAAACTGACTTATCAACCATGATTCTTAATCATAATAAATAATATAAGGACTGTAAAATGAAACAAATCACTTGCATTTTCATGGCGGCATTCTTATCGCTTGCCGTCTTTGCGGGGGAACGTCCCGCCCGGCAGATTCAGATCGGAAAGAAAAACGCAGCCGTTGCCACGGCGGTCGATACCGAGATCGTGGTTGCGCCGGATGCGCCGCAAACCACGCTTTTCGCCGCAAAGGAGCTGCAGTCTTTCCTGTCGCAGATTTTCGGCAGGGAGGTACCGGTAGTCAAACAGATTTCAAACGGGAAGGTCTCTTTCATTCTCGGAGTCAACCCGTGGGCGAAGGAAGCAGGGATTGATGCGGCGAAACTTGTCCGCGACGCTTTCATCATAAAAACGGACGGTTCCCGGATTTATATTGCGGGGCTGGACGATCCGAAGGCAAACCCGGAACGGGCGCTTGCACGCGGCGGTGTCTGGAGCCAGCTTTACGAGCGCGGCACGCTGTTCGGCGTTTACGACTTTCTGGAACGTGTGGCGGGGGTGCGGATGTATTTCCCCGGCGAGCTGGGAACCGTTGTCCCGAAGACGGACCGCCTTGCCATACCGGAAATGAGTATTTACGACCGTCCGGATTTCACTGTGCGCAAGGTCTCCACATTCTGGGACGGAACCTATTTCGAGGGGGAGAACCGCGATGCGGTCATCAATCCCGCGAAGACTTTGAACAATTACCGTCTGCGCCTGGAAACGGAGTATCTGCCGTGTTGTCACGGGCTCAATAATTTCCGGTACATTCAGCGGTTCGGGAAAACGCATCCGGAGTATTTCGCGCTCCAGAGCAACGGCAAACGGAGCAATGATCCTTCTGTCCGGCACCCCGGACAGCTCTGCTACACCAGCGGAATCGTGGAGGAGATTTATCAGGATGTCCGTTCCTATCTGAAAGGGGAAAAGGCCGATGTCCGCAAAATTCCGTCGGCAGGGCGGAACGGCGGTTATGCGTGGGGCGTCAATACAAGCAGGGGGACTTATGTGGACATCATGCCGCAGGATGCGTTCAGCGGATGCCGATGTGAAAAGTGCCAGGCGGTATACAGGAAGAACGATCCGCATTATGCCACGGAACTGATCTGGGGCAATACGGTTACCATTGCGAACCGGCTGAAGAAAGAGGGGATTCCGGGAATCATTACGATGATGGCTTACCGTCCCTACCGCCGCGTTCCCGCGATGGACATTCCGGATAACGTCATGGTCATGGTGGCGGAAACGGGTCCCTGGTCGAAAGGGAATCCCGCGCAGAAAAAGCTTGATGATGAAGAAATCCGGGCATGGACGAAAAAGCTCGGGCGCAAAGTGTGGATCTGGAACTACGTCAACAAAGGCGCCACGCTTACCATGCCGGGAGTCCCGCAGATGAGTCCGCGCGCCTACGGCGAATATTACAAAGGGATTGCGCCGTGGATTTTCGGCGCCTTCGCGGAGTCGGAGAGCGACCGTTTCCTTTACAACTATCTGAACTATTATATCTTTTCCAAGGTCGCCTGGGACAACAAGGCTGATTTTGAAGCGCTGCTGGAGGAGCATTACCGTCTGATGTTCGGGAATGCGGCTCCTGCAATGAAGAAATTTTACGAGACGCTGGAGGACAAATGGGTCGGACAGGTTGCGGGACGTGTCGTCGATACTCCGCTGGGACCGGTCGGCGCTCCTCCGTCGGATTATGACCTCTGGAACAAGGTTTACTCCGCAAAAGTTCTTGCCGGGCTGGACCGGGATTTGAAAGATGCGGCGGGAAAGGTTCCTGCGGATTCACTGGAAGCGAAACGCATTGCATTGATCCGGAAAGAGTTCTATGAACCGCTCGTCAATGCCGCGAAAGCGTATCACTCCATGAGTTCCGCCGTTCAGGGATTGAAATTCCATATTGCGGGCGCTCCGGGAAAAGAGCTGTATCTGCTTCCGTTCCGCGGCAAGAAAGAGGGAGCGCTTCGTGCGACGGTGAAAACCGGAGTTCAGGTCTGGCGCACGGAGAATGATCTCTGCATCCGTTTCCGCTGCGGGGAACCGCGCATGAGTGAGATTGTGGCGCAGAAACGCAAAGCCGACGATCCCGAAATCTGGAAAGACAACTCGGTTGAAATTTTCCTCAATCCCTCCGGCGACCGTAAGACTTATTACCAGTTGATGGTGAATTCCGAAGGTTCGCTCTCCGACCAGAAAATCGTCAAGCTCGGTGCATCCGGCTCCAATGATCTCACCTGGAATTCCGGCGCGTCCGTTGAGGTGAAGAAAGAGCCGTCCGCATGGATTGCGGAAATCGCGATTCCCCTGAAGAACCTGCCTGATATCAGGGAGGAATTTCCCGCGAATTTTGCCCGCAGCCGGATTCTGAAAACCGGCAGTGATTACGAGACGCTTTATCACTGGAGCCCGTTTGCCCGCGGCTTCCATGATCTGGAGAATTATGGTTCCATTACTTCCGCGAAAGAGCAGAACATTCTCATCAACAGCGACTTTTCCATGCTGCCGGAGAAAACGAAGCGCCATTTCGGAATCTGGGAGGGATACAAATGGATCGGCGGCTGGATCGGCGATAAAAGCAATACCGCCGCCGTGGATGCGGAAAACTGCGTGAGTGCTCCTTTCGGCATGAGGCTTCAGAGTGAGGAGGGGGCAACAGTCATGCAGTATCTGCCTGCATTGAAACCGGCAACAAAATACCGTCTTTCCTTCTTCGTGAAACTCCAGGACGTCAAACCGCTGAAAGCCGGCGGCGGAGTTTGTGCCAATATCTGGGATGATGCGAACCGTTGGTTCCCAGCTCACAACTGGCTGACTGGAACGATGGACTGGACTTTCCAGAGCTATGAGTTTACAACGGGGAAAAATACGAACGCGAAAGTCAATTCATACTTGCGGCTGCGTCTTATGAATGCCTCCGGAACGGTATGGTTCGACGATGTGAAGCTGGAGGAACTTTAAGAGCTTATCAACTAATAATTTGATTTTAATAGCTTCTGGTGCTATATTATCT
>ERZ779896.2106-NODE-2106-length-14462-cov-2.801763_pt1 | contig 14462 bp, 14 predicted proteins | sample MGYA00511067_ERZ779896 | MGnify/ENA primary metagenome ERZ779896 (study PRJEB29588, sample SAMEA2161597) | human gut metagenome | biome: human gut; feature: human-associated habitat; material: faeces | place: Denmark | collected 2008/2010 ...
CGACCGGGTCTATTGCGGTTTTCTCGGTCAGCACGCCGTCCATGCCGCCATGGCGGGCAGGACCGAAATGGTCGTTGCCAAGATTATGGACCGCTACGTCCATATCCCGCTGGACCTCGTCACCAAAAAACGCCGCAAGCTCGACATCCGTTCGGGGCTGTGGCGTGCCGTGCTCGAATCGACGGGACAGGGCGAATTGACCGGTATGTTGCCCGAAGGCGAAAAAGCGTAATATTCCGTGTCCTCCATGTCCTCACACGATCCACAGCTCAGGCAGATCCGCGCTTCGGCGGGTTCGGGCAAGACCTATGAACTGACCACCAGCTTCCTGAAGCACCTTTCGGGTGCCGCGGAAGCTGGCGGCGGTTCGTTTTCCGGGTGCAGTGCCGTCCATTCCGGGCCGCACGGCTGGCCGGAAATCCTTGCCGTCACCTTCACGAACCGCGCCGCCGCCGAAATGCAGGAACGGATCATCGGGCGCCTTAAGGATACCGCCCTCGGTACGGGCAAGCCCGCCCCCGGATGGACACGCGAGCAGGCCCGGAGATGGGTGGGGATCATCCTCCGCCGCTATGGGGCTCTCAACGTCCGCACCATCGACAGCCTCCTGCATCTTATCGTCAGGCTGACCGCGCTGGAGCTGGATCTGCCTCCCGACTTCGAGCCCGTATTCGCCACGGATGAGGCCATCGCGCCGCTCCTGGACAGCCTGCTGGAACAGTCGCGGCGTGACGAACGGCTTCACTCCCTGCTGGAGGAGGCATGTCGGAACGTTTTTTTCCATTCCCCGCAGCGCGGTTTTCTCGCCGGAGAAACACTGCGCGGACGGGTCATGGAACTGCTTCTTCCGATCATGGGGACGCAATCCGTCGCGCTCGCGCATCCATCTGAAATTACGGAACGGCTGGGAGCCATGACCCGCGATCTGCGCGATGCCGTGGAGCAATTGCATCACCTGCTTGCCGAAGAAAAACTTTCCTGCTCCGCGCATCTGACCAGAGCCCTTGAGGCGTGCCGGAAGGCCGCCCCGGCGAACCTGCCGCCAAACTCCACCATGCTGCGCAAAGCCTGTCTGGACGACTGCCTGAACAAGGCATCCAAAGGCAAGGCGTCGCCCGACGCGGAACGGGCTTTCGACGCCATGCGGGACATCATCCGGAAATGGGACGAGGACGGCGTGTTGCTCCGCCGGGCCCAGACGGTCATGCCGTTTGTGGAACTGGCGAGGGAACTCTCCGGTCAGGTTCCCGACTTCCTCAAGCGCGGCAGCTTCTAGTTCGTTTTTCTCAACGACCTGCATGGGGTGCGTCCGATTGGGCGCACCCTTTTTTCTTGTGTTTTGCCTTTGTAAACGAAAGCCTCCAATCTCCTTACGTTCCCTTTACGTTTGGTCCCTACCGCTGCGGGTATCCTTTTTGATGAAGTATGGCAGCCGTGTGGCACGGACTGCTGCGGCGTCGCCGCAATACTTGTGTTATTAGGAGGCTTTAGTATGGCAGCACGTGCGGACAACGTTTCGCGTGTCGACCATGATGGAGTTACGTTGGTAGAGGGCGCGACGCACGATGTTCGTTTTGCCTTTACCGAGCGCACCGGTGGTGTTTCCGAAGATGCGTACTCCTCACTCAATCTGGGCTCGCATGTTGGCGATGACCCCTTTGCCGTTCAAGAAAATCGTCGCCGCGCACTCGAGGCCATAGGGGCCGCCGGGTGCGAGCACAACCTGCTTGTTCCCAATCAAGTACACGGTGACCATGTCGTTACGGTGGCCTCGAACGGTGCCGATGATCTCGAGAACATTCGCGAGCAGATCGCCGAGGGCTGCGATGCCATCGTCTGTACGGCGCATAACGTGCCCGTGCTGCTCTGCTTTGCCGACTGCGTTCCCGTGGTGCTGGTGGCTCCCCGCAGGTCGTACATGAGTTCGACGTTGCGGCCGTCGGCCATCCGTGCGGCGGCCACCATGCGGCGGGCGTCGTTCCGCCCCGTATTGAAGTCTTCGCCGGAAAACCGGGAAACCGTCCGCACGATGCCGAAGGCTATCACGACGAAGAACACGACGTACAGCGTGGTGATGCGGCGCAGTATGGTCTTTTTGGACTTCATGATTCAATAACAATTTATCGTAATTCGATATGCAAATATACGGCTGTTTTCCGGAAAAACAATAGTTTTTTATTGTTTTTCGATATATTTTTATTCTTAGCCCTTTGTCATGCCGGCAGGCGCTTGCCGTTTCGCGGGATTATGCGTATCTTGGTAGTGGCCGTACATGGCGTGCCGCAGGAGGTAAAACTGTGGCAAGTTAATAATTATTACCGGCTTATGGACAATAAAAGGGAATATATTTACAGAATAGAACCGGGAGATGCCGATTTCATGAAACGGGCTACGCTCATGTCGCTCGCCGATTACATCCTGCACACGGCGGGGGAGGATGCGGACCGGGGCGGGTTCGGCGTGCGCGACCTCAACCTGCATAACGCTTCGTGGGTATTGACGCGCATGGCGCTGGAGGTGGAGCGCATGCCTGTCGAGTACGAACGTATCCGGGTTACGACGTGGGTGAGCGCCGTGACCCGTGCCATGACCACCCGCAACTTCGAAGTGTTCGACGAGAAAGGCGTCAGGATAGCGTGCGCCGTTACCAATTGGGCTATGCTCGACCTGTCGGCCCGGCGCATGCTCGACCTGCACCTGCTGCCGGCCTACGACTCCATGACGCAGGATTTCCCGCTGCCGGCCGCACTGCCGTGCCGTCTGGCTCCGCTCTCCGGCGGCCGGGAGTACGAACATGCGGTGGTTTACAGCGACCTCGATTTCAACTGCCATGCCAACAGCGTGAAGTATATCCAGTGGGCGGTCGATACGCTGCCGCTGGAGCTGTTGCAGCAAAAGCGCTTCGCCCGGACGGACATCAATTTCATTCGGGAGGCGCGTTACGGGGAGCGGCTGCGCATCGTGGCGGCGGAGGAAGCCCTCGCTTTCGAGATACGGAATGCGGAGGGAGAGGCCGTATGCCGTATCGCTTTCCGGATGGAGTGACTTTCGGTGCCAGATGCTGTTCGCGTACAGAATTTTGCCTGCCGGAAAACGATTATTTCCTGCCGGAAAGCATGGCGGGTACGGATTTTGCTGAACAGAGGGAATACGGAGACTGTGATTTTAAGACATAACTTATAAACTTTAAAGACTATGGCAAACGAAAAAAAGTATGAGCGCAGCATCGAACTGCTGAACAATGCGCTCGCGGAGGAGAACACGGCATCGTTGCAGTACATGTATTTCCACTTCATCTGCGAGGACAAGGGGTACCGTCCGCTGGCGCAGTATTTCAAGAGGACGGCCATTCAGGAGATGAAACATGCCGAGGAGTTCGCCGAACGTATCCTGTTCCTCGAAGGCGAGGTGAAGATGGTGCTCGCGAAAGGCGTAAAGCACATTACGGAGGTCCCGGAGATGCTCGACTATGCGCGTGAGCTCGAAAAGGGGACGATAGAGGATTACAATGCGTGGTCGAAAGAGACGGCTGCGCTCGGCGATGCGGGTTCCCACAAGTTGTTCCAGGACATCCTCGTGGTGGAGGAGGGGCATATGGACCAATTCCGTCTGGAGATGGAGAACTCGAAGGAGTACGGCAAGGAGTACCTTGCGCTGCAGGTGGTGGACAACCTCAAGAACGCGGAGTAGGGAGACGCTGCGGCTTATGGAAAGGAGGGCGGTCTTCGGGCCGCCTTTTTGCGTATAGGAGCGGGCACACGGTCTCTGGAGGCAGATGATGGTGCGCCGCGGCCGGCAGGAGAACCGGAAACGGGGTGGCTGCCGTTTCGGTCGTCCCTTGCTGTGTCCGGCAATCGGATGCGCAGCCGGAATCCGGAGCGCGGTTTACGGATGTCGTCTTTGTATGCCGAATATCTCCCGCTGTACGGAGCCGGCGGCGTTCCTCCGCCCGGCCATGCTTCCCGGCGTCAGTTGGTGACCGTTATGTCCGTCTGCATTTGGGAGCGGCTGGATGAGGGAGCTTGCTGCCGCAGCAGCAGTAGGGAAAACGGCCGTGCTTCCCGGAGCATGAGCCGATACCTGTTTCGTGTCGCCGCGTTTCGATGCGGATGTGCCGTTTCTTCGTTTCGGCTGCATTGCCTTGCCGCTTCACGATGGGATGGCATTCGGTGGAAACCGTTCTTTTTCATCGAATATAAACTTATCTTTGCAGGGCAGTTGAATTCGGAAAGATATGTTCATATCGCTTGTCATACCGGTATATAACCGGCCGCAGGAGGTGCGCGAGCTCCTCGAATCGCTGACGCACCAGACGCGGCGCGACTTTGAGACGGTCGTGGTCGAGGACGGTTCCGCGCCGGAACTCTCCTCGGACGGGGTGGTGCGGGAGTATGCCGACCGGCTGGATATCTGTTATGTCCGCCAGCCCAACGGCGGTCCGGCGGCGGCCCGCAATACCGGTGCGGCCCATGCGCACGGCGATTTTCTGGTCATTATGGATTCCGACTGCATCGTTCCGCCGGGTTATTTCGAAACCGTCTATGCGGAGGTGGAAGCCCGCGGCATCGCCTTTTACGGCGGTCCCGATATGGCGGCTCCCGATTTCAGCCCTTTGCAAAAGGCGGTCAGCTACTCCATGACCTCGGTTTTCACCACCGGCGGTATCCGGGGAAACAGGCGCAGCATCGGTAAATTCTCTCCTCGGAGTTTCAATCTCGGCATCTCGCGTCCGCTCTTCGAACAGGTGGGGGGCTTCAGCGACATGCGCATCGGCGAGGATATCGACTTCAGCATGCGTGTCATGGCGGCCGGGGCACAGGCCTGGTTCCTGCCCGATGCGAAGGTGTGCCACAAGCGGCGGACGAGCATACGGCTCTTTTTCAAACAGGTTTTCGTGTTCGGTACGGCGCGGGTGAACCTCGATATCCGCCATCCGGAGTCGCGCAGGGCGCTCTTCATGCTGCCTTCGCTCTTTACGATTGGTTCGGCGGCACTGCTGCTTGCCGCGTTATGCACGAGCCCCTGGTTCCTGCTCGCCGTTGTCGGAGTGGCGGCCCTTTGGGCTCTCGGCACTCCCGTTCAGTGGGGCGGCCTGCTGCTGGTCCTCTTTGGTGCCGTCTATGCGCCCTGGTGGTTCAGCCTTCCTTTCGGGGCGCTCATGCTGCTGTGGTTCGCGGACGCCTCGGTGCGTAACCGGAGCGTTGCGATAGGGTGGCTCGCTGTATGGACATCGTTCATACAACTTTACGGCTACGGAGCAGGCTATCTCTACGGACTTTGGCTGCGGCGTGTCCTTCGGAAGGACGAGCCTTATACCTATAGGGTGACGAAATTTTTCTCGCAGAAGACGCGTTGAGCTTTCCGCCGGTTTCGCTTTCCTTCCGCCTCTTTGCTGTTATCCTTTTGTCTTTCCTGTCGGAACGCTTCGCAGCGTGGTACTGTTTTTGCCCATGCTCGTTTGTGTTTATGCCTGTCCGGATTAGGGGCGGGGATGTTCGATTAAAACGCATGACTATGGCAGAGATAAGGATACGTTCGGACAGGAGGGTGGACTCCACCGACAACAACGGATTTGCGGACGGTACGCGGGACGAGACGGCCATTGCCGCCGACCTGACGGAGGAGGTCTCCGTAGACGAAGAGATACCGGAAGCCCTGGATGAAGCCGGGGTAGGGCACCGGCCTGTTTATGATGAGGCGGGGGTGCGCGGCGACGACTGACGGGCCCTTTGCGGGGCCTGCCGTTACGGCATCCCCATGCCGGAAAAGAGAAGAACGGGCGCGTGACAAACACGCGCCCGTCGGATTTGCAGCGGTCAGGCCGGACCTGCGGCTTCGGCTGCAGCGGGCGAACCGTATCCCCCCTCGGGTTATTTCCGGGAAGTGTCGCCGGTGGGGAGGCTGAAGAGGAATTCGAGCCCGCCTTCACGGCGCTCTTTGGCTGTTATGGTTCCGCCGTGGAGGCTGACGATGTTCTTCACTATCGACAGTCCGAGCCCGGAACCTCCCGCGTCCCTCGTGCGTCCCTCGTCGAGACGGTAGAAACGTTCGAAGAGCCGGTTGAGCTTGCTGCGGTCGCCGATGCCGCAGCCGTCGTCGGCGAAGGAGATGTAGACATACCCGTTGCGTTCGGCGCGTTTCCCGATGGTGACGTGTACCCCTTCGCCCGCGTGGTTTATCACGTTGTCGGTCAGGTTGCGGAATATCGAGTAGACGAGGCTTTCGTTTCCGTTCACCGTGAGGCCCGCCGGCAGGGTGTTCTCCACGGTGATGCGTTTTGCCTGCAGGGCCGGTTCGAGTTCGGCCGTCACCCGGTTTATCACCGCGCCGAGGTCTATTTTGCCGAAATTGAAGGAACCTGGCGTGTCCTCTATCTTCGTGAGCAGGCTCATGTCGCGGATGAGTTCCGATAGAGCGAGCGTCTGCCGGTAGGCTTTGGTGATGAAGTCCCGCTCCTTTTCGGGCGGCATCGGCGTTTCGAGCACCGTTTCGAGGTAGCCCCGGATGCTCGTTACCGGTGTGCGGAGTTCGTGGGCGATGTTGCCGGTCATCTCCTGTTTCAGGCGGCGCGTCTTCTCCTGTCGGGTGATGTCGTTGAACACCACCTCGAAACTTTTGTCGTCGAAAACGTTCACGCGCAGCAGGAACTCCCTGCCCTGGTCCTGAAGGTGCGTTTCGAAATACTGTTCTCCAGACCCGGACGCGAGGAAACGTCGGACGGGTTCGAATACGTCGAGCGTCAGGAGGGCGGGGTTGTCGCTTACCACTACGTCGCTGATGGTATTCATGTATTGCAGGAACAGGCCGTTGTAGAATTCCACCGAGCCGTCCGGTCGAAAGAAGCATACCCCCTCGGCCGAACTGTGTACGTGCTGGAGCAGTTTTTCGCGTTCGCGAACGAGTGTCCGTTCACTCTCCTTCAAGCTTTTGTAGCTGCCGGCTATGCGCTGGCCTATCTCCCCGAGCTCGTCGTGGGGAAAGTGCGCCGTGCCGAGGTCGGCATCGGCGTCGTCCGCTGTGGAGGCGAAGTCGCGGAGCCGTTTGACCGACCGGCCGAAAAGGCTCCCCACATAGTGGATGAAGAGCAGGCCTACGGCGAAAAGGATGACGATGAAGTAGAGGAATCCGTTGTCGGGCTGGAGGAAGTGTTTCACCTTTACGTCGTAGGGCAGTGCCACGCGAACGAAGTCGTTGCCGAAGTATTTGGCGTAGTAGATGTATGGGATGTGGTTCGAGGCCGAGGTGCGGATGTCGTAGGAGGCACCCTGCTTCCGTGCGTTCGCCACTTCCGGCCGCCCGGCGTGGTTGTCGAGTTCGCCCGGTTCGGCGAACAGGTTGTCGTATACCACCTCTCCGGAGGCTCCGATGACCGTGAGGCGCAGTTCCTGCGGCAGCAGGGGAAGCAGTACCTTCAGGTCGATGCTGTCGGGGGTGTCGCCGGCCACGCACGCGTGTATCATCTCCGCATAGGCGTCGAGCCGCTCCTCCAGCGCTTCGGTACGGTAGCGCCGTGCCTGGCCCTGCTCGAATACCACCACTCCGGCGGTAAAGATGACGAATATGATGAGGAAGCTGAGCGTGAGCCTCCGCTGGAATGTCAGTTTCATTCTTCTGTGTAGTTAAAACGGTATCCGTATCCCGGCCTGCTCGATATGAGCGACGCCTTGGCTCCCAGTTTCTTGCGCAGCCGCGTGATGTGGACGTCCACGGTGCGTTCCGTCACGAAGGGCGCATCCTTCCAGATGCGGTCTATCAGGTCCTCGCGGCTGAAGACGCGGGCGGGATTGGAGGCGAGCGTCGTAAGGATGTCGAATTCGGTGCGCGTCAGCGGAATGGCATGGGGGCCGATGATTACCTCTTTGGTGTCGAAATCTATCGTGACGTCGCCGAAGACGAGCCGGCCTTCGCGCTGTCCGGGGCCGGCCGACTGTCCTGCACTGCGTTTGAGCACTGCTTTGACACGGGCCACCACCTCCTTGATGGAGAAGGGTTTGGGAATGTAGTCGTCACCCCCTACGGAGAAGCCCGTCAGCATGTCGTTCTCCGTATCCTTGGCTGTCAGGAAGATGATGGGTATCCGATTGCCGTCGTGACGGAGCTTCTCGGCCATTTTGTAGCCCGACATGCCGCCCATCATGACGTCGAGCAGTATGAGCGCATGTTCGGGCGTCAGCTTCCGAAGGGCTTCCTCGGCGGAGGTCGCCGTATCTACCCGGTATCCTTCGTTGGAGAGATTGAAGCCCAATATTTCGCATATGTCCTTTTCGTCGTCTACGACGAGTATCCTTTCGTCCATGTGTATGACGTTTTTTGAATCTGCTTTCGCAAAGATAGGATTATTCTTTGTTCCTGTTGTGCTTGAGTATCTTGGCGTCTATGTAGAAGACGATTTCCTCCACGATGTTGCTGCAGTGGTCGCCGATGCGCTCTATCTTGCGGAGCACCAGCAGCGTATCCAGTACGCACCGTGCCTGTACGGGTTCCTTCTGCATGTATTCGGCCAGCAGGCGGATGTCGTCGTGGTAGATTTCGTCCACCGTTTCGTCCTTGGCGAGTATCCGTCCGGAGAGTTTCGTGTTCTCCGATTCGAGCGCCACGAAGCTGTCCGACAGCATGGAGATAACCGTATCGAACATCGTGCCGACGCGAAGCTCTTCCTTGAACGAATCCGGCAGGGCGGCGCACTCCTCCTCTATCACATGGCGGGCGATGCCGTCGGCGAAATCGGCGATGCGCTCCAGCGTGCCGCTTATCTTGATGAGCGACAGCACGAGCCGGAGGTCTACGGCGACCGGCCCGAACAGCGCGATGTAGTTCTCGCAGTCGCTGTCTATCTTGAGTTCGTAGGTATCCACCCTCTTTTCGCGGCTCGCCACCTCACGGGCGAGTTCCGCATCGTTGTTCAGATAGGCCTGGCGGGCCTTCTCGAGTTGCGAGAGCACCAGCCCCCACATCTGGCTGACCTCCTCGCGCAGGAGCGTCAGCTCTTTTTCCGTATGTTTCATTGTCCTGGTCGTTGCGCTTTGTCCGGTTAACCGAACCGGCCGGTGATATAATTCTGTGTCTGTACCTTGTCCGGATTGAGGAACATCTTCTTGGTGTCGTTGTATTCGACCAGCTCGCCCAGCATGAAAAAGCCCGTCTTGTCGCTTACCCGTGCCGCCTGCTGCATGTTGTGGGTGACGATGACGATGGTGTACTCCTTTTTGAGCGAATGGATGAGTTCCTCTATTTTGGAGGTGGAGATGGGGTCGAGCGCCGAGGCGGGTTCGTCCATGAGGAGTATCGAGGGCGAAACGGCCAGGGCCCGTGCGATGCAGAGCCGCTGTTGCTGCCCGCCGGAGAGTTCGTAAGCCGACTTTTTGAGCTTGTCTTTCACTTCGTCCCAGAGCGCTGCGCCCGCGAGCGACTCTTCCACGCGCTGCCGGATGAAGGCTTTGTCGCGGACGCCGTTTACGCGCAGCCCGTAGGCCACGTTCTCGAATATCGACTTGGGAAAGGGGTTGGGCTTCTGGAAGACCATGCCCACGTTCTTGCGAAGTTCGTCCACATTCACCCCTTTGCCGTAGATGTCGTTGCCGTCCACGAGGCATTCGCCCGTGAGGCGCGTCCCGGGGATGAGGTCGTTCATCCGGTTGAACAGCCGCAGGAAGGTGGACTTGCCGCACCCGGAGGGACCGATGAAGGCCGTCACCGTATTGCTCTCCATGGTCATGCTGATGTTCTTCAGCGCATGGAAGTCGCCGTAGTAGAAATCGACGTTCTTTGCTTCTATCATAATGCGTTAGTTCGTTTTGACTTTTTTGCCGAAGTGGCGCCTGAGGAACGAGGCGAGCAGGTTCATGGCCAGCACGATGACGATAAGCACCAGCGCCGTGCCGTAGGCCATGGGGCGGGTGGCTTCGAGGTCGGTGCCGCTCGTGGCTATCACGTAAAGGTGGTAGGGGAGCGCCATCACCTGGTCGTAGATGCTCGTCGGCAGCTTGGGCAGGAAGTAGGCCGCCGCCGTGAAGAGTATCGGCGCCGTTTCGCCCGACACACGTCCGATGGAGAGGATGAGGCCCGTCGTGATGTTGGGGAAGGCCGTAGGCAGCACCACGCGCCATATCGTCTGAAGTTTGGTGGCTCCGAGGGCGAGGCTGCCCGTGCGGTACGAATCGGGGACGGCCTTGAGTGCCTCCTCCGTGGTGCGGATGACCAGCGGAAGCGCGAGCAGGCCGAGGGTGAACGAACCGGCGATAATCGAGTCTCCGAAGCCGAGGGCATTGACGAAGAGTGCCATGCCGAAGAGACCGAAGATGATGGAGGGGATGCTGCCGAGGTTGTTGGTCATGATGCGGATGAAGCGGACGATTTTTCCGTTGCCGGCGTATTCGGTGGTGTAGATGGCCGACATTACCCCGAGCGGGAATGCCACCACCATGCTGCCCGCGATGAGACAGAAGGTGCCCACTATCGCGGGGAAGATGCCGCCGCCCGTCATGCCGTCGGTCGGTGCCGTGGTGAGGAACTTCCAGTTGATGACGCCGGCTCCGTGCCAGATGATGAAACCGAGTATCCAGAAGAGTATCCCCACGACGATGAGCCCCAGGATACGGAATATCCAGAAAGCTATCCGTTGGTTGGTTCTTTTGCCCGTCATAGTCCTTTGTTGGATTGTCGTTTGGAAATCATTTCGGCCGTGACGCTGATGACCATCGTGATGATGAAGAGAATGCACCCCAGCATGAAGAGCGACTGGTAGTGCGCTCCGCCGGCGGGTGCTTCGCCCAGTTCCGCCGCGATGGTGGCGGGGATGGTCCGCACCGGCTCGAAGAGCGAGCGCGGCATCACGGCGGCGTTGCCCGTCACCATGAGTACCGCCATCGTTTCTCCGATTGCGCGGCCGATACCCAGCACTACGGCAGCGGAGATGCCCGAACCGGCATAGGGGATTACCACGCGGTAAATCGTCTGCCAGTGGGTCGCCCCGAGGGCGAGGCTCGCTTCGCGCATGGCGCGCGGGGTACCCCGCATGGCATCTTCGGCTACGGTGATGATGGTCGGCAGAGCCATGACGGCGAGTATCAGACTGCCGGCGAGGGCGGTTTCTCCGACCGGCAGCCCGAAAGTCTTCTGTATCAGCGGTACGAGTACCACAAGCCCGAAAAAGCCGTACACCACCGAGGGAATGCCGGCCAGCAACTCGATAGTCGGCTTGAGTACCTTGCGCATACGTTCGCCGGCGAGTTCGGAGAGGTAGATGGCGACGCCGAGCCCCAGCGGGAGCGCGATGAGTATCGCCACGAAGCTGACCAGCAGGGTGCCGAGTATCAGCGGGAGTACCCCGAACTGCGGGGCGGGCGTGGCGGTGGGTATCCATTGGCGCCCTCCGAAGAAGTCGGCCGGCGTGATGCGGTCGCTCCGCAGTATCTTGACGCCGGCCATTCCGTCGGGGACGTATTGGTCGGGGATGAAGGCGACGATACCCGGCGTCGAGGCGATGACCTCGCCCAGCCGCTGGGGCAACAGTTCGTAATCCTCGCCGAAAGCCTCCTCCGGGTAGCGGTCGAACACCTCCTCGAAGCGGAACGGGACGATGGCCTCGTCGGGCCCTCCGACCTGTCTCCAGTTTTCGGTCCGGTAGTCGAAGATATCCATTATCTGTGCGGAGCTCAGGTGCGATACCGTATTGGAAGTGTTGACGCAGAGGAGATAGCCCTTTTCCACGGCCGGACTTTTGAAAAGTCCGAGACCCTCGCGGAAGAGGAAGACCACTATCAGCAGGATGGTGACGGTGGTCACGGCTCCGCTGACGGTGAAGATGCCTTCTATCGTGCGTTCGAGTATTTTCCTCAATCTCTTCATGGCTGACAGGTGGGGCGGCTGCCGTGGGGACCGCCGCCCGTTTCAGTGTCCGTTTATTCGCTTACCGGGATGAAGCCTATCTCCCGGACGATTTGCTGTCCCGCAGGGGAGAGGATATAGTCCACGAAAGGTTTTACCGTCTTTTCGGAGTGTGTCATGTAATAGTAGTAGAGCGGACGGACGATGGGATAGCTGCCGTCCTTGGCGTTGGCTACCGACGGGGCGGTGAAGGTCTTGCCGCCGTCGTAGGATACGTGGACGGCCTTCACGTTGTCGTTGAGGTAGGCCAGCCCCACGTATCCGATGCCGCCCTTGGTCTGACTGATGGACTGGATGATGGCGCCCGTGGCCGGCATGCTCATGATGCCGTTCATGTAGTTCCGGTTGCGGAGCACGCTCTCCTTGAAGAATTCATAGGTGCCCGAGGAGGTCTCGCGTGAGTAGGGGACGATTTTCATGTCGGCACCGCCCACCTCTTTCCAGTTGGTTATCCGGCCCGTGAAGATACCTTCGAGTTGTTCGCGGGTGAGGTTGGTTACCGGGTTGGAAGGGTGTACCACGATGGCGAGGGCATCGTAGGCGACGACGGTCTCCTTCACCTTGTCGCCTTCCTTCTGTATCTTCTGCTTTTCGTCGAACTTCATGCGGCGCGAAGCCTGGGCGATGTCGGTCGTACCCTCCATCAGGGCCGAGATGCCTACGCCGCTGCCGCCGCCCGTGACCGTTACGGTGGCCGACGGATTGACCTTCATGTACTCCTCGGCCTCTTTTTGGGAGAGGGGAAGGACGGTATCCGAACCTTTGATTTTCTGTGCACTGGCCGTTGCGAATCCTGCCAGCAGGAGAGCGGCCGCGATGATGAACTTTTTCATGGTCTTCATGTTTTTATGTTCCTGTGAATGATATTTTCCCGTGTTTCAGAATTTGTATTGCAGGCGGAGGGTGAACATGTCGTCCTTCAGGTCGGCGGCGAAACCGTCGAGTGCCGTGCTCGTCTCGTTGCGCACGATGTCGTAGTAGGCAGTGAGCTTCAGCCCTTTCATAATGTGCCATGTGGCGCCGAAGCCGATGGCCCATCGCAGTGCGTCGGTGATGCCCGTCCCGCCCGTGCCGAGCGCATTGCCCGATACTTTCGTATTGGGGTCGTAGACGTCGTATTTGGCTACCAGCGAGAAGGGCGTATCCTCGATGTCGTGGGCGAGAAGGACGTAACCGCCCCGGAACGGACGCAGGTAGGTGTCCGATGCGGGCAGTGCCGCCGTATTGGGGCTTTTGCTGGAGGTCTGTGTACCGGGCTGCGTGCCGAAGAGGTACTCGCCCCGCAGTGTGGTCGTACCCAGGTCGGTCTCGAACCGGAAGCATGCGTCGAAACCGTAATATTGTCTTTTGGCGTACCGCCCTTTGTTGGACGGGTCGGTTTCCGTCCGGAAGCCGCTGTCGGTCATCGTGTGGACGGTGCCCGTTCCCTGATATACGAATCCGTGATAGTAGGAGGCGCCGGCCCTGAACGAGAAGTCGTCGAACTCGTCGCCGAAGGAGAGATGGCCGATGAAATCCTTGCGGTTGTCGTTGTCCTGACCGATGCCGTTGCCGGAGAAGATGCCCGCCTGCAGGCCGACAATGTGCCAGGGCGAATCTTCCGGGGCCCGAATGACGAGCATGGCGCCGAAATCGCGTTCGTCGGGAAAGAGCATCGGAAAGATATAGGAGCGTTCGGGGGTCTCGCGTACCGATGAGGAGAGCTCTATTTCGAGACCGAAAGGACGGTTGAAGACTCCGGCCTGCAAACCGAATGTCCGGAGCCACGGCTCCTTTACGTCGATATAGGCATCTTTCAGAATGACGCCCTTCTCGGTGCTGACGTCTATCTGCACCACCGCCGAGGCCGTCTTGTAGGCGTATGCGAATTTGAGGTGACCGCGGCGCAGTCCGAACCGGTTGAACGACTCGGACGGGTTGTCGTTCGGCGTGCCCACTTTCAGGGAGGCGTCGCCCTCTCCCCACTGGAACTGCGGCTGGAGGTAACCGGAGATTTTCAGTCTCCCCTTATCCGAAACCGGTTCTTCGTGTCTTTTCTCTTTCCGGTCGTCGTGCCCGTCCGGTGCTGCCGCCGCGCCGGTGTGGATGGCCAGCAGTGCGGCGAACAGGATTGCGGCTTTTCGTAATGTCATCTCCCTTGCTTTTGTCGCTGCAAAGCTATGGAGGCGTATTTACGCCCCGTTTACGTTTGTGTTACGAAAATGTTACAACGATACGGAGGGGACGGTAACTTGTAACGTGCTTGTGTGTCGGGTGTTATGAAATGCGAAAAATGGTCGTGTCGTTCCGTTCGACACGACCGGACGCCTGCGCGTCCGGTCACCGTAACAAAAATGCAACGTAGCCGGCCGGCGGGCAAGCCGGATTTTTCGGCAATGGGGTGTCCTTGTGTGTGGCGGAACCTCTCGGAACAGCGGTGTTCTGCTAGGTGTGTTTCGGGAATGTTCCGTAAGGTGGATGGGGGCAGATGCCGGTGTTGGCGGCGGAGAGTAGCAAACCGTTTCGCAGGGTCTTCTTTCGGGGATGTTTCCCGGAGCGGTGCAGAACGGGATGATAGAGAAATACAAAAAGCGCGG
>ERZ779896.2113-NODE-2113-length-14438-cov-69.682959_pt1 | contig 14438 bp, 11 predicted proteins | sample MGYA00511067_ERZ779896 | MGnify/ENA primary metagenome ERZ779896 (study PRJEB29588, sample SAMEA2161597) | human gut metagenome | biome: human gut; feature: human-associated habitat; material: faeces | place: Denmark | collected 2008/2010 ...
GGAGGCGGCCGTCGGGGCGGGCATGGCCATCGAGAACGACCGGCTGCGCGTCGAGGCCAAGCGCAGCGAAATCCGCTACCAGCTTCAGAAGGCCCGCAACGGCGCCGACCTGTGCCGCATGTCGCTGTGCCGCGTGATCGGCGTGGAGAGCGACGTGCGGCCCGTGCCGACCGACACGCTCTTGCGGGCAGTGGCTCCGGGTGAGCTGACCGCCGATCTGGAGGCGCGGCCCGAACTGCGGATGCTCGAGCAGCAGGTGGCCGTCGGCGAGCAGCAGATCCGCGATGCCCGTTCGGCGATGCTCCCCGCGGCGGGGCTCTCGCTGGGGTACACCTATTACGGAAACATCAAACTCCACAGCATGGTCGATGCCGGCGGCGGCAACTACGTTCCCTATACGCAGGAGTTCCGCGACGGACTGGGACTGGCGATGCTGGCCGTGAAGATTCCGATCTTCCACTGGGGCGAGGGGCGCAAGAAGGTGCGCAAGGCGCGTTACGAACTGCGTAACGCACAGCTCGATCTGCAGAAAAACACGCGCCTGATGTCGCTCGAGGTCGAGCAGGCGATCCGCAACGTCGAGGACGGCTACCGGATGATTCAGACCGCCGAGCTGGCGCTGCGGCAGGCCGAGGAGAACCTGCGCGTGATGCGCAACCGCCATGCGGCGCAGATGGCTCCGCTGACCGACCTGCTGGATGCCCAGTCGCAGTGGCAGCAGGCCGCCAGCAACCGGATCGAGGCCGCGACGCAGTATCAGATCTACAGGACAGAGTATCTACGCGCCACCGGACGTCTCGAATAGCTGCCCGTCGCGGCGGCACCCGCCGTGATGGCCGCTTCCCGGAACCGGACCTTTTCAAAAGGTCCGGTTTTTGTCTCCGTGTATTTGTTTATAAAATATATTTGGTATAAAAAAGAGATTTATGTGTTTTTGTGCCGGCATGGTGACGGTGAGGGGGAGATGCGCCGATCCGTCCGAAAAGAAAGGGGAATGTACCGATGAAAAGAACGATTGTCGAAGATGCCATGTTTCCCGGCTGCCCCGTGAGAAACATCCTGGCGAGAATCTGTGACAAGTGGGCCCTGCTGGTTCTCTGCCTGCTGGAGCGCTCGGAGCAGGGGAAGCTGCGCTTCTCGGAGTTGAAGCAGGCCATGCCCGACATCTCGCAGAAGATGCTGGCCATGACCCTGCGCACGCTCGAAGAGGATGGTTATGTCTCGCGCACGCTCTATGCCGAGGTTCCGCCCCGGGTGGAGTATGCGCTTACCGCGCGGGGCGAGACGCTGCGTCCGATTCTCGAAGAGCTGCTCGCCTGGGCCATGGAGAATCGGGATGCCGTCATGCGGGATCGCCGGCGGGCCCATGCGTCGAAAAACGAAAACAAACGGTTGAAAGCATGAAGGCTGCACTATTGGATCGATATGCGAAAGCCGGCCGGCTCGTTGTCCGGGAGGTTCCCGTTCCGGAACCGGCTGCGAACGAGGTTCTGGTGAAGGTGCGCGCGGCGGCCGTCAATCCGCTGGAGCTGCTCCTCGTCGCGGGAAGCGTCCGGCTGATTCAGGATTACCGGCTGCCGCAGACGCTGGGCAACGAGTGCTCGGGCGTCGTCGAGCGGGTCGGGAGCAAGGTCGGAAAGTTCCGGCCGGGAGACGCCGTCTATACACGGTTGCCGCTGGAGCGGATCGGTGCCTTTGCCGAGTACGTCGCCGTGGAGGAGGCCGCTTTGGCGAAGATGCCTGCCGGGTATGCGTTCGATGTGGCGGCCGCTGTTCCGCTGACGGGCCTGACAGCCTGGCAGGGGTTGGTCGAGGTGCTGGAGGCGCATCCGGGGCAGACGCTGCTCATCCCCGGCGGATCGGGCAGTTTCGGACAGATGGCCGTGCCGATTGCCCGGGCTCTGGGACTTCGCGTGCTGGTGACGGGTAACGACCGGGCCCGCGAACGGTTTCTCGCCATGGGCGTCGAGCGTTACATGGACTATCGCCGGGAGAACTATTGGGAGAAACTCTCGGGGATCGATCTGGTCATCGACACGCTGGGCGCCGGAGAGTTCGAGCACGAACTCTCGGTGCTGAAACCGGGAGGACGTCTGTTGAGCCTGCGGACCGCTCCCAACGGGGAGTTTGCCCGGCGAAGCGGCTTTCCGTGGTACAAGCGGGTGCTCTTCTCGCTGGCCGGGATGAAATACGACCGGGCAGCCCGCCGACAGGGCAAGGAGTACCGGTTTATGTTCGTGCATGCCGACGGAGCACAGCTCGACCGGATTACGCAGATCGTCGAACGCCACCATATCACTCCGGCCATTGACCCGCACCGTTTCTCGCTGGATCGGATCAACGACGCCCTGCGGCTTGTGGCCGATGGTCCGATCCGGGGAAAGGTCATTGTTTACATCTAAAATTCGGATACCAGTGAAAATTCATGAAATCTGTTTCAGCCCGACGGGCGGGACAAGGCGTGTGGCTGAGATCTTGAGCCAGGCATTGGCAAATGAGATTGTTCCGGTCGATTTGACGGCGCGCGATGTCGATTTCCGCAGCGTGAAGCTGGCTGACGGGGATGTGGCGCTGATTGCCGTACCCTCCTACAGCGGACGGGTCCCTGCCGTCGCCGCAACACGTCTGGAGATGCTGTGCGGCAACGGAGTCCGTGCCATTCTGGTCTGTGTCTACGGAAACCGGGCCTATGAGGACACGCTGGCGGAGTTGCGGGATACGGCCACCCGGGCCGGATTCAGGGTCGTGGCTGCCGTGGCTGCCGTGGCCGAACATTCGATCGTCCGTCAGTACGGCGCGGGGCGTCCCGATGCGGCGGACGAAGCGGTTTTGCGGAACTTTGCCGTGCGTATTCGCCGAAAGATCGACGACGCGGACGACAGCGAGCCGAAAATCCCGGGCCACCGACCTTATCGCAAGGCTGCGGGGACCGGTCTGATACCCAAAGCCACGCGATCCTGCGTGCAGTGTGGCGTGTGTGCAGCGAAATGTCCCGTCGGAGCGATTGATCCCGCAGACCCGACCCGTGTGGACAAAAAGGTTTGCATTTCCTGCATGCGGTGTGTGGCGGTTTGTCCCCCACAAGGCCCGGCGAGTCAACGGACTGCTGCTCGCGCTGGTCGGTCGTCTGCTCAAAAAGGCCTGCTCGGAGCGGAAATCGTGCGAAGTATACCTTTGACGTTCCGGGCTGCATCCTGACCGTCGGGCGGATCTCCTCACTGCGCGGTGGCCGCAGGATTACCGGCCTGCGAACCAGCTCTTGAATTCGTTGACGCGGAGCTTGCTGACCAGCACCTTCCCGTCGGTCGGGACCTTGAGATTGATGGCCAGCCGGTTGTTGAACCACAGGTCGATGTCCTGCACGGCGCCGCGCGAAATGAGATACTGTCGGTTGACGCGGAAGAAGCATTCGGGATCGAGGCTGTCGGCGAGTTCGTCGAGCGTGCAGGGTACGGTGTACCGTTCCTGGTCGCTGACCACGGCCTTGGTGACCCCGTCCGCGATACAGAAGTACTGCACCTGCTCGACGGCCAGTGGCAGCAGCTTGTCCGCCTTGAAGGGGATCAGAAAATGGGTCTTGTAGTGTTCGCGCCGCTGCAGCTGGCCGATCAGCACGGATAGCGACTCCTGCGTCGGGGCCGTGTGCCGCAGCCCCTCCAGCTTGTCGAGCGCCCGGCGCAGATCGGCTGCGCCGATCGGCTTGAGCAAGTAGTCGATGCTGTTGACCTTGAAGGCCTTGAGCGCATATTCGTCGTAGGCGGTGGTGAAGATGACGGGGCACCCGACCCGTACATGTTCAAAGATCTCGAATGCCGAGCCGTCGGCCAGATGGATGTCCATGAATACGACATCGGGCGCCGGATTGGCCTCGAACCAGGAGACGCTGTCGGTGATGCTGTCCAGCGTGCAGATGATCTTCGTGTCGGGTGCCACCTCCGCGAGCAGGGCCTCCAGGTTGCGGACAGCGGCCTTTTCGTCCTCAATAATCAGTGCTTTCATGACGCTTTTTCGGATTCGGGTTGATGCAGCGGAAGGCGGACGCAGAACGTGCCCTTATCGGCCGTGATGCCGATCTCGTCCTGCCACAGCAGCCGGTAGCGCTTGGCCAGGTTGTCCAGGCCGATGCCCGGACCGGCCGGGGCCACCCTCTTGGGCTGGATGGGGTTGCAGACGAGCAGTGCCTCCTGCTCCGTGCGGATGGTGATCGTCAGCGGGTTGCGGTTGCTGATTTCGTTGTGCTTGATGGCGTTCTCGATGAGCAGCTGCACCGACATCGGCGGCAGGAGCAGCCCGTTCATCCGCTCGTCGATGGCGATGCGGAAAACGAGGTTCTCCTCGTAGCGCATCTTCATCAGGTAGATGTAGGCCTGGGCGAACTGCATCTCTTCGGCAAGGGTCACGCTCTGCCGGTCGTTGTCGCGCAGCGTGTAGCGCAGCACCTGCGACAGCTCCTGCGTGTAGTCGAGCGCCTTGGGCGGCGACTCGCGGATCAGCGACTGGAGCGTGTTGAGCGAGTTGAAGAGCATGTGGGGATTGAGCTGGCTCTTGAGCGACTCGTACTGGTGGCGCAGGCTCTCGGTGCGCAGTGCCTCGTTTTCGACGACGATGCGCTGCTGCTTGACGATCAGGTGGAAGATGTAGTTGCTTCCGGTCACGATGCAGGCGATGATCAGGTCGCGCAGCGGATGCAGGTAGTGGTGCACCATGGCGTCGATGGCCGGGATGTCGAACTGGTGGTGGAGCCAGACGAAGAGCTGCCCGAAGAGGCTGCTCGCGCCCCATGTCAGGAAGAACGACAGCGCCATCTTGCCCCGGGTCATGCGGATCATCGGGGTGTTGAAGCGGAAGATGCGCATGTTGATCCAGAAGAGCAGCAGCAGCGAGATGAAGGTAAAAAAGATCTCGTTGAAGACGTCCCGGGGCTCCATCCCCGCGAAGAGCTCCTCGCGTTCAAAACGGTCCGAGAGCGAGAGCACCTCCGGGAAATGGATGAGCACGGCGACCACGGCCGAGACGATCAGCGTGGAGAGCAGATACCGGTCCTTGAACAGCAGGGGTGCTTTCACGGTGCAAAAATAGTATTATTTCCGCAGAATGCGGGCCGTTGCGTACATTCCGGGCAGGAATTGCGGATGCTGCCCCGAAATGCGGACATAGACGTCGATCGAGCGGTTCTCGTTGTTGACCTGCTGCCCGATCATGGCGACCGTGCCGTGGAAGGTCTCCTGTCCCATGCCGTTGACGCGGAAGGCGACCCGCTCGCCGCTCTTCAGGTGTGCGAGGTCCTTTTCGTAGGCGGTCAGGCGGAGCATCATGTTGCGCTTGTCGACGATCTCGCAGAGCGGCTCTCCGACGTCGAAGTGCCGTCCGACGTTCATCTTCACGTCGGTGGCGTATCCGCTGATCGGGGCCTTGATCTCCAGGCAGGGAACGATGCCGGAGGTCAGCAGCCGCGTCGTGTCGATGCCCAGCAGGGCCAGTTGTGCGGCGGCGGCGTCCATGCGGCTGCGCATCGAGAGGTAGTCGGCCCTGCTCTGCTGGAAGCGTTTCTGCGAGGCGACCTCTTCGCGGGAGAGGGTCTGCTGCCGCAGGTACTCCGTGCGCAGGTATTCGTTCTGCGCGTGGCTGTCGAGATAGGCCTGCTGCAGGGCGATGAAGTCGGGATTTTCGAGCGTCGCCAGCACGGAGCCCTTCTCGACGTAGGCTCCGGGCAGCAGCGAGGTGCTGCGGATCGAGCCGCCCATCGTCAGCGTCACCGTGGCGCGGTTCTGCGGCGGGATGACGAGCAGTCCGTTGAACAGCGTTTCGTTCGGCACGGCGGTGGCGCCCGACGTGGCGTCGGTCTCCATTCCGGTCTGCGGGACCGGGGTTACGGCCTCGGCTGCCACCGTGTCGGCCGTTACGTCGAGGGTCGTGTCGACAGCCGTGTCGATAGCCGCGTCGGCCGCCGCGGAAGCTGCTGCGGGTGCGGCGCCCTGCTGCGAGCAGGCGCAGAGAAGCGCGGCAAGGGGTATGAGTATCTTTTTCATGTCGGATGTTGTTTATCGGTAGAGTTCGTATTCGAGTGCGGCGATGTTGTAGAGGTTGAGCGTTTCGATGTATCCGCGGCGTATTTCGAGCGCCGTGTTCAGGCTCATGATGTACTCGGCGATGCTCGTTTCGCTGTTGGCGAGCTGGATACCGGCGGCCCGGATGAGCGCGTCGGCCTCCGGAAGCGCCGACTCCGTGTAGTAGCGCAGGCTTTCGTCGTAGCGGCGCAGGGAGGCTTGCAGTTCGGTGATCCGGTTGTTGACCGCCCGCAGGTTGAGCTCCGCGTCGTTGCGGGCGATGAAGGCGTCGGCCCGGGCCTGGCGGATGCGGCTGCGCTGCGTGTTGAAGAAGATCGGGAACGACGCCCCGACGACATAGGCGTTCAGCCCCTTGTCGGGCAGGATGTTCTGCCGCTGGTAGCCCAACGAGAGTTCGGGAAAGAAGCGGCTCTTCTCCACGCGCGTGCGCGCTTCGGCCTCCCGCACCTGCGATTCAAAGTAGTTGCGCTGCACCTCGGCCGAGGTCTGCCCGACGGGGATGAAGCGGGGCAGCAGACTGTCCGCGGGGGCGAGCGGCGCATCGGCGTAGCAGGCCCATTGCAGGCGTGCGGCCGCCACCTTGTGCTCCTCCTGTGCCTGGAAGAGCCGGTTGCGCATCTCGGCGGCCATCGTGACCGTCATGCTCCGTTCGAGACGGGTGATGTCTCCCTGCTCGAAGCGCAGCTCGCTCGTGCGCGAGAGCTCCGCGGCCAGGGCGTTCTGGTCGGCGTAGAGCCGGCATAACTCCTGCGTGTAGAGGTAGTAGGACCAGGCGCGTTTGACCTCGGCGACGATCTCGCGCCGGACGAGCTCCGTGTAGAGGGTTCCGGTCTCGGTCTCGCGCCGGACGAGCGCATTCTTGTAGAAGGGGGTCAGCAGCGAGCCGACCGACTGCGTAATGCTGATCTCGCGGTCGTTGCGCTCGGCGCCGTTGAGCTGTCCGAAGGAGTAGTCGACCGTCGTCGGAGCCAGCTCCCACGACTCGCCGCGCCGGGCCTTCGTGCGCTCGACGGCCGCCTCGGCCGACTGGAGACGGGGATGGTTGTCCAGGGCCATTGCCACCGCCTCGTCGAGCGTCACGCGCTGCTGGCTGTGGCCGTCGAGCGGCAGCAGCAACAGGGCGGGCAGCAGCAGGAAGGGGAAGAGGCGCCGTACAAGCGGATGGCGCCGGAGCAGCGAGGCGGCTCCCACGAGCTTGTAGAATACCGGCACGACGAAGAGCGTGAGCAGCGTCGAAACGAAGAGTCCGCCGATCACGACGGTCGCCAGCGGGCGCTGTACCTCGGCTCCGGCCGAGGTGGCGATGGCCATCGGTACGAATCCGAGCGAGGCGACCAGTCCGGTGAGGAATACGGGCCGCAGCAGGTGTTGCATGCCGCGTGCGATGATGCGGCGCGTCGAGAGTGGATAGGGTGTCATGTCCCGCAGATCGTTGAAGTGGTTAATCATCAGAATGCCGTTGAGAACGGCCACGCCGAAGAGCGCAATGAATCCCACGCCGGCGGAGATGCTGAACGGAAGCCCGCGCAGCCACAGCGCCAGGATGCCTCCGATGATCGAGAGCGGCACGGTGGAGAAGACCACCAGCGTGTAGGTCACGCTCTTGAAGGCGAAGAAGAGCAGCAGCAGGATCAGCATCAGCGCGACGGGAATGACGACAAGCAGCGTGCGGATGGCGTTCTGGAGGTTCTCGAACTGACCGCCGTACTCGAAGTAGTAGCCCGGCTTGAGCTGTACGTTCTCCTCGAGCGTGCGGCGGATGGCGGCCACGACCTGCTGAATGTCGGCGTCGCGGACGTTCACGCCGATCACCACGCGGCGCTTCGTGGCGTCGCGGTTGATCTGCAACGGGCCGTTCACCAGGTCGATCGTGGCCACTTCGCTCACGGGAATCTGGATGCCTTCGGCCGTGCGGATGAAGAGCCGGTCGAGATTCAGGTCGGCGACCTTCCGCTGGTCGAGGCGCACGACCAGATCGAAGCGGCGTTCGTTTTCAAAGACCGTCCCGGCGGTTTCACCCGCATAGGCGGAGCGGATGATGCTGTTCAGCTCCTCGATATTGATACCGTAGCGGGCGATCTTCGCACGGTTGTAGTTGACCACAAGCTGCGGCAGTCCCATGGCCTGCTCCACGAGCACGTCCGAGGCGCCGGGCACCTGCTCGACGTAGCGGGCCGCCTCCTTGGCCTTGGCGTAGAGCTCGGCCATGTCCTCGCCGTAGAGCTTGATGGCGATGTCGGCCTTGGCGCCCGTCATCAGCTCGTTGAACCGCAGCTGGATGGGCTGGCTGAAGTTGAATTCCGCTCCGGGAATCGTATCCAGCGCGGCCTTCATCTTCTCGACCATCTCGGCGCGCGACGAGGCGCTGGTCCACTCCGCAAAGGGCTTCATCACGATCATGACGTCGGCATCCTCGACGGCCATCGGGTCCGTCGGGACTTCCGCCGTACCGATCTTGGCCACGACGTGGCGGATTTCGGGGAAGTGCGTCATCAGAATCCGTTCGGCCTGCTCCGAGATGGCGATGCTCCGCGTCAGGGAGCTGCCGGCCGGCAGGGTCATCTGCATGGCGAAGTCCCCCTCGTCGAGTGTCGGGATGAACTCCGCCCCGAGCCGCGTGAAGAGCATCAGGCTGCCGATGAACGCCGCGACGGCCACGCCGACGGTCGCCCAGCTGAAGCGCAGGCAGACGGCCAGGCACCGCTGGTAGATGCGGTTGAGCCATGCGAAGAAGCGGTCGGCGAAGGTCGGCCGGGTGCCGATGCGGCGCTTGAGGACGAGCGAGGCCATCATCGGCACGTAGGTCAGCGAGAGAATCAGTGCTCCGATGATGCAGAAGACGAGCGTCTTGGCCATCGGGGTGAAATACTTGCCCTCGATGCCCGTCAGGGTGAGAATCGGGAAGAAGACGATCAGGATGATGATGACCGCGAAGGTGGCCGAGCGGACCACGCTGCCGGCTCCGGCGATGATCTGCTCGTCCATCATCCTGCGCGAGAGCGTCGTGCCGAGGTTCTGGCGGCTGTACAGGTGGGCGAGGATGCCCTCCACGATCACGATCGACCCGTCGACGACGATGCCGAAGTCGATGGCTCCGAGGCTCATCAGGTTGGCCGAGACGCCGAACAGCCGCATGAGGATGAAGGCGAAGAGCATCGCGAGCGGGATGACCGACGCCACGATCAGTCCGGCGCGGACGTTGCCCAGGAAGAGAATCAGGACGAGGAAGACGATGATCGCCCCTTCGATCAGGTTGCGGATCACGGTCGAGATGTTGCGGTTGACGAGCTCCGAGCGGTTCAGATAGGGGCTGATGGAGACCCCTTCGGGCAGCATCTTCTGGATTTTGGCCACCCGATCCTCCAGCTCCCGGGTCACCACGTTGGCGTTGGCGCCCTTGAGCATCATGGCGATGCCGCCGACGCATTCGCCCTTGCCGTCGCGTGTCATGGCGCCGAAGCGCTTGGCCGACCCGAACTTCACGGTGGCCACGTCGCTGATGTGGATCGGGATGCCGCCGCGGTTGGCCACGACGATCTGGCGGATGTCGTCGAGTGACGAGATCATGCCTTCCGAGCGGATGTAGTAGGCGCGGTTCACCTTTTCGATGTAGCTGCCGCCCGTGTTCTGGTTGTTGCGGCTCAGGGCCTCGAAGACGTCGCCGATGGTGATGTTGAGCGAGTAGAGCGCATCGGGATCGACCGCCACCTCATACTGCTTGAGGTAGCCGCCGAAGCTGTTGATCTCGACGATTCCGGGGATTCCCGACAGCTGCCGCTTGACGATCCAGTCCTGGATCGTGCGCAGCTCCATCGCGTCGTAGCGATCCTCGTAGCCGGGCGCGACGTCGAGCGTATACTGGTAGATCTCGCCCAGACCCGTGGTGATGGGCATCATCTCGGGCGTTCCCAGCTCCGGGGGAATCTCTCCGGCGACGGTCTGTATCTGCTCGTTGATGAGCTGCCGGGCGTCGAGGATCGGGACACTCTCCTTGAATACGACGGTGACGACCGAGAGGCCGAAACGCGAGACGGAGCGGATCTCCACGACGTTCATGATGTTGCTCATCGCCACCTCGATCGGGAAGGTGATGAGCTGCTCGACCTCCTGCGGTGCGAGCGTGGGCGAAACGGTCACGATCTGCACCTGGTTGTTGGTGATGTCCGGCACGGCATCGACCGGCAGGGTCAGCATCGCGTAGATGCCGCCCGCCAGCAGGAAGAGCGTGGTCAGACCGACGAAGAGCTTTTTCGTGACCGCAAAGCGGACTATGTGCTGAAACATGGTGTACTTCGGGCTTTGGTTTCTTGCAAAGATAGCGGGCGGAGCGGATCGCCGTGCGGAGAAAATGCCGAAGTGTCCGATATGCGGGATGAACGGGCGGGATGGTCGGATGAACTGCCTGCCGGCGGCCGGTCCCCCTGCCGGTGCGGCATCGGGTCGTTGTCGCTGCCTTCGGAGGATCGCGAACGATTGCCGGCGGATCGGGAACGGCTGCCGGGCGGTGAAGGGGCGTTGCGGCGGTCCGTGCGGCGCCGAACGACGGCAGCCGGGGCGGGGCAAACGGACGGCAGCCGGTGCGGAACCTGTGATTCCCCACCGGCCGCCGTCGGTCGCTTCATTCTTGTACGGTTGCCGCAATCAGAGCCGTTCGGCCAGGGCTGCGGCCTGCCGGCAACCGTCCGTGCGGTCGATGTCGCCCTCGTTGAGCACTCCGGAAATGAGGACCTCGCCGACCATCTCCCATTTCAGCAGCGCTGCCGTCCGCTCCATGGGAATCCGCACGCCGTCGAGCACCGTCATGTCCTCCTCTTCGCAGCAGGCGATCAGGGCGCAGCGCTTTCCGGCGACCGGTTTGCCGCCGACCACCAGCGAAAAGAGCCGGTCGATGACCCCCTTGATTTGTGCCGGAATCGAGTACCAGTAGACCGGCATCGTGAAGACGACGGCATCCGATTCGAGGATGGCCGGTGCGATGCGGTTGAAGTCGTCGTCGAACGAGCAGGCCTTGCCTGTCTTGTAGCAGGTCATGCAGGCGTGACACCCGCCGATCTTCAGAAAGGCGGCGTCGAAGCGCTGCACGGTGTGGCCGCGCTGCTCGGCCGAACGGATGAAGGCGTCCGTCATGGCGAAACTGTTGCCCTGCTTGCGGGGGCTTCCCGTGATAACCGTGATTTTCATGGCGTGTTATTTTTGAATGGTATCGGAATTCTGGTTGTAGGCCTTGGCCACGCAGCGCCACGTGCCGTCGATCTTCATCAGCAGCAGGTAGTCCGTGAAGTCGATGCGTCCGCCCCAGTTCTCCTCCAGCACGCGCACGACGGCGAGCGTCTCCTCGACATCCAGCACGTCGATGCGGGCCCGGAAGCCGGCGTCGGCTCCCACGCTGTCCACGTTGCGGTAGAACTGTTCGATGCTGCCGTGTTCGAGTTTGCCGTCCAGGTAGCCGAACAGCACGGCCTCGTCGATGAACAACTCCCGGGCGTGGCTGCTCTTCCCCTCGGCCACGCTCCGGACGAACTTGCGGGCCGCCTCTTCCACGGCCCGGTACTCTTCGATGCTTGCTCTCATGGTTGTAAGGTTTTGGTTTTTCGAGGGCAAAATTACGGCCCGGGGTCCGTCGGCGCAAGTACCGAAAAATGATTCGGGTACTGAAAATTTATTCGGTATACCCCCGAATCCGGAGGTTATCCCTATCTTTGCATGCAGAAACCACACCGCCATGTACGAAAGAAAGATACCCGTCGATCTGGATTGCCCGCTGCGGCTGACCATGAGCCTGATGGACTCGAAATGGAAGTCCTGTATTCTGGACGAGCTGCGCCACGGGGCGCTGCGCCCGAGCGAACTGCACCGGCAGCTGCCCGAAGCCGCACCGCGGGTGCTGGACCTTCAGCTCCGGGAGCTGGTCGAGGACGGCCTGGTCGCCAAGACCATCTATGCCGAACTGCCGCCCCGTTCGGAATATGCGCTGACGGAGCTGGGGGCTTCGCTGCTGCCGATCATCGACGCGATGATTGCGTGGGGAACGCGCAATGCGGCGCTTTTCGAGCGCAAGTACCGCAAACGCGGGTAGTCTCTTCGCGCGGATAACTCCTTCGTGCGGGTAGCCTCTTTGCGCAGGTAACCTTCTCGCGCAGGCGGCCCCTCTCTTTTCGCGTGGATAGCGCCCTCTTTTCGCGCGCAGGTCGCAACCTTTGCTGGCCGCAACCTCGCACGGCGCGCTTCGCCCGTGCCCCTCTCCGGTGCGGTCCGCGGTCGGATGGCCTCCTGTCAGCGGTTGTTGAGCCGGATTTTTTCGTGATAGAAATAGTTGACCAGAACGGGCTTTCCCTTTTCGGAACGGCCGTAGGGGAGGTCGTTCACGCGGTAGGGGAGTCCGTGTGCGGCGGCATAGGCGGCCATTTCGTGCTCGAGCGCCTGCCAGTACTCCGTCCGGCGGCGGTTGTAGATCTCCTCGTACAGCGGCACCAGCTCGGGGTATTTCTCGCGGATGTAGGCCATGATCGTCCCCTTGAACTGTCCGCGCAGGTTGAGATTCTCGAGCCAGACGAGATCGGCAAATCCGCAGACCCGCTCGATGATCGCCTTCGGATCGGTGATGCCCGGGAAGATGGGCGAGACGAAGCAGACGGTGCGGATGCCCGCCTCGTAGACCCGCCGCATGGCCTCCAACCGCCGCTCGATGCTCACCGCGCGGTCCATGTCGGCACGGAACGTCTCGTCGAGCGTGTTGACCGACCACGACACCGTCACGCGCGGGAACTCCCGCAGCAGATCCAGGTCGCGCAGCACAAGGTCCGACTTCGTGCAGATCATGATCTCGGCCGTCGTGCCGCGCAGCTCCTCGAGCAGGTGGCGCGTGCGCCGGAACTGCTCCTCGAAAGGGTTGTAGCCGTCGGTCACCGAGCCGATGACGATCCGCTGGCCGTCGAAGCGGTGCGGATTGCCGACGGGTTTCCAGTGCTTGACGTCGAGAAACGAACCCCACGGCTCGGTGTGGCCCGTGAAACGCTTCATGAACGAGGCGTAACAATACTTGCAGGCGTGGGGACACCCCACATAGGGGTTGACCGAATAGCCGCCCACGGGCAGCGACGAGCGGGTCATGACGCTCTGCACGTCAATGTCGCGGATGATCTCCTCTTGCTGGTTCATATTCCGGATGTTTTGTGTGACAAAGATCCGAAGATTTTTTGTACGGAACCATGCCAGAAAGGGGGTAATGTATGCCATTTTGATAAATGAATGTCGTATCTTTGTCCCCGGGTAAACCGGAGACGAACGATGAAGACAACGACAAATCCCCGACGGCTGGTCACCGTGCCGTTCAGCAAGACCCAGTGCGGCGTCGACTTCTACATCAATACGGGTCGCAGCGAAGAGATTCGCGGCGTACTGACAGAGAATCCACTCTTCCGGACCAACTTCTTCGAGTTCTTCTTCCTCAGCCGGGCCCGAGGCGTGCTGCTGCTCGGCGGACGTCGCATCGAGCTGCATGACGGCATGGTGCTGCTCCTCTCGCCCCACCAGCAGCAGCGCTGGTTGGTGGACGAGGCGGAGCTCGACTACACGTTTCTGATCTTCCGCGAGGATTTCATGCGCACGTTCCTCTCCGACAAGTTCTTCGTCTACCGGCTGCTCTACTGTTACCAGAGCGATACGCCGCCCTGGTTCGACGCCTCTGCAGAGACCTTTGCGGAATACCTCCGGCTGCTTGAGAAAATCAAGGGGGAGCTCCGCGCCCCGACCTCCGACAGCTACAACCTGATCGTTTCGGTGCTCTACTATCTGTTGGTGACTCTCAACCGCGACTATGCCTCCGCCTACGGACTGCCCGTGACGCTGCCGCGCAACAACTATGCGTTTCGTTTCAAGGCCCTGCTCGAGGAGCATATCCGCGACATGCAGCGCGTCGAGGAGTATGCCGCGATGATGCGTGTAAGCCGCGTGACACTCAACCGGGCCGTCGTCGAACAGTTCGGCGTCACGGCCGTGCATCTTTTGAAACAGCGGCTGCTGGAGGCTGTAAAGAACGACCTGCTGTTCGAGGGGCGCAGTGTCAGCGAGCTTTCCGAAACATACGGATTCTCGGACCCGAGTCACCTGATGCGCTTCTTCAAGCAGCAGACCGGCAAGACCTGTTCGGCCTGTCTGGCCGATTACGGACGGGGCATCTGCGAATAACGACCAATATCCGGCGGGGCTCTGTCTCCCGTATCCGCTTTGTGAGCCGGGTGTCCTCTGCGCAGGACGGCCCGGTGCTCGAAAACGGCACGGCCCCGCACCCGGAAAGGTGCGGAGCCGCGTGTCGCGTGCCGCGTTCCTCACGGAGCGAGCTCCGGTCAGAAGGCGAAGAGGTTGATCCCC
>ERZ779896.2124-NODE-2124-length-14372-cov-3.173430_pt1 | contig 14372 bp, 13 predicted proteins | sample MGYA00511067_ERZ779896 | MGnify/ENA primary metagenome ERZ779896 (study PRJEB29588, sample SAMEA2161597) | human gut metagenome | biome: human gut; feature: human-associated habitat; material: faeces | place: Denmark | collected 2008/2010 ...
CCGGCGCAGGTCGAGATAACGGTATTTCATGCGGAGGTCGTCGCCGCCGTCGCTGTGCTCTTCGATGGTGAAGGGGGGTACCTCGGACCGGTTGAGGACGGTGAGCGCCGAGACGGCCACTTCGATGTCGCCCGTCGGTATCTTGAGATTTTTCGAGGAGCGTTCACGTACCGTGCCCGTCGCCTGTATGACATATTCACGCCCCAGCCCGGCCGTAGCTGCACGTACCTCGGCCGGCGTGTTTTCGTCCACGACGAGTTGCGTAATGCCGTAACGGTCGCGCAGGTCGATGAAGGTCATTGCGCCGAGGTTTCTCACTTTCTGTACCCATCCGGCGAGTGTCGTGCCCGTGCCGGTATTGTCGATGCGGAGTTCTCCGCACGTATGCGTCCTGTACATATTATGGAATTTTTAGTGGCCCTGCATCATCAGTATAAAACGCCGGATTGCGTTTTGCTGCGTGCGGCTGTTGCGCCGCACGACCGTTTATACTACATTTGCGGGGTTTCAAAAGTACGAAATTTCATGGAGAAGGGACGGCAGGAGGATGAATTTTTTATGCGTGCGGCAATTTCCGAGGCGCGTAAAGCGTTAAGTGAGGAAGAGGTGCCTATCGGCGCCGTGGTCGTGGCATCGGGCCGGATAGTGGGCCGGGGGCATAACCTCGTCGAAACGCTCCGTGACTCTACGGCGCATGCCGAGATGCAGGCCCTGACGGCAGCCATGCATGCCGCAGGGGGGAAATACCTGAACGAATGTACGCTTTATGTGACCGTTGAACCCTGCGTGATGTGTGCGGGAGCTGCTGCTTGGGCGCAGGTGGGGCGTATCGTATACGGGACTTCCGATGCGAAAAGGGGATATTCCGTGGCGGGCGGCAAGCTGCTTCATCCGAAGACGCAAGTGACGGCAGGGGTACTCGCCGGGGAGTGTGCCGCGTTGATGGAGGATTTTTTCAAAAAACTGCGCAGGTGATATTTGGCGTGATTGCCTATTTTGATAATTTTGCATGCCATGCAGCCGGGAGACGGTTGCCGGACTTTGGTCGGAATGACGGCGGAACACACACAACACACATAACAAAACTGACGAAAAGATGAAAAAAATCAAGTTTTTGCTGGCCGCAGCGGCGATATTTGCCGCGACAGGACTGTCGGCTCAGACGGTCAGCGAGGTGAACACCAAATTCAATGAAGCGGCCGCACTCATACAGGCGAAGGACTTCGGAGCGGCTATTCCCGTTCTGGAACAGACCATTGAAATGGGACTGAATGCCGGTGCCGACGCTTCGGCTACGGTACAGCAGGCACAGAAACTGCTTCCCACCTGTTATTTCCAGTACGGCCTGTCGCTCTGCAAGGAGAGCCGTTTTGACGAGGCACTTACGGTACTCGATTCGGCAATGCAGTATGCGGAGCTTTTTCAGGATGTGAAGGTGCTCGGCAATTCCCGTAAACTCATCTCCCAGACTTATACCGTGATGGGGGCGGATGCTTTCAACAACCAGCAGTGGGACAAAGCTATCGAGATATTCTCCAAAGGGTATGAGGCCAACCCCACCGATACCGACCTCGCCCTCTTCCTGGCCGAGAGCTATGCGGCTTCGGGCGACTACGAGAACGGTATGAAGATTTACAAGGACATTGTGGAACTCGAATCGCGTCACAGCCGTTACAAGGAACCGGCCGATGCCGCACGGGAGAAGATGGCCTATTATCAGATGCTGCGTGCCGCAGAGGCCGACGAGGCGGGCAATGCGGACGAAGTGTATGAGATACTCGGCGAAGTGCTCGCCATAGACCCTACGAACCCCGCTGCCAGCCTGATGCGCATTCAGGTTGCGACCAACAATCAGGATTGGGCGCATGTGATAGAGTGGGGCGAGGCCGCTGCGGCTGCGCAGACCGACCCTGCAGACATGTCCGACATCTACTTCATGCTCGGGGCGGCCTATCAGAACAGCGAGAACAAGGATGCGGCCGTTGCTACCTATCGTAAGGTGACCGAGGGCAGCCATGTGGCTGATGCGAAGGCACAGATAGAGATACTCACGAAAGCATAGAGGGCGCATTACGCATAAACGTTACGGGAGCGGACGGAATGAATTCCGTCCGCTCTTTCGTTGTTTCGGTTTGCCGGGACCGGTGAATTTGTGCCGTGTAGATTGGAAAAGACGGCGATTATTCTATCTTTGCAGAAAACACGTTAAAACCAGATGAAGTATGAAGACGATATTCTTGTTTTTGATTACCGGGTTTGAAGAGATAGAGGCGCTGGCTACGGTCGATGTGCTTCGCAGGGCGGGGCTGCCTGTCTGCACGGTGTCGCTGACCGATGAACGGACCGTAACGGGCAATCACGGCATTCCCGTCGTAGCCGACGGACTTTTTGAGGAGACCGATTTCGGCTTGGCGGAGATGTTGGTTATCCCCGGCGGAACTTCCGCTTTCGACAGCCATGAGGGGTTGAAACGGGAGGTGCAGGCTTTCTACGACAAGGGGGGCCGGGTGGCTGCGATATGCGCGTCGCCCATGGTGCTGGGCGGACTCGGCATCCTGCGGGGACGGCGGGCTACCTGCTATCCCGGTTTCGAGAAGTATCTGTCCGGAGCGATATTGGCTACGGATAAAGCGGCCGTTGTAGACGGCAATGTGATAACCGGACGCGGCCCCGGTTTGACGCTCGATTTTGCGCTGACACTCGTCGAGGTGCTGGCCGGTGAGGCGAAACGACACGAGGTGGCCTCCCAACTGCTGGTGGGGTGACGGCGCGGCGACCGGTGCTGGAACGATGTCTATTATATAGAACTTTGTGCAGTTTCGACAGACGAAGATGGTGACATTGTAGACGTTGAATCGATTGCAAAAACTGAATATTACTATATTTAGTAAAGGCCGTTTCAGGATTGATGATTGACCGTAACCGCCGCATTGCGGCGGTTACGGTTGTCTGACAGTATGTATTTGTAATATAATAATGTAAAAATGAATAGCCGATGACCGAGAAAAAAAAGAAAGACGGCCGGGGCGGCTACCGTCCCGGCGCCGGTCGTAAACCGATAGGCGACCGGGCCGGGGTCTACATTGCCTTCCGAGTGCCGGAAGAGGTTCGGGATGAAATACGAGCCCTTATCCGTCAGAGGGGAATACCGTGCGCCGTATTTCTTATCGAGGCCCTCCAGCTGATGAAAGAGCGTTACGGCGATACGACGCCGGAGCAATAACGGCCGTGTTCTTACCGTTTTTTCGCGGCGTCCGCGTCGGTGAACGCGAAGTCGAACGACATGCGGAACTCGCGGATACCGTCGTCCCGCCGGGCTCGGACGCACCGGGAGCGCGTCAGGGGCGAGAATCCCGGCCCGGAGAGGCCCTGTAACGCCTGATACACCGCCTGGAGCAGGTCGAACATGGCGAACTCCGCCTGTGAGGCGGGGGCCTGAAAAGAGCCGTTGAAAACGCGGTTATCGGCCACGCGGACGGTGAGCGACGCCTCTCCCTGCTGGAAGCCCCGACCGCTGTCTGAATAGCGTACTTCCTCCGCGTCGAGCAGGACGCAGGGAAAGCGCACGGGCGGCTGGTTGAAAAAATCGAGCTGTCCCCAGTCCTCGGCCGTATAGCGCAGGTCGGGGACGGTTTTCAAGGCCTCTTTTACGGCCGTTAAAGTGTCTTTAATCATACTTGAAAAAGGATTATTTGTGTGTCATTTTGGTGAATTTCGGGTCGATGTTTTTCGCCACCCATTCGCGCACGTTCCGTTCGCAGGTATCGCGGACGATGCGTCCGACGGCGGGATGGTCTCCGACGACCTGACGCTGGGGGATGTCGAGCTCCGTTTTCTTAGTCAGGGCCAGGGAGCGGTAATAGGCGGCGGTACGGCTTTTGCGGTCGGCCCGTTTACCGGTAGCCCCTTCAGGCGGGACGTTGCGGTAGTACATCGCCCAGAAGTAGCGGCGCATTGCCGGGGTAACGGGCACTTTTCCGCCGCGGTTGTGGATGCTGAAGTAGGGCAGCTCGGAGGAGAAGTAGAGGGAGCCGCGGGCGGCGGTACACCGCAGGGAGCGGCGCATGGCTCCCGATACGACCAGCAGGGTGCCGCGTCCCGTATCCATTTTCCGCGCCGGCCAGGGCTGGTCGAAGAATGCCTTGCGGGTGAAGTTTTGGTTGAACTCGTCGAGCACTTCCACCCGGAGGTCGGAAAGAATGTTTCGCATTAAATCGTTCATAGAACCGTTGCAATAGTTATTTTTGTAAAAATTACAATATTATGGATTACAATAGCCTCAATTTACGCGAACTTACCGTGTTCGACCTCTGTACCGATGAAAAGTATCTTAACGATTATTTTCCGTGGGGTAAGGAAGCATATATTAGGGAACTCCAGCAACATCCGAATTTGCGTTGGAATAGTATGCTTAGTTTAGCAGAAGAGCCCGGCTATGAAGGTTTGGAGGCGGCTGTTGAGAAACAGTTTGCCGAAGAAATTGCAGTTTCATTTGATGAATAGTTTATAACGAAGTCTTAAATAGTGTCTTTAACATATCTTCACCAAAATCGACGCAATATTTCATCCATTGCCCCAATTCTCCTTTTTTCAGCACTGTACCGTCTTTCTTTTTAGCACCGCCTTTTATGAGGGACTTTACCAGTCCCTCTTTCTGTTTATCATACGGTGTATTGAACAGAGCGTCCTGCACGGCTTCCGTTACGGTTTTCCGGTCTGCACCTGTTGCGTCTATCAAGGCATCGAAATTCCGTACCATACGGTTATATCCGGTTGATACACGATTCGTCAGCAGTTCTTTCGCGTGTAATTCACCGCCGAGCGCTCCGAAGAACTCGGAAAGTGTATTCCGTGTGACAAATTCGTTGGCCAGCTCCATATATCTCGTTTCCGTTTTGCCCAGCCGCATATTGCCGTGTTTGTTACGGTTATGTGTAATTTCGTGCCATAGAGTAGACAGAGCATCTTCCTGTTCAAATGTCGCGGCAGTACCTTCGGACATACGATTTATTCCGTCGATGGCGCGTTGCATACGTTCCGGTGCCAGGTATATCCGTCCGTCCATATATGTATAGCCATTCACCCCCTTTTGGGTAGTTGTGGATAATTGTGCGGGGCCGTGCTCGAACCACCTCTTACCGATACGGTTCAATTCGTCGGCCAGTTGTTCCGGAGTTTCTATTGGGTCTGCTTGCAGTTCGATAACAACCTTCTTTACCTGTTCGGCCGCCTCCCTGCTCAGTTTGTAGTATGGGTGTTTCGGCGGGAAAAGCTGGCCGTCGATGCCGGGATTGAAACGGAAAATCCGTTTCTTCGGGGTATCGGTCATCCGGTTTCCGGCCTGTATGGCCTGTTTGTCGTCCGATGTCGGATATTTCCCTTTGAGCACCTGAACGGCGGTACAGCGGCAGTTCCAGCCGTTGGGCGGATAGTAATAGCGCCAGAAGTCATTCGACGGAGGGAGCGTTACGCCGTTCAGAGGGCGGTGTTCCTCGCGGACGTGGTCGTCGCCGGCCGTCCGATATTGCAGGTCGTACCGGTCGCCGTCCTGCGATACTTCGGCCCAGGAGGCGGCCATCTGCGCGGAGCTTACGGCGAAATTGTACTCCGCTTCCAGATAGCGCACGTTGTAGTTTGCGTCGATACGTCGAATATCGGTCAGGAATCGGGAGAAACCTTTTACCGTACCGTCTTTCTCCCGCAGCAGCAGGGAGGCCTCCTTCAGCTCCTGTGCGGTCTTGAATCCTGAAAAGAGGAAAGCACTGTTATCCAGCTTTCGGGCCATTGCGGCGGGGATGACGTTGTCGGCCACTCCCGCGTCCATCGCCTCGCGGATAATACGGTAGGTTTCGCGCACCATGTCGGCGGCCGGTTCCTCCTCCATCATGTCGGGCGAGAACTCTCCGCGTCCGTGAAGCCATCGGGCGGCCCGCTCGAACACTGCCGCCCGGAACCGCCGCGGGGCGGATGTCCCGGCCAGTGTTACGGGGCGGAGGGTATCGCCGTACAGGTCGTCGAGGGCACTGTGCAGCCCGGCGTAATAATTAGCCGGGCTCAGGCGAAAAAACCGTCACGGGCCGCAAGGGGTACGGAGAGCGCGCCGGTCGAACAGGCATCTTTTCTCACGGTATGCCGGGTTTATTTCGTATCTTTGCGCACCGATGAAGCGTCGTGAAGTGGAGATGTTGTGGAAACCCGGGAAGATTGAGTTGCTTGCACCTGCCCGCGATTTGCGGAGTGCTCGTGCCGCTATCGACTGCGGTGCGGATGCCGTTTACATGGGCGGACCGCGTTTCGGCGCGAGGCAGGCGGCCGGCAATAGCGTGGCGGACATAGCCGCCGTGGCGGAGTATGCCCGCCGGTTCGGCGTGCGTGTTTATGTGACGCTCAACACCCTCCTGTTCGATGACGAACTCGCCGATGCCGAGCGTATCGCACGGCAGGTGGTCGAAGCGGGTGCGGATGCGCTCATCGTGCAGGATATGGCTTATCTGGAGATGGAACTCGAAGGAGTGGAGTTGCATGCCTCGACGCAGACTTTCAATGCCTCCCCGGAGAAGGCGGCTTTCCTGGCCGACTGCGGTTTTTCGCGCGTTATTCTCGAACGTAACCTTTCCCTGGAGGAAATCAGGCGGATACGGGCTGCCACGGATGTGGAGCTGGAGTGTTTCGTGCACGGGGCGATATGCGTGTGTTACAGCGGGCGGTGTTACATGAGCCGTACCATGTCGCCGCGCAGCGGAAACCGGGGCGACTGTATGCAGGCCTGCAGGTTGCCCTACGACCTGCTGGATGCCGCCGGTAACGTGTTGATGGCCGGCAAACACCTGCTTTCGGTACGGGATATGGACCTTTCGGGGCGGCTCGGCGACCTGCTGGATGCCGGTGTCACCTCGTTCAAAATAGAGGGGCGGCTCAAGGATGAGGCATACGTGCGGAACGTCGTCGCATGGTACCGCACCCGTCTCGACCGGGAGATAGCTGCCCGTCCCGGACTGGTGCGGGCCTCTGAAGGGCAAAGCGACCCGGGTTTCGAGCCCGATTTGGCGCGTACCTTCTCTCGTGGACGTACCGAATACTTTTTCGACGGCCGGCGGGCGAGGGTTTCCACACCCGATACTCCGAAGGCCGTCGGCGGTGGCGCGTTCCGGTCCCGGGTGGTTCGAGCTGCAGGGCGGAGAGGCATTCGCCCCTGGCGACGGCATCTGTTTCATGTACGGAGGCCGGTTGGCAGGTACGAACGTGAACGGTACGGAAGGGGGGCGCGTGCAGCTCAACAAGGAGTGGAAACTTCCGGCCGGGACGGAGATTTATCGGAATTACGACCGCCGGTTCAGCGCGCGTTTGGAGGGAGCCCGTGCCCGCCGTTCGGTACGGGTGTCCGTGACCGTGAGTTTTGACGAAGGTGCGGTGTCGGCAGAGTTCCGGGATGGAGACGGCGTTTCGGCGACGGCGTCCGTTGTCTGCGGCAACGGGGCGGCGCGGGAACCGGAGAAGGTGCTGGAGATGCTCCGTACGCAGCTTGTCCGGTCGGGCGATACCATGTTCGATGTGGCGGAGGTGTGTTTTGCGGACGGTATGGAGGGAGTGCCTTTCGTGCGGGTTTCCGAGGCGAACGCTTTGCGACGGGAGGGGTTGGAAGCGTTGCTGCGTCACCGGACGGAGCGCCGGACCGAGAGACATCCGGCCCGGGCGGCTGCCGGATGCCGTTATCCGTACGGTACGCCCGAGGCTTCGGAGAACGTAACCAACCGGCTGGCCCGCAGATTTTACGAACGTGTCGGCGGGGCGGGCGCTGCGCCGGGGTACGACCTGCAGGCCGACCTGCGTGGAGTGGCGGTCATGCGGACGCCGTTCTGTGTGCGGCGCGAACACGGCATGTGTCTGAAAGGGCGGCGGGATGAAGGGCCTGCTCCGCTGTGGCTTCGCCACGGGCCGTTCGTCTATCGTCTGGAGTTCGACTGTGCGCAGTGTATGATGAGCGTCGTTTTCGAGGGACGCGGTTGACGGGCGGTTCCGGTACGGAGTTCTTTTCCGTATTTTCGGTTGTGTTGAAATGGATTGAATCGAATGTCTTATGAAATGTACGGATGTTCCGGAGATATTGTCCCCCGAGTGGGAGGATTATGAGTTGGTCGATTGCGGCGGCTTCGAGAAGCTGGAGCGTTTCGGGCGTTATGTGACGGTGCGCCCCGAACCGCAGGCCATCTGGCACAAGTCCCTGCCCGAAGAGGAGTGGGAACGTATGGCGTCCGCCGTTTTCCGGCGCGATGCCAACAGCGAGGAGCGCGGCCGGTGGCTGCTGGGGGCGGGAATGCCGGAGCAGTGGCGAATCGACTATCGTTACCGCGGCATGTCCCTGCGGATGCGGCTGGGCCTCACTTCGTTCAAGCATGTGGGCGTATTCCCTGAACAGGGTGAGAATTGGAATTTCATTTATGACAGCGTTGCGGAGCTGAAAGCCCGGCTGGGCAGGGAACCGCGCGTGCTCAACCTCTTCGCCTATACGGGCGGTGCGTCGCTGGCGGCCCGGAGTGCAGGTGCGGAGGTGACGCATGTGGATTCCGTGCGCCAGGTGGTGACCTGGGCCCGTGAGAATATGGAGGCGAGCGGATTGGACGGTATCCGTTGGGTGGTGGAGGATGCGATGAAGTTCGTTCGCCGGGAGGTCCGCCGCGGCAGAAGTTACGACGGTATCATTCTCGACCCGCCGGCTTACGGCCGGGGCCCGGAAGGGGAGAAATGGGTGCTCGGCCAGGATATCGGGCCGATGCTCGAATGCTGTACCCGGCTGCTGTCGGCGACGGACGGTTTTCTCGTACTGAACCTCTATTCCATGGGATTTTCGGCCCTGTTGGCCAAGAGTATAGTCGGCCAGCTTTTCCCCGTACCCTCGGCGGAAGAGTTCGGGGAGCTCTTCTTTTACGACCGGTCGGAAAAAATGCTGCCGCTCGGAGTGTTTTATCGGGCCCGCTACGGAGGAGACATGCAGGGCCCGGCGCAGAAACGACCGGAAAACAGCAGACGGTAGGAGAAAAAGATGGAAGCGTATCGTGTTGATTGTTATGTCTGTGTGTGATGTGTCGTAAAAAAAGACTGAAAAAAACTTCGGAAAAATTTGGAGTGAGAAAAAATTGCCCTATATTTGCACTCGCAATTGGGAAATATGAAATGGTTTCCGCAAACTATCAGTATTTTTCAATTGCACCACGAGGGAGTATAGCTCAGCTGGTTCAGAGCATCTGCCTTACAAGCAGAGGGTCCGGGGTTCGAATCCCTGTGCTCCCACACAACAGAGTGAAGTTGAGAGCCACCCGATATCGGGTGGCTCTCTTTTTATACTGCACCGGTGAATTTGCTCGTATCGGATGATATTTGAAAGGTGGTGCCTGCAACGTGGAGAGACCTTCGGTTGTCGATGGAGTGAAGGTTTGTTTATTCTTGCAGGAATTTTAGGGGTACGGTGCGGGTAGCGGCGAACCCTGTTTTTTCATGCAGTAATCCGGCGAGAATTGTTTGCAGAAGTGTTTTTTCGTTGTCCGAGAGTAGTGCGGTTTTGCCGGCGCGGGCCCTGTGATAACGGAGCAGGTACGGAAGTTTCCGAGTGGAGACCGGCGGGATTTTGTTGCGGGATGGATGGGGCCGTTTCGCATTGTTGATAGTGTCCGTTCTGCATCGAATCGGATGGATTGTATCGGAACCGTCGGATGGTGCCGTACTGTGTTCCGGGATGCTTTCTTCCGGAAGGCAGAGACAATGTAATCCTTTTATCTTTAATTTTGCGCGGCGTTTTCCGCCTCTATAGAGGGCGGGGCGCAGGGTAGGAATCGAAGGAGAACTGAAAAAGCATCGTCATGACAAAGGAACGTCTCATCACACCGGGTTACTGTTTCATCATCGCAGCGAATTTTCTGCTTTATTTCGGATTCTATCTTCTGATGCCGGTTTTCCCTTTCTACCTGACGGAGGTCTTCCATACCGGAAGCGCGACGATGGGCATCGCTCTTTCCTGCTATACGCTTGCCGCACTGACGATACGTCCCTTTTCCGGTTACCTGCTGGATACATTCGCCCGCAAGCCGCTCTATATCTTCGCCTATTTCATCTTTACGAGTATTTTCGCCGGCTACATCGTCGCCGGTACGCTTGCCGTTTTCATCATCCTGCGCGTCGTGCACGGTTTCGCGTTCGGTACCGTGACCGTGTCCGGCAATACGCTGGTTATCGACATCACCCCCTCGTCGAGGCGCGGCGAGGCGTTGGGATACTACGGTCTCGCCAATAACATCGCCATGTCCATCGGTCCTATGGTGGGGCTCTTCATGCACGATGCGGGGCTGAGTTTCGACGTGCTTTTCGTCGCTTCGGTCGTTTCGTGTTCGCTCGGCCTCGTCTGCGCCCTGCTTGTCCGGACACCCGTGAAACCCCAGGTGAAGCGCGAGCCCATCTCGCTCGACCGTTTCTTTCTTGTCAAAGGCATTCCGGCCGGCCTCGACCTGTTGCTGCTCTCCATCCCCTACGGTATGACCACCACCTATGTGGCCATGTACGCAAGGCAAATCGGTATCGTATCGGGCAGCGGGCTTTTCTTCACGCTGATGGCGGTAGGAATGGCCGTGTCGCGTCTGTTTTCGGGTCGGCAGGGCGATAAGGGGCGTATCGTGGCCGTCATCTCCTTCGGCATCTATCTCGTTTGCTTCTGTTTTTTCGGCCTCTCGTCATGCAAATGGCTGATGGCGGAGTTCCCCGCAGTCGGACGGTACGTCTTCTTCGGCATCGCGCTCCTGCTCGGGGTAGGATTCGGAACGATGTTCCCGGCCTTCAATACGCTGTTCGTGAATCTCGCCCCCAACAGCAAGCGCGGTACGGCCACATCCACCTACCTCACGTCGTGGGACGTGGGTATCGGAGCCGGGTTGCTGCTCGGCGGTTACATCGGACAGGTCAGCACGCTGAATGCAGCCTATTTCGTCGGGGCATGCCTGACGGTGGTTTCGGCGCTCTTTTTCAATATCAAGGTCGGCCCCCATTTCGAGCGGAACAAGCTGCGGTGAGATTTCTTGTGTTTACGGGAATAGGTAGGCGTACGAAGATATTTTCATATAATACATATGAATGTAAAAAATATGATATAACTATTGCTTTGGTGCAGGAAACATATTAACTTTGTTTAAGGGAATAAACCCTAAGTTCTCAACCTGAAATGAAAATTTTTAATTTTTGTTTAGCAAGCGTTGCGGTTCTGTTTCTGGCTGTTTCCTGCGGAAAGGAAGAGTATGGAATGAGCGGGCGTAAAGAAGTTGTCGGTAACGACGGTTATGGACTGTCGGCAGTGACGATGGATTATGACGAGGTGATGGGAAATCTGGCTCTGTCGGTCAGCCGGGCGATGTGTGGAAATACCGAATTCAGACAACTGATTCATGAGAATGCGTTGGAACAGTTCGACGGAGACTATGATGTCCTGTTAAAACATGTTGCGGATGATACGGTTTTGGCTGACGATGAAACGGTGGTTACACGGTCGGCGGACGGTACGATTGCCGTGAAAGACCTGCTGAGTGTCTATTTCCCTGAGGAGGGGACAGAAACCCGGAGTTCCGGTACGAATATTATGGAAGAACTTCAGAGGTTATATCCGAATCTGCAGATATCGGTACCTGTGCACGCGGAAGATTGGAATCCGGAAGAATATGTACCTGTCGTAGCGTTTTTGCCGGAAGATTATTGCGATGCGACTGTGACGGAGATTCCGGGATATGATGCGGCGGGAAATTTCGTGTGGATAGATGCGATAAATATTCCGGAAAACCCGGTTATAGTCGTAGGATTGTGTGAACGCACGGATGCGAACGGCGAGTTGTTGGATGGATATAATCCGGAGGCTGTTTATCCGTATCAGGATAATGTTGCAGGCGATACGCGTGGTTGGGGTGTGACAGCTCCTGCTGCTCCGACCAATTTGGCAGCCAATCGGGTTACGACGGGAGTTGCATTGTCGTGGGAACATTCCGGTACGGCAAACGGTTTTTATATATACCGTAAAGCAGCCAAAGGAGGCGCCTATCAGAAAATAGGTACGGTTACAGGAAGTAATAATAAGACTTATTTCGATTACAATCTTATTTCGAATGAATATTATTACTATTATGTTTCTGCCTATTCGGTGGGAGGAACCTTAACCGGCCAGCAAATTGCCGAATCCGGCCAGTCCAATGTCGTTTTCGTGCAGGCACCTGCTGCGCCTGCCGCTTTATCGAGTTTTACGACTCATTACAGTGGAAAAAATGTGGAACTTCGCTGGAATAACGACGGTGATAATTCTTCGCGGGTTGTAATCGAATATATGGTTCCAGAGCATCAGAGTGGGTATCAGCGTTTGATTACCAGATCGGGTGGAGTGAATAATTATATCTATTCACCGGCGTACCGGGGAACGAAGATTATGTACCGGGCCTATCGGGAGAATTCCATCGGTAATTCCGATGCGGTGTACGATTTTATTTATCCGCCTTATCGGAATGCGGATGCGAGTTCGCCGGTTTATGTGAAACAGATTAAGTTTACCGATTGGTCGCTGGAGCGCTGGCCTGCAGGAAAACCGGAGTTTTATTTGAAAGTCGTAGGAGCTGCCGATGATGGAAAAACATATGAAATACAGAACCAGGTCGAGTTCAATTTCGATTCTAAATCGAATATATCTCAGGTGTTTAAGGATAAAAAGGTAGTGGATTGGCGGTGTTTTTCAGACCAGGATTGGTATTCGATGATTACGTTTTGCCTTGAAGAATACGATTTGCCGAATGCTGCCATAAGTTTTAAAATCAGTGCGGATATTGGTGTGAAAATTGCTGATGCTTTGGAAGTAAGAACAGGTGCAGAATTGGGTGTGCAATTTTCTAATAAAGGAGAAATGTGTGGGAATGCATCCATATACTATTTTGACAATCCGGAGCAATGGGTTGTTTTTCCGAATTATGGAGTGCAGATGTTGATTAGTGAACACGGCAATTAGGCTAATTGAATTGACTATCATGAAAAAGGTATTGCTATTGGCGTTGTGTGTCGTTTTATGGCAAACGCTGGAAGCTCAAAAGATTTCCAAGGAACGGTTACCGATAACGGTAGAAGCCGGTTTTGGTATATTTAATACAGATTTGAACTTGGATGTCTTCATGGATATGAATTATCCGACACAAGGAGGAAAAATTTATGGACAGGGTAATATCAAAGCGTTTAATTTGAAATTTACGACGGAAACACGTTACCGGAATCTTGATTTGATTTTTGGTGCGATGGCCTTAATAGGGGAGCGTTATAATCAGTTTAGTGTTGGAACTTATGAAAAGGATGGGTATCAGTATCTGATGAACGGCGGCGGGGTGTATGCCGGAATCAGTCCGAAGTGGAAAACGAAATATTTCGGACTAACCTCGGATTTCGCGGTCGGTATTTTTCCGATAAAGGAGTATGCTTCGGCTGTATTGGCTGACGAGGCTCATCCGAATTTTACCAATGTGAATCAAAACAAGGCCTCCGTGTTCGGAGCCATGGCTTCGGTGGGATTCTATGTGAACGTCTGGCGGATAGGAATCAATCCGACTTTCAATGTGCTCTATGCCGGTGGAGCGGGTGCGGGATTTTTCCTGTACGGTTTCATGCTGCCGCTGACGATTACGTTTTAGCCGCTGCGAAGAGGCAGACACAGGGAGCCGGGAGGCTCCCTGTCTGTTTCCGGCCGGTCGGGCGAATACGCGGTTCATGTTTATTGATTACATTTGTGGACCGATTGCGGCGGGAGAGTGCCGCCGCTGTCGGTGCGGAACGGATTGGTAATTTAAAAGACGGAATAATGAAACGTTTGGCTGTGATTATGTTGTGTGTCGCTTTGCCGTTGTGGATACTCTCCTGCGGACGGTGCGGCAAGACCGGGAACGGCGAGACCGTGGCAGGCGCTGCGGCTGCGGGCGAGGTCGTAATCGCCGATTCGCTGCCCGTGAAGGTGCAGGTCAGGGATGGCTGCGGACGGATGGTGATTCTCAAGGAGCCGGGCAGAACCGTAGATGTCGAATTCGATTCGGGCGGGTGCGACCTGCTGTACGGCGAGATTACCGGGGTCGGCGATATGGCCAATGTACGGTTCAACCAGATTGTCATGCCCGACGGTACCTCGGACGGGCCTTTCGGCCGGAGTATCGAATACGGCTTGGAACAGCAGGGGACGTATCATCTGCTGATAGGGGAGAGCCTGATGGCGGGTGAGCCGTGGGGCGGCGAGTTCATGCTCGAACTGTGGCTGGGTTGCAAGGTTCCCTATACCGAGGGACATAACTATTTCGTCAACAACAGCTATACCGAAGACCGGCTGCCGG
>ERZ779896.2125-NODE-2125-length-14363-cov-29.142578_pt1 | contig 14363 bp, 9 predicted proteins | sample MGYA00511067_ERZ779896 | MGnify/ENA primary metagenome ERZ779896 (study PRJEB29588, sample SAMEA2161597) | human gut metagenome | biome: human gut; feature: human-associated habitat; material: faeces | place: Denmark | collected 2008/2010 ...
ATGATCCGCTGCTGATTATTGAAAAGACCAATGGGCGTATGGCTGGGGACCACCAGTGGGTGCAGATGATCCGTAACATCGCTGCGTAAGGAGGGCTCTATGGAAATGATTGATTTAAGCAGGCTTGAGCCACAAGAAACGCTGAACCATACATCCAAGGGAAATCAGTTGAAATGGAAATGTTATGGATACTGGTACAAGGCTGACCACATGGGGTATGAGGGGCTAGCGGAAACAATTGTTTCCGCACTGCTAGGCAAGTCAACCGTTAAGTACCCCTTTGTGGCTTATGAGTACTCACAAATCAAGTATAAAGAACGAATTTACCGCGGCTGCAAAAGTGCTGATTTTCTCGCGGATGGCTATGATCTTATTCCGTTGGAAAAGCTGTATCGGAAATTTACCGGCGGGAGTCTCGCAGTAGATACGGCTCATCAGGGAGAGATCACGGATCAGATAAAATTTCTGGTAAACTTTGTTGAACAAACAACCGGGCTGCAAGAGTTCGGGCGATATCTGACCTCAATGTTGGAGATTGATGCGTTCTTCCTAAACGAAGATCGCCACACCAATAATATTGCCGTTCAATACAACGCTGCGGACAATACCTATGCGCTATGCCCCCTATTTGATAACGGCTTGTCTCTTTTGGCAGATACCAATATGGATTTTCCCTTGGAAAGAAGCTTAGAGGATTGTCTAAAAACCGTTGAAGCCAAGCCTTTTTCGAGATATTTTGACGAACAGTTAGATGCTGCTGAGGAATTATACGGCATACAGCTTCACTTCAACTTTAGCACAAACGATGTAAAGGCGCTCATCGATAGCTATCGAACCGCCTATAGCCAAGAAATTTGCGACCGCTGTGAAGCCCTTATCCGCCGCCAGATGCGCCATTATGGGTATCTTGTTAAATAGACTTGGGCATAAGCTTCGGGGCAAGCCGCAGGACAAGATAAAGGACAAATCATACACAAGGCCCACAGGCTGGATATAAGATCTAGCCTGTGGGCTTTTCATCTTCCTTGCAATGATATCAAACCGTCTGACTTTTGAATTATTCATATCTTGCCCCATAACAACCAATAAAAATACATCTTGATCTTTTTTATGTGTTTCAATTGTTTTTTAACTATAAATGCTCAACGCTGCGGTTTGATTTTCCGCAAATAAGTTTGAATTTCCGTCTTTTTTTATGATTTTTCAGGGAAAGTATGCTATAATATGTTAAATTGGTTGTTCTTTATCTTTGAATGATAGTATATTGCCGAAGGAGAATCGCTATGGCTGTCAGATACAATAAACTTTGGAAAATCTTAATCGACAAGAAGATGAGGAAAAAAGACTTGCAAGAAGCGGCACACATTACGCATTATCAGATGATGAAACTTGCAAGAGATGAAAATATAACTACCGAAATTATCGGTAACATTTGCAAGGCACTTAACTGTACGCCCGATGAAATCATGGAGTTTTATGACGCATAAGCTGAGTAGAGTATGCTTTATGTGACACAAACTTTGCCGTAATTAGGATGGGTGTAGAAAAATGGAACTTATAAACAATACTACAAAGACTCTAAAAGACGATTTGTCCGTAGAAATCAAGCAAGGCAGCAAACTATCCATTGCAGCGGCTTGTTTCTCTATCTATGCCTTTCAAGAGTTGAAGGAGCAGCTAAAGAGGGAAAATTTAAGCCAATGAAAAAGAAAATTTGCAAAAAGTATGGATGGATTCTTATATGGGGGCTTGTAAGCATTGTATTTGCAGCTGTTTTGCAATTCCTTTTTAGCTTAGAGGCTCCGATACCGTTTTTGCAGGCAAAATGGAGTGCGGGTGATATATTAACATATTCATCGACAATATTGTTGGGATTGCTTGCATTGTGGCAGAATCAAAGATTCAAGAATGAAAATGATGCGACACAGGAAAAGTTAGAGGCACTAAGTACCCGTGCAAATGAACTGCAAATTACATCAAAACTAATAGAACATGAAGCAGAGAGAATAAATTTGTTAAGGACTCAGTTTCAGACATTTTTTGATGCGTGTGCTTGTAATTATTTAGTTGCAGATTATAAGGACACCGCAAAAGGAGAAAAAAGATACGCCTATTATTCAACATTGAGATCTAGTCAGATACGTACATCATATCAGGTACTGTGGCAGCAATTAAATATGGATAAAGGGTATAACTCGTTAGTAGATGATGTAATAAAAAATGCGCAAAGGCTTAGCGCGTCTGCAATGGGACTGATGCTGTCATTTACGTTAGCCCAGGATGGGGATACCTCAGAAAATGACACCAAGGAAACAGCACGACAAATGCAAACACAACTGGAAATAGAAGAAATCCTTTGTAAGCAATTTTATGCTTACTTGACCGATTTAGAAAAAGAGAGAAACGCATTGTTGTTTGAAAATTATACGTTGGAAGAATTACAGGAACTATATCGAAAGAGAGAAGCATACACAGAGAAAATAAGTCGCGGATAAAGGAGAAATGAATAATGAGCATGGAGATTATAAATTTGATAGCCCTTATTGTTGTGCCGATTGCAGCTGTTTATATCGGGCAAAAACTGCAAGATCGGGAACAAAAGCGAAAAGACAAAATACAGATATTCAAAATTCTGATGACGAGTCGCATTTTTGGATGGACAAATGATAGCGTTCAGGCCATGAATTTGATTGATGTTGTTTTTGCAGATGATAAAGATGTTTGTGATCAGTGGAAAGTCTGCTTTGACAAAATGCGTATAGAGAATCCAACAGAAACAGATTTACTGAAAATGAAAACAGAGAAAGAAAAGCTGTTGGAGAAGATGGCTAAATCGTTGGGATATAAAAACATTACTTGGGAATCTATACAAAATCCTTATATGCCGAAAGGTATGGTCGATTTGATGGCACAGCAGCAAGCGTTTCAGAATAGTCAGTCAATAGTAATGGAACAAATGAAAAGTTTGATGCAAACAAAAGAGAGAGGACAAAACGATGGACAAACTGAGAATGCAAACAGCGAACAAGGCTGATGAGAATTTCAAAAAGTTGGCGGCGATGTTTCCCAATGCCGTGACGGAAACGATTAACGAAAACGGCGAGGTTGTGCGGGCTATTGATAAGGATGTGCTGATGCAGGAGATTTCCTGCAAGGTGGTGGACGGTAACGAGGAACGCTATCAGTTCACTTGGCCGGACAAGAAAAAGTCTGTTCTGCTTGCCAACGCACCCATCAACAAGACGCTGCGTCCTGTTCGTGAAGATGAAACAGTTCCCACCGGGGCAGACAGTGAGGGAAAACCTTATTGCAGCACTGGCAGCGTGGACTTTGATACCACCGAAAACCTCTATATTGAGGGCGACAACCTCGAAGTGTTGAAGCTGTTGCAGGAAACCTATCTCGGAAAAATCAAGATGATCTACATTGATCCTCCGTACAACACCGGCAACGACTTTGTGTATGAGGATGACTTTGCTCAGAGTACGGATGAGTATCTTGCCAACAGCGGTCAGTTCGATGAAGAGGGCAACCGCATGGTGCAGAACACCGAAAGCAACGGCCGTTTCCATACCGACTGGTTGAATATGATGTATCCACGACTGAAACTGGCAAAGGATTTGCTGAGTGAGGATGGAGTGATTTTCATCAGTCTTGATGATGGAGAAATTGACAATCTTAAGAAAATAAGTGATGAAGTATTGGGAAGTCAGAACTACGTTGGAACAGTTATATGGGAGCGAGCTTTTGCACCCAAGAATGATGCAAAGTACTTTTCGACAAGTCACGATTTTGTCCTAGTGTACGCAAAGAATATTGAGGATTTTGAAATTGGAAAACTACCAAGAACGCAAGAAGCTAATGCCCGTTATAAAAATCCGGACAACGATCCAAGGGGACCATGGGCAGCAGACAATATGACGGTCAAAACATATAGTGCTGCATATGATTATCCAATTACTACGCCAAATGGAACAGTAGTTAATCCAACCAACGGAAGATGCTGGTTCACGAGCAAGGAAAGAATGCAAAAGCTCATCGAAGATGGGAGAGTCTATTTTGGAGCTGATGGAGGAAATACTCCGCGATTGAAACGGTATTTGGCAGATGTGCAACAAGGCATGACACCCACGACAATCTGGAAATGTGATGATGTTGGGCATAATCAGGAGGGAAGGCAAGAGTTAAAGAAACTTTTTGATGACAAAGGCTATTTTGACAGCCCGAAACCACAACGTCTAATGCATCGAATCTTAAAAGTTGCTAATTTGTTAGATAATTCAATTGTGCTTGACTTTTTTTCGGGTTCAGCTTCAACCGCCCACGCTGTTATGCAACTGAACGCCGAGGACGGCGGACACCGCAAGTTTATCATGGTGCAGCTTCCTGAAAAATGCGACGAAAAGAGTGAAGCCTATAAAGCCGGTTATAAAAACATCTGCGAAATCGGCAAGGAGCGTATTCGCCGTGCGGGTGCAAAAATCAAGGAAGAAGCAGGGCTGGCTGCGCAGAATCTCGACACCGGTTTTCGCGTGTTGAAGTGCGACACCTCCAACATGAAGGATGTCTACTATAACCCTGCGGAGTATGAGGTCAATATGTTCTCCCGCCTTGAGGATAACATCAAAGAGGACAGAACGCCGGAGGATCTGCTGTTCCAAGTAATGCTCGATCTGGGCGTGCTGCTTTCCAGCAAAATTGAGGAAACCACCATTGCCGGCAAGAAGGTGTTCAATGTGGAGGACAACTACCTGATTGCCTGTTTCGACAGCGATGTTTCGGAGGAAACCATCAAAGCCATTGCCAAACAGAAGCCTTACTACTTTGTCATGCGCGACAGCTCCATGGCAAGCGACAGCGTAGCCACCAATTTCGACCAGATTTTCGCCACCTACAGCCCCGACACCGTAAGGAAGGTGCTGTAAAATGTTGGGATTGTATGAAAGAGACTATTCTGAATTGACCCAAGAAGAAATAAAGGAAAAAGAAAAGGTAGATGCCGAAGGTGGTCATGTGATAGGCGCGAAATTCGGTAGAAGGAATTTCTTTTACAAGTACCCCAAGGCAGTGCGGCATAATATGAGCCTGTTCCCTAACAATTACATGGACATCCAACTTTTGAAAGATGAATCGGAATTGGTAAATCAATGTGATGGGTTTGAAACACTGTTAAACCATACTTCTATCACAGAGCTGGATATTAAGCGATATATCCAGAACAATGGCTTCTATCATATTCCGGCATCTATTTTTAAGCATTATGATTTTGGACATCATGAAGCAGCTTTGTTCAAGGAGTTCCCATTAGAAACAAAGTATATTGCGGATTATCTTCTTGTTGGACGGGCATCTGGTGGTTGGCAGTTCATTTTTGTTGAATTTGAAAATCCGTATGGGCGCATTACCTTGGCAGATGGAAATCCTGGTGAAGTGATTAGAAAGGGACTGAATCAAATTGACGAGTGGAAACCTTTTATCGAAGGTTGTTATTCAACTTTATCTGCCGAATTTGAAAAATATACTGTGCAGGACCTGCCGAGAGAATTTACAAGATTTGATTCTACAAGAATGCATTATGTAGTTGTTGCAGGTCGTAGGGCTGATTACAATGAAACAACACGCTTGTTCCAGCGCAGAAGTGAAGCAGAGCGTAATATCAAGATTTTACATTACGATAATATTCTTGACGATGCTCGGGACTTAATTGGGGCAAAAACTTACTAAACGGGTGGTGAGAAAATGAAGTTTAATTTTAAGATACAGCAATACCAGACCGATGCAGTGGATGCCGTAGTCAATGTCTTTGCAGGGCAGCCGTACAGCAGCGGCGTGTCTTATATCCGCGACACCGGAACCTTGAACCAAAAACCGCAGCAGCTGAGTTTTTTGGCGATTGCTGACAACCCAGAAAAAATAGAGTTGGAAGATTTGCTGCGCGATTCAGGTTATAAAAACGAGGCTGTGGCGCTGTCTGATAATCAGCTTTTGCAAAACATTCACACGCTGCAAAGCCAGAACAACATCAAGCTCTCTCCGGAGTTGGTAAACGACATGGGGCGCTGCAGCTTGGACATTGAGATGGAAACCGGCACCGGTAAAACCTATGTCTACATCAAAACGATGTTCGAGCTGAACAAGAAGTACGGCTGGAGTAAGTTTATTGTGGTCGTTCCCTCCATTGCGATCCGTGAGGGCGTGAAAAAGTCTTTTGAGATCACCACCGACCATTTTATGGAGTATTACGGCAAAAAGGCGCGTTTCTTCGTTTATAACAGCTCCAACCTGAACCAACTCGACAACTTTTCTTCCAATTCCGGCATCAATGTGATGATCATCAACACGCAGGCGTTTGCCTCCTCTCTGAAAGAGGATGGCAAGAGCAAGGAAGCCCGTATTATCTATTCCAAACGGGATGAGTTCGGCTCTCGCCGCCCGATTGATGTCATCAAGGCAAACCGCCCTATCATCATCTTGGACGAGCCGCAGAAAATGGGCGGCGATGTGACGCAAAAAGCGCTGAAGAACTTTAACCCGTTATTCTCGCTCAACTATTCTGCCACCCACGCAAAGCATCACAATCTGGTGTATGTGCTGGATGCGTTGGATGCCTTCAACAAACGGCTGGTCAAGAAAATTGAGGTCAAGGGCATTGATGTCAAGAACTTCCGCGGCACGGACAGCTATTTATATTTGGAGCAAATCGTACTTTCCAGCAAAAAGCCGCCGATGGCAAAAATCGAGCTGGAAATTGCCTACAACAAGTCCATCAACCGTGAAACCCGTATTCTTGGCGTCGGCGATGACCTCTACTATGCTTCACAGGAAATGGAGCAGTACAAGGGCTATACGATTTCTGAAATTGACCCGCTGCGCAGCACCGTGACCTTTACCAACGGTGAGGTTATCAAGGCCGGCGATGTGGTGGGCGATGTTTCCGAAAAGGATATACGCCGCATTCAGATTCGCGAAACGATTCTGTCGCATTTTGAAAAAGAGGAAAGGCTCTTTAATCAGGGCATCAAGTGCTTGTCCCTTTTCTTTATTGACGAGGTCGCCAAGTATCGCCAGTATGACGCTGACGGCAACGAGGTTCTGGGCGAGTACGGTCAGATGTTTGAGCAGGAGTACATCAATGTTCTGAACGAGTATACAACCCTGCTCGATACGCCGTACCAGAAGTATTTGAAGTCTACCTGCAGCGATGTCAGCCGCGTACACAAAGGATATTTCAGCATTGATAAGAAAACCGGGCGCAGCATTGACAGCCAGCTCAAACGCGGTAGCGAGTTCTCCGATGATATTTCAGCTTATGACCTGATTCTGAAAAACAAGGAAAGGCTGCTGTCTTTTGAGGAGCCTACGCGGTTCATCTTCTCCCACTCTGCCCTGCGTGAGGGCTGGGACAACCCGAATGTGTTCCAAATCTGTACCCTGAAACATTCTGACAGCAATACCGCAAAGCGGCAGGAAGTCGGTCGCGGTCTGCGTCTTTGCGTCAACCAAAACGGCAACCGTATGGATGTGCAGAGCTGCGGGGACAGTGTGCATGAAATCAACACCCTGACCGTTATTGCCAGCGAGAGCTACAAGACCTTCGTTGCGGACCTGCAATCGGATATTAAAACGGTGCTTTACGATCGCCCCACGGTTGCTACGAGCGAGTACTTCAAGGGCAAGTATGTTAAGGTAAACGATGTGCCTACGCTGATCGACAACGAGAAGGCCGATGCTATCGAGTTCTATCTGATTCAGAACAGCTATGTGGATATGAAGCGCAGGGTCACGGACAAGTATCGCCGAGATGTCGCAATGAATCAGGTTGCGGAGCTGCCCGATGAGCTGAAACCTATGTCCGAAGGGATTCATACGCTTGTTCAGGCGGTTTACGATGACAGCATCCTTAAGGATATGTTCACCGATGGTCATGAATCCAAGGTAAAGGAAAATCCGCTGAACGAGAACTTTGCCAAGAAAGAGTTTCAGGCTTTGTGGCGTGAAATTAACCACAAGTATGCCTACACGGTGGAGTTCGACAGCGCCGAGCTGATTCGCAAGGCCATTACCCACATTGATGAAAAGCTGTTTGTTTCGGAACTGCAGTACACGACTACCATTGGACGCCAAAAGGCGAACATGAATGAGTACGAAATTGACCGCGGCGATTCTTTTACGGGCGAAAAGACCCGGACACAAACCCTCAAGCACGCGGAAACAAGCCAGATCAAGTATGATCTGATTGGCAAAATTGCCGATGGCGCAAAGCTGACACGCAAATCGGCATCTGCTATCCTGCAAGGCATCCGTGCCGACAAGCTCTATATGTTCAAGAACAACCCGGAAGAGTTTATTTCTAAAGTGATCCGGCTGGTCAATGAACAGAAGGCCACTATGATTGTGGAGCATATCTCCTATAATACCATTGAGGGAGAATACGACAGCTCTATCTTTACGGCAGAGAAGGCTACACAAAGCTTTGACAAGGCGTTTCTTGCCAAGAAGGCAATTCAAGACTATGTGTTTACTGATGGCTCGGCCGAAAAAAGTATTGAGCGTAAGTTTGCCGAAGATTTGGATGCTGCGGAGGAAGTTTGTGTCTACGCCAAGCTGCCCCGAACCTTCCAGATTCCCACGCCGGTAGGCAACTATTCGCCGGACTGGGCAATCGCGTTCTACGCAGGCACCGTCAAGCACATTTTCTTTGTGGCAGAAACCAAAGGCACGATGAAAACACTGGAACTGCGACCCATCGAGCAGGCAAAAATCTCCTGCGCCAAGAAATTGTTCAACGAGATGTCTACCAGCCATGTCGTATACCATGATGTGGACAGCTACCAGAGCCTACTGAACATAATGAACTCAATATGATGTGATAAGCCTCTTACCACTATGTAAACTAAGAGACCTAGCTGGTCTTTTGTTTGTATACAGCCAAAAAATCTGCGGCAACTGCTATAATCAAGAGTACCTTGGATATGTATTCGTAGATGCAATGGGAAACCTGATCCAGCCGGATTCCGTGACGACAGGCTTTCCACAGTTGCTGAAAGAGAACGGTCTGCGCAGGATCCGATTCCACGACTTGCGCCACTCCTGTGCCAGCCTATTGCTGAAAGAGGGCGTACCGATGAAGCAGATTCAAGAGTGGTTGGGCCACTGCGATATTTCCACCACAGCAACATTTACGCACATCTGGATTCACAATCCAAGAACCTGAGTGCCCGGACGATGGCAAACACGCTGACATTGCCGAAAGCGCCGAGCGTAAAAGAATGGTAAGGTAAAAAGATACACCCCGGCATCTGTCCGAGTAAGGACGGATACCGGGGTGATTCTGTTTGGTTTTAGTTTTGGGGTGTAAAATCGAATACGTTAACAAGGCTTACTTTAATACTTTGATTCTAACAATATATACGCTGCTATTCGATTTCTCGTCTTGTCTAGAACCATCATTTTGTTGTGCGGCTGCTCTTTCGGTGTAGCTTGTTATGTATTTGACTGCTTTCAACCTATCCAGTAGTTGTTTTATGCCGTTCTTCCAAGGCACGGTCACTTGATTTCGTTGAGTTCGATTAGACAGAAGATTAAAGGGGGGCTCCATTTTTGCAAAGCACTTCTCGAAATCATCCCCATTTAATATTTCGAGATGCGAGAGTAAGAAGTTCTCACGATCACCATCACTTAGAAGTTGCCATACCTCTTCAAATTCATCGTGATTTACAGAAATCCTCAGTTCGTCTACCTTGCCGGCAATTGGGGCATTTAAATACTTTTGATAATAAGAATCGAACAAGGTTTGCCGATATTGCGATTCAAGGCGCGGATCCAACAAAAGTTCTTGGAAAAGATTCTGATCCATTGGAACGGAATTCAACTCAGAAAATGCAGCTGCTTGGTTTTGCAAAATAAACTTTGCTTGTAAAGACGGATATTGTTTCTTTAGTTCTTTCATTTGATCAGGCGTAAAAGGAATGTGGCGATAATCAATCAAGATAGAAACATTTTCTTCTGCAATTTGGCTTAGAGGAACATCAAAGGGATCAAGTCTCAAATGTGGAATGAGAATAGGAAATGCTTCATTATCATTGGTCTTAATAAAATCTTGGATGAAGCTATGAGGAACATTACCAGTATTCGCTTTTCCTAATTCTGCGCTCGCGCTTACCATGAAAGAAATTAACTTAGGCGTAAAGTTAAATGCATTCTTGTAAATAAGAATATTTTCCCATATTGGCTTAAGCTTTTGATTTCCAAGGATGAAATCCCAAATTTGGCGAACTGAATCAGGCGATTCCTGCAACCGATCACTACAGCAAGATTCCAGATTACTGATACACATATTTTCATGTTCAATTAACTTCTGACAGAGTGCAATGTTGGGGAAGATTCTGTCGATTAAATCAACAACAGCGTTCTCGTTCTCCAAATTGTTTTCCTCTCTAAGAATCACATTTTCCACATAGAAGGTACAATTCTCTTGGATATAAAGTAAAAGAGGATGATATCCCAGAGAACAGACTGTTGTGTAATTTTGAGTTTTTAGATGGGCTACACGGTCAGCATCAACAAACCGGACCACATCAGAAATCATTGCTACATTGATTTTATAATGATTATGCTCAAATGTGTACTCTAATACACTTCCGGATACATTTTCGGTTGCGAGGTCTTCAAAACGAACATCGAAAATACTGATAGCTTGAATTAACGTATCAGAATCCAATCCTCTCAGTTTTTGAAGAATGTCTTTGTGTTCATTGAAAAATTGAGTTACCTCGTTGTCTGAATTAATTAAAAGAAGTTGGTCGCTTGGCAGACATGAAAGCATCGTTGAAAGATATTCGATTTGCCGTCCGTATGTCAATACAGAATTTTCTGCAATAAATCTCCAAATTTTAGGCCAGCTCGTGGATAGCAACTGAATAAAAAGATCTTTATATTTTGTCGTGTTAAAGAATGTGTCGATAAACTCCCAGCTTTGTTTTGTTTCATCGGAAAGTTGTTTAATAAAGATGTCACGTTTATCCGTATTCAAATCAGACGATAGCAGATATTCCAAAAGATTGTAATTATAAATTTCTTTCTGCTCAAACTCATATGGCTGCAATTTGTTGACAATGTTTGAGGTCTTTTCCAAATGATAACTTGGTTCTAAAAGTGTGTGAGTTTTGACAGCCAAAATAAAATTCATATCATCATTAGTGATACTACTTCCCTTAAAATAATTGATGTAATATATATACTTCTCATCAATATAGCCTCTCCGGAGCAGGAATACCAGCAACTGATTTTTGCGGACATCTTCTGAAAGCACCACAGATGCACCATACTTTTCAATCAATTCGCACAAAGAGAGCTTCGAAATATCATGTATTTGCTTTTTGGCATTTTCGACATTAGCTTTTTGTTCGGATATCCTATTTTCCCCTGCATACCGAAGGTGTTGCCAACGTTCGTAATATGGTTGAAAAAAGCTAGAATCTTTCTGTTCGTATCTAGAACTATATGACTTATAAAAGTAGATTTGCTGTTGGTCTGCTTTCGTTAAAACTGAAAAATCAAAATCAGCTTGCATAAAGGAGTCATATGAATACTGTCCAATCTCCATTATTTGCGCGTTTCCAACGGCTGCATAAAGCATGGCAACTTTTAGTTCTTTAACATTTTGAAGATTATCTTGCTGGATTTTTTCTAAAATTTCACTTGAATTAGCAATTTCCTTATTCAGCGATGTCGTTTCGATGTTGACAAAACGTACCATATCTCTAAATGCTTGCTTTACAATGCCTTGTTCTTTTTGAAGTTCAGCAAATTCTTTAGGGTACAGGTTCTTGAACACCATCAACGCCATCATAGACTCATCGGAAAGTTCAAGATTTGGTTCTGCCTGCAATGTGTTTTTATAAATGATGAACTCATTATATATATTTTTCAAAATGCGCATGTCCGAAATGAAGGGGGACACGTCGTCAATAAAGGACGAAGATATATTGTACAAGAATTCTTTCTTCTTAGATGCCTCCAAGCGTTTTGACAATTCTTCGCCAGAATTTGTTGAGTTAATAAATGGTACAATCGGAATGAGGAAGTCAAAAAATTTCGTTCGATCTTCATTTGAAAAGATATCGTCCCTCACTGCATAAATGAACACTACAGGATCTTTGATTTCATCATCATTATTCAGCAAAGTGTTCAATTCACGCAAACGGACAAAAATTGCAGCATCGTTTAGCCGATCCAAATCCTCGAAGAAAACATATCTATACCTAGTTTCTTCAAAGAAATATACGATTTCATCCATGTTTTTGTTGAAAATAGATTCCTTGGATTCTTCATCGCCTTCTACGTTTGCTTTTGCAGAGATGGAGATAGAGGAAATCTTCATTCGCGAAAACGCGGGATAGAAACACCACGCAATAGAACCCAGTACTCCTGTAAATAGAATGGCAAAAGCAACTATGGCAACTTTTGCGGGTGGCGTCGAAAAAGGCCATGTTTCATAAAGGATGTTGATCACATTGATTACATGGTCAGGCGCAAAAATAAAACCCAATAGTAACAAAAAAATTGAAATCAGCACTAAATTACGCCATGCAATAAGTTTTCCACCTTTGTGTAGCTTACGATACCGGCTTTGTGGAATTTTTGTATGGGGAACTTTGTAGAAAAGTTGCTTCAAAATTCCTGTTTCAATTTCATCTGGCTTTAAAGCAACACTGTGGGATGAGTCACTTCCCTCGGTTTTGCTCTCGATGAAAGTAGCCATGGAAATACGTAGGCTTTTCTGCTGAGCATCAGCATGACTTTTCAGATATGAATTAATAATGCTACTTTTACCTGCACCGTAAGGACCACAAAGAGCAACATTTCGAATCCGTCTATTTTTCAAAGCCCAATCCAAGGCATTAAGATATTCACTCGTGTTATCGATGCTGTCAAGCGGAGCTAAATCAGAGAAGTCTGTCGGAATTACAGAATCGTCTTTTTTAGTGAAGACATTGCGAAGGCATAACAAGATCTTTTTTAACGGCTCCATCAATCAAAGCACTCCTTTCTTTTGTATGTACTGTTTTATTCTAAGTTATTCAAATGAAACATGAAGTGTCTTGCCCATGCAAGAAGCCATTTTTTGCAGAAAATCCAACGAGGGATTTGCATTCCCGTTTTCAAAACGCGAAATGTTTGCCTGCGCAGTTCCCATTTTCTCGGCCAACTGTTTTTGAGTTAACCCGGCAGACTTCCGACTTGCGATTGCAGCGCGGATAACTTCATACTGAGGACCAAGCTGATCGTACTCGGCTTTGACTGCGGGGTTTTCAGAAAAAGTTTTGTTTTTGATGCTATTATAGTTCATCGGAAAGACCTCATCATACTAAATCAATAAAACTGTCTGATAAAATTATATCGTATAAGATATATTTTGTCAAACAGTAAACAGAATGCATAGAAAGTTCAGCGGTCAGTGCTAATTTGTGCCCAACCCAAACAGCTGGTTCTTGTGCAGTTTCATGAATAGCTATCTACTGAAATTAATGGTATGATTTGTACCGAACCCGAAAATCACTACTTGAAAATAAAGGGGAGATGTTTATAAGAAAAGTACGGGAATTTTACAAAGCGGCAACAAAAAATCACTACCCAATGTAGAATTGAGTAGTGATACTTGGCGCAGACGGTGGGATTCTCCCGCGCCCTTGCAACAGTCCGCAGGACTGTTGCAGCCCGGCGGGACGCAAAGCGCCGGGCACGGGCTGTTCGAATCCCACCTTGCAACCCTTGCATAGTTTGCCGCAAAAATAAAAGACAGCACCCCGCAGGGGCTGTCTTTGGCGCAGACGGTGGGATTCGAACCCACGTGACATCGCTGTCAAATTGATTTCGAGTCAATCTCGTTACGACCGCTTCGATACGTCTGCTTATTTAGTTTTTATCGCACCGCCCCGCACAGCGTTTGGAAAAATGCGAGATTTCGATGCAAGATAACGATGAAAAGTTGGGTGCGCGACACCCGATAAAGCCCGCCGTTATGGGATTTCCTGCGGACAAGGTGACCTGCCGGATGCAAACTTTCGAGTCAATCTCGTTACGACCGCTTCGATACGTCTGCTTATTTAGTTTTTACCGCATCGCCCCGCATAGCGTTTGGAAAAATGCGAGTTTTCGATGCAAGATAACAATGAAAGGTTGGGTACGCGATACCCGATAAAGCCCGCCGTTATGGGATTTCCTGCGGACAAGGTGACCTGCCGGATGCAAACTTTCGAGTGCTCCCTCTTACGACCTCTTGGGGAATGCTCCATGTTCTGGGTTCCTGCCGGATACTAAATTAGTATAGCAAAAATGCCGTCCCGCGTCAAGATGCGGGG
>ERZ779896.2129-NODE-2129-length-14340-cov-32.457193_pt1 | contig 14340 bp, 9 predicted proteins | sample MGYA00511067_ERZ779896 | MGnify/ENA primary metagenome ERZ779896 (study PRJEB29588, sample SAMEA2161597) | human gut metagenome | biome: human gut; feature: human-associated habitat; material: faeces | place: Denmark | collected 2008/2010 ...
CATCCAGTATTATCTGCGCTTTTGGCTTAGCAGCTGCCGCACCTCGCTTGCCGTATCGGCACTTAGAATTATGCGGTATTGCCTTAGCTTATATCAGCTTTCAAATTTTATTTCTTTGCCCCAAAGGATGTGTTACTACTGGCAAAAAATTCAACTTTACCAAAACTCACCCGCAATGGGCGGTTGTTCCTCGGCGGTGCCCTGCTGGGGGTACTGGTGTTTGTGCTGGTGTTCGGGGTCAGCACACTGGATGTAACCAACGATGCCTTTTGCCGCGGTGGATATATTGAAAAGGACATCCAGCAGCATTATGCCGGGTGGCTGTTTTACCGCCAAAGCTCCGCTGGCTGGCCGCTTTGCATTGCCCGCGGCATCAACTACCCGGATGGGCTGAGCGTTGCTTATACCGACTCTATCCCGCTGGTGGCTGCCCTGTTAAAGCCGATTGCCAACCTTGTGGGCGGAACGTTCCAGTATATGGGGTGGTTCACGCTGGTCTGCTTTGCGTTGCAGGGCGGGTTTGGTGCGCTGCTGGCAGGGCTGTTCCTGCCGGGGTGCGCGGCACCGCTTGCAGCGGACCTGCTGTTTGTTACCAGCCCGGTTTTGTTTGAGCGTGTGTTCCGGCATACCTCGCTGGGGGCACAGTTTTTTGTGCTGGCTGCGCTCTATTTTTATTTTGCTGCACGGCGCAAAGGGCAGTATGCCTCCCGCGGGCTGTTTGCGCTGAACGTGCTGGCGGTAGGCATCCACCCCTACTTTCTACCGATGACCTATGCCATCACGCTGGCGCTGCTGCTGGAATATGCACTGCACAACCGCAAGCTTGCGGGGCCCGGCCTGTACCTTGCCGCCAACTTTAGCGGCACGGCACTGCTGGGCTGGGCACTGGGGCTGCTGTACGGCAGTGCTTCCAGCGGCGGGCAGGCATTGTATGGCTATTTTTGCATGAACCTGAATGCACTGTGGAACCCTGTGGGGGTAAACGGCGTGCTGTACAGCCGGGTGCTGCCCGCACAGAACCAGGTTTACGGCAATTATGATGCCTTTGCCTACCTGGGGCTGGGCGTGCTGATTGCCCTGCCCATTGCGGTGGTTTTGCTGCGGCGGCAACTGGGCGGCATGCTGCGCCGCCACTGGGCATTGGCCTTCTGCTGTGCGGTTTTAACGGTGTTTGCCATCAGCAATGTGATTACCGCAAACGGCGCAACGCTTGCCACGCTGCCGCTGCCCGCTTCGCTGATCAAACTTTTTTCCATCTTCCGTTCCAGTGGGCGGTTGTTCTGGCCAATCTATTACCTGCTGATGCTGCTACCCCTTGTGGGCCTTGCCCGGCTGAAAGGCCGCTGGCTGCTGGCGGGTGCTGCCCTGCTGGCTGTGGTACAGGTTTGGGATGTAAGCCCCGGCATGGTGCAGCGCAGTGCGGCAATGCTGCAGGCCATGCAGACCGATGCGTTCCCCACCGAGATGGAGAGCGATTTCTGGCAGGCAGCGCAGCAGTATACGGCGGTTGTCTCAATGGATGAAATTCAAGATGACGCGTTGCATCTAGCCCTGTTTGCCGCGGACAACGGCATGACGACCAACGACCCGTTTGCCGCCCGCTATGATGAAACGGCACTGGCCGCCCAACGGGAAACGCTGCTGGCGGAACTTGCCGACGGAACCGTGCGGGAGGATACGTTGTACCTGTTTGCAGAGGAAGGTGCCTTTTTGCAGGCCGTGGAACCGGTGAAGGACAATGCCTGGTGTGGAAGGGTAACGAGTACGGACGGCGCATGCAGCTGGTATGTGATTGCGCCGGGGCTGCAGGGGCAGAACTTTGATGCGCTGTGCACCCCCTATGACGAAAATTATCCCCTGCGCCTTGCGGATTACACTGACGCTCTGTGGAACCGCGGTGTGCTGGACGAAACGAAACAGACGGTATGCTTTGCAGATTCCCCCTTTGTGCGCCGCAAGCTGGAACATGCCAGTGTGCTGTGCGCCGATGGGAAAGAATACACAATTAAAACGATTGACGACCACGATGCAGGCTGGCTGATGGTAACACTGGATATCCCGGACGCGACCGTTTTGTGGGATAAAGAATTGGAGAGTAAATAATGCAGGAACTACATGTAAAAAGCCTTTTGCCCGTGCGGCTGGACAAATACCTGATGGAGCAGTTCCCTGCCCTGGGGCTGGGGCGGCTGAACAAGGCGCTGCGGGAAAACAAAATTAAGCTGAACGGCAAAAAGCAGCCCCTTGCCACCCGTGTGCAGAACGGCGATGTGATCCGCGTTTACCTGCTGGACGACCAGCTTGGACTGACCTCCCAGGATGGGCCGGAGTTTTTGCAGGCACGCGCCCCCGCGGAATTTATTTATGAAAACGATGATTTGATCGTGGCCAACAAGCCCGCGGGTATCCCGGTGGATGGCGACGAATCTGACACCCTGCTGAACCGCGTACTGCGCCGCCTGTATGAGGAAAAGCGGTGGGACGCCGCCCATGAGCCGCGCCTGTGCCACCGGCTGGACACCGGCACCAGCGGCCTTGTGCTGCTGGCAAAGACCGCGGCGGCGGAAGAATTTTTGGTAAACGCCATCAAAGAGCGGTTGATTCGCAAAACTTACCTGTGCGTAACCTTTGGCCGTCCGGTACCACCCGCTGCCACGCTGCACAGCTTTTTAACGAAAGATTCTGTGCATGGCATTGTGCGCATTCTGGATGAGCCGAAATCCGGTGCAAAAGAGATCATTACCGCATATGATACCATTGCCGTCAGCGGACGTTTGGCGCTATTACGGGTGGAGCTGGTAACGGGCCGCACCCACCAGATCCGCGCTCATCTGGCCAGCATTGGCTGCCCGATTTTGGGCGATTCCAAGTATGGCAACAATGCCGCCAACCGGGAGCTGAAGCTGAAATATCAGGCTCTGTGCGCCTGGGAGCTGGCGTTCCCCAAAAAGATCAGCGACCCACAGTTTGCCGCTTTGGCTGGCAAGGTGTTCCGCGCACCCAAGCCATGGTATTACCAGCAGGTACTGGATGGAACGCTGAAATAAGCGTTATGCGCCGGGGGATTGATTTTTCGCATCCTGCATGCTTTTACTGCTTTATGATTGCTGCCTTGCAAATTTAATCACAAGCTCTAACCACATTTTCCTATATTCCTGATGGCAGCAGTAAGCACAGACACGGAATAGAACAAATAGAAAACCAGCCGCCGGCTTCAGGGATTTTCCCCTACCCGGCGGCTGGTTTTGGTTTATTTTGCTTTATCCTGCCCGGATAAATATCAGCGGGTCAGCCCGCCTTTGCCGATAAACAGCAGGCGATCAGGCGATGACAAAGTGGTAGATCAGCGACACAGCAATGATGAGCGCACAGACCACTGCGGTGATGGGCGGTGCCCAATGGATGATACGCTCGGCCATTACATCGTCCTCGCTCTCCTCGTCATCGTCCGCATAACGGCCACGGCGGGGTTCTTCGTCATCGTCGCTTTCCTCTTCCTCATCATCGAACATGCGGGTATGCTCGTCCTCTTCATCCTCTTCATCGGCAAACAGATGGCCTTTGGGGACATAGCGGCGCACGCGGTCCATTTCGGCGTTGGTTGCTTCGTCGTCCTCGCCCTCTTCTTCCGGTTCCTGGGCCGGGGCGGGCGGGGTGAACTGCGCGGTGGGCTCCTGGCTGATGGCTGCCTGAGCCGCGGCGGCGGTGGCAGCGGCCTGAGCTTCCTGGGCTGCCTGGGCTGCTGCGGGGTCAACGCCATTGGCCACGGCGTTGATTTCGCGCTGCTGCTGTTCGGCGGCCTGCCGGGCTTCCTCCAGGATGCGGGTCAGGGTTGCCTTGATGTAAGCGCGGTCGCCGCCGCACTCGCTGCAGACGGAAGCAGCTTCCTCGTTGGGGTGGAACGCGCCGCAGGCGCAGAACCAGCCGTTTTCGGTATCCTGCGGGACGCAGGTCAGCTTCTTATTGTTGGTGCGGGTCTGAAGTGTGCGGGCAATAGAGCCAGGCAGCACACGGGGAGCCTGCAGGCGGACACGCTTATAATTACGCAGATCCACGCCGCGGCCGTTCAGGAAAGCACGGTCCTGCTCAATTTCCACGCTGGAAACCGGCGTATCGCTGACAAACACAGCGTCATCGGCACCAAACAATTCGCCGGGCTGCACATTGAGCTGCTCATAATAGAAATCATCCTCGCACAGGATCTGACCAGAAGCATCTTTGCACTTGAAGTGGATGATAAAGCCGGTCAGCGGTTCTGTGCCAACATTCTTAAAGGTCAGGCAGACCGCAACTTCACCCGTGACATCCCCTTTCAGCAGCTCAACACGGACAAACTGGACCGGGCTGCCGGCAGTGTAATAATTGGCACGGGATTGCGCCATCAGGGAAAAATTTTGATCCATTGTGTTTCACCTTGCCTCAATTTTCATCAGACGGTTCGGAGGGCTGTTCCGGCGCGGCGGGCTGCTCTGCCGATGCAGGGGCTGCGGCAGGCGCGGGGGTATCCAGCCCAAAGGGTGCCAGGTTTTCGCCTTTCATCAGGGCGTCAAACTCTTCGCCGCTGATCTTTTCGCGTTCCATCAGCACACCGGCCACACGGTGCAGCTCAGTCATGTGCTCGGTCAAAATGCGGCGGGCCGTCTCGTAAGATTCATCCATGATATCACGGATCTCATTATCAATTTCGGACGCCGTATTTTCGGAATAGCCCTTGCCCTGGCCAAAGTCTCGGCCAAGGAAGGTTTCGCCAGGGTCGGTGCCATAAACCACCGGGCCCATGCGCTCCGAGAAGCCATAGCGGGTCACCATGGCGCGGGCGGTATCCGTGGCACGCTGCAGGTCGTTGGAAGCACCGGTGGAGATATCATCCAGCACCAGCTGCTCCGCCACACGGCCGCCCAACAGGCAGACAATGTTCTCGTTCATGGCGGTCTTGGTCACATAGCTTGGGTCTTTTTCCGGCAGATACATGGTAAAGCCGCCTGCCGAACCACGCGGGATAATGCTGATCTGGTGCACGGGATCATGCGTTTTGCAGAAATAGCCGGTAATGGCATGGCCGGCCTCATGGTAAGAGGTCAGGCGCTTTTCGGCATCGGTCACAACGCGGCTCTTCTTTTCGGGGCCAGCCACAACCTTGATGGAAGCCTCCTCGATTTCGGGTTCGGTGATGGCCTTTTTGCCCTTGCGCGCAGCCAGCAGGGCGGCTTCGTTGACAAGGTTTTCCAGGTCGGCACCGGAGAAGCCCGCGGTGGACTTGGCGATGGTTTTCAGGCTGACATCGGGGCCAAGGGGCTTGTTCTTGGTGTGAACGCGCAGAATCTCCTCGCGGCCCTTCACATCCGGCAGACCAACATAAACCTGACGGTCAAAACGGCCGGGACGCAGCAGAGCCTTATCCAGAATATCGGCGCGGTTGGTGGCAGCCATCACGATAACGCCGTCGTTGGCGTCAAAGCCGTCCATCTCAACCAGCAGCTGGTTCAGGGTCTGCTCGCGCTCGTCATGCCCGCCGCCAAGGCCGGCACCACGCTGACGGCCCACGGCATCGATCTCATCAATAAAGATGATGGAGGGCATTGTCTTTTTGGCTTTTTCAAACAAATCGCGCACACGGGATGCGCCGACGCCGACATACATTTCCACAAAGTCGGAACCGGAGATGGCATAGAACGGAACGCCGGCCTCGCCTGCACAGGCACGGGCCAGCAGCGTTTTGCCGGTGCCCGGAGGGCCGACAAGCAGAACGCCGTGGGGAATGCGCGCCCCCAGGGAGTTGAACTTTTCCGGTGCTTTCAGGAACTGAACCACTTCCTGGAGTTCAGCCTTTTCTTCATCCGCACCGGCAACATCGGCAAAGGTTGCCTTGCGCTGGCCTTCCTGCTGGTCCTTGACCTTGGCACGGCCAACATTCATCAGGCCGCCGCCACCGGCACCGCCGCGGTACATGGACATGAAGAGCAGCACCACGCTGCCGATCATAAAGGCGTACAGGATGATCTCAAACCAGGGCACGTTGGTCTTAACGGCGACCATATCGTACTGCATGGGCGCATCCGGGTTGGCTGCATTATACTGGTCGATATAATCCTTGAGGTAGAATTGCAGGAAATAAGAAGGATATGGCAGCTTGTAGGTAATGACCGCTGCCCCGCCGTTCTTGGGGGCGTAAGCATCGGTGCCATCGCCGTAAATTTCTGCAAGCAGGCCGTTGGATGTTTCGCTGGACGTGCCGGATTCCGGCAGCGGATGTTCACCTTCTTTCACGCTCATCTCGATAACGCCGGTGTTCAGGTCCAGGTTAAAGTAGGTGACCTGATTGGATTCAAAGTACCCCATGGCTTCGGACAACATCATGGTGCTCTTGCTGGAGGCAAACAGGCTGGAATAGCTGGAGATCATCACGAGTGCTGCCACCATCAGGACAGCGGCAATGATAATGCCGCTGAAACGCGGTTTGTGCTGCAAAAAATCAACTCCCTGTCAAAATCCGCCAAAACGGCGGGCGATTGGTTCTTCTGCCAAGACAGAATTTTATTTGGAATATACTTCCGGTTTTAACACGCCGACATACGGCAGGTTGCGGTACTTTTCGTCATAGTCAAGGCCATAGCCCACAACAAATTCATCGGGCACTTCAAAACCGCAGTAGTCCGGCTCAATATCCACCTTGCGGCGGCTGGGCTTGCTGAGGATGGTGCACAGGCGCACGCTGTTGGGGCGGCGCAATTTCAGCATGGGCACCAAGTGAGACAACGTGACGCCAGTATCCAGAATATCCTCCACGATCAAAACATCCTTGCCGGAAAGATCCTGATCCAGGTCCTTGACGATCTTGACAAGGCCCGTAGAAGTGGTGTTGGCACCGCCATAGCTGGAAACCACCATAAAGTCAATGCTGCAGGGTTCCGCGATGGCGCGCATCAAATCGGCCATGAACACCACGGAGCCTTTCAGGATAGACACCAGCAACAAATCTTTGCCCTCGTAATCGCGGCTGATCTGTGCCCCCAATTCAGCCACCTTGGCCTGCAGCTGCTCTTCCGAAATCAAAACCTTGGCGATATCATTGTTCATATCATGCATGATCTGTTCCTCCAATATTATGATCTTGTTCCTGCTCCGGGGCCGCAGGCTGGCGGCTTTGCCGAATCAACAGGATCTGCTTTGTCCCATCATCCGGGGACAAACCGTCCGCAAAGCCTGCCCCCCACAGCCAAAGCACCTGGCTACCGCAGGCCAACAGCGGCATCAGCGTCCGTTCAGCCACAGGAACTTTTGCCTCATTCAGATATTTTTTGAGCGTTTTGCCAACGTGACGTCCCGCCGGGCGGAACGTATCGCCGGGTTGGCGGGTCCTCACAAAAATATTCTTATTTATTTTAGCATAATCTGCACAATAGGTGTAGTCTTTTTTCAAAAATGATGGATTTTTCAAAAAAACTTCATAATTTAGTTGTTGAATCTCCAGCTCATAGCCCCCTGGCAGGCAGTAAACGCCGGTTTTTAGCAGCTGGTGCGGCGCGGGAATGGCTTCCGGCTGCATTTTTAGCACTGAGCGGCAGTACAAAATGCCGTTTGCCGCGGTCCAGCAGGCATCCGGCGTCAGCTGTACCGCACCGCTGCCCTGCCGAACAATGGCCGCAAGGGCCTGCACATATTTTTCTTCAGGGTCACGCGCGCGGGCTGCCAGCATGCGCAGGGCAGCAGCCAGCACCGGGGCATCCGCCGCGGCAAGAATCGGGATGCTGTACCCGCCCCCGCAGGCAGCCTGCACCAGCAGTTTTTCGGCCAGGTTTTCCAGCCAGATGTTCAGCTCCTGCAGCTGGTTGCACAGCCGCCCCACAGCCCGCTCTGCCGCCGGATTGATGGTTTGCAGCGCCGGAACAGCATAATGGCGGATACGGTTGCGGGCATAGGCATCGCTGAAATTGCTTTCGTCCTGAACATAGTGTTGCCCAAGGGCGGCGCAGTATGCCGTGGTATCGCTCCTTGTCAGGCACAAAAATGGACGGCGGTACACGCCCCGTACCGCCGGAATACCCGCCATGCCGTGCAGGCCGGTACCGCGCGCCATGCGGAACAACACCGTTTCCGCCTGGTCAGATAACGTATGCGCTGTGGCAATGCAGGCATGCTGCTGTGCGGCCAGCGCATCAAACCAGGTATAGCGCAGGCTGCGCGCCCAGTTCTCGCTGGGGTTTGGGGGAATCTGCACCCCGCTGGCAGCGGCATCGTACAAAAAGAACGGCACATGATGCGTGCGGCAGAACTCCGCCACAAAGCGGGCATCCGCATGGGCAGCTTCGCCCCGGATTCCGTGGTCCACATGGGCCGCCATGACGGTGATGCCAAGTTCCGCTTTGCAGCGCAGCAGAAAACAGAGCAGCGCCATCGAATCCGCTCCGCCGGAGCAGGCAACGATAACACGGTCCCCCAACCGAAACAAACCCTGCCGGCGGCAATAGGCCAGCAAGGTTTGTTCCATCGTGTTTACTGGGTTTTGCAATGAATTGTCTGCGTCAGTACTGTTCATGGATCTCGTCCAGATTGCTGAACCGGGTATGGGCGCCATCCCAGCCAAGGCGGACCACACTGGTTTCGCCATGGCGGTTTTTGGCCACGATACATTCGGCTTCGTTTTCGTTCGCCTGTTCGGTTTCACCGTTCTGGGAATTGTAATAGGCAGCGCGGTACAGGAAGAGCACCACGTCCGCATCCTGTTCGATAGAGCCGGAATCACGCAGGTCTGAAAGCTGGGGGCGGTGGTCCGAGCGACCCGCTGTTTTTTCGGCAGCACGGGAAAGCTGGGACAGCGCAATGACAGGAACGTTCAGTTCCTTGGCCATAATTTTCAGGTTCCGGGTGATATCGCTGATTTCCTGCACGCGGCTTTCGGTGCGCTTGGCGGACTGCATCAACTGCAAATAGTCGATGATGACCAGACCGATCTTATCCCGTTTGGGGTCCTGGTTGATCTGGCGGATTTTTGCCTTGATTTCCGGCACCGAAATACCGGAGGAATCATCCATGTAAATGGGAACGTTATACAACAGTGACGTTGCATTGGCAAAGTCGTTCCAGTCGGAGTTGTTCAGGCGGCCGGTGCGGAATGCCTGGCTGTCAATGCCTGCGGTGCTGGAAAGGATGCGGTCGGTCAGCTGTTCGCAGGTCATTTCCAAGCTGAAAATGACGGTCGGTATCTTTTGCAGGCGGGCCACATTGGTAGCAATGTTCAGCGCAAAACTGGTTTTGCCCATACCGGGGCGGGCCGCCAGAATAATCAGGTCCGAACGGCCAAGGCCGGTCAGGATATTATCCAGATAGTTGAAGCCTGTGGGGATACCGGCAAATTTATCGCGGTCCGCACCGGACAGCTTTTGCATGGTATCAATAACTTCCAGGATAGACTCCTGAATGGTTTTAACGCCGGAGCGGTCCTGGCCGTTGCGGATATCGTACAGCTTTTGCTCGGCGCTTTCCAGCAGCAGGTCAGAATCGGATTCCTCGCTGGACTGCTGCAGGATATCGCGGGCTGCTTCGATCAGACGGCGGGTTTGATATTTTTCCTTGACGATCTTGATGTAAGAATCGACGTTGGAAATTGCCGGGACGGTTTCCGCAATGCGGGTAATGTACACTTTGGCATCATCTGCGCCCTTGAACACACCGTTCTGAGCCAGAGAGTCCACCAGAGTGATAATGTCCACCGCTTCGCTTTCGCTGAACAGGCGGCGCATTTCCTCATAGACGGCCCGGTTCTGCTCCGAATAGAACATATCGGGGTCCATCTCGGTGATCAGGCGGTTCAGGATGGTTTCATCCATCAGCGCTGCGCCAAGCACGCTTTGTTCCGCCTGCATGTTATACGGCAGCTGAATGCCCAGGCTGGACAAGCTTAATTCATTGTTTGCCATTCAGGCACCTCCCTGCCGTTTTTGTTGGAATGTAATTACAAGCCCCCCTGCCAATTACAGCGGAGCCTCCTCGACCTTGACCTTGAACGCGGCCACAACACCCACATGTAGGCGGACTTTGGCATCATAACTGCCAAACTCCTTGATGCTGGCGGGCATTTCGATTTTTTTCTTGTCGATTTCGGTGCCGGTCAGCTTGTACAACTGTTCGGCAACTTCCTTTGCGGTCACTTTGCCGTGCAGCTTGCCGGAAGCGCCCCCCTTGACCTTGACAGAAACGATCTGGCCCTTGATCTTGGCAGCCAGTTCTTCAGCAGCAGCCTTAGCTTCGGCTTCATGGTGGGCTTTGGCTTCGCTCTTGGTGCGGGCGGTGTTCACAGCGTCAGCATCGGCCACTGCAGCCAGACCGCGCGGGAACAGGAAGTTGCGGGCGTAACCGTCCGACACTTCATGGATTTCATCCTTTTTACCAATGCTCTTGACATCCTGTTTGAGAATAACTTTCATCGTGGTGGTTCCCCTCTCTATGTAGTAATTGATATAATTTTCTGCCATTGGCAGGGATTCGCTGATAATTTAATTTGTTAAACTGCACCCACCAGTTCTTCCTGGCATTCCTGGTTGGCGCGGTATTCGTCGATCTGCGCGCGGATGCGGGCTTCGGCTTCCTTTACGGTACAATCACGCAGCTGGGCACCGGCCATCGTCAGGTGGCCGCCGCCGCCCAAGGGCTCCAGAATGACCTGTACGTTCAGCGCACCCATGCTGCGGGCGGAGATGTTGACGCCGCCGTTTTTGGCGATTGCCACAAAGCTGGCATCCACGCCGTTGATGGTCAGCAGGTCATTGGCTGCCATGGGCAGAACCACACTCATGGCGGGGTCAAGCTCATCCGAAGTGGCGATAGCGCAGCCTTTGTAGAGGTAAGCGCCCTCCACAATAGCGGCGCGGGCTTCGTATTCTTCTTTGGAAATATTGAACAGGCGCTTGGTCGCGGCGGTTTCGGCCCCGCGGCTGCGCAGCCAGGCGGCAGCCTCAAAGGTACGCACGCCGACATGCAGCGCAAAACTGCGGGTATCCAGCATGATGCCAGACAGCAGCGCCTGGGCTTCCAACTGAGTGATGTTGTTTTGGGCGGGCATGAATTGCAGCAGTTCACACACCAGCTCGCTGGCGCTGGAAGCAAAGGGTTCATGATACAAAAGGATCGGGTTATCAATATGCCCTACCGCCATGCGGTGATGGTCGATAACAACCACGCGGCTGCATTTTTCGTAAATCTTTTGGTCTTCCAGCAGGCGCTTTTGGTATGTATCGGTTACGATCAGCAGGGTTTTGGGGGTGATGAGCTTATAGGTTTCTTCCGGCTCAATAAAGTTGTGGTCCTCCCCTGCTTTGTTGAACACATCCAGCAGCTGGCCCGCCAGCGTTGCCTTGCTGCGCACTGCGATGACCGAAGGCACATCGCACATTTTGCACATGCGCAACAAACCGATGGCGGAGCCGATGGCATCCAAATCGCTCTGGCGGTGGCCCATGATAATGACGCTGTCGCTCTGGCGGATCTGGTCTGCCAGGGCGTTGGCAATGATGCGGCTGCGCACATGGCTGCGCTTTTCGACACCATGGGAAATGCCGCCGAAGAACTCAAAGCCATCGACTGTTTTCACGGCAGCCTGGTCGCCGCCGCGGCCCAAGGCAATATCAATGCTTTCGCGGGCCATCTCCTGGCATTCCTGCATAGTAGCGCCGCCATGGCCTACGCCGATGGAAAGGGTGAGCATTCCGCCGGGGTGCAACGCACGCACTTTATCCAGAATATCAAAGCGTTCTTCCATCATCCAGCGGATATCCCGCTCTTCCACCACCGCAATATAGCGGCTGTTGGACACCTTGCGCAGGAAACCAGTCGTGCGGCCGATGTATTCTTCCAGCAGGGTGTTGATGGCCTCCAGCTCGTGCGCCTGCTCGGAGTCCTTCATATCGTTGAACAGCTCGTCATAGCTGTCCACCCCAATAATCAGGTAAGCCGGGCGGCTGGCAGTGTATTCATCCAGCGTGTTTTTGTAGAACGTATCGTTGACCAAAAACAGCAATGTGCCCGTTTTGCTGCTGCGGCTGGTTGTGGCGTAGGCCGTGTAGCGGTTTTCGTCAATGGTCAGGTCCTGGCCGTGGGCGCGGGCACAGACGGAAAGGTCAATGCCGGTCATCAGGCGGTCCGGTGCAGCCAGCAGGGCATCCTGCCCCGCCAGGATCTGCTCCCGGAAGGCCGGATTATACCACACCACGGAGCCTTCGGTAATCAGGGCAGTGGGGATGGAAAAATCCGCCAGCGAATACTGGGTCTTGCTGCCCTCAAAGTTGGTTCCGCACAGCATATCGGCCACAAAGCGCCGCAGCCGGCGGATGCCAAGCACCGCCACCACCAACGCAAACACTACAAGCAGCGCCGGTGCCAGCAGCCAGCGCGGGTTGCTGAACGCCAGCGGCACAGCCAGAGCGATGCACGCAACGAGCAGCAAAAAGATAATGACAAAGATATCACGTCTCAGCTTGTTTTTCATCATCGTTCCTCGGTGCCTGCAATGTGGGGCAGGCGGTCACGGTCAGATATGGTTTGGATCAAACTTCCATCAGAATGGGCAGAATCATGGGGCTGCGCTTGGTTTTGCGGTAGATATAGCTGGAAAGCGCCTCCCGCACGCGGGATTTCACGCTGGCCCAGTCGTGCATGTTATCCGCCATACTGCGGTCAAGGGCCATTTCAACCTGCACGCGGGCACCGTCCATCAGCTCCTCGCTTTCCCGCACATAGACAAAGCCGCGGGAAACCAGGTCCGGGCCGGAAAGCAGCTGGCCGGTGCTGCCATCCACGGCTGCGGTAACGATGATGATACCGTCCTCCGACAGGTGGTGGCGGTCACGCAGGACCACATTGCCCACATCGCCCACGCCATAGCCATCCACCATCACGGCACCGGCGGGCACAGTGCCCTCCACTGCCATGCCATCGCGGGAAAGGCGGATGTTCTGGCCATTTTCAGCAATATAAATATTCTGCTTGGGGATATAGCCCAGGTGCTCCGCCGTTTCGGCGTGGCGCTTGAGCTGCTTGAACTCGCCGTGAACCGGCAGGAAATACTGCGGGTGGGCAAGGGTCAGCATCAGCTTCTGCTCTTCCTGGCAGGCGTGGCCGGAAACATGGGTATCGTACATGTTTTCGTAAATGACCTCTGCGCCCAGGGCCAGAAGGCCGTTGACCACCTTGGTCACGGTCTTTTCGTTGCCGGGGATGGGGCGGGCCGAGATAATGATAAAGTCAGTGGGGCCGACCTTGACGGTACGGTGGCTGGCCTGCGCCATACGGGACAGAGCGGACAGCGGTTCGCCCTGGCTGCCGGTGGTGATAAGGACAACCTTTTCCGGCGGGTATTTGTTGATCTCCTCGATATCGATCAGCACATTATCCGGCGCATGCAGATACCCCAGCTCCCGCGCCATTTCGGTGTTGGAAACCATGCTGCGGCCATTGACGGCCACCTTGCGGCCATACTCAATGGCCAGGTCAATGATCTGCTGGATGCGGTAGATGTTGGAAGCAAAGGTTGCCACGATAATGCGGCGGTTTTTGGCGCGGGCAAACAGGCTGCGCACCCCTTCGGCCACAGTCTGCTCGGTTGCCGTAAAGCCGGGGCGTTCCGCGTTGGTAGAATCCGCCAGCAAAGCCAGCACGCCGCGGCGGCCATACTCCGCAATGGTGGAAAGGTCGGTAACGGCATCGCCGGAAAGCGGCGTGTAGTCGATCTTGAAGTCGCCGGTATGCAGCACGATGCCTGCCGGGCAGTCAATGGCAAACGCCAGAGAATCCGGGATGGAGTGGTTGACATGGATGGGCTCCACCGTAAAGCAGCCAAGGCGCACTTTCTGGCGGGGACGGATCTCATGGAACTCTGCACTGGAGGCAAGACCGTGCTCCTCCAGCTTGTTTTTGATCAGGCCAATGGTCAAACGTGCAGTGTAAATGGGCACGTTGAACTTTTTGAGCAGATACGGCAGGCTGCCGATATGGTCTTCGTGGCCATGGGTAATGAACAGGCCCTTGATGCGGTCCTTATTTTCCAATACATAGGTGAAATCCGGAATGACAAGGTCCACGCCGAACATATCGGAATCCGGGAACACCAGGCCGCAGTCCACCAGGATCATATCGCCCTGGCATTCATACAGGGTGATGTTTTTGCCAACTTCGCCCAGGCCGCCCAGCGGGCAGATGTGCATGGGAACAGCCGGGGTGGAAGCATCATAATAATGCTGCTTATAGCTGCGGCGCTGCGGGCTGCGGGGGCGCTGCACCGGGGCCGGAGCTGCTGCATTCACCGCATTGCTCGCTGCAGCCTGCTGGGGCTGCGGGGCACGGCGGCGC
>ERZ779896.2130-NODE-2130-length-14312-cov-3.894508_pt1 | contig 14312 bp, 7 predicted proteins | sample MGYA00511067_ERZ779896 | MGnify/ENA primary metagenome ERZ779896 (study PRJEB29588, sample SAMEA2161597) | human gut metagenome | biome: human gut; feature: human-associated habitat; material: faeces | place: Denmark | collected 2008/2010 ...
TACCGCCGCCGATGCCGAACGTGCCCGACAGCACCCCCACCAACATGCCGACCACAATCAGCACGATGATGCTGCGCGCCGACCCATCAAGCGCCGTCTCCCCCGCTCGCGATTCCATCTTTTGCGATTCCGTTCGTACGGCATCCGCCCGATCCGCAGTTTCCCCTTCATCACACATGGCAGCTCCTTCCACGTCTTCCGCGCCCGATACTACCCACCTGCCGCGCGCAGTAATCAGCCGATTCCATAATTTTGCGATTTCGCCGCCGCAGCGCCCGGTTCACGCGCTTTCTCGCTTATAGATGGCGGATTCGCGGGATCGACGGATGGTATCTCGCTTATAGATGGCGGCCCCTTGCGGAAACAAGACATCTAGGGGGCATGCATGCTACCCCCTAACGACCTATTGCCCAAACCGACCCGCCACCTATAAGCGAGATACCACCGGACACCCGGCCGAATCCGCCATCTATAAGCCAGATACCCAGCCACGACCGCACGCCTACACCCACGCCTACACCGGCACACCCGCGCGCCTACACCCACGCAAGACCCATTGCACACACCCCCGTACGCACACGACCGCGCGCGGACCGGCAAAATCGCAAGTCATGAGCGAAAAGGGGCATCAAAAGCGTCCGAAACAGGCCGAATCACACCCCCATCCGCTCACAGACAAGCAAAACCAGCCCAACTCACAAGTCGTGAGCAAAAGGGGAGGCCACCCAACATCAAAACAGCCCGAAACATCCAGAATCGTACCCCCATCCGCTCACAACCGCGCCAAAACCGTCAAAACCGCAAGTCATGAGCAAAAGGGGCATCAAAAGCGTCCGAAACAGGCCGAATAATACCCCCATCCGCTCACAACCCATGCTTCAGCACGATTCAGGCCATATGCGCACCGCAACAACACCCCTGCGCAACATCAGACATGCACACGCACGCAAACACAAGTACACACACTGAAACGCAACACGTACCACAAGCACACAAACACCACGCACCACATACCAAGCACGACCAGACGCACACCCCCGCACACCGGAGAAGCGATGTCACCGGCCTGCGGCGGCGCTAGGCTAGACACTACCCCCGAACACCAGACGAATGGCGCGCGCCGGCCCCGGCGCACAACCCGTGCCGCACAATCCAGGAGCGTCGCCATAGCCCAGCGAGCCGCATGAGAGCACAGCCCGCCACAAATACAAGCAACCCCACAACCACAGCCGCCACAGCCGTCATCTCCCCCGGCTCGTCATCCTGCGCGGAATCAGGCACTTTCGGATTCGGAATTCGGTGCCCGCGCACGAGCAGCCTGTGTGAGTTGACACCGTACGGCGTGCACGTAATCAGCGTCGCGTAATCGGCCCCGGACTCAATATTCAGCTTGCTGATTTCGCTCGGCAGCACCACTGAGATCTGGTCCACTTGGTACGTGTAGGTTTCGTCGAGCACGTGGAATGCGAAGGTATCGCCTTTTTGCAGCTCGTCCAAGCCGGTCAGCAACCGGGCGGACGGCAGGCCGGTGTGCCCGGAGACCACCGCGTGCGTGGTCGCTCCGCCTACGGGCAGCGATGTGCCGGCCAAATGTCCGGCGGCGATCTGCAATACGCCGTCACTTGTGCCGTGATAGACGGGCAGTTTCACTTTGATGCGCGGGATGGTCACGTATCCCATGATGCCGGTGCCGGTCACGTCGAGCGTTTCATCATATTCGCGCTTCTGCGCGTCGGTCATGTGCCACCGATCGCTGTTCGCGGCGAGCCGTTCGTTGTATTCGTGCGCCGCTTTCAGCATGGCCTTGCGTTCGGCGCCGGACATGTCTTTGGTTTGTTCCACGTAGCCTGCTACGGCGTATGACTGGTGCATGCGGTTCCACCAGTCGCTGAATGTCGGATACGCGATGAGGCCCAGCGCGCCGATCATGGCGATTGCGGAGATGGCAATCATCACATTGAGCAGCGCATTCGATTTCTTATGCTTGGCAGCCGGTTTAACCTGCGCACCCGGTTTAACCTGCGCATCCAATTCGACTTGCGCAGCTGGCTTGGCGTCCGATTCATCCGTCACGTTATTTATGCTACGCCCGCTTCCGCAAAGCCGTCTTGGCAACGATCAGCAGCACCAAACCCGCGCCCAAGATGGCCACGGCAATCCAAGCGGCCTGCTGCACGTCGGCGCCGGTGTGCGGCTGGTCCGGCGTGGTGGGTGGCGTGTGCGTGTTGGTGATTTCAGTGGAGTCGCCTTCCACATCGGAGATGGTGGTGTAGCCGTCGGGCACCGCCGCTTCGACCACGGTCCATTCGTGGTCCGCGTCGAGCGCTGTCCACGAATGCGTCCACTTGTTGGACTCGTCCAGTTTCACGTTTTCCACGGGCTCGCCGTCGCGCAGGAGTTTCACGGTGATGGATTCGGGGCGCTTGCCGTCGGAATTGTTCCGGTCATTCCAGATTTTACGCACGGTGCGTTCCACGGTTTTCGGCGGTTGCGCCACACATTCGGTTTTCGGTTCGATACTCAGCACACGCGACCCGCCGGAGACGCCGTCTTCGGGCACTGCGACGAGCATGCTGCCGGAAGAGCACGTCCATGTCTGGTTCTTTCCGGAGGCGTTGGCGACCTTCACGTCAACGCTGTCGGACACGGCCAAGTACAGGCCGTCGGACAGTCCGGTGAAGGCCAGGTGTCCGGAGGCGTTGGTGACACCGGTTGCCGTGGCGTCGGGCTTGTTCACCGCGATGAGTCCGGCGAGCGTGTTGGCCATGTCTCGCCACACCTGCGCGTCCTTGCCGGTCATCTTCGACCAGTCGACGGGGTAGGCGGTGGAGTCGGTGAACGGTGCGACGGGTTCGAAGGTGGCGCCGCCGCTTGCCGGGATCTGCCCGACTTTGTAGAGGTTGAAGCTGGCGTCCGAAATGGCGAAGTTGGTAGAATCGTCGGACGTTTCGGAATCCGAGCTTTTGTGTTGGTACGAAATGGCGATGCTGCCGCTGGCAGAGTCTGTTGTTGGCGCCGCGACGGCATCGCGAGTAGTGAATGCACAGGCTGCCGCGGCGAATGTGGCGGCGATTGCGCAGCATGCGGCGATGACGCGGCTTGCGATCGTGCGTTCCTTCATTGCCGACCCCTCTTCTGTGGATTGGAAAGTAAGCATGTTTGATTCGCCCCCAACGGCAAACCGGAAAATATATGGAGCCAGGCTGGATACTCAAGAAAATTAGGCAGTGCACAAGGGATTGAGGTGGTCCAGCCCAGCATATGTGGGTTCAGTTATTATTTAATTTTTAGTTTTTGAATTATGTATTGCGATTCCCGTAAGCCGCTGCTGACTTGCGTCAACGCGGCTCACGGGTTTCGCATGGTTACTTCAGATTCTTATGGAATCCGGAGGATCAGGCATTGCGACGACGCAGAGCCATCACCAGGGTCGCGCCAGCAAGCACGAACACGGCGATACCAGCCACGTACAGCATCACAGTGCCCATGCCGCCGGTGGAGGGGAGGGTGTTGCCCTTGACGTTCGCCACAGTAATGGCAGCAGTACCGGCCGCTGCATTTCCAGTTCCTTTAGTGCCATCGACCGTAACGTCAATCTTGGTAAGCGGGGTCTGATCGTAATTGGTCCATTCCTGGCCGTTAGTAGTATCTGCAGAGATAATCACTGCGACCGGATTGGTCAGCTTGTTGTATCCGTCAGGAGCAACAGTTTCTTCCAGATAGTAGGTGCCGTCATCCAGACCAGTGACCTTGAAGAGACCCTGTGCGTCAGAAGACAGCTCAGTGGCATTAGCTTCAGTGGCCCATCCAGACACTTTGCCGTCTGTAACCTGAGCATATTGCTTTTCCTCGCCACTGCCACGGTACAGCTTGAACTTGGCATCCTTCAACTTCTTGCTGGGGTCATTCTTATCAACCTTGGTGGTGTCGAGTTCATAGGTGAACACAACAACCTTGTCTTCCGGAGTCCTACCAGTATTATCACTGTCACCCGTACCGGACTGGTTCGGATTGTTGGAATACTCAAGATAGACCGAGTTGCGATTACCGGTGCCACCAATCACAGCGTTGCTGTTCAGCTTTGCGGAATATTCAACGATAATGTACTTGCCCTTGACAGCACCTTCAACCTTCTTCAAATCATTGAAGGAGACAGAAATACCCTGGCCACTGACTCCGACGGTAGCATTTTTGGTGATGTCAGTATCAGTATCGTCCTTGACCTTGTCGGAGGAGAGATACACCTTGACAGCAGTTTTCGCAGGTGCGTCAAAAGCGGCATCCAACGTATCGTGGAAGATGTACTTATAGGTGTCGTAGTTGGACATGTCCGGAACGGAACCAATCAGGTGGAATGGCACCATATCTCCGATGTTGTAATCGGCAGTGTCATTGTACTGAGTACCGTAAGCTGCCTCAGTGGTGGCCTTGACGTTCTCCTTGACCTTCTTCTCGACCGTAGGAACGCCCGTCTTGGCCTTCAGTGTAGTCGGACCAACAACCTTGGTCAGATGCAGAGAAAGAGCATCACCCTGCGCAACGCTGGTCACATCCTTGAACACGTAGTAGCCAGCGGCCAGCTGCTTAGGAGTATCCTTGGTGATTCCCTCTGCAGCTGCATTGCCAGTGAAATCAACGTACTTGTTGACCTCATCCTGGATTTCCTTATCCGACTTATTGGCCAGACCTGTGAGTGCTTTCACCGTGGTCTCATCGACGCTGTCACCAACGTTCACGCCTTCGGAACGCTTCGAGTTAGCACCCCACTTGAGGTCAGACAGAGTGGTTCCGTCCGATGCCAAAGTACCAGTAAACACCTGGTAGGCATCATAGGTATGGGAATCAGTCGAATCGACGGAAACCTTATAAGTGGTATCCGCCGCCATGGCAGTGGAGGCACCGGCGAAACCGGCGATGGCCATTGCCGCGGTGGCTGCCACAGCGACGAGGCCCTTGAGAACCTTGTTCATTCTTTTTCCTTTACTTTGTTGGTTATATCTTCCCTGATATTAAGTTTTCAGCCCTTTGGAGAGGGCGTTCATAGAACAGCTACGGGCCGCCCTCCCCTCTCACAGAGTCGATAATCATGATTGCCGTCTCCTAAGGCTCAAGGCCAGACCGGCCACGGCAATCGCCACTGCGAGGAATCCCGCAGCGTACATCTTGTTTACTCCCTCGCCGCCTGTACCAGGCAGAACGACGCCGGGGGTGTTGGTAATGGAACCACCGTCAACGGTGAATGCGGCAGACTTCTGATAGTCGGCGGTAGTCTCCGGCTTGAAACCGGAAGACGTGTACCACGTGCCTTTCACGTTCGCGCCTTCGGCCGGCCCGATGCGGAACACGTGCGGAGTCGTATCGATGTTGTACCCGTCAGGAGCCTTGGACTCGATTAACTGGTATTCACCCCACTCAAGACCAACGATGGAGAACTTACCGGCGTCGCCATCACGATCCGTATACCATTCCGTCTGCGCGGAGCAGGTCTTCTCACTGCTATTCACGCAATCCTTGATGGTTGCGATAGGCGTGGCGCTATCACCTTCCGTGTATTCGGCGTTGCCGTTGGCGTCCCACGAGAAGTTCTTGGTCTTGTACAGCTTCCATTCGGAACCGGCCAGCAGCTTCAGTTCACTCGAATCGTCGGTCTTCTGCCAGGTCGCCTTGCCGGTAAGACGCGGGTTCTCGACCTTTTCGGGAAGATCGGAGCTCGTGACCTGCCCATTCTTGATAACGATGGTGTAGGTCTTCGCCTTGCTGGCGTCGAAACCGTTCGGGGCGTTGATTTCCTTCAGCGTGTAGGTGCCATTCGTAAGATCGGACACCTTGAACTGGCCGCCCTTCGGATCCTCATCCTGCCGCGTGTCAGCTGCCTTGGCAGTCGTGTTGGTAATAGCGCGCACCACCGGCTGATCGTAGAACACTGCATTCTTCACCGCGGAACGATGGGAACGATTCTCCACGTATGCGCTGGTCACCGTGCAGCCGGAGGGGACTGTTTCTTTTTGGAAATCATTCCACGCCTCCACAACCTGAACATCCTTACCCGTAAAGGTAAACATACCGTGATCCGCGGCGGTGTACTTATCGTCATTGGGCAGATCGAACCCTTTAGCATTGCCAAGATAGAACTGGTAATTTGTTGTAACAGAACTCTTCGGCAGCTGGAAACGCACATAGTCACCGCACGCGCTGGAACTTTGCACATCGCCGCTCCAGTTATTGCTGTCCGTGCTCTTCTTATATTTCAGCCAATAGTCGTTCCACTGCACGTTCGACTTCTTGAAGTACACGGAAACCATCGGCTCCGTCACCTTGATCTTCAGGGTGGCCTTCTCCCGGCTATGCTGCTCGGTGGCGGTGATGGTCACATAGCCCGAGGTCACCCGATTGGCGGTCACCCTGACAATGGTGCCGGTCGTAGGAGTTACGGAAACCTCATCCGTATTGCTCGAAGTCCAGTTCACCGTGTTGCCTTCAGGCGCCACGGTAGCCGTCAGCGTCATGGTCTTGCCCTGTTCCAAGCTGATTTCCTGACCTTCGGTGTATTTGTCAATGCTGACCGAGCCCACCACGGTTACGCCGGTTACCATAACCGGGAACGTCACAGTCTTGTCGCCGGCCGTGAACACGATGTTCGTAGTGCCGTTGCTATACGGCTGCAACTGCGTGCCATCGCTGGCAATGCCTGCAACGGCAGGGCTTTCGGACTTCCACTGCACCTTCGTGGCGAGCTCCTTGCCATCCTTATCCACGGCAACATAAGAAATGCTTACCGGAGTGGAATTCGTGAAGCTCCACGAACTAACTTCAGTTTCATTGATCTTGACCACGATGTTTGCGATTTCGCTGTCGGAATCATCATCCGTAATAGTCCACGACTGGTCGGGATCGCCCTTCTTGGTCAATTCCCAAGTGGAACCCGCGAGCAACGTGTTCTGGTCTTCTGCGTCAACCTTCGACCATGCGATGGAAGTACCGGCACTCACGTTGACAATGGCGCCATTGTGCAGCTGCTTGGCGGTGTCATCGGTGATTTCAGCGCCAGTAGCGCTGTACACCTTGTCGATGGTTGAAACGGTATCCGTACTGTCGTGCGTGACGATGCGATAGATGTTCGTGTTCAACGCATACTGGCTGCTGCCGGTACCGCTTTCCTTCAGGTAGTATGTGGCCTTCTTTGCGAGACTGCCCAAAGTGACGCTACCGTTATCCGCATCATCCGCATCATTCCAGCCGCCATCGGCAACCGTGGTGATGGGGTTCGTGCCATTCATGGCATTATCCCTCGTGCCGTACACCGTCCACGAAGTACCTTTCAGGGCTTTGCCCTCGGCATCGACCTTATCCCACTTGATTGCGGCGCAGGAGGTGGTCATCTGCCCATACCAAGACAGGTTATGACGTTCCTGATCCATATCCACTGCAGAGGTGGAATATTTGCCTTCGGCGTTGACGAAATTGCCGCTGTTTGTGGTAACGACATCCTTGTTGTACATTTCAAAATCGCCAGTAGTCCACACACGACCATTAGTGGAGACATGCGACTGGAAATTGCCCTTGGCACCAAAATCATTGCCCGTTACCATAACGGAACCCATCCATGCGGCAGACGGATCATCGGTTACGTTGACGTTGTACCAGTCTTCCTTATCACCATGGTTCTGATCCTTGTACCAGCCGGTGTTGATGCGCCCCGACCCCTTACCACCAAGAATCGTAAGGGTATTGGTGTTATAGAAGTTCCACATCAGCTGGCCTGCGCGCTTGACGTACTCCTGCCCATGCGTATTGTTGTAGCGGTTTGTGCCCGTCGAATTCATCATGACGTAGCCGTCGGAGATATCAACGTCGTTCCACTTGAACTGCCAGCCATTACGGAACTTCACATCATTGCCATTACCGTTGATGTTGATGGCGACCGAAGCATTGTCGGAGATGTTCTTGAAGTTGAACACCACGCCGGCATCACCAATGCTATTCAGCATTGATGCGTCTAAATTGAACACCTGCAACTCGTCTTTGCCATCGCCGGTCAGCGTGATTTCCGTCTGACGGGAGTTGTTCTCAATATCGAACCGGTAAACGTTGTTTGCGTAAGTGTTGTAGCTGTATGAATAACGTTTGCCTGTGTAATTATCCTCATTGCCCTTCGTAACAGTGTTGCTGGAGGAAATCTTCGCGAGCTTGCCAGACAGCGTAGTCACATAATTCTTATATTCGGAATATGTGTAATCCGAACCCGTCGAGGGGTTCTTCACTCCGGAAATAACGGTGTTGCTCTGATTCCAGTTGACTTTGCCGTTGCCGCCCATGTCGTACACGGAATACTGTTCACCGTTCTTCCAAGTGTTGCGGCTTTGCACTGTGGTCTGATTACCAGCAATGTTCGCGTTAAAGTTATGGTCATTCGTCTCGCCGGTAGCGCCATTCCCCGCTCCGGTTCCAAGCCAGCTGGATCCCTGATTAGCGTCATCCGTCCAGCCCTGAGCACCACCGAACCAATTCAACTCGGAATTGGTGCTATTGCCGCCAACCGAAAGCACAGTCGAACCGTCCTTCGGACGGAACTGCGAACCAAAACCGACGATGCCCCAACGAAAACCACGCGAACGATTGAATGAGCCATCCTTATTCCAGATGTTCCAAGCCTGCTTCATTGGATGAAGCAAAAGCTTTCCGTTCACAGCGGTCAAGCCTTCGGCCTCAACAGCGTAAGAACCCTCAGGCGCATTGTTGTTATTGGCAGAAGTAATGCCCGACTTCTTGCCACCTACATACATGTCACCGCCAACGAAAGTAGCGATACCTTCATCGTTACCGCTGCCGGAGGTCTGATCGCCTAACGGTTCTGTGGTAGGTGTGCAGATTGCGCCGTCATTGCGACTTTCGTCAGCTTTGGCATTGTAGGTGGGGAGGAGGGAAGTTACTGCTACGGTGGCCATCATGGCTACCGCTATGGCGGCGGCGGTCAGGGAGCGGGTACGCGAAAGCACGCGACCGGTTGCCGATCGCGTTCCTGCATAGTGTCGTGGTGCGTTGCCGACACCATTACGCCATTGCCTCATCTTGTCCCCTATCCGCAAAGTGTTCACCCTTCTGAGTCCCTCAACTCGAGGGTTGATATCCTTTGCATAATGCCGTTATCACTTCTGTTTTACGTATAGCTTCTGCGCTGTTCCCATCTCCGGCAACACAGCCGGAAACCTCTGTTTTCCCTTTTTCTCTGACCTACGGTTTACTATGATAACCTTTGCAGTTATGAAAACAAAATGAAACAGAAAGAACCCACACCCCCTCCCCCGATACGTTTTTTCGTCCCCTCTCACGGGGACAACGCTTTAAAGCCTGATATTCAACGGTTTGTCAACGATTGCAAAATCAAAAAACACATGCTGATCATTGAATGAAATTCATCATTCATCAGCCCCCGATTGGCGTGTCATGAAACACATCACTGCAAATTGTTTCATTTTTTTCCTGAAAACGTATGCCACACACCGTGACTACAGTGGGGGTATCCCTTATCAATCCACCCCAGGCCATCACAATCAGCCCGTCGGCATTGACGGGCTGCGGAAGGGTAATGAGACTCGGCTCTCAGCGGCCAGTGCCGTACACGGAATCGGTGCCGCGTAGTACGAGCTGGGCGCGCACAATCTCATGCGCGTTCTCAAGCGGCTTGCCTTCGATAAGCTTCATGGCCTTTTGTGCGGCCGCGCGACCCATCGCATACGGATCCTGGCGCATGGTGGTCAGGTTCACAGTGTCGGCGTACGGCGAATCGTCGAAGCCGATAATCGAATAGTCACTCGGCGTGTGGTGGCCGTAACGTTCCAAACGCAACACCAGCGGAATCGCCATCATATCCATCTGGCAGCAGATCGCGTCCGGGAACTCGTCCAACGCAAGCAGCGCGGTCAACGCCGAGTCGGCGAAGGTCTTGCCACGCGGCACAGAGACGACGCGCCACTTGAAGTCATGGGAGGCCTCCATCGTCTTGCAGGCGCGGATGAAGCCCTGTCCTCGCGCATCGATGGAGGAATTAATGGAATCGACCGCATCGGAGCACACGTACACGATATTCTTGTGCCCCAGATTGATCAGATGCTGGGCGGCGGTGAACATGCCGTCCTCATCGTCGATGGAGATGGTGGCGTCGAAGCCGTTTTGCGTCGGCGTATTGATGCCGATGATCGGCACGTGGATGCGTTTGAGCTGCTGGATTTCCTTCGGATCCACGCCGAACGACGTTACGAATACGGCGTCCACGTTGCGGCGGACCGGCAGATTCGTGAAGAAGTCGCGGCGGTTTTCGGCGGTGTCGACGTGCTGGAACAGCGATACGTCATACCCGGCATTATGCATGACGGATTCGATTCCAGCGAACACTTCCGTATTGAACCAGCTAGTGATCTCTTCATTCATCAGCATCGCCACACGGTACGATTGGCCGGATTTCAGCGACGTGGCGGAACGGGAGATGTTGAAATCAAACTTGTCGGCAGTTTCCAGCACCTTGCGACGTGTACGTTCGGACACCAGTTCCGGACGCGTGAACGCGCGCGACACCGTGGAAATCGACACACCCGCGGCCTTGGCCACCTCGCGAATGCCTGCTCTATCCATCTCTCAACCCCTTTGCGGTTTCTGCATCATAATCACAAACGTTCCCAGCCTTGGAAACACTTGCCCGAGCGGCAATGCTCTCCCATATTGCTACTATTATACTGCGAACGTTGTCAAAAATCACGCTAATGTTGCACCAATAGCACAAAATATCAAAATAACTGGATAAGCCGCGTAAAAAGCCCACTTCGTCCACTGCCGCTTATAACCCAACTCGCCGTTGTAATAATGCACGAATGCAACGCCAATGCCAGGCATAATCATCATCACCGCGCCAAACAGGCCGGCAGTGAACATCATCGAATTCTCATGCTGGCGCATCAACGTGAAAATCAGCACGAAACCAAGCGTCACCGAGCCGACGCTCATCATATGCTGGCGCAGGCCGACGCGCAGCAGCAGATCCCACAACAGTCCGATCAACACCAGACCGACCGACAGCACAATCTTCATTGACTTCTGGTAGCGCGCCGCCACCCAATCCAACACGGCAAGCACAACGAACGCGATGAACAGACCGAAAACAGGGTTCTGCGAGCCAAAATCGAAAGCCTTATGCGACGTGCAGAGGTCGTACGGCACCTCACACACCACGGCGAGGATGAACAGCTGCAGGCCGTACGCGACGCGACTATGTGTTTCACGGAAACCCTGCACCAGCAGCCACGCGTAAATCGGAATAGCAAACCAAGATACGACCTCGCTTAAGACCATCGCCGTCAGCGACGTCATATTATTGACGTCGGAACCGAAAAACAGCGGCACAATGGTGGTGCTACCAGCTGACAGAGCCAACGCCACAGCGCCGATGACCTTGAGCTGGAACACCGTCAGTCCGCGGTGCTTCTTCTTGGTACGGCGAGCGCCGCCGAATCCGATCTGTTCAATCGAATCAGCTCCAGCACCCTGCTCGACATAGCTTTCCATATGTCCTCCTCAGTTCCGCATACGGCCTTTCGTGCGCCCAAGACGCCCAGTACGCCCAAGACGCAACCTACGCGCGTTTCACGCGTTCAGCACGAATTTCAGCAGACCGTCGTAGTCGGCACCGGTAAACGAACATACCGCATGCTCCGACTTGGGCGGGTCGCTCATCGGCGAAATTTCCGTACGGAAGTATGCTGCGTCGAGACCGGCGGAATTGGCTCCGATAATATCGTTTGCTTCATCGTTGCCCACCATGAGCGCGTTTTTTGCGATTACGAACTCGCGGTCGAGAGCCAACATGTACAAGTCGCGGGCAGGCTTGCGGATTTTCTCTTCGCTGGAGATAATCACGTCGTCCAGTACGTTCGCCAAGCCGGTCATTTCCAGTTCGGGGCGAGTATAGCAGGCTTGTGCGTTGCTTAGCAGCGCCACGACGACGCCGGCCTCCTGCAATGCTTCGATCATGTCGAGTGCGCCCGGATACAGGCGGATCATGCTGGTGCTGCCCTGCCGGAACGCCCATGCGGCTTTCAGCGCGGCTTGCGGCAGTGCCAGTTTCTTTTCAGCCTCCTCACTACGGTTCATCAGCAGCGACCGGTAGACCGGCAGGATATCGAATTCATCCCATCCGTTACGGACGATTGCACGATCGGCTTGATGGACCATTTCGCGGGCCTCAAGTTTTTCGAAGCGTTCGCGCATTTCGTCGACCGATTCGTAGTCGGCACCCAGTTCGCAAACGCAGTCATATAGCGCCTGCCAGGCGGTTTCGCTCTGTTCGTCTGTACGAATGTCGATCAACGTCCCGTAGAGGTCGAAAAATACCACTTCATATCGTGGATTATGAGCTCCGGCTCCCACTTCTCGTATCCTTTCTGGTTTTCCGGCCCCATTGCCGTATCTGTTACGGCAACCGCAGCTTTGCGGTCGCCGTTTTGTAGCTTCCCTACTGAGAGTATTACTGCAACCGCCAGATTGCAAACGTATGCGGTGGAACAATCAAATAATCGCCATCACCTGCGCTCACATTGCCTTCCACCGGACTGACGGACGAGCCGAGACCACACCAGTATCTCCGTATTCCGCCAATCGGTTCCAAACCCGTTACGGCCACGTCAATAACGCCGACGTGTCTGCCTGGATTGGCGGCCATCAGATAATCGCCGACGCGGAACACGAGTTCGTCGCCTTCCGTATCGACGATATTGCGATTGCCGTCGAACCACTGTGGATCAGACTTGCGCAATGCAATCAACTTCGCGTAATACTCAATCAAATCGCGCTTCTGCCATGCACGGTTCCAATCGAGCCAGTTAAGCTCTTTGGCGGAATCGTAAGAATCAGAGCTGCCGAATTTGGTACGTGCGAACTCCTCGCCGGACAGCATGAACGGGATGCCAGCGGAGGTAAGCGTGATACCCACAGCCAGCTTGTTGGCGTCCATCACGTCGGTCAGCGCGGCCGCAATCTGCGGACCGACACCGGCCAGCCCTTCCGCCGAGAAATCGGCGTCATACATGACTTTTGGCACATCCACGGTGTTTTCGTTAACGCCTTCGGCCACGGTGCTGCCCAACGAACCAGCCGCAAAGCTCGCGCACAACTTGTCCCACAGCGTGAGGTCGTCGTGCGCGGACACGTATTGAATGACCTGGCCTGCCACTCCTTCCGAATGTTTGCCGCGACGCCACGCGTCCACGGCCTCACGCGCAGCCGCTACGTTCTCGTGCATGCCACCGTTCACATAACCCGGGCGGTCCGAGAAGAACACATGGCCCTTGATGGTGTCTCGCGTGGTGTCGCAGAAGTGGCCGATGCGACTGTCAAGCTTCGACAGGCCTGACTTGTCAGCCAGCACGGTGTCGCTGGGCAGCGGCGCGGTGGCGCCCGCGGACCACGGTTCGCCGTACATGAGAATGTCGCGTCCACGGCCGGGAATCTCATCCAGAGCAGCACGCACGGCATTCATGGTGTCCACGTCGATCAGACCCATCAGGTCGAAACGGAAGCCGTCCATGTGGTATTCGCGCGCCCAGAACGTCACGGATTCCACGATGAACCGGCGGAACATCTTGCGTTCGGTGGCCATATCGCAGCCGCAGCCGGATCCGTTGGCCAGCGCGCCGTTGGGCTTACGGCGCAGGAAATAGTCCGGCACCGACCGCTCAAACCAATTATCGGGCGAGAACATGTGGTTGTAGACCACGTCCATGATCACTTTGATGCCGGCGTTGTGCAGCGCCTGCACCATCTGCTTCACTTCGCGGATGCGCACCGACCCGTCGAACGGATTGGTGGAATACGAGCCTTCCGGCACGTTGTAATTGACCGGATCGTACCCCCAGTTGTAGCGATCGCAGGTCTCTTCGTCCACGGAACCGAAATCGTAAATCGGCATGAGCTGCACCGCGGTGACGCCAAGTTTCTTGAGATATGCGATGCCCGTGGGAAAGTCGGGATGCCCGTCCAGAGACGTACCGTCGTCGGTGAACGCCAGATACTTGCCCCGATGCGATTCGGGGAAACCGCCGGCGGGATCATTGCTGAAATCGCCCACATGGGTTTCCCAGACCACCGTCTGCGCAAGCGGCACGTCCGGCATATGGTCGCGGTACCAACCATCCGGATTGGTGCGGCTGAAGTCCACGACCATGCTGCGCCGGCCGTTCACACCGGCCCCGCGCGCCCACGGGTCGGCGATGCGGTCGACGGAACCGCAATCGCGTTCGATCAAAAAGTCGTAATACACGCCGTGC
>ERZ779896.2134-NODE-2134-length-14299-cov-13.291210_pt1 | contig 14299 bp, 10 predicted proteins | sample MGYA00511067_ERZ779896 | MGnify/ENA primary metagenome ERZ779896 (study PRJEB29588, sample SAMEA2161597) | human gut metagenome | biome: human gut; feature: human-associated habitat; material: faeces | place: Denmark | collected 2008/2010 ...
CGGCTGGAGGACGGCGTGTGGGAAAGCGAACAGGCCCCGTCTCCCTTTGTGCTGGGGTTTATCCGGCCCCGCATCTACCTGCCCTTCGGCCTGGACCGGGGAAGCCGGGACTATGTGCTGGCCCATGAGCGGACCCACATCCGGCACCGGGACCACTGGGTGAAGCCCCTGGCGTTTCTGCTGCTGGCGGTGTACTGGTTCAACCCACTGCTGTGGGCGGCGTATATCCTGCTGTGCCGGGATATGGAATACGCCTGTGACGAGGCGGTGCTGCGGGACCTGGAGGAGCCGGACAAGCGGGCGTATTCCCAGGCGCTTCTGAATTGCGCCGGACCCCGGCGGGCGGTGACGGCGTGTCCGGTGGCCTTCGGCGAGATCTGCGTCAAGGGGCGCATCCGCCGGGCTCTGCGGTATAAAAAGCCTGCCGTGTGGGTGACGGCGGCTGCTGTGGTGGTGTGCGCTGCGGCGGCGGTCTGCCTGCTGACCAACCCCAGGGACCGGACCCCCTATGGGTGGGCCAGCCGGGTGACGGCTGGGGGGCTGAACGTGACGTATCTGCGGGAAGGGAACTCTGCCCGGACACCGGCCGGAATGCCGGGGCTGACCTCCCGGCTGGCGGAGCAGCTCAACGGGCTGACGGAGGAGGACTTCCCTCTGCTGGAGAACTACGCATACAATATCTTTGACCAGGGGAGGGAGCCCTTCTGCCTGCAAATGGGGCGGAAGGCCGGAAAGCGGGAGCTTCTGTACGGCGGCGACAGCGGGTATCCGCTGATGCTGCTGTACCGGGGGAAGCTCTACGGCGTGAACAGCGAGGAGCTGCTGCAGACCATCCTGGAGTATACCCGGGGCGTGCAGGTGGTTCCGGCAGGGACGGAGCTGGCCCTGCGGATGGGGCTGCCCGGAGTGTACCGGATGATGACAAAGGAGAGCGCCGACGGGCCGGATGTGATACAGGGAGATGACTTTTCCTGGACCCCGGCGGCGTGGCAGGGCGGCATGGCATATGTGGACCTGATGCGGACGGAGGGGGATGCTTCCGGCTCCGTGGGCCGCATCTGGTGCGCCAGGGCCCGGTGGGGCGGCCAGGAGCGCTGGCTGGTATACGCCCGGGACGGGCAGATCGCCCTGCGGCCCACGGAAAGCGGCTCCACGAGACTGAGCGTCGTCGGGCGGGGACTGGCATTCCCGGAGGACGGGACGTATCTGACGGCGGAGTGCGTGTATCAGACGCCGGAGATGCCCAGCCCGTCTCCCCTGTCGGCGGAGCTGCTGCAATTCCGGGATGAAGCCGTGAAATACTGGGCCCGGTATCAGGAGAACGCCGACGGGCAGCTGACCACCGCACTGGACCCGGAGAAGTACAGTCAGTATCCCATCCAGGGCGGTCAGAGCGTCAGCCTGGAGGAATGGGACAGCCGGTTTCCGGAGGGGTTTAGCCCGGACATCAGCGGGTACCAGGAGCGATGGCTGTTCCAGCTGGAGGATGGCCGTCAGCTGCTGCGGCTGGACGATCAGCTGTATTTGCTGCAATATCACCAGGCTGACGGGGAAGTTTTCGAGATGCTGCGGCTGCGGCCGGTGCCGCTGGAGCCGGAGCGGGTGCTGGAGCTGGATCGTCTGCTGCTCAGCGTCAGCGGAGACGACAGCGTGGCGGCGATCAGCTTCTCCGGGGCCGTGGAGGCCGCTATGCGGCAGCTGCCGGATTACCGGCGGCTGGTGGACGGCGGGGCGGATACCCTGCGGTACTGCTTCACCATGCTGGAGTGCCGGTATAACGGCGGGTATATGATGCAGGCAGCCATGATGGCGGTGTGCCGGGATATTCTGGTAGACATGGGCGAGGATCCCGGCGATGACGGGTATGACGTGCAGACCTGGTATGACGAGCTGAAGGCCCGAGCCTTTTCCGTGTCGGAGGACCTGGCGCACCATCCGGGGTATGCTGTGCTGCTGGGGCTGGGGGTGTCCCGGCCTGACGGCACGGCGGCGATAACCTATGTGGACATGGACGGCGACGGACTGGCGGAGCGCCTTACGGCAGAGAACGGAGGACTCCGGGTGCTGCGGTATGACGGCACGGAGGTGTGGTCCTCCGGCCCGGTGGGACAAAACGGGGATGAGGCCCTGTTCCTGCACCGGAACGGCGGGCAGTGGGAGCTTCTGCGCTATGGCCGGACGGCGGAGGAGCAGCTCTATGAGCTGCTGAGTCTGACCGGCGGCCGGGAGCGGCTGGTGCGGTCCCGGCATCTGGCCCACGGCGCGGCGGCAGAGAGCGTCCGGGTCTTTGCGGAGGATTTCCATACCCTGCTCTATGGCGCGGATGAGGCGGGGCTCTCCGACGGGTGCGAGATGCTGCTGCTATCCACCATGAACGGCGAGACCCGGGTGGGTCCGCTGTACAATTTCAGCGGCTATGAGATCGGAGAGGGGAACGGATGAATAGAAGCGGCTATACCATTGTACAGGCCGGGGCGGAGGTGCCGGCGGAGGAATTCGTCAGGCGGTATGTGGACCTGAAGGACCCCGCCGCCGGGTGCCGCCCCTGCCCGGACTATGGGCGGTACTGGACGTGCCCGCCCTATGACGTTCCGGCGGCGGACTACTGGGCGGGGTTTGACACGGTGCTGCTGGAGGGGATGCAGTTCCACTTCACCCCGGCCATGCTGGAGCGGCGGTTTGACCCGGAGGAGCTGGCGGAATATACCCGGCGGCTGACGGCGGAGCAGGCCCGGCAGATGGACCGGGCCCTGCGGCGGCAGTACCCCGGGGCGGCGGTGCTGACCACCGGAGGGTGCACCCTGTGTGAGGAATGCACCCGGCCCATGGGGCGGCCCTGCCGCCATCCGCAGGCGGTGGGGTACAGCCTGGAGTCCCTGGGCTGCGACGTGGGGGCCGCCGCCCGGGGGGAGCTGGGCTGGGAGCTGCTGTGGCCCCGGCGGGATAAGCTGCCGCGATACCTGACCTTACTGTGCGCGGTGCTGCGGTGACATACAAAATTTTTGAAAGTTTTTCAAAATTCGGGTTGATTTTTCAGTATTGTATGTGTATAATGAATTTATATTCAGAGTCACCTCCGAGACTCCTGAATCGAAGCAGGACCGCCAGGCGGTCTGCCTGACTTCGCTGATTTCCCCCTTCCCCCCCTATAGCAAAAGCGCCGGTATCGCACGATACCGGCGTTTTTGCCCGTATTTGCTGCCTTCCGGTCAGGAAAGCTCCTCCTGGCCGGTGCACAGCTGGTAATACTTGCCCTTCTGGGCCATCAGGGCGGCGTGGTCGCCCCGCTCGATGATCCGGCCCTGCTCCAGCACCAGAATGGCCTGGGCATTGCGGACGGTGGAGAGCCGGTGGGCGATGACGAACACCGTGCGCCCGGCCATCAGGGAGTCCATGCCCTTTTCGATGAGCTTTTCGGTGCGGGTGTCGATGGAGGAGGTGGCCTCGTCCAGGATCAGCACCGGGGGATCCGACACGGCGGCCCGGGCAATGGCCAGCAGCTGGCGCTCCCCCTGGCTGAGGCTGCCGCCGTCGCCGGTGATGACGGTGTCGTACCCCTGGGGCAGGTGGCGGATGAAGGTGTCGGCATTGGCCAGCCTGGCCGCCGCCCGGACCTCCTCATCGGTGGCGTCCAGCTTCCCGTAGCGGATGTTGTCGGCCACGGTTCCGGTGAACAGGTGGGTATCCTGCAAAACAATGCCCAGAGAGCGGCGCAGGGAGTCCTTCCGGATGTTCCGGACGTCGATGCCGTCATAGGTGACGGAGCCGGATTGAATGTCATAAAACCGGTTGATGAGGTTGGTGATGGTGGTCTTTCCCGCGCCGGTGGAGCCCACAAAGGCGATCTTCTGCCCCGGCTCTGCGAACAGGGATACATCGTGGAGCACGGTTTTCTCCGGGTCATAGCCGAAGTCCACGTGCTCAAACCGCACGTCGCCCCGCAGCTCCGTCAGGGAGCCGTCAGACTTTTTCCAGGCCCAGTGGCCGGTGCGGCGGTCCGTCTCCGTCAGGGTATCGCCGTCCTTCAGCACCCGAACCAGGGTGGCGGTGCCGTCGTCGGTCTCGGGGTCGGCGTCCATCACGGCGAAAATCCGCTCGGCGCCGGCCACCGCCGCCAGAAGGGTATTCACCTGCTGGCTGATCTGGCCCACCGGCTGGGACACCTGCTTGACATACAGCAGATACGCGCCCAGAGAGCCGATATCGAACACACCGGAGATGGACAGCAGGCCGCCTACACAGCAGGTGACGGCATAGTTGATGCGGGAGAGGTTGCCCATGGCGGGCATCATGGACCCGGCATAGGTCTGGGCCATGGCGGCGGCGTCGCGATAGGCGCTGTTGCGGGCGGCGAACTCGTCCATGGTCTTCTGCTCGTGGTGAAAGACCTTGATGACCTTCTGGCCCTCGATCATCTCCTCAATGTAGCCATTGAGGCTGCCCAGGGCCGCCTGCTGCTGCTGGAAGCTGACGCGGCTGCGGCCGCCCACGCTTTTGACCACCAGGAGCATCAGACCCAGGAACACGAAGGTGATGAGGGTCAGCGCCCAGTTCAGATACACCAGCATCACCACCGTGCACACGAAGGTCAGCAGGTTGGACACCACGCTGGCGAAGCTGTTGCTGATCATGTCGGACACGGTGTCCATATCGTTGGTGAAGCGGCTCATCAGGTCGCCGGACTGGTGGGTGTCGAAATACCGCAGGGGCAGGGACTGGAGCTTGTTGAACAGGTCCTGCCGCAGGGTGGCCACCGTCCGCTGGGAGATGCGCACCATGATCCGGGAATAGGCATAGGAGCACCCGGCGGACACCAGGAACACCCCGCCCATGGCCACCAGCATCCAGAACAGGCCCTTGAAGTCCCCGGCCACAATGTGGTTCAGGGCGGGCTTAAGGAAGTAGCTACTGGCCACGGAGCCCACGGAGCTGAGCACCAGGCACACCGCCACCACGATCAGCGCCGCCTTATAGCGGCCGATATAGGCCAGGAGCTTCCCCACGGTGCCCCGGAGATTCTGGGGCCGCTGATAGCCGTGTCCCCGGCCGTGGGGGCCGCCGGGACGGACCTGCTTCTTGTTTTCAGCCATCAATCGTCGCTCCTTCCTGCTGGGATTTATAGACCTCCTGATAGATGTGGTTGGAGGCCATCAGTTGGTCATGGGTGCCTGCACCGGAAATTTTGCCGTCGTCCAGCACCACGATTAGGTCCGCGTCCATGACGGAGGAAATGCGCTGGGCGATGATGAGCTTGGTGGCCCCGGGCAGGGCCTGGCGCAGGGCGGACCGGATCTTTGCGTCGGTGGCGGTGTCCACGGCGGAGGTGGAGTCGTCCAGAATCAGCACCCGGGGCCGGCGCAGAATGGCCCGGGCAATGCACAGGCGCTGCTTCTGACCGCCGGAGACGTTGGCGCCGCCCTGCTCAATGTGGGTGTCGTAGCCGTCGGGCATGCGGGAGATGAACTCGTCGGCGCAGGCCATGCGGCAGGCCTCCTCCATCTCGGCGTCGGTGGCGTCCTCCCGGCCCCAGCGGAGGTTTTCCCGGATGGTGCCGGAGAACAGGGTGTTCTTTTGCAGCACCATGGCGCAGCCCTGGCGCAGAGCCTCCATGGTGTATTCCCGGACGTTGTGTCCGCCTACGGACACGGCGCCCTCCGTGGCCTCATACAGCCGGGGGATCAGACTCACCAGGGTACTCTTGGCGCTGCCGGTGCCGCCCAGGATGCCCACGGTCATGCCGCTTTCAATATGCAGGCAGACATCCTCCAGGTTCCAGGCGCCGCTGTCCTTGTGATACTTGAAATAGACATGATCAAAGTCCACGTCGCCGTTTTCAACGGTCAGGGCCGGGTCGGCGGCGGAGTCGGTGATCTCGGGCTGCTCCTCCAGCACCTCCACAATGCGCTTGCCGCAGGCAATGGACCGGGTCAGCACCATCATCACCATGGCCACCATCATCAGGGACATGAGAATTTCGGAGGCGTAGGTGAAGAAGGCGATCAGGTCGCCGGAGAGCATGGCGCCGCCCACCACATAGTGGCCGCCCAGCCACATGATGGCCATGATGGTGCCGCCCATAATGAGGGTCACCAGGGGGACAAACAGCACCACGAAGCTGTAGGCCCGCTCCGCCGTATCCCGAAGGGTGTCGCTGCGTTGGGCAAACTTCTCCTGCTCCCGGTCCTCCCGGACGAAGGACTTCACCACCCGGATGGCGTTGAGGTTCTCCTGCACCACCAGGTTCAGGTCGTCGGTGGACTTCTGCAGGGCGGTGAAAAACGGCCCCACATAGCGGATGACGATGGCCACCAGAAGCAGAAGAAGCGGCAGCACCACCAGGAACACCTGGCTCAACTGCAGGCTGATGGTCAGGGCCATGACCAGGGCGGTGATCAGCATCACCGGGGCCCGGACCAGCATCCGCATGCCCATCATCAGGGTCATCTGCACCGACGAGACGTCGTTTGTCAGCCGGGTGATCAGGGACGCGGTGGAAAACCGCTCGATGTTGGCAAAGGAGAACCTCTGCACCTGGGCATATTCCGCGGCCCGGACGTTGGCGCCGAAGCCCATACCGGCCTTGGCCGCCAGGCCCGCCGCCCCCACGCCCATCACCAGGGACGCCAGGGCCATCAGGATCATTTTCAGGCCCGTGGCCAGAATATACGCCTTGTCGCCGTTGGCAATGCCCACGTCCACGATCTGGCTCATGGCCTTGGGCAGCAGCAGCTCCAGCACGGCCTCGCCTGCCGAACACAGCACGCCCAGGAATATCCAGACGCGATACCCCTTGGTATAAGGGGCTAATTTCCGAATCATGCGTTGTCCTCCTCCGATGTCAGATTGTCCGCCGCCCGCAGCAGAAGCCGGCGCAGGGTCTCCGTCTCCTGGGGGTCCATGCCCCGGTGGATCAGGTCCTCGATCTGCCGGGTGATGGACTCAAAGTCGTCATAAAACCGCTGCCCGGCCTCCGTCAGCCGCAGGATGCGGCACCGGCCGTCCTTTTCCCCCGGAGTCCGGGTCAGCATCCCCTTTTCCACCAGCCGGTCCACGATGCCGTTGACGGTGGAGGGCTTCACGGCCAGATGCTGCTGCAGCTGTTTCTGGGTCACGGGGCCCGGCTGCCGGTGCAGATACGTCAGCGACCGGCACTGGATGGGCGTGACCCCATAGCGCCGCAGCTTCTGCTCCATCCGCTGATAGGCCCGGTGGTTGCAGTACCCCAGCAGGGGGCCGATCAGCTCGGGCTTTTTCATGCAGCTCATAATAGTCTGCTCCTTTCCTGAGATTTTAATATTTAGTGCCCTAAATGTTAGCAGGCTAAATATTACCACCATTGTACTCCACCGTCAATAAGCAGAGCGCCGGTTTCCTGTGAACGTTCTGTAAACGATGGTGGGGAGCTATTGACTTTTATCCGCCGGGACGGTAAGATAAGCCCGTAATCCAAAAGCTGTTATCATTGTTATTCTCTCTCCTTTTACCACAAAACAGACCGCCGGTCCCCTCTTTCCCGGGACCGGCGGTCTGTTTTTACTTGACAATCGTCCGAAATCGTACTATAGTATCCGGGTACGATTTCGGACCAAGGAGGGCGGCCCCATGGCATACACATCCCGGGATATGCGCCGGTTTAACCATCTTTTGCAGGAGACCGACGCGGTTTATCATGAAATGGCCCAGCACTGGGGCCTTTCGGACAGCGTCATGGGGGTGCTGTATACCCTGTGCGACGCCGGAGGCCGGTGCCGCCTGCGGGACATCTGCTATTGGAGCGGCATGACCAAGCAGACCGTCAACTCCGCCCTGCGTCGGATGGAGGGAGACGGGCTGATCTATCTGGAGTCCGCGGGCCGGGGCAAGGACGTGTGCCTGACGCCGGAGGGGGAGGCCCTGGTCCAGCGGACCGCCCGGCGGGTGATCCAGGCGGAAAACCAGGTGTTCGCCGCCTGGCCCCAGGAGGATGTAGAGCAATATCTGGCGCTGACCCGGCGCTTTCAGGAGGCCCTGGCCCAGAAGGCCCGGGAAATCAAGGAGAAATCATGAGCAAAACACCCATCCAGCTTTCGGATCATTTCACCTGCCGCAAGCTGATCTGCTTTACCCTGCCATCCATCACCATGATAATCTTCACCGCCATTTACGGCGTGGTGGACGGCTTCTTTGTGTCCAACTACGCCGGAAAGACCCCCTTTGCGGCGGTGAATCTCATCATCCCGGTGCTGCTGATCCTGGGAAGCGTGGGCTTCATGTTCGGCACCGGCGGCGGCGCCCTGATCGCCAAGACCATGGGCCAGGGGGACCGCCAGCGGGCCAACAACATCTTTTCCCTGATCGTGTACGCCTCGGCGGCCTGCGGCGTGGTGCTGGCGGCCCTGGGCTTTCTGATCCTGCGCCCGGCGGCGGTGCTGATGGGAGCCGAGGGGGAGCTGCTGGAGCAGGCCCTGATCTATGGCCGTATCAACCTCATCGCCCTGCCCTTCTATGTGCTGCAATATGAGTTCCAGTGCCTGTTTGCCACGGCGGAAAAGCCCCGGCTGGGCCTGTCTGTCACTGTGGCGGCGGGGGTTGCCAACATGGTGCTGGACGCCCTGTTTGTGGGGGTGTTCTCCTGGGGCGCGGCCGGTGCGGCGGCGGCCACGGCCATCAGCCAGTTCATCGGCGGCGTGGTGCCGCTGATCTACTTCGCCCGCCCCAACAGCAGTCTCCTGTGGCTGGGAAAGTGCCGCCTGGATCTGCGGGCCCTGGGAAAAACCTGCTCCAACGGCTCCTCGGAGTTTATGAGCAACGTGTCCATGTCCCTGGTGAGCATGCTGTATAACGTCCAGCTGATGAAGTACGCCGGAGAGGACGGTGTCTCTGCCTACGGCGTGCTGATGTATGTGAGCATGGTGTTCCAGGCCATTTTCGTGGGCTATTCCGTGGGCGTGGCCCCCATTGAGTCCTATCACCTGGGGGCAGAGAACCGCCGGGAGCTGCGGGGCCTGCTGCGGCGCAGCCTGGGCCTGCTGGCCGTGTGCGCCGCGTGTATGTTCGCGGCGGGCCAGGTGCTGGCCGCTCCCCTGTCCCGGCTCTATGTGGGCTATGACCCGGGCCTGTTCGAGATGACGTCCCACGCCTTCGGCATCTTCTCCTTCTCGTTCCTGTTCTCGGGCTTCGCCATCTATGGCTCCCCCTTCTTCACGGCCCCGAACCACGGGCTGACCTCCGCCATCATCGCCTTTCTGCGGACGCTGGTGTTCCAGGTGGGAGCGGTGCTGACCTTCCCGCTTCTGTGGAAGCTGGACGGCATCTGGCTTTCCATCGTGGCGGCGGAGGTCATGGCCGTGATCACCACGGCGATTTTCCTGGTGGTGGGGCGCAAGCGGTACGGGTATTGAAGCCCCACCAGAAAAAAACCAAAAAATTTCAAAAAAATGCTTGCAATCCCCGGATGAATGTGGTATATTAATCAAGCTGACATGAGTGATTCAGCCAGCTATCCGGGTGTGGCGAAGTTTGGTATCGCGCTTGAATGGGGTTCAAGAGGCCTTGAGTTCGAATCTCAACACTCGGACCACGAAGAAGTCCTGAAACCGTAAGGTTTCGGGACTTCTTTTTTGCTTTCGCGGGGGACCTTACCCGGCGGGTTTCTAACACTTTTCTAACACTTGCCGGACAGCAGAGAGGACATTTCCTGGGCGATGGACTGCTTGCGGGCCATGTCCAGGTGACCATAGACATTGGCGGTCATCTTGATATCACTGTGGCCCAGCCACTCCTGCACGTCCTTGAGCGTAAAGCCATTGCTCAGCAGAATGCTGGCACAGCTATGCCGCAGTTCGTGGAAGCGGATGCGGGGCAGGCCGTTCTTCTGGAGCAGGCGGGCAAAATGATGGGTGATATAGTCCGGAGGAAACGGACGGCCATCCGGCCATTTGAACACATACGGGTTCTCCTGGTATGCCTTGCCGAACAAGCGCCGGTTCGTGCGCTGATCAGACAGGGCCTGCAGGAAAATGGCCCGGGCTTCCGGAAGCAGCGGGAAAGAGCGGTAACTGCTGGCGTTCTTGGTCTTATCCTTTTCCACCGGCTTGGTCACCTTGCTGACGGTGTGCCGAATCGTCAGGGTGCCGGACTCAAAGTCGATGCTGTCCCATTGCAGGCCCAGCAGTTCACTGCGGCGCAGGCCGTAAATAGCCGTGATTTTCACCAGCGGGAACAGTGGATCGTCCCGGATGCTGTCCAGGAGCGTCTGCACCTGTTCCGCCGTGTAGAAATGCGCTTCATGCCGTGGGACGCTGGGCAGGTCGATATACTCGCAGGGATTGGCGGACAGCAGACCGGCCTTAACGGCTTCCGTCAGCGCCTGATACAGAATGTTCTTGTGCAGGCGGAGACTGCGGGGAGACAGGCCGCCTTTGCCGTCCTTGCGCCCATGGGCGGCCTTTTCGTCCATGTAATCCTGCAGAAGCTGGCGGGTCACCTGCTGCAGCTTCAGGCCGCTGGCATCAAAATACGGAAGAATGTGACTGTTGGCCAGACTTTCATAGCCCTGATAGGTCACCTCATCCACCCGGCGCTTTACCTGGGCCAGCCAGGTGCGGATAAAGTCGGCAAAGGACACATCGCTGGGAATGATACCCTGCTGCCGTTCATATGCCTGGATCGTCTGGCGGAGCAGTTGTTCCGCCCGGCGCTTGTTGCCCTTTACCGGCAGGTCCGTTCTGATCCATTTCTGCCGCCGTTTACCGCTTGCGTAGCTGTTGAGAACGATATAGTACTTGTTATCTTTGATTTGCAGACTTCCTGTCATAATAGCTCCTTTCCGGACAGTTAGATTTGTCTGCTGTCATGGGTTTGCTACCGTGTAGCGCGCCGACTGGACAAAATCCACCAGGCACGCCTTGGGAATAAGCATTTTTCGGCCGATATACTTGCAGCCCAGCCGCTTTTCGTGAATCAGCCGGTATACGCTGGCTTTGCCGATGCCCAGGGCACGGGCCACCTCGGCAGGGGTCATCACATCGGGATAGTCCTTGAACAAGCACAGCCCCCCTTAAAACGGCTCATCGCCGCTGTCAGCCTGCATTTCCAGGGCGCCCTGATTGATGCGGCGGCAGAAAGCTCGATAGGTTTCCGGTTCCGTTACCTGCACATTGGGGTACTGATCCGACAGCGGAATATTGCTGACCAGAAACACCTTGGTAAAGCAGGCCACCTTGTTGCTGTAGCGGCAAGGCAGCATCAAGGGATAGCCGTCCAGAAACTTGAGCATATCCGCGATGGGCAGACTGCTGCGAAACTCGTCAAACAGGATAACATCCTGACCCCGATAGTCATCAAAGGGATGGGCGTAATTGGTAACATGGAAAACATTTTCATAGCCGTACAGCTCCATGATGCTCCGGGTTTTGCCGACTCCGGTTTTGCCCCACAGATAGGTTACCTGCAGGTCCCTCCATTGACTGCGGAACCTGTTTTCCAGCAGTGTCTGCCGGGCGGCTTCAATATGCTGTAGCCGATTCATGGCGGAGGGGAACTGCATCAGAATTTCCGCATTGGAAGCGCCGGAAGAAATCATTTCCAGGATTTCAGAGCTGACAGACTGCCGTTTATCACGTTCCGGAGGAAGGTCGCCGCTTTCCTCGAAGGTTTCCGGAAGGTTGGTTTCATGCTTGCCGTCATCCAGCCATCGACCCTCCTTGCGGATATAATCGCGGTTGGCCTGATGGCTTCCCTTTGCCATCTCAATGTGAGCGCCCATGAAGCGATTTTGCAGGGTGGTGAACAGAATCGCGTTGGGGGAATATAGATACAAATGCGTGTGAGGCGTACCCTGCTCGCCTACCTCATCACACATACACCAGTATTGAATACCGGGAAAGCTGGCCAGTGTTGTGCGGATAACCTCGTGAGTAAATCCGTGGTCAACAGGGTTATTGAAGGTCAGCTGATACTTTCGGGCTTTCGTTTTCTGTGTGCACATCCTTTCATAAAATATTTCATTACACAAAACACACGGTTACCAAAGGGTAATACTATGCCTTTGGTAACCAAAGACGGGAGATCCAGCGGGCACTGGAAGCGGTTCGGTCAACGGGACATTTCTGCAGCAAGGCCATCGGAATGGAATCGCGTGCTTGATTTGATATCCGGGAGATTCAGCGGGCACCGGAAGTCATTTGCAAGACGGAAACTGTAGCAGCAAGGCCACGGGGGAGCATGGATGCGAGCCGCATTGCGGCTGACGCCGCAAGTTGCTCTCGCATTTCCTTGCGGGGAGCTGTTACTCCTCTTTTGACAGTTTCGTTTTTATTTCGGACAGGCCATCCCGGGACAGTTCCATAATCTGATCCACGGAGAGGCTGTTCAGAAGCCGCAGCATAGTTTGTGACTGTTCCAGGCCGTTGAGCTGTTGGACGATCAATTGCAGGCAGGCGCTGGCATCATTGGTAACGCCCTGGCGTTGCTTATACTCCTGTATTCTCTGGTACAGGTCGTCCGGAATGGTAAGATTGACGCGTTTTTTATCTGACGGCATAGGTCGTACCTCCTTGCGTTAAATTCTGGAATTGATTCTACAGCATGTCACAAGGAATGTCAAGGAGTACTTTGGAGTTACTCCACATATGGAATAAGCCGCCTGTTCCGTTTTGGAAGCAGGCGGCTTGTACAAAATTCATGACAGCAGATTTCTTCTAACAGTTTTCTAACACTTTTTTGATTTCCTTGTTTTTCGGTGGCCGGGCGCTGCAATATGCATCATGCAGCGCCCGGCCCAAACCCGCTGCAAATACAGGCAACTCCGTGATATACGGCGAGTCGGTCTGACTTTATATGAAACATACTTGAAAGCAATGGGGTTCAAGAGGCCTTGAGTTCGAATCTCAACACTCGGACCATAATGTGGAGACAAAAAAGATGTCTCCTGCGAAAAGCCCGAATATATCGGGCTTTTTTGCTACCTAAACGGCGATTTTTCTCTGTGCCAAAACACAGATGTAAAATCGCCGTTTTCCCTTTGTGGATAGACTTGAACTCCCGAAAAGTAAATATCAGATACACAGGCAGATAGAAATCAAAAATCTATCTGCCTTTTTTATTACCTTCATAAAGGAGAAGACAGATATGCTACAGAAAGAATTAGCCAAACGCCTCAAATCTCGGTACGATACCAAAATGGACGGTGACGGTTGGCTGGCGGTGTCCTCGGATGGGATGCCGCTGTGCCGGGTGAAGTACAACGGGAACTGCATCGTCAACGACAACCCCTACCTCTCGGAGGAATACCTCGGCAAAATCGCTGAAGTTCAAAATGAGCTGCTCACCGTAAAGGACTATGTCGCTCTTTACGAACACGCGCAGCAGATGAAGGCGGCGGATGTTTCGGAATACCGACAGCTTGCCTCCTTCGGAGATACGGTGTTGGCGGCGACCTACAGCGAAAAGAACGGCTTTATGTTCTGCACATGGAAGCAGAATACAGACGGCAACTCGGTGTTTTGGGGAGATTACTCGCCGAACTATGAATCTGTCATGTCCACGGTACTTTCTCGTCTCAATGCATTTCTGGACTCGGAACTGGAGCAGGTGCTTTGCTTCGACAGCGCCATCGATGCAGAGAAATTTGCTTCTGAAAAGTCTGCCATCTTTCTCATTCTTCCGGAGGAGGACACCACCAAAAACTTCATGGCGGGCTTGATGATTCAAAATCTGAGCCGTGAACTGTTTGCTGTGGCGGATGAAAACGGAGGGAAGCTGCAAAACCGTGTGGTACTGTATTGTGATGAGTTCGGCACTATGCCACCCTTCGATGTCCTTCCGCTGTTCTCAGCTGGCCGTTCCCGCCGCCTGACGCTGGTGCCGATCATTCAGTCCTTGGCACAGCTTGAAAAGAACTACGGAAAAGAAGGAAGCGAAATAATTCAGGACAACTGCCAGGACACCATCTTCGGTGGCTTCGCACCAAACAGTCAAACGGCAGAGGTGCTGTCCAAGGCGCTCGGAAACCGCACCGTTCTGTCTGGATCGGTGAGCCGTGGGAAGAACGACCCCAGCCAGAGTCTGCAAATGATGGAGCGTCCACTGCTGACGCCAGATGAGCTGAAGTCTATTCCCAAGGGGAATTTTATTGTCCAAAAGACGGGACAGCATCCCATGCGTACCCGCCTGCGGCTTTTTCTGGAATGGGGTATCTCCTTCGAGGAGCCTTATATTGTTCCGGAGCGGGTAGATCGTGCGGTAGCCTATGCCAACCGTGAGGATCTGGAGCGTAACCTCCCGCAGTCAAATAAGGCGGAAAATGCGGATATGCGTG
>ERZ779896.2135-NODE-2135-length-14297-cov-5.089313_pt1 | contig 14297 bp, 8 predicted proteins | sample MGYA00511067_ERZ779896 | MGnify/ENA primary metagenome ERZ779896 (study PRJEB29588, sample SAMEA2161597) | human gut metagenome | biome: human gut; feature: human-associated habitat; material: faeces | place: Denmark | collected 2008/2010 ...
CCGAGAGGTTGCCCGCGTTCTGCGCCGCCATCTCCTTGACCATGCAGCCCGCGAAAAGCAGTTTTGCCGACGGAATCCATACGGCGATGTTGTCCTCGCTGTGTCCGCCGCCGAAATAATAGCACCTAATCTCCGTGCCGTGCAGGTCGAGCCGCAGCGAGTCGCCGAAACCGATGTCGGGAACGGGCTTGCCCTCCCTTTGCGCGATGCTGTGGGTGAGGCGGTGGGCATAGGACTTCACGCCCAGCGTTTTGAGATAGCCCAGCCCGCCCATGCAGTCGCTGTGCCAGTGGTTGGGCACGAACGTCGTGACGCAGGCGCGGAGCGTTTCGGCCGCCCAGTCGGTCAGCGTCTTGGTCTGCGCATCGCCGACGGGGGTGTCGAGCAGGACGGCTTCGCCCTCGCGTACGATCAGAACGCCGTTCGACGGCACGGGACCGTAGCCCTCGATCTCATCGACGGCCGTGTAGAGATAGATGCCTTCGGCAAGGCGTTGGACGGTTATGTCGTTTCCGATGTCGATGCGTCGGAACGTGCAGGCCGCTGCCGTCGCCGCGAGCAGCAGTGCAAAGAGGAAAGGTCGGAGTGCGGACATGTTTTTGGGCATGATGACAGGTTGTATTTCGGCAGCAAAGATACTATTTCCGGCGCTGTTTCGATCCACCGGCTCCCTGTCGCAGGCGGATGCGAAGTCCAGCAGCGCCAGCAGGAGGTAGGAAAGACGTTTCCGGAGGGTGGGTTTCATGGTGCGCAGGATTGGGGATTCTTCGAAATATAGCGAATTATTCGCAGTTCGCAAAATTGTGTGTTATCTTTGCCGAAGATAAACTCCGGCTTAGACAGGCGGCGTCTCGGCATAGCCGATTTTCGGCTCTGCGCTCGACTTGCACTGTCTTTGTCAAAGATATTTTCGCACGGACAGGCCGTGTCCCGGCAGTATTCGGAGCAATCCGGCGCTGCGACGGGACGGTGCGGTCCGCTGCGTTGCAAGCGTGAACGATTATGAATCTTTCGGAATACAGCCGCCGTCCGAGCGGCGAAGTGCGCATCGGGCGGGTCGTGATCGGCGGCGGGCATCCTGTCGCCGTACAGTCGATGACCAATACCGACACCAACGATACCGAAGCCTGCGCGGCCCAGATCGAGCGGATCGACCGTGCCGGAGGCGGGATCGTGCGTCTCACGGCGCAGGGCCGCCGCGAGGGCGAGAACCTCGCAAACATTGTACGGAGAGTGCGTGAGGACGGTTTCGACACGGCGATCGTCGCCGACATCCACTTCGTGCCGGAGGTCGCCGCCATCGCCGCGAAATATGTCGACAAGGTGCGCATCAATCCGGGCAATTACCGTACGGATCACGGCGAGCTGGAGGCGCTGATCGCCCAATGCCGCGAGCGGGGCGTCGCACTGCGCATCGGTGTCAATCACGGGTCGCTCTCGAAGCGCGTTTTCGACCGCTGGGGCGATACGCCGCAGGGCATGGTCGTCTCGGCGATGGAGTTTCTGCGGGTCTGCAAGGCGCAGGGGTTCGATCAGGTCGTCGTGTCGATGAAGTCGAGCAATACGCGGGTCATGGTCGCCGCCTATCGTCTCTTGGTCGAAGCGATGGACGCCGAAGATATGCACTATCCGATTCATCTGGGCGTTACCGAGGCCGGAAACGGCATCGAGGGGCGCATCAAGAGCGCCGTGGGCATCGGGGCGCTGATGGCCGACGGCATCGGCGATACGATCCGCGTTTCGCTGACCGAAGCGCCCGAAAACGAAATCCCCGTCGCCGAACTGCTGGTGAAGCATTTCGCCCGGCGGCCGGGCAAATTCCCCGTACTGCATCCCGAACGCTATTCGCCGACCGAATACCGCCGCCGTACGAACGTCGCGGTGCCGGTCGTCCACACCGAGCCGCTGGAGGGCTTTTGCGTGATCGAAGCCGTGTCGGAGAATCCGACGGCCGAACTGCGGGCTGCGATCCTGAACCTCGACACGCCCCGGCCCGTCGTGGTCAAACGCCGTTACGGGGAGACTTCGCCGGAGACGCTAGCTGTCAAGGCCGCCGCCGATCTGGGCGTGCTGTTTCTCGACGGGCTGGCCGACGGCATCTGGATCGACGCGCCGGGCTTCGCGGAGGAAGAGATCCGCAATATCGAGCTGATGATCCTGCAGGCGGCGCGCGTGCGCTTCTCGCACACCGAATATATCGCCTGTCCGAGCTGCGGCCGCACGCTTTACGACATCGAGAAGACCCTCGCCGCCGTCAAGTCGCGCACGTCGCATCTGAAAAACCTCAAGATCGGCGTCATGGGCTGTATCGTGAACGGTCCCGGCGAGATGGCCGACGCCGATTACGGCTACGTGGGCGCTGCTCCGGGGCGCATCACGCTCTACAAGGGCCGTACGGTCGTCGAGCGCAACATACCGCAGGAGGAGGCGCTCGACCGGCTCGTCGAACTGATCCGGGACAACGGCGACTGGGTGGAGCCATGACCGTTCTGCCCTTGGCATACCTCCCCTCGGTCGAGTACTTCGCGCACCTGCTGCGCGGAGGGTGCGTCGTCGATCTGGGCGAACACTTCGTGAAGCGTTCGGAGCGCAACCGCGCCCGCATCCTCGCCACCGACGGCGTGATGGAGCTGACGGTGCATGTGCGCAATGCCAACCGGCCCCGCCAGCCGGTGCGCGATGTGCGGATCGACTATTCGAAACGCTGGCAGCATCAGCATTGGGGCGCGCTGGTCGCTTCGTACAAGGGATCGCCCTATTTTGATTTCTACGCCGAATATTTCGAGCCTTTCTACCGCCGGGAGTACGGATTTCTGGCCGATTACAACCGCGGACTGCTCGAACTGCTCTGTTCGCTGACGCATGTCCCGATGCCGGACTTTTCCGAGAGCTATGTCGATGCCGCCGCCGGGGACCTCGACCTGCGTCCCAAGCGCAAAAAAGAGGGTCCGGCGTTTATCGCCGAAACCTATGTGCAGGTCTTTTCCGACCGCATGCCTTTCCAGCCTAATTTGTCTGTTGCGGACCTGCTGTTCGCCGAGGGACCGGCTGCCGCTTCGGTTTTAGCACGTTGCCGACTCTGAGCGTTACGCTGTCGCACTGCTCCCCGGCCACTGCTTTCACCTGCACGATACCCTGTATTTCCACCGAGTCGGAACGGTACTGGCAGGCGGCGTATTGGGTCATTGCCACGGTGTCTGCGCCCACGAACAGCGTAGGCGCTCCGACCGACGAATAGACGCTGAACGCCTGCCGGTTGCGGTCGCGCAGGCTGCGCCGCTTGTCGACGATATGCAGCGTCGGCTTCCGTTCGTTCCACAAAGCCCTGTATAAGTAGTATGCGTCCTTGCGCTCGCGGCGGTCGATCGTCACCAGCCCCTCGCCGTTGATGCCGTAGGGACGGCGCGCCGAACCGTAATCGAACATGTTGTTGATCCACGTACCCCAGAAGAGCGAATCGTTCTGCAGGTTCTTCACGTATTCCTCGTGGAAGCGCGTCTGGCGCTCTTCGGGCATCCAGTTCGAGCGGGGTGCGGCCTGCGCCGTGTAGCTCTTGTGGCCGATGAAGCCGCTGCCTCCGTAACATACGCCCGAACGGAGGTTGGACCAGTTCTTCTGCAGCTGGTTGCGCCATACGGCCACGTCGTCGGTCGAGCCTTTGCGCCAGCCGACGTCCTGCCGCCAGACGATCAGGTCGGTGATAAAGTTGAGGCCACCGTTCTGGTCGCTGCACGCCACCGTCGGACGCGAACGGTCCATTGCGTGCGCCGTGTCGTTGAGCCGGCGCAGGTAGGGCGTCACGTCGTCGCCGCGCATCCAGAGCCGCGAGAAGATGCCCCACATCACCACCGAAGGGTGGTTGTAGTTCTGGGCGATGATCTCCTGCAGCTGCTGTATGCCGTTCTGCTCGAACTGCGGCGTGGCGAAGTAGGCCACGTCTCCCAGAAACGAGGAGCGGTGCAGCGGAGAGTCTACCCAGACCAGCAGGCCCTGCTCGTCGCAGCGGTCGTAGAGATACTGCGCGTGGGGCATGACGGCCGAACGCAGGGCGTTGGCTCCCAGATCGCGGATCTGCTGCAGGTCGGCGTCGTAATCCTGCGCCAGAACCGCGCCGCCCGAAATGGCGTTGTCGTGGTAGAGCGTCACGCCATGAACCGGAATGCGCTCGCCGTTGATCGTAAGGCCGCCCGCCGTGGTTACCTGAATGTTCCGGAAACCCGTGCGTACCGTCACGCTGTCCGTTACGGTCTCTTCGCCGATGCTGGCCGTTACCCGGTAGAGCGCCGGAGAGGAGGGGCTCCACAACTGCGGATCGGCGATCGAGAAGGGGATGACGACGGGTCTGCCGTCGAGACGGGTTTTCTGCCGTTTGGTGAAGACTTTGCGTCCGTCCGGGGCCGTGATGTCGAGCGTCAGCATGCAGGTGCTTTCGCCCGCCGAGGTGAGATATATCTCCGCCTCGCCTTCGACCAGCGCGCTGGTGACCGAATTCTGGCGCACGAGTACGCCCTCCGAACCGAGGTGGAGCGGTGAAACGACCGTCTTTCCGGTCAGGATCAGCTCCGCTTCGCGGTAGATGCCGCCGTAAAGATTCATGTCGGTCGAAGCGGGGAGCACGTCGTCGCGGCTGTTGTTGCTCACCACGACCAGCAGCGCATTGTCCTCGCCGAAGCGTATCTTGTCGGTGATTTCGAAGGTGAAGGCCGTGGACCCGCCGCGGTGTGCGCCGACATGATAGCCGTTCACGAAGAGGTCGGCGACGTTCTGCACGCCGTAGAACTTCACGAACAACCGTTTCGATGCCCATTCGGCGGGTACGTACATGTCGTTCTGATAATTGGCTGTCGTTTCGAGGAAATAACCGCAGGCTCCCGTGTCGGTATTCCATGTGTGGGGCAGGGTTACGTGCCGGGCGTTGTCGCTGCTGTTCTCCGACTTGAAGAAGAAACGCCATCCTTCGTTGAGCGGAAATACCTCGCGGGCCTGCACCGAAGCGCAGGCGGCAAGGAGCAAGAGTGTTGCTATGTATCTTTTCATGGTTCCCGAATTTATTATGCGTCCGCATGCAAAGATAATACAACATCGGTTCAAAATCAAATTTTTGAGATGCACGCCGCCGGATGCCGTCGGGCGCGAAGCCGTTGTCGGACGGGGGCCGACAGCCGGATAACCGCCGTCTGCGGACCTCCCAGACGTATTGCGGGGCGGATTTCGAAACGGCGATTGGCCGGACAGACGGCCCGGCCGGCGGCGGAGTCCGTGCCGGCGGCCGCAGTGTGCCGGAGAGACGGAAGAATATTGCGGAGATTCCGGATAAAAAAAGCGGCAGACCGCGCCTCTTCGGTCTGCCGCAAGCAGGAATGTTACTTAAAAGTGGGAGTTGTTAACCAAAAAACTTTGGGATGTGCCGTTCCTGCTTTAGGGATTTGATTTCCCGCGCTCCCGGCACCGTCCCGAAGGACGGCGCCGGATTTCGCGGAAAAGGGGGATTCTTTTTAGTTGGCTTTCTGCTTAACCTTGATATCAAGATTGTGAACGCGGTCCGTGCCGTAATCATAGGATACGGTAACTTTCACCTTGACCGTCTTCTCGCCTACGAATTCGCTGTCGGCATTACCCTTGACCGTAATCGTACCGGTGGTTGCGAAATCGCCCGCAATCGTAATTCGGTCAACGAGAACCTCCGGATTCATCACCTCGTACTTGACAGCGACTCCGAGAACCGTATTCTCATCGGCAGCCGCAGCCTCGAACACGTTGTTGCCGTTGATATTCGCCAGCTGGAGGAGATCGCCCACAGTCAGGGAAGCATCGGCATCGCTCGCAGAAATCGTAGTAGCGGCACTCTTACGCAGGCTGATCGTCTTATCCTTGATCGGGTCGGGAATCTCGACATTAAGCTCCTGCTCGTCAAGAACATAAGAATCGAGCATCAGTTTTACGCTGAGCGCCATGTTCAGGCCCTTGTACTCAGTACCCCACGTCAGGGTCTTGGCGTCGGCGTCTACCGAAGCGCCTTCATACTCTTCAGCGTCTACCGAGAAGACAACCTTTCCGATTTCATTGCCCTTGGAATCTTTGGGTGCAACCCAAGTGTTGTCGAGGTTAAGTCCATCGGGCACATAAGCCGTCGTCGTAAGTTTTGCGTTCAGACGCACCGGATTCGCATAGTTGTCGCCCTGTACCAGCTCGCCTGCAAAGCCTTCGAAATTAACCGTAACGGCAACCGTTACATCGAGACCCCAGTCGGCAGTAAGTTTAGCCGTGAGTTCGTAGCTCTTCTCCTTTGCTCCGGTGCCGAGCTTGATAGCGATGTTCTTTGCATCGTCGGTCGCCTGCACGAGTTCGGTTCCATCTTCCGCTTCATCGGCAGTAGCCTCGAAGGTAGCGGCATAGATCGCATCTACGAACGTCTGCTTGTCGGCGAAGTACTTCGGAGCCCAATCCTTATTCCAGAGTTTCTCGGCATACGTCTCGATCACCGTGTATTCGCTCGTTCCCGCCAAGTAATCCACCGTTACGGTCTCCGGAGCCATCGTGATCTCAGGCATACCCTCGATAACGACGGGCAGAGTAATCGTAATATCGGTGTTCTCATAGTTGTAACGTGCTTTGACCGTGTAAGAACCGCTCGTCATTGCACTGTTGCCGGCTACGACAAGTTCCAGATGCTGCTCTGCACGATCGTCAGCAGGAGAGCTAGTAAGGATAATGTCAGCGACATCGAACGGCAGTTCGTCGGTCATTTCGGTCTCGCCGTCGAAGATCTGGATATCCTCGAAGGATCCAGCCTTCAGTGCGTTGTAAATCACGTAGCCGATCTGCGGCTTCGTGGGATCGGGATTCAGCAGGTAATCCACAGCCTCGTAATCGTCGCCAGCACTAACCGTTGCATAGTTCCACGTTACCGTCTGCGGCTCGGAAACGATGACGTCGGTGTTGTCCTTGATGATGGTGAACTGCGATTTGGCGTTCTTAACCACGCGGCAGGTGTATTCGCCCGATACGAGGTCGAACGAGAACGGTTCCGAGGTAATCACGTCGTCGATCAGAGCCGGAACACCCTTGCCCTTTTTGATCGCCGCCGTGGTTGCCGTAAGCGTATAGCTGTCCTTGTTATCTTCGGGATCTACCGTCGCTACGGCGGCGTCTTCAGGAACAACGGTCTTGAGAACGGGAACATCCTCGCCCCAGATTGCGGCAAGCTCCTGCGGTTTGCCGTCTTTCATGTAGTAAATCTTCACATCATGGAAGAACTCAACGACGGTTTCCTCGTCGTTATATTTCAGACCGCCGTCGCCCTCGAATTCCGGGAACTGGGTATCGTCGTCAACTACCAGTTCGAGGTTTCCGTCCTCTTTCATACGACCGGCAACCAGATCGGCATTGATCGCGCCGCCTGCATTATACTGCGTACCGATAAAGGCACTGGTGAAATCGCTGCCCAAATCCTCGCCCGAAATGGCATCTTCGGGCGTAGCTCCGGCGACACCGGTGCCTGCGAGTTTCACATTCAGCGCAATGGCCAGCGTTTTGCCGTTTCCGTACTCGTACTGAGTCTTGGCGACAACGGTAAACTTACCGGTCACGACGTCCTGATCGATCACGTCTACAACCTCGAACGACGCAGCGCTGCGCGTCTTGATCTCCTCCGTTACGAACGATACGTTCTCCTTGGTCATCTTGACTGCCAGAGCCGCAGGCGAAACCATGAAAGTAGCTTCGATCGTGGCCTCGTTGCCGCCTTCGTCGCTGCCCAGATAGAACTTGTAGTCCTCACCTTCACCGTCAACCATCGCGATATAGGGAAGTCCCTCGATGGAAATGACATTGTTCGATACCTCTTCGAGCGAAGTCGGAACGTAAACCAGCGACTGGATGCGGCCGGCGAGGTCTGCGATAGCGCTCCAGAGATTGCGGAGCTGCGTGTCGTAATTGTCGAAACGATCCTTCAGATCGGCTTCTTTCAGGTAGATTGCGCTGCCGTCGGGGTTGAACAGTTTGCTGTTTACACCCTCCTCGATCATCGCCTCGATAGCCTCTTTCAGAGTTACGTTGGCATCGGTCAGCTCCTTGAGGATCGTATCGGTGATGGTCTTGCCCATTTCGGCTTTGACCGTCTCGTCATTCATGTACTCAGCCATGTACGAAGCGAAGTTGTCGCCGAGGACCTTCTTGATGGCATCGGTGACCGTAGCCGTCTCCGAAGATACGGAATTGGCGACAGCGGTAAGGATCTGGTTGATCTGAGTCGCCGACAGCTGATCGGCACCGGTGATGTAACCTTTACCCTCGACGAAATCCTTCATCTGCTGCTCGGTAACGTACTTGCCGTCGACCAGAGCCTGCTGGATGATCTTCTGCATTTCGGCCTGCAGTTTACCCATGGTCTCGTCCGAAGCGATCATCGTCTCGAAAATCTTCTTGACATCGTCGGCAGTCAGCTGATTCTTGGTAGCCTCTTCGATCAGTTTCTGAACGTCAGCCTTGGTCTGATATCCCTGAGCCTTAATAAGTTTCAACACCTCATCGCTAGTCAGCCAATCTTTCAGATCCGACTTCTTGGCATAGTCTGCCAGCCTTTTGTCGAGCTCTGTCTGGAGACCGCTGTTGGTAACGAAAGACGAGAAATCTATCCCGTTTAATTTGTCGGTAACAGCTTTGAGGGCTGAAGCGTCGGCCTTCAACTCGACTTGACCCTTCAAGTCGTTGATCTGACCCTTCAGGTCGTCGATGTCGTCGTCGTAGTCTTTACAACCGACACCGGCTAACATTGTTCCGGTTAAGAACAAAGCGCAGATTGAGTTATGTGCTGATATTTATGGAGTTACAATCTTGCATAACGGCTCGGTTTACATGAAGGTTTACAAACCGGCGCCGGTTTTCGGGTCTTTGGAGGCGGGGCCGGGGATTTGCCAGACCCGCTTGTTGGCGCTGATGATTCTGTCCGTGTCGAACTCTTTGAGGTAGGTTTCGATTTCCGCAGGGTTGCGTCCCATGTTCTGGGCGATCAGGGGCAGCGGCACGTCGGCGTGATAAAGACGTGACGCATAGGTGTGACGGGCCGAATAGAAGGTGATTTTCCGCGACAGGCCGATGCGCTTCGCCGCACGCTGCAACCCTTGGTTTATCACGTTGTTGGCATAGGTTATGCGTTCGAACCGGCGTTGGGGGTCGTCGTCGAAGTAGATCGGAAAAACGAAGTCGTCTCCGGCGCCGCCCTTCGCCGTGCGGGCGAACGGCTTCATATAGGGCCACGCCACCCGCTGTTCGACCAGAATGCGGATCGGATGCAGGGTTTTGGCGCGAACGAAATTGATTTCATAAAAAGCGACCGTCTCCTTATGCGCTTCGGCATACCGGGGGCCGTAGGCCGCACAATCCCGGTCGTACTTCTCCCGGTCCGGAATCTCCACGCATACGAGGTCTTTCCACCTCAGGCGGGCCAGATCGACCAGCGCCAGCCCCTGAAAAATATAGGAGCAGATGAACATCGAAAGCGCGAACTGCTCGGCGTCGTACGACGCCTGCCGCTCCTCGCCCCGGCATCCGTGGCATGGCGCGCGCCAGCAGCGTCTTTTCATCGTCCGGGGATCGGGTCTCTTCCGGGTCTTATAATAATATGTATCGAGGTAGTAACGGATCAGGCTGTCGAATTCGTCGGTTTCGAGCGCCCGTTTGGCGGTCCGCACGTCGAGCCTGCGGCTCAGACGGAAGCGGTCGAATGGATTGGCGTCCAGCAGTCCGTTCTGGCAGGCGTAGTTCATCAGCGCTTTCAGGGCGCTGAAAAACCGTTTGATGCTCGTATCGGCATAATGCGCATGGAGGTACTCCTCGAACTCGCCGAGCCATGCGCCGTCCACGTCGAACAGCTCGACGGTCCGGTGCTGCGAGAACCGTTCGACGATATGGAGCAGCGTCTGGTAGCCGGTGGCCGTGTTGTGTTTCTGGAGGGTGTCCCTGAAATAAGCGATACGCTCTTCGAAAAGGTCGTACAGGGTTTTCCGGGACGGAGGTTTACGCACCGAGGCTTCGAATATGCGCTGCACGGAGTAGGGCACCCCCTGCCGCTCGAAATCCAGCACTTTGTTTTTCAGCGCCGTCAGTTCGGAACCGATGATGGCGTTCATGTTCGGGGCCAGCGGATGCCGTTCGCGCACCTCCTGCTTCGCGGCGTTCCACCATTTCGCCGGACAGGAGAGTCCCGTGCTTTTGTATCGGCGTTTGCTGTTGTAGCAGACCCTTATCATGACGGGGTGTTCGCCGCTGGCGAGGGTCTTCGATTTGTAAAGGACCGCCGTGACGGTCGCCTTGGGGATTTTCATGTTTTTCCGGTTTACGCTATGGTTTACAAAATAAGCGTCGAACAGCTGAGAAACGGCCGCTCGAAATTCATGTTATATCGACGAATACCGGGCTGCACCCCCGTACTTTTCGGATGGAGACAACAAAAAACCCTCTCCGGGAGAGGGTTTCGTGCCGTATCTGCGGCTCAGCCTTTGCGTTTGTAGCGCGAGGGGCTGGTGCCGGTGTGCTGTTTGAAGTATTTGCCGAAGAACGACTGGGTCGAAAAGTTGAGGTGGTAGGCGATCTCCTGAATACTCATGCCGGAGTATTTGAGCAGCGCCTTGGCTTCCAGAATCACCGATTCGTCGATCCAGCGCGCGGCGGTTTTGCCGCTCACCTCCTTGACCACGGACGAGAGATATTTCGGCGTGATATTGAGCTGCTTGGCGTAGAAGCTGACGTTGCGTTCGCGTTTGTTGTACTGTTGCAGCAGCGACATGAATTCGTCGAAGAGCACTTCGCAGCGACCCTGCTTGATCTCGCCGGGCTGCTCGCGCTGGTTGATTTCGGTGATGATGTAGAACGCCGTGGTGAAAAGCGTGCGGATGATTTCGTGGCGGTAACGCTCCTTGTCGCTGCGCAGCATGGTTTTGATGAGCTGGAAGAGCTGGCGTATCTGGTCCACGTCCTGCGGCGTGACCTCCAGCACGGGGGCCTTGCCGAAGCGCATGTAGACCGGCAGCGACGTCGAGAGGTCGATCTGGATCTCATTGACGAACGATTTGGAGAACGCCAGAAAATAAGCCGCGGCGTTCGACGAACATTTCACCGTGCGGATGATGCTGTCTGGATTGAAAAAGACGATGGTGTTGGGCTTGACGTTGTAGTTCTGCATGTCGATCGACACGGTGGCTTCGCCCGTCATCATGATGATGGCCGAGAAACCGTCGATCGAAGCCGGGTAGTCGGACGTCGTGTTGTTCTGCGCGTCGAGTGTGGTGATAACCAGATCGTCCGACAGGTAGAAGACGTCGCTCATCTCCTTTTTGATGCGTGAGATCGAAACTTTCCGCAAATTCTCACGTCCTCCTTCCCGCGTCGCGCGTGTCGTTTTGATGCTATCCGCCATATCGTCGTGGTTTTTCGGACAAATGTAACAATTTTCGTCCGAAATTGCAATAGGCCGGACGAAAAATAACGGAGCCGGACCGGCGTCGGCGTCGGAAACGACCGTCTTGAAACGCCTTTCAAACGCCTGAAACGGCGCTATTCCCCACGGGGGCACATGATGCGAAGACCTCCGGCGATGCACTCGATATGCAGCGGGAATTCGGCCCCTTTCTGACCGTCGACGTCCGTCGGTTCGTTGACCGTCGATACGATGTCGAGCGAACGCACCCGCAGGTGGCGGACGATCTTCGGATTGCCCCGCAGCAGATAGCGGCCCATGGCCAGCGTCGAGCGGAGGAAGTTCTTCTTTTCGAGCATGATGCAGTCGAACAGACCGTCCTTGACCGACGAACGGCGCGCGAGGCGGAAGCCGCCGGCCGTCTCGCCGTTGAAGACGAGCACCATCAGCGAATTGAAATCGAAAGCCTGTCCGTCGGCCACCACTTTGAGCGGCACGGCGTGCATTGCGCGCAGCTCCTTGACGCCCTCGATCAGATAGGCCAGCTTGCCGATCTTGTGCTTGCGCTGGTCGGGCGTGCGCTGCGAGGTGGTCGTGAAGATGCCGAAGCTGAAGATATTGACGAAATAGAGTCCGTTGACGCACCCGCAGTCCACGCGGTCCACCGCGCCGGAGGCGATCTGCCGCGCCGCTTCGAGCGGATGGCGCGACATGCCCAGCGCACCCGCGAAGTCGTTGGCCGTACCGGCGGGAATCACTCCGAGCGGGATGTCCAGCCCCTTGTTTTTCATGGCGTTGACCACGTAGTTGACCGTGCCGTCGCCGCCGGCCACGACCATCAGGTCGATCTGCTCGTTGCCGTCGAAGGGATTGGCGCCGAAGTCGATCAGCTGCGGTTTGATATCGTAGCCGTAAGCCCGGAATACCGTGCAGACGGCTTCGGTGCAGCGTTCGATTTTGCATTTCCCGGATTGGGTGTTGTAGAGAAAAACAGCGCTTTTCATAGGGATCGTTATTGCATGATCATCGCCTCCATGGCGGGTGAAATATACTCTTCGTAGCCGTCGGTCCCGTCGGCGAGGATGAAATAGGCCTTCACGTCCGGCATCGTCCTGACGGCCTTCAGCGCATCGTCGGCCCCCATGGCCAGAAACATGGTTCCCAGCGCGTCGGCTTCGGCGCAGGTCGGCGCGGCGACGGTCACGGAGAGCAGACGCGACACGGCGCTGCGCCCCGTACGCGGGTCGATGGTGTGGGCCACCTTGTTGCCGTCGGCATCGAGGTAGAAGCGGCGGTAGTTGCCCGAAGTGGCCAGACCGCCGTCGGTCAGGCGGATGCGTTTCTGCACGTATTCGCCGTCGGACATGTTGCCGTCGAACGGGGTTTCGATGCCGATGCGCCACGGCCCGCCCTGCCGGTTGACCCCTTTGCAGCGGACTTCGCCGCCGATGTCGACGATGTAATTGCGGGCGCCGAACGATTCGACCAGCCGGGCGAGCAGATCGACCGTGTAGCCTTTGGCGATCGAATTGAAGTCGAGCTGTACGCGGGGATCGGCCTTCACCAGCCGGCCCTCCTCGACACGGACCTTTTCGCGGCCGACGAATGCGAGGATCGAATCGACGTCGGGATGCCGTTCGGCCTGCCTGCCGGCAAACCCCCACGCTTCGACCAGCGGTTTGACCGTCACGTCGTAGCGGCCGCCGCTCAGGGCGCCGATACTGTCGGCCAGATGCAGGTTGAAGGCGATATGGCGGTCTACGCTGTCCGTCTCGTTGCGGTTGAGCCGGCTCAGCAGCGAGCCCGGATCGAAGATCGACATCGACGCCTTGGCTTCGCGGTCGAGTTCCATCACGGCGGCGTAGAGCTCCTGCGGGGAGACGCCCTGCACGTCGGCCGTAATATGCAGTGTCGTGCCGAGCATCACGCCGTCCACGGCGGTATAGGAGGAGGCGCCCCCGCATCCCCAGAGGGCGGCCGCGGACACCGCAATCCAGACTTTCCGAATCAGCTTTTTTGCCATAATGTTCTCTTGTCAGCCGCAAAAATAGCATTTTCCGGGAGATTCGGGAAATTTCCGCCGAAAAGATTGCTCCGCGGCGTGCGGCGCAAGCGTAACGGCCGTTGCGGCCGATGCGTTTGCCACACCGGCCTGAGCGCCGGACGAATGTTTCCGGGATCGGATCCGGCTTTGTAAACGACTGGAAAACAGCGACGCCACGGCTCCGTGCGAGCCTCTCCCGGCACCCGGAGAATAGCATCTACGAACGATTTTTTACGTTTTTCGGTCCGAAGACAATAATTTTTTGATTTTTAATACTTAATTTCCAATTAATTCGTAACTTTGCCGGACGCTCTGGCGTTATTCACGGTAAGGGGAATGCGTCGTAGAGTGGAACTGAATAAATTTCAAAAAAATGGCTTATTTAACAGCTGAGAAAAAGCAAGAGCTTTTCGGCCAGTACGGCAAGTCTAACACCGACACGGGTTCTCCTGAGAGCCAGATCGCACTGTTTTCGTACCGTATCAGCCACCTTACAGAACACCTCAAAAGCAACAAGCACGACTTCGGCACGCAGCGTTCGCTGCTGCGTCTGGTCGGCAAGCGCCGCGCGTTGCTGGAGTACCTGAAGGAGGTCGACATCGAGCGCTACCGCGCCATCGTCAAGACGCTCAACCTCCGCAAGTAATCCGCGAGGAAGAAATGAGGGCAATTCCCGGAAGGGGTTGCCTTCATTTTCGTAAAGACAACGATTCGAAAAACACTATAGGTTAATTTTTTTTATGGAAGACAAAAAGCTGTACAATGCAGTCCGCAAGATCATTACGCTGGCCGACGGACGCCAGATCGAGATCGAAACGGGCAAACTGGCCAAGCAGG
>ERZ779896.2148-NODE-2148-length-14226-cov-3.837062_pt1 | contig 14226 bp, 9 predicted proteins | sample MGYA00511067_ERZ779896 | MGnify/ENA primary metagenome ERZ779896 (study PRJEB29588, sample SAMEA2161597) | human gut metagenome | biome: human gut; feature: human-associated habitat; material: faeces | place: Denmark | collected 2008/2010 ...
CGCCTTTCCATACGAAGATACACCATTACAAAGCCCCCGTTACAGACAAAGACCGTCTGCGCAGGCAATCGGGAAGATTGAACGCAAAAGAGTTGTGGCAAGAGGTAACGGCACAACTTACCAAACTGACGGAAGACAAGCCCGATGCCGAAGCATTCTATCTGATGGAGGAGTTAGGGGATGAATTCAGCGTGATGGTGAAAGCCTTCATGCAACTCGGAGCAAAACGTATCGAAACATTAGGATATGACAGGCGCAAGATAGAAGCCGCATTAGGCTGTGATGCCGAAAATCGGCTGCTGACCTCCGAGAAGATGCAGCAAGCCGTATATGGTCGGTTCCACACAGACGATATTGTTCCCGTCAACGAAGTCAATACATTTATGCGGCAGTTGATAACCGATAACGGCATTCCATTCAACAGTCGGGTCGACAGGAAAATAATCGGGCTGTTCTTCGAGTTGGAGGACTGCAAGCAAGGAGGAGCAAGGGCCTTTAAGTTCGGACGGAGGAAGTTCGAGTTTTAGAGATTGATAGACAGAGGACAGACATTGACAAGGGGTCTATAATTCATACCCCTTGACAATGTTTGTCCTTTGACTTATCGAAAGAGTGTGACATATTTCGGGAATTTTCAATTTATATACCCGCTGAAAATTACGTCACCGATTTTTCTCTTTACATACGCGCCGTAGGCGCTTATTAGGTAACGTATAAAATTGAAAATGCCCCCCAAGTATGCTGTCATTGCTGACGCGCCTGGGAGGCTTATTATCTTTATAGTGCAAGAACTATTCCTAACTTATGTATTGCAAATGTAATTACGTTTGTGATTGCAAATGTAATACACAAAAATACAAAATGCAAATTATTTAGTCTATTTTATTAACCATACGTGTGTCAAGTCTAATTGATATTACTTCCACAATGGGTGTTCTTTCCATTCTTTAGGGAAGCCCATATAGCCTACATCTACGTTAGGATATTTCTCCAATAATTCAAAAAAATGTTTCTTAAATTTACTGTTAGGATTTACAGTTTCCAGTAAATATAGAATGACACACATAAAGTAATACACCTTTGAACTTTGAACAACATTAACTTCTGCATCCGTAAGCCATATTTTCCCTGTCCCTTTGTAATAAAATTTTTCTGGTTGGATACTCAATCGAATATTCCATAATCGTGCATGATGAGCGCAAATATTACGGATATAGTTGATTGCATGAAGCCAAGAACAAAATACTTTGTCGGATGGCACATCGAAGAATTTAGCGATATCAGTAATGTCTCTGCGATTCGTTAAATTGGTGCAAATCTTCGACAGTTCATTGAAATACATTAATTCCATACACATCCATGATGGCGGATTTTTCGGATCATCATATTTATTAAGATAGTGTTCAATAAAATCTACTCGGTTGTTAGCTTGCAACAAGTCTGCTATATGCTTCTGCAATTTATTATATAAACAGTATGTTTGTTGCTTCCCATTTTTATCCCGATAATGTTTTAATTTAAATATCGCTGCATTGTCCTGCCAATGCGAGCCATATTTATGGCTCAACTGATAAATTATTTGGGTGCGTAGAGCTATCTCGATCCGCTCTATTGCATCAAAAATAAGTAGCCGAAATTTTCGATCAAAGCGGTAGAGATTATATACATCATCCCAAGTTGTGCCTGACTTGAATGCGTTTACAACACACCCCTTGTCATCATACTCTTTAAAGGGGAGCATATATGCACTCAACCGATAATAACTGATATTTGAAAGATGGCGAATCGCTCGCGCTTCATCGGTAATCTGCAATCCACGATTTCTTAATAACTCAATTTGTTGTTCAAAAGTTAAAGCTGGTTTTGTATATTTCTCCATACCATTATATTCAATGCCACAAAGATAGCAATTTTACCTATAACTCCATACATACAACTACTCCCTATCAAAGCCCCCTCCCTATTGTCAAATGTAAAACCGTTTCATATATGAAAACACTTGACAGAAAGGCGGCAGAGATTTTCCGCGCATTATTGGCATTGCAAACAACCAAAATCGACAACTCGGACGGTACTTATATGCCCGTCTACCTTGAACTAATTGGCCGTATCGACAACTACAACTTTTTCTCGCTGGCTCATTACGGACAACAGAACGGAGATGCCATGCGCGACCCCGAAATGCTGTTTGCCCTGCACAAAGAAACACGGCAATTCATTCCGTACTATTATCGCAATGACTACTGCGGTATAGAGCAGAACAGCGTCAGATGGTCGGAAGATGGAATAGCGTTGAATCCTCGCTTGCAGGCAGAACACACTACATTCGCTAACCAATGGCTCCGTAACATAGCCGCACAACAAGGAATCCTATGACAGCACAGCGATTGGTGGAGAACTGCGTACTGACGAATCAAACCGCAGTCGTGGATGAAATGCTGAACAAGCACCTGCTACCCGAAGAATATATCTATCCATTCTTGGGTGATGTCATGGAATGGTGGGTTACAAGATATAAAATTCTATAATAAACTGATTTACTATATTTTATAGTGTCTATTAAATAGTAATTTTATAATTTAGCACCATTTTAGTACCACTATTTAGCCATCGTAAATAAATCAAGAGATGGTGCAAATGGCATTGGACAATTAACTTCTCGGGCTGCATAATCCACATGTTTACCACCGTTCTCAAATCGGTCAACACCTTCCAGAGATAATCAGATGGTTAATTTACATCTCCAATAAATAGTTATTCGTTGATTTTATATTTATATCGCGTAATTTTTCTACAATAATTGCATTTATAGTTTGTCGTATGAGATTTTATTTGTACCTTTGCACCGTACAATAGATAAAATCAACGATTATGATAGCAGAGTTCAGCATTGAGAATTTTTTCTCCATTAAATCAACTCAGAAAATCAGTTTTGAGCCATCGGCAGATACTTTTATGTCTGATGAATATTCGTATGAAGTTAAGGACGGGGTAAGATTGCTGAAAATGGGAATCATCTACGGTGCCAACGCTTCCGGTAAAACGAATATATTGAATGCCATTGAATTTTTCAAGATGCTGGTTTTGAGAATGCCTAAAGACCGGACCGAGAAAACCGGGGTTGTCCCTTTCATGTTGGATGACACTTCAAGAAACGAAAAGACAAAGATGTCAATGGTGTTCTATATCAATCAGTCGAAGTACATTCTTAGTTTTGAATTGGATGCAAAGCATATCTATTCCGAGACATTGATTGTTTATGATTCCATTCGCCCGACCAAGCTGTATAACCGAAGTTATGATACCGCGACAGATTCCTCGACTATCGACTTTGGCGTAAATCTGAAAATGACAAAGAAAAGCCAGGATGTAATTTCCGGAAACACTATCAATAATTGCAGTGTGCTTGCCGCGTTTGGCAAAAGTAATGTGGAACGTACCAGGCTAAATGATGTGTATGACTATTTTGCCAAGCAGGTAAAAGATGTATTGGCTCCCGGTATGCTGCTTTCGGGATATGTCAAATCACGATTGGATAAAGATGAGACAGGAGATTTGAAGAAATTCATTTTAAATTTCCTGAAAGCGTCCGATTTCAATATCGAAGATGTTGTTTTACACGAAGAGGAAGAACTGATTACCCCTGAATTGGAACAACTGATTCAAAATGCTCCTATTGATAAGGATGCAAAGGCTGAAATGCTTAGAAAGGGGAAAATTACAAATACGGAACTGACCTTCAAGCATAAGGCAGGCGATAAAGTATATGATTTGTCGGAAGAATACGAGTCCAATGGCACCATGAGGTTCTTAGGAATGGCTGTAATTCTAAATTACCTGTTAAAGACCAATCGGTTCGTGCCCATTGATGAAGTTGAAACAAGCATTCACTATGAACTATTGGCTTATTTCCTGAAAGTCTTTCTGGCAAACAGTAACGGAACATCCCAAATGCTACTGACCACACACGACATCAATCTTCTGAATGAGGATTTCATTCGCCGTGATACAATATGGTTCACCGATAAAGACGAACTCGGCGAAACTAAAATTGTACGTCTTTCTTCTCTTGGACTGCATAAGAATCTTTCTCCGTATAATGCCTATAAGCAGGGGAAATTGGTAAAGTTGCCGTTCTTGGGTAGCCTGTATATTAACCTAAACGATTAATGATATGGGGCGGACAGTAACAAAAAGTATCGCCATCATAGGCGAGGGAGAAACAGAATGGTTCTATTTCGATTCTCTGAGGGTTGCGTGTCGTTATTCTTTCAAGGTCGCTCCGGATTTTCCGCAGCACAGCGACATCAATCATATACTGAAACTGGTAGAATCTTATTTGAATAAGCAATACGACTTTATCGTATGCCTATTTGATATGGACAGACTATTTCAGTTCCCATCTGAAATGCAGTTGTATCAGCGGGCAAAGAAGGAGTATAGCAAGAAGAAATATGCTGGAAAGGTAATGTTTGTAGAAACGAATCCTTGCACGGAATTTTGGTTTCTGCTCCACTTCTTGCCTAATGTGGTCTGTCGGCGATATGAAAGTTACGACCAACTGCTTCCCGAATTGCAGAAATATATGCCGGGGTATGAAAAGACAAAACGATATTTCATACGCACCAATCTCTATAAATATCTGACAGAGAATGGTGATTTGGAACGGGCGATGATAAATTCAGAAAAGTTGTGCCAACTCTGTAAAAAATCGCCGGAGGACTTGAAAGCATATTCGGAGGTACATAAGGTGATAGAGTTATTAATTAATTTATAATATATACATTTATAGAAAATATGAGTTTTGACAATAACAAACATTTAAAAGAAGTGTTAGATACACACAAAATGTGTCACGTCCAGGATTTCGTGAATAAAGTAAAAAAACGTAGAGAAGAGATTAAAGCTAAGATGCACAACCACTATGGTAGCGATAAGTATCCATCGTTTGAATCTGGCAGTTTTGCTAAGCATACCGCCACCAATGTAAAGTTTGACCTTGATTTGGTGGAGCCGTTCAAGCGTAATGCTTTCGGAACATTACAGGAGATGTTTGATAGCGTACACGATTTCCTTGCAGAGGAATATAAGAATACTGGTGTGACTATTCGCAGGCAAAAGGTTTCAATCGGTGTAAGTTTCCCTATTGAAGAGGGAGATGAAAAGCCGGTTGAACTTGATGTGGTGCCTGGTAGAGAACTAAGCGATGATAACTATCTTGATTCGCATGATTTGAACCTATGTTTTAATGAAGACCATTGGGGATTCAAAAAGGGATCAAGCCAGAAAACGAATATCCAGAAGCAGATTTCGCATATCGAAGGTAAGTCGAGTGAGCGTCAAATTATTCGTCTGCTTAAAATATGGAAAAAGCAAAAAGATAAGAAATATAAGTCTTTCGTTATTGAACTGGCCGTAATTAGAGCCTTAGATGGTTATAATGGTGATATGGGTCTTTGGCCAAGATTAAAATACACGATGGAGTATCTACGTGACCACATCGCGGAAAGTAGTTTCCACCTTTTTGACCCGGGTAACACGAACAACGATGTCGTAGGGACTATGCAGGACTACGATAGACAATCGTTTAAATCTGATATGGAAAGCATGCTCAACAACATAGATAGTAATCCTGATTTATATTTGCCATACTACTTCAAGGTAAACGAAAAATATTGCGGATATAAAGAGAAAGATGCTGGCGCTGCTTACCCAACAAGTACAAAACGGTTTGGATAGTAAAATATGATGACAGCAGATAAAATAAAGGAATTGATAGGTTCCATTCACGGTGTTAGTCTTATTGAAGATTTTATCATTGATGAAGCAGGCTCCTTAAAAGGCCGTATAACCGTGGTTACAGATCAAGAACATGCTGACTTGGAATGGTATGTAGAGATTAGTCCTACTTATCCGTTCAAAATTATGGGCATGGAACCTATTCGTTTTCAAAATAAAAATCTGTTGGATTTCCCACACATTATGCAGGGCGGTAATCTTTGCATGCACCCTGCGGAATATGATAATGCAGAGAGTCAGTTTGTAAACGACTTGAAACAGTTGAAGGAATGGGTCGAGAAATACTATGTAAGGGGAGAAAAGGATGCTCACTACGAGCATTTGGTAGTGAATCATCATACGATTCGCGGGCAGTATTATACTTTCTGTTTCGCAGAGACTCAAGAAGATTTTACTGAAGGAGACTACGGAATAGTACACTATACGACATTACCAACAGGTCGTAAAAAAGACACGCCAGTTATCAACTATGTGGTACAAAAGTTTGTGTCGTGCGTACAGGTAAAGAATACGGAAATGTTCTGTAGGATTAGTAAGTCCTACCAAGAATTAAGGTCGTTTAAGGGAGTATATTGTCTGCTGAACAACATTCCATCGGTATACAACAAGTTTATTGTTGAGAATTACAATTCTATCAGGGGACTTTTCTCGCAGAGTCAAAAAAACTATATCCATAGTTTTGTGGTATCGCATAGAGGCAAGTGTGATTTCTTCCCGTTGTTTTGTGGATATAAAATTCCCGAAGGTGGCGTTTACTGGCAGGCAATGATTCTCTTCATGGATGATCTGCCGATAGAACCTGTGCGGGTGGGCACTGGTAAGAATAGGCTTTGGTTCACTGATTTTAGGCAAGGACAAATCCAATGGGCAGAAACCGTGGATATTTCCTATAAGTATTTCTTTGGGCGTGGAGCTATGCCCATAGAACTGGCTAATAAGAAAATGCTGATTATGGGTGTCGGGGCTATAGGAAGTATTTTGGCTGAAACTCTAACAAGATGTGGTGCGAAAAACCTGACTCTATATGACATAGACAATAAGGAACCTGGTAATGTTTGCCGGTCTGCATATCCTTTTTATACAGGTATAATTGAGAAAACCTTGGATATAACGAGTTTACTGACGCAGATTTCGCCTCATGTTGAATGTACCAGTTTGAAATCTATTGCTGACTTAGTGATAAAAACATATGCGGCTGGGCATGAGGATAAAAGTGCTCTTGCAGAATTCTTTGACGAGTTTGATGTGATATTTGATTGTACAACGGATAATCAACTGATGCGGGTAATGGATTCTATTGGGACGAAAGCCCAATTGGTTAATCTCTCAATAACCAATCACGCACAAGATTTGATATGTGCCTTTTCTCCTAATGTAACAGAGACTGTTTTGTTGGTTTATGGCTTATTTAAACACGATGTGGAAACCGACATGTACAATCCTACGGGTTGTTGGAATCCAACCTTTAAGGCTTCGTATAATGACATAGAATGCAAAGTGCAAGTCGCCGTGAAACATATTATCAAAATGTTGAGCAAGCAGGAACCATTAAGTGATTTTTATATAACAGAAGACGACTTGAATTTAAAGATAAACAAGTTATGAAGTATTATTTGGCAAGTAATGATTTGTATATAGAGATACCAACCTTAGTATTCAACCAAATAAAGTTGCAGGCTGAGGGCGAATATCCTAATGAAAACGGAGGAATGCTCGCAGGACGATATTCTACAGATAGGCATACGGTATATATAGAAAAAGTTGTGGTGCCTGTGGAAAAATTGACTGGCAGGACAAAGTTTATGCGCATTACCAAGGGTTTGGAAAATGTATGGGAACAATTAGCCAAAGAGGGGTTGCAATATGTGGGCGAATGGCATAGTCATCCAAATGGTTCCACGCAATATAGCAGTACAGATTTGGCGGCTATGATAGATATTGAGAAAGAGGTGGCCATTGAGAATCCGTTACTACTGATAGTCAGTGTTAGAAGTAATGGACTTAGTGCTCATAACTTTTATTGTTATATGAATAATCAATTGTTGGAATACAAGAAAATGATAGATTTAAGGGATTTATTTCATGGCTTGCAGAACCAGATGTTGGCTAGCCTGAATGTAAACAGGGAATTTATTGAACATCCCGGTAGCAAAGGTGATGCAACGGAGCAACATTGGATTGAGTTTCTACGAACCTATCTTCCTAACAGATATAAAGTGGATAAGGCTATAGTGATAGATTCGACAGGCAATGTTAGCGAACAGATGGACGTAGTCATTTATGATGCGATTTACACACCTTTCATATTCAAACAAGATGGCTTTATGTATATACCGGCAGAAAGCGTGTATGCCGTATTTGAGGTAAAACAGGATGTGAAAGGGTATATAGAATATGCAGCCCAGAAAGTAGAGAGCGTTCGTACGCTGAAAAGAACAAGTATTGGTATGGTTGCCTCAGGAAAAACTGCGGCCGCTCGACCACTGACTAAGATAATTGGCGGTATTTTAACTACGACTAGTTCATATAGCGGGAACGATACGGTAAAAGTGCAGTTAAAGAAATTGAAAGGGCTACAGACATTGGATTTAGGATGTCTCTGTGATACAGGCAGTTTTTATGTTGATTATAACGAAACAGAACCTGAAGGCATAGCTCCAACCAGCAGTATAGAGGATAATCGCAAGTATATAAGACAAGTGTATGAAAGCCGCGAAGTAAAAGAGGTTAAGTTTAGCGACAAGGACGTGTCTCTTTTTACATTCTTTCTTCAGCTTGTAAACTATTTAAAGTTCATTGGTACTGTTCCCGCGATAGATATCAATGCATACCTGAAAGCTATTCATGCAAAAATTGATGAAGATATTTAAAAGTAAAGGTACGATAGATTTCGTGAGCTTCCACATAATTATATCTCGTTTCAGAAAATAGATAGAAAGGGTAGAAGATATACCTATCAAAAGAAGCCCATAAATACGGTTTATTCTTATGTATTGCTACCCAAATGCCTCGTGATATTCCATTAGGGACATATTAAGCCAAATGGTAACTTTTCTGGTTCATAGGTTAATTAATGAGCAAAATAAAAAGGCAGTTAAAAGTGCTGCATCTGCCGCATCAGAGTGAAATTTTCTCTTTTTTCTTTCAATATAGGAAGAAGGTGATGTTTTAATTGTTGGAGTTGATTTTCCAATACTTCTCATCGTGAAAATCAATACTCCAACAAAGAAACCAGATTCGAGAACCCCTAAGCTCACAAAACGATAAAATTAAAATCTCAATATTGGCAAAGTGTTTACTATATCTACTGTTTGGCAAGAGAGCATAATAATCGATAGAAGAAGGTCGAGGATATAACGGGGTTGTTCGTGTTCTCTTGACCAGTCGTTTGGATCATTTTTGATTTGGGACGCTTTATCGATTGTGATGGCATAGCGTTCCATTATCCACTCAATTGCGGATTTACCATTAACGACATATTCGTATGCTTTGTGTGGGATGTTCTCAATGGCAATATGGTCATTATAGATGATGCGTGCCTTATCAGCAACGAGTTTTCCATTTTCGTCACGGACTTTGGCAAACCTCATTTTATCAACGGCAAAGTATTGGTAGGTTTCATCTGTCTGCTCTCCTTGCCAAATATCCATATCGCCATTTACTCTGACACCACAAGCTCGATGAGCTAACATAGGCATTGCAGCGAAAAACATATAATCTCTATCTTGTCCAACAGCCTGTTCGTTAATGCCTTGTTCGTAATTCAGATGCAGGTCTGCAAGTTCTTTTCCGGCTTTATAAAAGGACATGAAGTCCTGTACATTATCCACAATGGGGATGCGTGGCAATGACTTCTTCAAGTCATCGGCAAATCGTTCACGGTATTGCTTGGAATGAAGCAGCCCATACACATAGTAGAATATATGTTCTTTGGTAATGGCTTTTGAACCTCCGAAACGGCTACGGACTTCTTTCAGAATCCAGTCGGTTATTCCGTCTCGGCGAATATATTTATCTGTTTCCGCATCATCAAAAAGTGTAGCTTGCGGATTCTTATTTTCTTCATACCAATAAAGAGGGAGACATTGGCTATTAAACAATAGTTGATAATCAGACAAGTTGATGGAAATACTGCATGAAAAATCCTTTTCTCCAATGCCTTTGACACAAATGATGATATTATTTGAATTAAAAGCAGTTAATTGAATACCCGGTCGTTCTATCAAGTCCTTTTCATAGTACAAGTTTTGTTTACAAAAAGGTCGGTACATACTTTGATTTATTACATTAGAGGTATATTCAATTTCTTGATGTTTTGTCGCCTTTAAGCGTAATCCCGCAGTCCAACTTATTTTTGTTGGGTCATTCGTAATGTCATTTACAGGAAGTTTTATCTCTGAATTGTAATTTTGTATAAGTCTTTTTATATTTTCCTTTAATATTCTCGAAGAAAAATTGTAAGTCCAATTATCTCTACCTGTAGCGATATTAGGTCCATTTACAATAAAAACAGAATACGAGTTCAAGTTTAATTTCTTATCAGGATTCAATGGAATCAAATTGTCAAATAACCCATCACGTTGGTTTATCCAATCAGCCTTTTCATTAGGTGTGATAATCTTCCATTCCAATTTTTGCGAAGAAATGGAACGGAACTCTTTTACCATTTTGAGTTTCTGCTCACGAGTAAGGTAATCACCTATATCGTGATAATGAATAACAGCTTTCTGTCCTTTCTTTACCGGATTCTTAACAAGGAAAGTAATCGTAATGGGAGTACGAGAACCGCTTCCAAAGATTTTTCCTCCTTCTTTACGCGATAGTTCACCGGACGTGCGTTGATTGCCACGTAAATTCAGAACATAAATGGAAGTAAATTCATCTTCAAAGCATCTACGCATGCCGTCTTGCCCAGCTCCGTCAATCCATGCGCCATTACTTATGAATGCAACAATGCCCCCTTCATTCTGCGGAATGCGGTCGGAAGCCCAACGAAACGCCTTTACATAGCTGTCGTAAAGAGATTTGTTCAAAGTAGCCGAACTCTTCACAGCATATGTTTCCGACACACGTTTATCAAGATATGGATAAGACAAATTCTGAGCATTGTCATTAGCGGACTTTTGCCCAATGGAATACGGTGGATTTCCAACAATCACCCTCACGTGTGTAGCCATCTGCTTCTTTACCCGTTTGGAATTGTCTTGAAAGAATTCCGTGAAAAGTTCGTTATGTTTCTTCTCTGCTAACTGGAACGTATCGGTCAGGCAGATACCACTGTATGGTAGGTAAGTTTTTCGATGGGTAATGTCATGGAATACCGATTCAATATTCACATCGGCAATATAATAGGCCAGCAGCACAATTTCATTGCAATGGATTTCATTCTGATACTTACGCTCCATATCCTCAGGACGGATAAGGCCGGATTGCAACAAACGAGTAATGAAGGTACCGGTTCCAGTAAAAGGGTCGAGGATATGTACATTCTGTTCGGTTAGAGATGTCTTGAACTCTGCTTTAAGAATGTCGTCCACTGAACGAATGATGAAATCCACACATTCCACCGGTGTATAAACAATTCCCAATTTCTCCACTGTAAGCGGAAATGCACCTTTGAAAAACTTTTCATAGAGGTTCTTTATGATTGTCTGCTTACCCTCCAAATTATCAATACCGCCCACATTGGTCTTTACCGAACGATAGAATCTTTCCAGCACCTCGGTATCTTTTTCAAAAGCCTGTTCTTGCAATAGGTCTATCATACGCTGCATGGAACGGCTTACGGTGTTATTATTGACAAACTGGTAATCTGAAAACAGTGCATCAAATACAGGTCGGGTAATAATGTGCTGTGCCAGCATTTCAATAGCTTGGGCAACATCCACCGATGGATTCAGGTCTCGTTGCAATCCCTTCAGGTATTCATTAAAAGCCTTTTTGTGTACGCCTGATTGAATAAGTTTGGAAATACGCTCAATAAATTTGTGCGCAATAAGACCGACCTCTTTTGCCCAATTTTCCCAGTAAAGACGGTCACCGCATTTTTCTACCAGTTTGGCATACATACCATCCTGTATCTCCCCGAAACGAAGTTCCAACTGTCTGGCAATTTCTGCATTCTCAATTTGTTGTGCTTCCGTTTCTCCATCATTTGCGCCCAATCCCGGTCTGCCTATGGTAACAGACGGTGTACCTGTCTGCTTGTTTGGCTTCTGCTTGTTGAGAGCTATTTTGTTTACCATTGCGTTGAAACGGTCATCGTGTGAACGGAGCGCGTTCAAAATAGCCCACACCACATCGAATGTCTTGTTGTTGTCAAGAGCTTCCTCCGCCGAAATATCGGATGGCACTACAATAGGGATGATGATATATCCATACTTCTTTTCATCGGATTGCCCTTTGTGAAATGTACGCATCACACGGCCAACCGACTGCACCACATCCACCTGCGAATTACGGGCAGAAAGAAACAATACGGCATCGAGAGACGGCACATCCACACCCTCGGACAGACAACGCACGTTGGTTACAACACGACATTCACGTTCATTGTCAGATTCTTCCGCCAGCCATTGCAGGATTCCATTACGCTCCTGTGAGTTCATAGAACCATCTATATGCCGTGTCGTTACTGAAACGGTATGCGAAAGGCTTTCTGAATCAAGATTTTCTTCGTATTTCCCGGATATTCTTGGAAGCACCGAAGCTACATATTTTGACGTTCCAGCTTTTGTTTCGTTGCCTATGGCTGAACAGAACGCCACGGCACGGCGCATCATGCGTGGGTCGGCATCCCATGTGCGATGGTCATCGCCATGTATCATTTTTGACAATCCGTTTATTACCCCAATGAGCTTTGATGTGTCGTCAAAATTCAGTTCGGTGGTAGAATTGGTGATGTCTTGTTTTATGTTGGCAGGTACATCATCTTCGCTAACAGTAAGGACAAGCACCTTGTAATCAATCAATAAGCCATTTTGAACGGCGTATGAGAAATTTACACGATAAAATTCCTCTCCATAAATGGCTTTATCATCCATCGAGCAGAGAATGCAATCCTTTTCCGATGCCTTTATCTTGGCAGATTCCCCATACAAACGCGGCGTGGCAGTCATATAAAGGCGTTTCCGACCTTGTACATTCTCATTGGAATGTATCTTGATAAAGTTGCTCTCATCCTTTTCGGCTATTTTTACACCGGTAGTGCGGTGTGCTTCGTCACAGATGATGAAGTCAAACACGCCGTATTCTCCGTTTGTCTTGGATAATATCTCTTGCTGCGCAGCAGAAACGGCATCTATGGATTGGTAGGTGGAGAACACGACTACCAAGCCGTCATGATTCCGATATTTCTTTAATTGGGATGCAATGGATTGTGGATTGGTGGATGCAGGTACGGCAAGGTCAACCACGCTGTCATCCGTATCATCAGATTCCTTGGTGGTCTTGCGTGAGGCTTTGGAATCGGAACAGATGCAGACAGCCTTAATGGGTTTCTTCGCATCTGCCGACCATGCGTTGAGCGACTGCCCCAACAAGGCGATGGACGGAACCATGAACAGCACCAAGCCTTTGTTGCCAAACAACTGTTCCGCAATGAGCAGCGAAGTGTAGGTTTTACCTGTACCGCAAGCCATAATGAGTTTGCCCCTATCGTTGTTATCTGACATATAATGAACGTATGCTTTTGATATGGCATTCAATTGGTGTTCACGAGGCTTCTTGCCCTCCACCAATGCAGAATTGCCGGTTAGACCGTCCATCAGCTTTTGCCAGTCCACAGGCGATGAATCAAGGTCCGCCATACCGATGCGCGTAACAGGTGGTTCCTGGTTTCGGATAGCCTCTTCTGCATTTGCTCCCCAATGGTTTGTGGTTGAAATCCAAATACGATTTGAAAACCGGGCAGTTTGGAATGTTACCTCGTTTGTGAACGTGCGGCTGGAAGTGGCGAGAAATGAATCTACAGCAGGTTTATCTATGATTGTATTCTCAGCATAGCATTTACACTGGATAGCCCAATAGTCACCCAATTCAGTTTTGGCCACAAGGTCGATACCTGTGTCTGTACCTCCGAAATCTTTCCGTCCCGGAAAATCTTCCCATAGCCAGACCGATTCAAGTTCATTGTAGCGTGGGTCTGTTAATAACCATGAGCGCATCAGTCGCTCGAACTTTGTACCTTTTTCCCTTTCCGTGAATGATTCGGTACGAAATTTATGTAGTATTTCCTTGAAATTCATCTCTTGATAAGAGATATATTTCAAAGGAGCGGGCTCTAATAATCAGTGCTATACTGGCAAAATCTGACGGATTTGCAAAACAAATTCTCACAAAATGCCTCTCATATATCATTATAAATGAGGAATGAACACGGTATTTGAAATATTATGCGTACCTTTGCAATATCAACTATAACTCTTA
>ERZ779896.2153-NODE-2153-length-14180-cov-2.922336_pt1 | contig 14180 bp, 13 predicted proteins | sample MGYA00511067_ERZ779896 | MGnify/ENA primary metagenome ERZ779896 (study PRJEB29588, sample SAMEA2161597) | human gut metagenome | biome: human gut; feature: human-associated habitat; material: faeces | place: Denmark | collected 2008/2010 ...
TGGCCGCCCAGAGGGGGCCAGCAGCACATCCAATCAGCACGCTGACTATCCAGTTACCAATGCCGGTCATCCAGAAGATAAACGGAATAAACGGCAGGTAAATGGATAACGAAAAGCCGGCACAGAACAGCAAAAACAGCAGGAAGTAGAGCGGTGGAGCGGCTGCTTCCATAAAAACCTTTGCAGCCTCAGGTAAGCCCGTAACGGTATTAACCAGCCGACCAAAAATGGAGTTGCTGCCGGCAGTCGAAAGCACCCTGACGGTGGTATAACCCGCCCAGATGCTTTCAGTAATGCCCATAGTGTAATCACCGATATTTTTCATTTTTATCAGTGGGTTTAGTTGGTCAGTGGTTGTGCCGGTTTTTGTAAAGATTGTTGCTACATTATTTGTAAGTTCTACTCCAGGAATTGAACTTAAAATAGCACTTTGCGGATCGTTACTGCCTGCGCTGTTATATTCATTTGCTGATTTTAATGTTCCCAGTGCAGGAGTATACGTTGAGTTCTGTAGCTGTGCCTGGTAAGCCCCCTTGACCTCCTTCAGGAACTCCGTATCCCCGGCTTCGCCCAGTGACGAGACGCCACTCACAGTAGGAGCACGGTTGGCCAGGTCTTCCAGTCGCTGGTTGGCGGTGGCAAAGGTCTGGTACCAGGCACCCAGGGCAACCCAGCCGTAGGTGGTCAGGTAGGATTTCAGCTGCTCCCTGCGCTCAGTTTCTGCGTTATCTGCCGGCAACGCCTTCTGCACCGTTTCTTCATACCGGTTGGCTGCCTTCTGAATACGGCTTTCAATATCCGGCAGGTTGCCGTTACCCGTGTCGCGCCGGGTCCGGTATGCCGACACAAATTCCTGAGCCGCGCTGTCCAGGTCACGGAGCATGGTATCCATGGCGGAGCGCTGTGCCGTCAGAACCCCCTGATATTCCGTTTCAATGAAGGGATTGAAAAAATGGGCCAGCGCGGACTGCTTGTTACTGCCGTTTCCTTTCACGGAGAGACTCACACTCCCGCAGGTGGCGCTGCCATTTGAGACGGTGACGGTATATCTGCCATTCTCTGTCCGTGAGGATTCGCTCATGAGCGGCGTTGATGAACGTGCGGTACGGTTAAAGTCATCGAGGCCCGTATTCATGGCGTGTTTGCACAGTTCCATCTCCAGAATTCCCCGTGCTGCCGTGCGGGTGGAGACATGTACTGGCTGTACGGTCATTGAATAGCCTTCAGCAATGTTTTCTGCCGCTGTCTGAACCATGATATTGGCGGAACCGATGCCCATGATGGATGCGCCCCACAGCATGACCAGTTGCGCCAGACTCCAGCCGGAAGCGGTGGGCACAATCATCAAAAATCCACTCACAACACTGAGTATGCCGACGACGTCCCGTCCGTTGTTAAAGACACTGCCCTGGTGTCCCGTGCGGACAGCATGACGGATACCAATAAACAGAAACCAGACTATCCCCATCGTGGCGATAATTGCGTTAAACACCATGAACAGGTTACCAATGATGGTGTTGCTGCTGGCTGTCAGGGGATTTGTGACCACATCACCAAAAATGGTGACCAGTGCCTGGCGCGACAGGTCATCCGGATTGGTGGCGGCACTCACAATGTCCTGATAGGTGACGAAAGCCTGTGCAGGTACGGCAGCCAGCGCCAGACCTGCACTCAGTGCTCTGGGTATGATTTTCACGGTAACTCCGGAACCGAAGGGGATGCCCGGGCATCAGCCCCCGGAATGAGGAAAAGAAATTGCAGACCGGACAGTCAGTACTGCCGGTGGGTAATGGCCAGCCATGTGGCCTGTTTCCAGCCGTGCCGGGCCTGCAGGTAATCGGGGAATGTGCCCTGTTCGTCCTCGCTGACCCGACGTTCATTCAGCTGCCAGAGGCGGTATGACGCAATCAGGGCTTTTGAGGCACACAGTGCTGCAATGGTACTCATCAGTAACAGGCAGACCAGGATACGTATCAGGGTGGTGACCGGCAGTGCGGTGGCCGCAAGGGCCATACCACACAGCAGAAGTACCGGTATCATCATCAGCCAGAATCCTGTCCGCCAGAACATCCTGCGACGTCGCAGACGCCGGTCCAGTTCGTCGACCGTCAGTCCGCTGGCCCTGACCGCTTCCTCCCAGGTCATACAGACCGGACTCTCCGGTTGCCGGTCGGGCATGAGGCGCTTCAGGCGCGTTTTATGCTGGTCCAGCATATGGCGGCAGCTGCGCAGCATCCAGCGGGTTTCGGCCAGTGGTGCGAACAGATTTATCCCTATATCACCGATGCGGCGGAGACGGGGGGCCGGTTTTTTTTCGTCGATGCTGTTGTCGTCTTTCATCTTACGCTCCCCTGGCTCATGGCCTGTGACAGTTCGCCAAGGCGCTGTCCGTAATACTGCCGTGCGGCCAGCGCAAGTTGCTGCCCGGCGATAACGTTACCCTGACGAATCTGCTCTTTCAGATCGTTCATCTGCCAGTTCAGCAGGGCGGTGGTGCGCAGCAGCTCACGGAGAAGGTTATCGCCTTCCATGCCCTGCAGATCCTGCTGCCAGTCGGTGTTGGCATACCGTCTGCCGGCTTCAAAGGCGTCAAACTCCCGCTGGCTCATGTGGCCACGGGTGCGGGCTTCTGATGATGCGGTCCGGTCAAAATATGCCGCAGCTGACGGTGACTGCAGGGCTTCAGTCAGTGCCCCACGGGTGGCTTCATTAGGGGTACTGTCAGCAATCAGTGACAGCTGCGGATGAGAGGCGGCATCGATGATGCCGTTGTATTCATTCTGCAGGCCCACATACGTGCGCCCGGTCTGTGTGCCCACTTCTCCTTTCCCCGGGGCACGACCCGCTGACGGTCTGGCGGTGTTTTTCATATAAGCCGTCGCGGCATCAATCTGTTTCTGATCCCAGGTGAGAGCGGCCGGGGTATCTGCTGTGCCTGCGCCCTGATAGAGCGATCGCACCTGGCTGTCTCCGCCCGGCAGATCGCCCACGGCAGGGCAGACATCAGTTCCGCCAAAGCGGGCATACTCCGCTTCCGTGCAGTAACCGGCGTGGATGCCGGCACTGTCATACGCCTCGCGGACCGGGGAGTCCGCAGCCCGGGAGAGACGTTCCCGGATGGGTTTACTGCTGACCCCTCCCCCCTGACTCAGACGTGCCGCTGCAGACGCTGCTGCCCGGCGGCTTTCTGCTGCAATGCCGGACGCGGATTCACTGCAGATGGAGTCCGGCACGCTGAAGCTTTTCCTGGCCTCCTCGAGGCGGTGTGTTTCATTACTGAATATCATCTGCTGACGGGTGGCCTGCCCGTCCTGGGCAATGACGGTGGCCAGTTTTTCTGAGTTCTGGGTGATGGCTGTGCCGGTGGCCGTCTGCATACGGACCATTTCCTCCATGATGCCCTGTATGGTGGCCAGCTCCGGCATGATCTGTCGGGTGACCGGCTGACTGGACACAACATTCACAGAGTAGGCATGGGTGGCAGGGATAACCGCACAGCCTACAAGGAGTGCAAGCAGTGTGGTTGCAGATTGTCTTTGCATTCTTTTTTCTCCGTTTTCGGGGGATACAGGATGTCTGGTACGCGATGACTGAGTGATTCCGGCAGCGGAGCCAGCGGGAAACACTGGAAGCGGCGCGTGATCCATCCCTGACGGTTACGGTTATCGATGAGCGTGAAGGTACGACGCTTCACGCGTTTCAGTGTCGGGGTGTCGCTTTCCATGACCGGCCAGTCTCCGGCTGTGAGTGCCGGTGTGCCGGGGCTATCCGGCCACAGCCAGGTGTTGTCGGACATCAGCGCCGTGAGAGGCGAGGGCAGGAGCCAGTGAATGACATGCTGTATATCAAAAGGAGGCCGCTCCGGCACGTTGACCTGCCAGGTGGCCGTTGTTATCAGCGTGCCTGTCTCTCCGGGCAGAGCCAGGCGAACGCCACTCATTTCCCCGTCAGCCCGTCTGTCACTGGCGAAAATGACCCGGGGATTGGGGGAGGGACGCAGCGTGAAGCAGGCGGACGGCAGGGTGAAGCTGAAACTGTCACCGTCCACGCGCAGCGTTTTCAGGAAGACCTGTCCCCGTGCAGGACGCCGGCAGCGGGGAGTGATGTGTATGCTGTACATCAGAGGTGATATCCCTGCTTACGGATGAGTTCTGCAGCCAGATCATGGATGACGTTTTCACTGTCATGTGTACGGGCGCGGTGTTCTATCAGTGAGGTGGCTGAACCACGGGGAAAGTGTTCTGCCAGGATCTGGCGTGCCCGCAGTGACCCGAGCTCCTGCGTCAGCGCACGTCTCAGGGCGCTGTCTTTGGGTGAGGAATTCAGTGCCCACAGCTCCAGTGGACCGAGAGTGAATTTCAGGATCCGGGCCAGCGTACCGTTTTTTACACGGAACACAGCCAGTACCGGGACACCGCTGCCGTCCGGTGCAGCCCCTTCCGGCATTTTCAGGAAGCGCCGCAGGGTGACTTCAGGGACACCAAAATTATCCCGCAGAAACGGAATTTCGTCAGGGCGGTAACGCAGCAACCAGAGGGTGTTGGCGGATTTGAGAACTGCCGGTGGATAGTCCTGCAGTAGCTGGGTGCTCAGTACTGTGCGTATCCCGAACTTACGCTGCTCCAGCTCCTGGGTGTCCAGGGCTTCCCAGATGAAGTTGATCCCTTTTGCATTGTGCAGTTCGTCATAGACTTTGGTCTTGACCTCCTGATCAAGCTGTTCAATGCGGCGGAAAATCACCTCATGGTAGCGTGGGTCGAGATTTTTCCGTATTTCCTCCTGATACTGCGGCAGGACAAAATCCCCGCCGGCGATTTGTCCTGCCAGCAGGTACATGATGCCGGTGCGCAGACGCCCGGCAGGTGTCTTGTCACCGGCCACATTGTTCAGATCAACGGCCACAACGCGGGTGTCGGGGCTGAGCATAAACCGGGTACAGCCGGACATCATCGGGTAGTCACTGTGTCCCTGATCGAGGGCACGGCGGATGTAGTCCAGTAACAATTCTGCTGAGTTATCGCGCTGAACGGTGCCGAACACATCCCGGATGGATGGCTGTCCCAGCAGGGCGGACATTTCAGCCAGCAGGGGCATGGCCTGGTAGTGTGCCCGCTGGGCTGCGGGGATATTGCCAGCCATATGCAGCATGTCCCTGATTTCAAACCAGGTGGCAGCATTCCACCATCCTGCGTCATGTTGTTCTGCGATGCCACTCTCTTCCAGGGCGAGATCCACAAGGGGCTCTGTTCCTGCACGGTACAGTCTGGGGTTGTTTTCGCCATACTCCCTGAAGGCCAGATCCACCAGGTTGCTTATGATTTGCCGGGTGTCACCGGGATTACAGGGCTGACCGGTGCCGGTATCCACGCACAGTGCGCAGAGTACAGATACCATGAAGTTCTTTTCCGGGGTGGCGGGTTTTTTAGCACCGTACATCACATCAAACAGGTTACGAGTGTGTTCCGGATCATTGCTCAGAATGATCCCCACGGCTTCGTCCTTTCTCTGCTCCGGCAGGCTGTCACGGATAAGCTGTACCAGTCCCTGTGCACTGAATCCCTTGTCGATATAGGCAATGAAAGGCAGGTTCTTCTGGGCTGAGGCTATCTGGATCTCCGACAGTGCGTTGATGAGTACCGATTTGCCCAGACCGGGTGCGCCGGGCGTCAGTTCCGTGTGCTTGTTCTGTTGTGACGATGCCAGCGCGACCTCCCATGCAGAGCCGTCCTCGGTGTGCATCATCAGATTTCCCTGTCCCCGCCAGACAGAGCCGGCCCTGTTCAGGGGAAACAGGGAAAGGGCGTGTGAAAGGGGCGGGTAAAGGGGGACTGGACCGGAACCGTGGGAGGCCGCCAGAACCGTGTTCACCCAGGCACGTCTCGGATCACCGAAGGTGGTGGTGGTGCCGCATACTCCCCAGCCTTCCAGCGCAGATTTCAGGAGAGCCTGGTTGCGGGTACAGACTTCCCGGCTGTTTCCCCATGTGGTGGCAACAATGGTCATGATACAGACCGGATCATGTTTGTTGATGTCATTCAGCATCATCACCGAGTCATACATGGGCCGGAGAGGGGAAATAAAGCTGCTGTAGGTTAGCAGGGTTTTCTTGACCCCCAGCGCCTTCATGCCGCCGGGCATCAGATCCATCCGGATACGCCAGGGGATTGCGCGGGGCACATCCCTGACCAGCTGGTTGAATGTCCGCAGATTCTGGGGTGGCAGGGTAATGGCGACCATACCGTGCCAGAGGTCACCGGCCTTTATCAGGCTGCCGTGTGTTTCAGGCTGTGTGGTGAATAACTGCAGATTCAGCGACGGTGCGTGGAATACAGAGGTATCCTCGCCCTGTCGCCAGCCGGCAGGACGGGCATCTTCAGGCAGATGAGGCTGCCATACTGCAGGTGTGCTGTTGCGCTCCAGTTGACGGCGGATTTCCCGTCCCACTTCATGAATATCCATCAGGCGAACCAGCAGACCATCAGAATCATGTGTCAGGGCCTGCTCCAGCGTGTCCAGTAAGGCGTCATGCCGTATTTTGAGTGCGGAAAGTGTCCAGCGCCATGGATCCTGCGCAAATCGGGCTGGCGGAGCGTGTTCAGCGAGTTTCCTGATACGGGTCTGGTGGTCCTTGCGATCGGTCCGGCTCAGCAGTTCTTCAGAGCTCCAGACGGTCAGCCAGCAGCGTTCCCGGACAAGCCAGGGGGTGAGCGTGGTGACTTTTTCATCCAGAACGTCCTGAAGCAGGATCCCCGTGCGTGCGATGGATTTTCGCTGGGGTAAGAGCATGGCTTCGATTTCATCCCTTCCACGCTCCGGATCGCGTTCGAAAACAAAACTGATTTTGTGACCGGAATTTTTCCAGGCAGTGTTCATTCGCTCTGCCAGCGCTGTAATCAGTGATTCCAGTGTGCCGGGGGCTGTCAGGTCCGGGTTTTCATACATTTCTTTCAGGGCACCGCTGATTTCAAAGACGGAAAGGTAATACCCCTGTTTTGTGGTGGCAATGTAGGGGGCTTTCAGCCAGGGGCGGCGTTCGCGGTCCTGCTGGTCCAGACCGATGACGGTGTGCAGATCACAGTAATCGGGGAAGAATGCGGAAACGGAATACCGTGACAGGGTACTGATACAGTCTTCAATGGCAAAAATAATGCGGTTGATATTCATGGCATGGGGCACTCCGGTAAGGATGAATCATCACGGTCTTATATTTTTTGATGCCACAGCAGGGGATGTGGCATGAAAAAACAGCAGAGAAAATAAATAATCTGTTGAGAGGCAGGTGCGTATTTCTGTGTGATTACAGTAAATAATAAAAATGTAATAAGGTGGAAACACGCTGTCAGCGTAGTGAATTTACTGGCGGATAAGTGATTTTATTAATATGTACAACAATACATTTTCTTCTTTCATTTCGTATAAATACAGGGGGGATATAAAAGAAACGGAGACTGCAGAGACAGAGATGAAGTTGTTTTCCCCGTTTCCTTAATGAAAATTCAGTCAGGGGTGTGGCCGGATAATTATGCCGCGCACTTAATTCCCTGTTGAACTGAAGTATTCCGGCAATATTCAGCAGTACGCCGGCCAGCCTGCCGTCATCATCCCGCAGGAAACGACGGAGTAGCCGGTGCTCTTCTTTGGCGGTACTGTCAGCTTTTCCGGCCAGGTGTGCGTGGATGAGTGTTATAAGCGTCTCCGGGGATATGCGGTGAATTTTCATCATTCTTCTCCTGATTTTGTCGGGGGTACACCCGGATAAATAAACTGCTGGCGGCGAATGAAAAAATCACAGAAGGGCATATCCGGTAATTCCGGGAGACCGGACACGGCAATATCCATCCATGAGAGATAGTTATCGACGCTCACTGTGACGGTGATGCTGTTATGGGTACGGGATCTTTCATGAATTTCTGCAGCCAGAAAGAGCAGCCAGCCGCCGTTAAATGCCGGGTGGCGGAGAATGAACCGGGCAATCTCTTTTTCATCTCCGTCAGGCGGAATATCGTCAGTCAGCGTCCGGATAATAAAGCGCCGGAATGCATCTGCGGAAAACTGATATCCGGCAGTGAGGGTATCCATTTTTTGTTCCTCTGTCAGTTGGGGCCGGCAGAACGTCACCGGCACCGGTGTGTGTCACATGACGTACTTTTTGTCAGGAAACGAATCCGGCAGCAGAATGAGCGCCACCCCGTCCATTTTCTCCCTCAACGTTTTACGCTGTGCCGGCGGCCAGCGGCGCAGGGCATCAGCAAAATCCGCCGGACGCCAGGTGCGGAATTTCTCCTCAACGGCCAGACGGTTCTGTACCAGGGCATTCAGGACTGCCCGTCCCTGCCTGACCCGCTGACGGTTATCGCTGAAAATCTCCTGCAGTGCCCGCGCATTGAGGGCAACCACCGAGGCCGGATGCAAATCGGGGAGCCAGACCATCACTCCCTGTGCGGCAGCATAGCCGTTCAGACAGTGCCAGGCATGGCAGAAGGCACAGAGATGAAAGGGCGGGCCTTCCGGCTGCAGCAGGTCACTTTCATTTTCGCTGAGTGCATCCGTTGTGACGATTTGCGACTTTTCCACATGACGCAGGGCCAGTCGCCTGGCCGACAGGCGGGCCTGTGCCAGGGACCGCTCCGTATCCTGCAGGGTTCGGGTGTGTTTCTTTTTTTCGTCAGCGTTTTCCGGTACCGGACGTTTTTTCAGGCGCATCACCCGGGTGAGGTTTTTTTCCAGCAGGACGACCGTATCCCGGCAGGTGTCAGCCATCTGCTGTAATGGCCATGAATCTTCCAGAATGAAGCGGTGGGTGACGGTCCTGCGACAGCAGGGGCAGCGTCCCTCTGTTGAGAGCACTGACGGTGGTAACAGGGCTTCACCGCTGAATACCGTGTCCGGTTGCGGGAGCGGGAAAAGCCATCGTTCCCGGACCGGGGCGATGAGTGGCGGGGTCTTTTTCATACGCTTTTCTCTCTGTATACAGGGTGACGGCAGCCAGAATCAGTGCTGCTATAGCGGTGGAGTAACACTCTGCAAACACAAACTCCTGATTATCCCGGTTGTCGCGGGCAATCACGTTGCCGTGCTCTGTTCTGAGCAGGGTGAAAGGGGGCAGCTCACAGGACATGGTCTGGTCCTCCTCATTGTGTGAAGACGGCACCGGTTTCCCGGTGCCTTTGCGGATTAACTGATTGAAACCGGAGAAAGACCGAGCGTTTTCTGTCCGCTGCCCATCAGTTCCGGTACGACGGCAAGGCAGACGCCGACCAGAATTGACAGCAGGCAGGCCAGCCCTGCACCGGGTTTTTTACCGATTTGTTTGAGGCCAAGCAGGCCGCCGATAAAGAGCACCAGGCCAATAACCTGACCGATAGCCACAAACGAACTGCTGGAGCCTCTGGCACCATCGCCAACGGTTTTAATCATATCGAAGAGGGTATTTGCCATTGCGGTGTGGGGCAGCAGCATCACGGGAAGCAGCAGTAACAGGCGTACCAGCCGGTCACGGCAGGCCATCAGGCATAACTGAACATAAACAGATGCAGCGCGCAGACGCGCCGCCATGGCACGAAGTCGTGACATAGTGTCTCCTTTATTAACAGATTGATTTACTGAAAAAATACAGGGGTCAGAAGGCGATACCGAGGCTTGCCAGAGTGGCATCGATAACCCGGTCGTTGAAAACCAGCAGAACGCCGGCCACAAACTTGACGTTCCCTTTACTGATGGATTCACTGGCGCTCAGGGCGGTGTGCCCGTCCAGCAGTGATTTGCGCCAGATGGATATGCCGTTCATGACAAAACCGACGCCGGCCAGTTTTGCCAGTGAGAGAATGGCATTGACGGCACCGGCAGCGGCACCAAAGGAGCCCGGCTGCACGTATGCGATGGGGGCGAAAGAATCTGCCCTGAAGCCCATCTGGGTACCACCGGCATTGATCATTGAGGGCAGACTGACCAGCATGCCGCAGATGAAGATACCGGCAATAAATTTTCCCGGTCCCATACTGCGACGTCCTTCTGCCCGGGCGCGCATCAGATGACCGATAAGGCCGATAATCCCCAGCAGCTCTCCCCAGGTAAAGAGAAACTCCATGCCTGCACTGAAAATACCGCTGGCAAAGTTCTCTATGGCTGTCAGGGCATCAATGCTCATCATCGTAATGTACCGGCAGAGGTGATGACTGCCCGGCTGGACGGGTCAATCCGGGTGATGGTGATGTTTCCCAGACTGTCGCCTTCCCGTACTGCCCAGGCACTGCCCTGCCAGCGGATCCAGGCCATGCCTTTCTCCACCGACATGATTTTCATGCCCTGCAGAGGTGAAGGCAGGGTTTTCGCAGGCTGTCTGTTATTCCCGGTCGGGGCTGGCAGTGCTCCCTGCATCTGCAGGGTATGCACCTGCTTACGGGTCTCCTCAAGCAACTGACGGGTTTCCTGTGCCCAGGCCTCATCCTTCTGAATGGCGTTACTGAGAGTGGTGATACTGTCCTTCAGCATGGTCAGGGTGCGTCGGATTTCCTCATCCCGTCTGTCCAGCTCTGCTTTCAGATCACGGGCAAGTTGCTGCATATCTGCCTGTGGGGCAACCGGCGGTGCGGGCATGTTGTTTCCGCCCCCGGTCTCCGTCATGGTCATGGGCTCTGCCCAGCTCTCAGCAGCGGGCGGTGTGACAGCAAAGCCTGCATCTGCAGGGGGCTCTGAGGGTGTCCGCAGAAACTTGTACCAGATGGCGGCCAGGATGATGAGGGCACAGCCGGCCCAGACCGGCAGGCTGTATCCCATATACTGACGTTTCAGGAAGGATTTGCCGGATGCCGGTGCCGGCGTTTCGCCAAAGCTGCCGGGATCTTCATGTTCGTTTTTCATGGATAACTTTCCTGTTGTATGCCGTAGCGTTGCCGCATTTCATTCTGTTTACGGAGGACAGCTGCCTGGATTCTGTCAGAGGCCTGGTGCTCGGCCTCCGCCTGGGTGAGCGGACGTCCTGAGGACGGTGGCACTGAAGGGATACTCCCGGAGGAGGTGGGACTGATATCGTTGCTCATGACCGGCTCAACAAACAGAATTGAGACGACCTCGCCCCGTGATACTGTCACCTGACGGTAAGGTTCGCTCTCTGCCTGGCGGGTCAGCAGCTCGCTGCCCCGTTCGGCCATGCCGCCTGCCATGACGCCGGCCAGCGCCCTGCCATCAGGCATTCCCACCCTGCCGGTAAGACTGCCGTAGTTTCCCTGAAGGATCTGTGTGTTGGCGTCTTTGTAAAGACTCCCTCCCTTTCCCGCACCGCCAAGTATGGACGGCAGAACAATGTGCTTAAACCAGCGGTGGTTCACGTCGCTGGCCACGGTTGACATTCCTGTTCGTTCATTCAGGGCATATGCATTGACCTTCAGAAACATGCCCCGCCACATCATCCGGTCAAAGTGGATATCCATTCCCTGACCTGCGAGTCTGGCGTCCTGGCTGTAGAGAACGGCTCCGGCCCATGGCCCGGCAGGTACGGAGGCTACCACGCGGGAGACCGCATTGTCAGAGTCCACTTCGGTGTCGATGTAAGCCGGTACGCGGGTCAGTGCCGGTATCAGCTGGATCCCCTGACGTGTAGCCGGTGTTGCCAGACTCGTCTCCTGCAGACGGGGATGCTGTGATGTAACGGTACCGGACGGTGACGCATGAGGGGCTGTCCCGGGCGCGCCGGTGGTGCTCCACATGGCTGCTGCCACTACCGGTGGCCGGGCATCCTGATGCTGTGTGTTGATACGGGCAAGCAGTTTCTGTAATGCCTCACGCCGTTTTTCCCGGGCCGTCTGATCTTCCTGAGGAGGGGATGCGTTTTGCCCGGAAGTGCCTGACTGATCATCGGGGGGATTATCCCTTTTCTGATCGTTTCCGGTATCTGTATCCAGTCCCCGGGGCAGACTGGCGATAAACGTCTCGTTATTACGTAACGCTTCTGCAGCACCACGTTCATTGTCAGCCCGCAGTAAATCCCGGTAGTGCTGTGTCTCCATCACGTTCCGTCCGCCGCCGGACGTTGTGCTGTTGATATTGACTGACGAGAGCGATGCAGCGTTTTCGGGGGACAGCCAGGTGAGCAGCAGGTATCCGCCCCCGATGATAATCACGCCCCCCATAACCAGCAGGGCTGACAGCTTTTTGCCGGATTTTGCGGCTGTGTCCTGTTCTGCGCTCATGATTTACTCCAGTTCCGGGGTGACGTGAACGGACTGACCATTCACGGAGAAGGTGAGTAAGGGGGTCACCGGCAGTTTCCACAGCCGCGTACCATCAGCCGATGCCAGCGTCTGTTCAAATTCATCCCGCAGCATAGCCCGTGAGCGCACGAGAAGATCATCGCCGTGCTGCCAGATGGTGGTGTCCGGGACGTTACCGGAGAATTTCAGGCGGCGGATGGCGGGATCATCCGGTGGCACACCGTCCAGAAAGGCCTGCAGAGTGGCGTCATGCAGGGCAATTTTTTCTGACGGTATGGACACCACCGGGCTGGCAGGTCCCTGCCGGGGAATGCGCAGATCCAGACGACTGTCGATTTCCTGACTCAGGGTAGTGGTGTCTGTTTCACCACTGGTGATATTCAGGATGACCGGTACAGACAATCCTTTGAGATAGACCGTCACATTCCCGGCAGCCCAGGCGCGCAGGGGGGTGACGGACACCATATTGCCGTTGAACTGCACGTCAAAGTGACCGGGCGCAGCGTTATAGGGCGGATCCGACTGTGGCCACGGACTGCCGTTGACGTCCGTGAAGGTCACCACGCTGACGTTATGCAGAGCGGTACGGACAAGGGGCAGGCTGGCCCCCGGAGACAGATTCACCGTGAGGGAACTGATACGGGGCACCACACTGGTGAGCGGGGCACTGATGGCCCGTTCGTTATCGGCCATTATCCCACGGAGTTCACGAATTTCACCGGCATTCAGGGGCGAATCCAGCGATGCGCCTTCCTGTACAAGAGCAGCGCCGGGAGGCGGCAGGTTTCCCGGGAGTTGTGCGGCTGGCGGGGGACCGCCTGCCGGGGTGTTCCCGGTTGCCTGTGCGGTCTTTCCGCCGGTCTGCGGGCTTCGTGCATTTTTCCAGCCCGGGTTATCTGCAGCTGTGACAGTGCCGCACACAATAAGCAGTGCGCCAATAAGATGATGTATGTGCATGATATGAGTCTCAGATTCCTGCTGCGGCGTTACGGGAAACCATCTGGCTGATTTCCATGCCGCCGGGTTTGATGCGGGGGTCAACGCGCCGGACAGTGATTTCAAAGGTGAAGGCCTGTTCGGGGCGGGTGCTGGGCTGACCGACCAGGCGCATCCTGACCGGATACTGGAATTTCCAGAACCAGACACCGTTCTCCATCTGTCCCTGGTTGACCAGGGTACCTGCCCCGATAGTGGTTGTGAGGTTAAATTTCTCCTTTTTAATAGTGTCGAGAATGTTCGAGGCCTGAAGGGCATTCACATAGCCGGCAAAGCCGGCTTCGGAAAAGCGGGGGGCCTGTGTCGTGATTTGTTTTCGGTAGTGGACAAAATCGAGATTGAAGGCTTCGCTCAGCGTCATGCTGCCAAAGTTCATGACGTCGCTCTGACTCCAGGCCGGCTGGCTGGTTGGTGCCAGACGGACCAGTCGGCCATTGTCAGTGGCAAAGTATTCGCGCGTCACGCCGGTGGCATGCCAGTACTGTATGCCATTAGCCACCAGGCTGATGCAGAGTGCTGCGCCGCTGCACAGCAACGCCCTGACCAGACCGGGTACCAGCGCGGCCCGTTGTTCTGACTGTGCGATGGTTCTGAGCACGGGGTTATAAATATCTCCGCTGTTATCCGCTTCCGGTGAGACAGGGGAGGTGGGTTGTGCTTCGCTCATGGTGCTCCTGTTCAGAGGTTGTAGTCTTTCCAGGGGTCGATATTCCCCGGAAGATGGTCATTCACCCGATCCACGACGGCATCACAGACCTGGTTTTCCAGGTCGCGGAGGAGCTTGTCCAGGCTGGGGAACTGCGGAAGAGTGATACTGATGTCCTTGATGCGGGACAGGCAGGACTGCAGGGAGGAGGCGACGTCATTCTCCCGCTGTGACCATGCCTGGCTGGCTGTGCGCGCCCGCTCCCAGGCGGCTCTGCTGCCGGCTTCGGCAGCGGCCCCCGCCCGGCAGGTGGCGGCACCTGCCACCGG